>Ga0335071_10001274_pt1 | contig 27123 bp, 39 predicted proteins | sample Lox_Sample_15_FD_206724 | JGI IMG/M metagenome (GOLD analysis project Ga0335071, IMG submission 206724) | Soil microbial communities from Loxahatchee National Wildlife Refuge, Florida, United States - Lox_Sample_1.5 | ecosystem: Environmental > Terrestrial > Soil > Wetlands | place: USA...
CGTGGGATATAAAAGAATTCGTGTTTTCGTGTTGAAAAACCGACGGGCAGTACGAAAGTGGAAAATAGGGCAGAGGACCGCTAAACAAACACGGAACTACTGGAGCTCTGTGGTGAAAAATAGTACCTCAATAACTTTATGATAAAAAATTGAAATATTCAGCACAGCATACCGGCTAAAAAGGGAATTATTCCCTCACTATCTTGATGCACCTGGCCGGACACTCGTTGGCGCAGATGCCACAGCCCTTGCAGTACTCATAATCGACGTTCAGGTCCCGGTCGATGCAGGACTCGGGGCAGTAAAGGATACAGTTGCCGCACTCCTTGCACTTCTCCCGGTCCACGACGGGCTTGAAAGTCCTCCAGGTGCCCGTCTTGCCCGCTGCGCCGTTTTGCGGCTTCGACGCGGGCGTGATGGGCATGTCGTGCCTCTTTTTCTTCGCGCTCACGAGTTTTGCCTCCTGCTTCATACGATCACCTTTCCGTAGGCCGCCTCAGCCGCCTTCACGTTGCGCTCGTCCTCGAACATGTCCTTGATGGCTTTTTCCGCCGAGTCAAGCCGGACCACGCCGAGCTTCGCCAGCGCGCCCAGGATGGGCGTGTTCAGGATAGGGTTGCCCGACAGGACCAGGCCAAGCGATAGTGCGATGTCCGTGACGTTCACCCTGGCGATCTTGAATTTTGCATATCTGGGGTCCTTGAGCTTCTCGCCGTTCTCCGTGTTGACGACCAGCAGCCCGCCTTCCTTCAGGCCCTCGGTGACGTCGACAAGGTCCATGATCGAGTCGTCCAGCACTACGACGATATCCGGTTCGTAGATCTGGCTTGATATCTTGATGTCATGGTCGGATATGCGGGTGAATGAGGTGACCGGCGCCCCGCGGCGCTCGGCGCCATATAGCGGGAATGCAGCGCCGTACTTGCCTTCAATGAACGCCGCCTGTGCCAGAAGCTTGGATGCGGTCACGCCGCCCTGGCCGCCTCTGGAATGAATGCGTATCTCCAGCATTCAGTCCACCCCCAGCCAGAACTCGCCCTCGGGCTTCGCCTTTCTGACAAGGTCCGCTATGGTTTCGTACCTTACGTCCTGGCCGCCGAGGCCGGCGATGATGTTGTAGACAGGCACATCGTGGTGGAACCGGATCTCCTGCGCCAGGATACCGCCTGCGCCGAAGGAGCAGTCCCTGTCCAGCACTATGACCTTCTTGCCTTTCAGGTCGAGCTTCGGGAACGGCCGGAACTGCCGTACCCGGATAGAGCCCGCCTTGATACCTTCTTTTCTTAATACATCAACTGCGACTTCAGCTTCCCGTGCCATGGTGCCCATGCCGACGATGACTGTGTCTGCATCCTCGGTCCTGTACTCCATGAGGGGAGTGTATTTGCGGCCGAAGCGCTCCGCGAACTCTTTCTCAATGGCTCGGCATTCGACGTCCGCCTCTTTCATTGCATCGTGCATCGCCCGACGGAACTTGAAGTAGTCGTTCGGGCCTGTCAGGTTGCCGTATGACATCGGGCTATTCGTGTCCAGCGCATGCGGCAGGTCGATAGGCGGGATGAAGTCGCCCGGAGATGTGACTTCGAGGGGCTGGATTGCGTGGCTCAGGATGAAGCCGTCAAGGTTGACCATGCATGGCAGGTTGACCTTTTCCGCCAGCTTAAACGACATGAGCACGGTATCGTAGACTTCCTGGACCGTGGCGGCGTAGAACTGCATCCAGCCAGTATCCCTCTGTGACAGTGAGTCCGTGTGTTCCGCCCAGATATTCCAGGCGGGGCCGACGGCCCTGTTGACGTTCGCCATGACGATGGGAAGCCTTGCGCCGGCTGCCCAGTGGATCATCTCGTGCATATACAATAAACCGTGGCTGGAAGTAGCCGTGAACGCCCGGGCCCCCGAGGCCGAGGCGCCGATGCACGCAGCCATGGCGGAGTGCTCGCTTTCGACCCGGATATAGGACGCGTTCATCTTTTTCGTCTCGACGAGGTTCGCGATGGTCTCCACGACCTCGGTCTGCGGCGTGATCGGGTATGCCGCGACGACCTCCACGTCGGCCTCCTTTACCGCGAAGGCGGCGGCCTGGTTACCGGTGGCCATCTTCTTCATTGTGTGGCCTCCTTTGCCTTTTCAAGAGCATCCAGGTTTGCCATATCCCTGATCCGGCCCATGCCCTCGTCCACCTCTTTCTGGAGGCGCTCGAGGTTGACGCCCTTGAACCTGCCCTGGGGCCTCACGTAGTCCTCCAGGGGTGCCGGCCTCTTGAGGGCGGCTTTGGTAGGGGCGTTTAAGGTAAGCTTACCGTCCTCGTACTCGAAGAGGAACCACATGCCGCACTTCACGGCCAGCTTGCCTAATTCGACGGACTTTTCCGTCGAGTAGCGCCAGCCGGGCGGGCAGGGGCACTGGACGTGGATGAACTTGGTGCCCTCGATGCTCAGGGCCTTCTGGACTTTGGCATAGAGGTCTTTGGGGTACGCTGCCGACGCGCTGGCCATGTACTTCGGACGGTGTGCCATTATGATGAGATCGATATCTTTCTTAGAATCCTGGCGCCCGGTGGGTGTCGTGGTCGTGATGGCGCCGTAGGGCGTGGAACCGCTCTTCTGCATGCCGGTGTTAGAATAAGCCTCGTTATCGTAACAGACGTATAGGATATTGGCATTGCGCTCGATGGCCCCGGATAAGGACTGGATGCCGATGTCCACGGTGCCGCCGTCGCCCGCGAAGACGACGACGTTCTTGCCCTTGTTCCTGGCGGCGGAGGCGATGCCGTCCGCGGCAGCGGCCGCCGCCGCGAAGGCGATGTTCAGCACCGGTACGCCATAGGCGGACTTCGGGAATGTTCCCTGGCATACCGTCGAGCAGCATGCGGGATTTACTATGATCGTGTTCGGGCCGGCCGCCTTGAGAATATAGCGCAGTGCGAGCATGGCGCTGCACCCGGCACAGGCCGTATTGCCTTTATAGAGGAATTCTTCCTCCGGGATATCGTCCAGCATCAAGTTCACCTCTTCCGGAAAAATGGTTGGTTTTGGTGTAGGATTATACTTTTTTCTTTTGTTATTTAATGTTATGGTATAGGCTATCATATGTCACGCTATCCCTTGCCGTGATGGCAGGATGCAGGACAATACGTGTAAAAAAGCTTGCTACAGCTATAATATCGGTGCAAACCGGTTTAATGCGCAGATTTTTAACGGCACGGGAGCAATTGTTACCATAATTTTACGTTAATTTTATCATAATCCATATGAAAACGCGTTATGGACATCAGAGAGTTAATCGGTTTACGGTCATTATGCAGTCAGTGGACATCATAACGAATGCCCGTAAGGTCGTAGATGTGGAGCCTGAAAACCCGGAAGCCCATTTCCAGTACGCCCGCTTATTGGAGCACGAGGGTAAGCTGGACGACGCAGGCATTGAGTACCTGAAGGCCTGCGAGATGAAAGCCGACTTTGCCGATGCGTACGTCTGCTACGGGAACCTGTTGTGCCGGACCGGCCGGTACGGTGACGCCGAAATACAGTACAAGAAGGCGATCGGCATTAGCCCCGGAAGCTATTTCGCCCGTGTCAGCTACGCCGCCATGCTCGAGATACTGAAACGTTTCGGGGAAGCGGAGGACGAATACATCGCGGCCGCCGCGCTCAGTGCCGGACAATAACGGCCTTATCTGCCAGGGCTTCCCGTGTGTTAGCACGCTTTGCAAATGCGCACAATCCGGTAAAATCCTTTTTAAACCTGCGCCCGAAGCCAACTTATTGGGTTGTATCATGCCAACGCTTATCATATACACTCAGCCGACGTGCGGCTATTGCCAGGAGCTGAAGGATTATCTCCGGGATAATGACATCCAGTTCGAAGAGAAGGACATCACGAAGGACCGGGCCGCGTGGGACGAGCTTGTAAATAAGTATAAGGCCAGGGCCACTCCCCTGGTTGTTTTCGGCGATAAGACGATGCTCGGCTTCAATCCCGACGAGCTAAAAAAGATGCTGGGCGCAGAGCAGGCTCCTGCCCGCTAAATCTTATGGAAAGGGTCTCGGCTCTGAAGGCGAGCCTCCTGTAAATTCCACCAGGTAGCGGGCACAGAGGCCATAGGCCTCCAGGACCAGGCTTTTATCGATGCGCGGCACGCCGCAACTGACGATATGGATATTTTTGGTGCCCATTGTCACTTTGGTATCGTCGGAGTCCCGGTACGGATAAACGGCGATGATCTTCTCCGAGTCCGTGAGCAAGACCTGATTAGCCTTGAGGCCTATGGGCTCCTTCATGCCGATCCCATGGAACGTCTCGCCATCCACGGCAAAGCGCATCGTGAGGCCCCCGCCGAGCTTGTCTGCATCGAAGGCCGCGATGGGCACGCCGCTGGCGGCCGACGCCAGGTTGTACGCGTCCACGGCCGTGTTGATCCTCGGTAACTCACCGCCGGAAAGGAGTCGCCTCACCAGCGCCTCCGAAGCAGGCCTGGTTTTGGTCGGGTCGACGCCGACGCTCCAGAAAAAGTCCCGGTAAGCCCGAAAAACGGGGTCATACTTTACCTTTTCAAGCGTATAACGGGAAGCGATATCCCGGGCGGTCTCGAGCCTTAAGGCTTCGAGGCCGGGGCTTTCGCCGGCGACTGCGGCCGCCATAATGTCGCCCTCGGTTACGCAGATGCCCGGGAATTTTTCCAGTACGGTAGCGCTGAACTCCATGATCTAAAGCTCCCTTAACCGTAGATCTCGTCGTATTTCTGGTACACGATGAATGCGATGGCGGGCATCGTCGCCCTGCTCACGGCGTCGGTATGAATGAGCCGCGCCCTTACGCCGTTCTTATAGAGCGCGACAAAGCTCTTCTGCATGATAAAATCTAGATAGTCGTCCCAGGCTTCTATGGTCTCCCGGACCTCCCGGCAAAACTGGCGGTATTCCAGGTAGGCGCAGAGCAACGTATAGTTCATCTCCTCGTGGATCTCGGGCAGAGTGTCCTGGCCGATGACATTCACGACATCTTCCGAGAGAATGGTGAGACACCCGTAGCGCTCGTCGCCGACGTCGTATACCTTGCCGACCGCGAAGCACCGGTCCGCGCTGTTGATCTCGGCGGCGAACATGGCGCAGACATCCTGTAACAGCGTCGGGTCGTTAACCAGCTCCGCTATGCTTTCCTTCGCCTGCTCGTCGGTGATCGCGCCGCTCTTATTCTCGTCGAAATACGCTTCCAGCGGGTGGGACATTTAGGCCTCGGCCATAGTTTGTCTTTTAATACTATATACTTTATATCGGCCAATAATAACGATTATATCTACCATATGGCATGTAATATCTGATGTCTTTCCGTATGCTCGACCTGAGGCTGGCGCTTCTCGGCGTATGGCTGGTGGCGCTCCTGCTTGTCGTCGTGGTCATCGGGCCTGGCACGCTTGTAAAAGACTGTCAATTGGTTACACCGGAGGGCATTCGCCAGTTCGTCCAGTCATATGGTATCTTTTCTGTCGCGGTCTACGAGCTTCTGCACGCCATACGTCCCTTCACTTTCCTGCCCGTCACGCCGTTCACCATCGCGGGCGGCTATATATTCGGGCAGTTCTACGGCCTGGCCTTCACCACGATCGGCACCACGACGGCCGCGATCATCACGTTCTTTATTTCCCGCTACGTTTTCCGGGATTATTTAAAAAACCGCCTGAGCACCCATTATGCGGGTTTCGATAGCCGCTTTGACAGTGGCGGCATCTTCACCGTGGCGTCCCTTCGGTTCATTCCAGTCCTGCCGTTCGACGCCGTGGGATACGTGGCGGGCGTTTCCAGCATTCGTTTCAGGGACTACCTTATCGGCACCATTATCGGCGAATTACCTGGCGCTATCGTCCTGACCATGCTGGGCAATAGCCTGACCAACATTGCCTCGCCCTGGTTCGCCGTGAGCCTGGTGCTGGCGTGCCTGCTCTTCCTGCTTCCGGAGATCTACCGGCGCCTCCCAAAAAAGCCCGTGCATAAGGGCTAACCACCTGCCCGAATAAGTGAATATAAATCCTACTTCTGACAAATCCTTTAATGTTGATGTAATGGCGCTTCGATTCTATAACACGCTCGCCTCGAAGGTCGAGGACTTCGTGCCCCTTCACGATGAGGAGGTTAAAATGTATGTGTGTGGCCCGACGGTCTATGACTACTGCCATATGGGCCATGCCCGGGCATACGTCGTCTTCGATATTATCCGGCGCTACCTTCAGTATCAAGGCTACCGGGTCACCTACGTGCAGAATTTCACGGACGTCGACGATAAAATTTTAAAGCGGGCGGCGGAGAAGAACGTGCCTCCCCGGGAGCTTGCGGAAAAGTTCATCAACGCCTATTTTGAGGACATGGATCGGCTGAACGTGCTGAGGGCGGACTTTTACCCGAGGGTCAGCCAGAACATTCCCGCCATTATTAAAATGATCCAGGGCCTGGCCGATAAAGGATATGCCTACGTATCCGACGGAAGCGTCTACTTTAGCGTGGACAGGATGGCGGATAAGGTCGGCGTATTATCGCACCAGTCATATGACGCGCTAAAGGTCGGCGCCCGCGTCGAGGTCGATGAGCGGAAGAGGAACCCCATGGATTTCGTGTTGTGGAAGGCCTCGAAGCCTGGCGAAGCCATCGCCTGGGACAGCCCCTGGGGCCCCGGCAGGCCCGGATGGCATATCGAGTGTTCGGCGATGTCGCTGGAGACGCTTGGCCCGAACATCGACATCCACGGTGGCGGTATGGACCTGATCTTCCCCCACCACGAGTCGGAGATCATGCAGACCGAAGCGTATACCGGCAGGCCCCCCTTCGCAAAGTACTGGATACACAACGGCTTTTTGCTCATTAATAAGGAAAAGATGTCCAAGTCCCTGGGCAACTTCTTCCTGGTGAGAGACGTACTCAAGAAGTTTTCGCCTGATGCTGTCCGGTTTTTCATCCTGAATACGCATTACCAGGGCCCGCTCGACTTCAACGACCAGGCGCTTGAGGACGCCGGCCGTGGCCTGGAGCGCATCAGGAACGCCATATCCGGTATCGAGACGCGCATTAAGAGACCGCTTTTCGGAGCACCGACCATCGCGGACGTCCGCGAGCGCCTGGTAGAGAGTAAAAAGCGGTTCGAGGAGCGCATGGACGATAACCTGGATACCAGGGAGGCCATCGCCGAGATCTTCGAGCTCACTCGGGACGTGAACCGGTGGCTCGCCGAGGGCGACATGCCCGCGGACCAGTGGAAGGACGTGCTGGACCTGTATGGCATTTACTCGGACGTGCTCGGCATCAAGTGGACCGGCTCCCTGGAAGACTTATTCGCTTCTGAGCTGCTGCAGCTCATCGTCGATATTCGCGATGCCGTCAGGAAAAAGAAGGACTTCGAAACATCGGACCTCATTCGAAAACGGCTCAAGGAGCTGGGTATCGCCATCGAGGACTCGAAAGAAGGTACAAGGATTAAGCGCTCCTGACGGGAGAATAACGGTTTTATACTTTTTCAGCTTACAACTAAGGTATGGCCCCCCAGCGGCGCATGACGCGCCAGGTGCAGATCGGCCTATCCCACAGCGAAAAGGCCAAAAGGCTCTCCTCCACCGGCTTTTACGAGGAGGCCTTAAAAGAGCTGAACATAGCCCTGCGCGCGTTCGAAACGGAAAACAGAGACGGCCTCTGGGACGATGCGATCGCCGGCGTGCTCAACAATGCCGGCTTCGTCTATATTTTCATGGGCAATTACCAGGGAGCGGAGGACACGTTCAGATCGGCCATAGGCCTGAAGGAGCGCCTCGGCGATAAAAAGTCCCTCGCCGCCACGCTGGCAGGCCTCGCGGACGCCTACAGGGGCCAGTGCCGGTTCGACGATGCGGCTTCAGCGCTCCAGGAAGCCCTCGACGCGGCCGTGGCCATAAAGGATGATAGTATGGCAAAAACACTCACGGCGAGCCTGGACGCGCTGGAGCGCACGCGCTGCGACATGCCCGACGCGAACTATAAAAAAGCCGACTTCGACGAGCTTTATGTGCCAAAGGCCGGCGCCGACGTATCCGCCAGGCTGGCATATGTGAAGATTAAAGTGAAGGCGCCGGACGAGCTGACGGTCGAGGCGGACATTGGCTTCCCGTACCAGATGCAGGACCTGGAAGACGCCGAAGCGCCGCATTTCCCTGCCATTGTGCTCCTGTTCCCGAAGGGCGTGGAAAGTGTGCTGGAAGGCTCGGGGGTCACGGATGAGGAGGAGAATCCGGTCAGCTTTAATGCGTCCGCTTTCGATGGCCTGTTATACGGGCCGGGCTCCTATTGCCGGGGCGGGCCCCAGCCATTGCCCCTATGCAAGCAATATCTGTACACGTTCGGGGCCGGGCACGTCCTGGGATGGCATATCGGCGCGAACGGGTGGTACCATGTGGAAGCTTCCCTCCGAGTAAACCTCGACGCAGGGCTACGGCTTTATATCTGCATGCCCTTCGGCAGCGTTAAATTACGGTCGGCCGCTGTCGCGATCGACAGGCCGTCGGCGTGGGGCGCCGTATTACTTACGGCCGGTAACTTCCTCCAGGGCCGGAGCCTGGAAACGGCCAAACTACCTCATGTCCCTCATAAGTCGCTTTATGAAGGGCCTGCGAAGGCTAAAATAAAGTCCGAGGCGGGGACGACCATGAAATATGGCGTGCTCTGCCTGGAAATGATAAAATAAGATAGTAGTAACGCGTTAATCCGAGCCGGCACGCTTAAAAATCCGTATTTTGCGTGCCTATGGTAAAATACGTAACGTGCCCATCTATTCATGGAAATATCATGCCCGAAGATAAGGACCGCAACGCTAAGAAGAAGGTCATGCCCGACGTCACGCCACCCCGGGAAGAGCAGGGCACGTCGGACGAGATCGTAATGAGCGGACGGGTCTACTATGCGGAGGATAAGTCTACGTGGGCAACGGGCTACGGGAGGCAATACCTGGCGTCTCCCGAGGACATGAAGGACCTGCAGCACGGCACGGTCACCTGGATCGACGCCGCCACGTCGGACAAGAACGTGAACGAGGACATCGACCGCAGGCTGGACGCGATATTGCGGGAGCGGCAGCATAAGAAGAAGCCGCCCGAATATGACTTATAACGGGTGTCACGATGGCTGAGAAGAAGAAAGAGGATGCGAAGAAGCGGAAGAAGAAAAAAGACCATGGCGAAGAGGTCCGGCACGGGTATAACGTGGAGCCGGCCGAGGAGCCCGTCCACGGGCCGACCGGCAAGGACATATTCAAGGTTTGAGGTGAATCACTCTGGCAGAGCGGGAACATAACCGGGGTCACATGGGCTCGAAAGCGCGCCGTGAAGAGCTGGCCATGCGGAAGCGGAAGAGCCCGCTCCAGAGCGGCAACCAGCAGGAAGAGGAGCCTGTGCAGGGTCCGGAAGGGCAGAAGTCCTTCCGCATCTAGGCGGCCTTTCTTTTGCACAAGGTTTATTGTTTTTCGTCGCCTTATACACTTCTAATTTTACGGAGGCATCGCGCTTGAAGATTAATGCATATACCGTAGACGACGTCCCCATGATCCAGAATGGGGACGACCTCGCGGCGGTAGTGGAAGCCAGGACGAAGCTTGAGGACGACGATATCGTCGTATTTGCATCGACCATAGTCTCCAAGTCCGAGGGGCGCCGGTATCTGCTGAACGACATCACCCCGACGACCCGCGCCGAAGAGCTTGCCGTCCTGAACGCCGAGGACCCGCACTTCATCCAGTACGTGCTGGACAATTGCACGAAGGTGCTATGGAAGCACCCGCTTTTAGTCGAGACGGTGTTGGGGAACGTGTGCATTAACGCGGGCATCGACCGCTCCAACACGGAGACCGGTTACATTCTTTTATTGCCGGAGGACCCGAACGCTTCGGCCCGCAGGATACGTGACCGTATTATGGAGCTGACCGGCAGGAGGGTCGCCGTCATCATTACCGACACCAACGGGCGCTCCTTCCGGGAGGGCCAAATCGGTGTCGCCGTCGGCTGCGCCGGCATCGCCGCCGTGCACGATAAGCGGGGCGACGTGGACCTGTTCGGCCACGAGCTGAAAATAACGATACAGGGCATCGTCGACGAGGTCGCCGCCTGCGCCAACATGATCATGGGAGAGTCGAACGAGGGTACGCCCATCGCCGTGATCCGCGGATACGAGTACCTGAAGGACGACCTGGGCATTTCCGTGACCTACCGTAAGGATAGGGAGGACTTCGTCAAGCAGGCGTTGCTAGATAAACTGGCGCAAATGGAGAAGCCGCCCTCGGCGAAAGAAAAAGTCAAAAAAGCAAAGGCTTACTGATTTTTCTATTTTTAATCCACCAGCACTTACCAGAAGCCGCATCCCCAGTATGCTGCAGCGTAGGGCCCGAACGGGCCGTAGACTCCCCAGAGCCCTCCATAACAACCGCAATCGATGACCGTCGGCCAGAGCAGTGCATACGCCGGCGCGATCGATATCACTAAAGCTATCGCCGCCAGGCTTAGTACAAACAGTCTTTTTAAATCCATTTGATCCCCCTATGATTACTCGTATTCCATTTACCGATAAATAGCATAGTCGCATAATTAACGGCTCATGAAGAAATCGTCCAGCTTGTCTGGCTGTATGCCATGCTCGATCTTTTTCCTTTCCTTTCTGATCTCCGGGCTGATATATGAGAACTTTTCCGGTAGCCTCGCCTTCGCATACCGCTTATTGCGCCGGCTCTCCACGTTCTGGGAGTCATAGAACGTGTCCCATATGTCGCTATCCGTATCGGGCATGTCGCCCAAAAGCCGCTCGGCCTCTTCTTTCGTTACATTAGCGATTTCGGCCCGGTACCCGAGGGCCCGGGCATTCAGAAGGTAATACTCGGCATGGCACTTGACCACGATGATCCGGTCATTGTTCCGCCGCATGGCCCATTCCATAAAGAGGTCCTTGATGTCGTGCTTCGGTGCGATCTCCACGTAGAGCTTATCCCCGGCAGGCCTGAAGCGGCAATAGGATTTGATACGCTCGAGCTCGCCGGCGGCTTCACGGTAAAGGCGAAAATATTTCCTTGCGGTAGCGTCTTTATGGGCGAGCAGGGCCATGAAGTTCGGATAGTACCGGGCCACCAGCCGGACGAGCTCGTCGGGTATGCACTGGTCATTCCGCAGGGCATAAGTAAGATACGAGCCCAGTGACAGCCCGCGCTGCATGGGATTACACGACGGGACTTTGACCCACAACTCGGCCTTAACGTGGAATGGCACATCCTTGACGACCTCATCCACGTTCAACACGACCTCCCCGTGGTACATGGCCAGCTTTTGCTTAAGCTCGCGGGCGTTCGAGCCACAGACTATCGTGGCGTCGGGGTTCTTCTTGAGCGCTACGGCAGCCCTTAACACGCCGTCGAGGTCTTTTTTATAGCCGATGATCACGCGAACACCTCACGCAAGGCCGTACCCCTCGAGCCTCGACTGCACCTTATTCTTGACTTTAATGAATGGCCGAGCCCTCTTCAGCACGACGCCGATATTGACCAGTTCCACGTAATCGTCGATGGGGCGGCTATTGATGATACGCCGGGCCGTAGTAGGGCCGATCCCCGGGACTTTTATGAGGTCTTCGTATGGCGCCTCGTTCACGTCCACGGGAAAGAAGTCATTGTTGCAGTGGGCGAGGAGCAGCTTCGGGTCGCTGTCGGGCAGGAATCCCTCGTCATCAAGGACAGCGTCCAGGTCCTTTGCACGGAGGCCATAATCCTTTAGCATATACGATATCTGGTATAGCCTGACCTCGCGCCAGACGGGCGACGGCCTGTTCGAGGAAAGCGGCGTCCCGGGCACGGGGTCGAAGCTCATGAAGTATGGCCGGCGCAGGCCGTAGTCGGCCTTAAAGCGGTCGATGGTGTGGATTATTTCTTTATCGGGCTCGTTAGAGGCGCCGACCACGAACTGGGTATCGTTTGCACCGACGATGCCCTCCCCGTATCGCACCTCTTTTCGCCTTTTCAGCACGAGCTCGTGGGTCCACCTCATCCGGTCCAGGATGTCGTGCCTGTAGTCGAAGTTCGGGCATATCTCGTCGTACCGGGACTCGCACGTCGTCTCGGCGTTCACGCCGAACTTGTTGGCGTACAATGATACTTCCCGGATCATGTCCCTGGGCACGCCGGGCATGAGGCGGGTATGGATGTATCCCTTGAATCCCTGCCCCCGGAGCATTTTTAGCACTTCAAGCTGCTTCTGCGTGGTCTTCTCGGGGTCGCCCACGATACCCGAGGATAAGAATAAGCCTTCAATGGCGTTCCTGCGGTAGAGGTCCCACGTAATACGAACGATCTCCTCGGGAGCCAGCGATGTGCGTGTGACTTCGCGGCCGCAGCGGTTCGGGCAGTACAGGCATTCGCCCGAGCAACGGTTGGTCATCAATGTCTTATAAAGCTGGATACACCGGCCGTCCGGAGTAAATGTATGGCATACGATAGTCTGGTTACAGCTATCGTACTTCGTGCCCTCGGATAAGATCTTTATGCGGTCGGTCAGGGAGAAATACTTCTCACTCATCACGGAATAATCGTTTATACGCTTATTTAAAAAAGAAGTAAGAGCACGGCGAAAGTTTTACGTGCTCTTTACTTTATCGCCCAGCAACTCCTTTTATTTAGTGATAAACCATCTCATAATTCAATCTTCACGGATTGTGAACGCCTTCCCATAGCGGCCCACAAGCTTACGGCGATGCCGGCGACAAGCAGGGTGCCCGGAAGAAGCGAAACACCGGGGAATGTGCTGACGTTGTCGAGGAAAAGTACCGCGGCTACCGTAATGGCAACACCACAAAAGGCGGTCCAGTCCCCGCAGAAAAAGTCAAAGATCTCCCACAGGATACGGAGCGGAGCCGGATATTTTTGCGGATCCGCCTCTTTTATATTCGGGTTCACCGTCCGCCGGCTTATCCAGCCGATCAGCAGCAGGCACAACAGCAGATAGAACGCGAACAGCACCAGGAGAAACAGATCGGAAAGCGGCCATTCGATGCCGAACCCCTCTCCACTCCAGAACGTGCCAAAGGTCACCAGCATGATGCCCACAAAAAATTTGAACGTATTCTCCGGGATAATGGTAAGCGGCTTGCGCACCGCCACGCCCAGCGCCGTCACGATGAGGAGCGCCATAATGGCGGCGACACTGGCGGTCAACATCCCCTGGTATTGATTCACGTCCCCGGTCAAGCCGAAAGTGATGACGATCACGGCGACCTCTAATCCCTCAAGGAACACACTTTTAAAGGAGGTCAAAAAACCGAGTGTGCTGAATTTGGAGCGATCTTCCCTTATAGCATCAAACTCATGTGTACTTGTCTCGTATATTTTGGCTTCATCGCGCCTGGCCTTAAGCCCTGTATAACGTAAGATCGCCTTTTCCAGCCACTGGATGCCGAAAAGCACCAGGATGACTCCGATCACCATGCGGAGTATATTCAGAGGGACATACTGAAGAGCGCTGCCAAACACAGCGACCAGCACCGCCAATACGGCAAATCCGGCGGCAGCACCCGAAAGGCTGCTCTTCCTGTTGATCGATGTACCGATGGCCAGTACAATGGTCAGGGCTTCAACCCACTCGACTATAGCTGCCAAAAAAACTGCTAAAAAGATAGACCAGATCATGACAACAACACCTATAACAATTGCCTGGCCTGCATTGGCATTACCTTGCCGATATCGTCGACATCGATTTTTAGATAGTAGCGGCACCGGGTGTCTAGTCCCTTCGCTGAGATCTTCACTATCCGGTTCGAGCCTATGTCATTTAGCCTTTGATTAGCCCCAATGCTCGATAGTCCGGGTTTATCAATTTGTAAAGTTTCATTTAATTGTGATAACATGTTAATACCTTGTATATACATCTGTATCATAATAAACTATATAAAAGTTACTATCATATTGTAACATATGTTACAAGGCAAAGATTATATGCTAAATAGATTAGATTATACATTCAATATTAGATGTACATATGATGGTATGAACGATATGGAATGGCTATTAATACTTACCCAGTTGCCCCAGACTCCTTCTAGTACCAGAGTCACGGTATGGAGACGGATGAAAGCAGCCGGGGCTGTGAACCTTCAGAGTAGTGCCTGGGTGCTGCCGAATTCGGCCAGGCATGAGGAATTTTTAAAGGAGATGCGCTCGTTCATACAGTCCCAGAATGGCAGGGCGTTTATATTCACGGTTAAGAGCCAGGACTCTGAATCCGATGATTCCATCGTGGAATTGTTCAATCCATACATCGACAGAGACTATACTGAATTTGCCGAGAGCTGCCAGGCCCTGCTGAATGAGATCGATAAGTCGACAGAGCAAAAAGAATTCGATTTTTCGGAGCTGGACGAACTGGAGGAAGACCTTCAAAAGCTGACGAGCTGGCTGAGAAAGATCAAGGCCCGGGACTTCTTTAAAAGCCAGAAAGGGGATTCCGCCGACGCCTTAATAGGACAGTGCCGTAAAAAACTTCAGGCTTTCGAAAAAATCGTATATGCGAATGAAGGACTTGAAGTACCGGAAGACTCCGATTAAGCCCTATTTTCATTAAAGTGTAATGTTATTTCCAAACCCACCTTTTCCATATTACCTTTAAAATATTATTAGAGGGTACGGTCAGATCCAATTCATCGACAAATATTTGTATCACGATAAACTATATATATGTTATCAATATGATGTAATAATTGTTGCAAGATAAATATTACGTTTGTTAGAAACAAGACTTACATAAAATAGAATGGATGAAGTATGGACGATACCAAGTGTCTTTTACTTCTTACGCAGCTGCCCCAGACTCCTTCGAGCACAAGAGTCACTGTCTGGAGACAGATGAAAGCGTCGGGAGGGGTGAGTGTTCAGAACAACGCCTGGGTGCTGCCAAATTCGGCGAGGAACGAGGAATTTTTAAACAAGATGCGATCGTTCGTACAGGCCCGTGGCGGTAGAGCATTTATTTTTACTGTTAAAGGCCTGGACACTGACTCGGCAAACTCTATCATGGAAACGTTCAATTCGAGTATTGACCGGGACTATACCGAATTTTTCGATGGCTGCAAGGCGCTATTGAGCGAGATCAAAAAGGAGACAAAGCTGAAGAAATTTAATTTTTCCGGGCTGGACGAGATCGAGGAGGACATGCAAAAGCTGACGAGCTGGCTGAGAAAGATCAAGGCCCGGGACTTCTTTAAAAGCCCGAAATGCGATTCCGCCGACGCCTTAATAGGACAGTGCCGTAAAGAGCTTCAAGCCTTTGAAAAGGCCGTATATGCGAATGAAGGTCTTGAAATACCTGATGATGCCGGCTCTTCATAGCACGAGGCCCATCAGCTTGAGAATAATTATACAGGCCGCTCCCGGCACGCCGCATATCGCGCTTATGAGGAGTGTGGGGATATCATAAGGTATGCCCATACTGAACAGGACGTTGGCTACCAGTATCAGTAATAGCCCGCCTATTGTGTTCAATATCAGGGTGACCAGGTACTTCGCTGCAAGCTTCAGCAGCTTCCAGGCGATAAAGATTATAATGATAGCAGCGACAAGGGACGCTGCCGTTATAAGCCATTCCGTCCCGACCATATGTTGAGTATAATGGTGACCGGGGATTTATCTCTTTTTGTTTTTAAAGCTGACTTTAAGGGACTCCAGGATTTTTAAACAATATTTTATTGTTATTTATGAGTTCCAATCTATATCCCGGCATTTTCGATCGGGCTTCGTGTTTTCATGGCCTTTTAATCATAAAAAGTTCGATGATATAGGCGATACTAACACTATATCGCTTTAATTAAATATGGCGATGCTTGCCGGAAGTTATCAGACGTTATTAGCCTTGTTGTGCCACATGCACTGCCCAACGATTAAATACAAATAAATATATTTTTATAATATATGAAAGTCTTCGACATCGTTGACCTGAAGATCGAGAAGCTCGGCGACTCGGTAGGAATTATCTTTCCCCTGGAATACGAAGTGCTGGAGGGGCTGGAAGCAGAGTTCTCGGCGGGCATCGAAGGCGATAAGCTCGTCCTCCTGATCCGGCCGTCGCTGGATAATGCAGTAAAAGAGGTCGTTAGCGAGTTATGGCGTGACCTGCGCATCCTTTTCTCGCAGATCGGAGATATTGGCGAGACACCGTGGGACCAGATAGACATCGTATGGAAGGCACCACACGTCTACGAGGAAAAAGTGCCCATATCGGCAAGCGAGGTGATCGTGCACCGGCATATCCGGAAAGCCTTTGGCAGGGAAGAGTACCTGGCCGGCGAAAAGGAGGACATGCGCAAGAGCATCCACGATACTATCACGAAGCTCACGGAGCTCGCCGCGCTGCGCCTGGGATTCCGGGACGAGCTCTTCGCGCGGGCCTTCGGCCAGGCCGTGGGCAATAACTTTTCCTGTAATATCACGAGCCTCTACGGCATGTACGACGTGGTCTTCGAGGTCTTCAACGAGGAGTTCGTGAAAGTGGACGATGACAAACACTGGAAGCTCACGTCTGAAACCGCGCAGAAAGCCGTTAAGGCTGCCTATGACCGTATACGGTACCTCTCGGAGCATCCGGGGGAATACGAAAAGGAAAAAGCCCGGGTCGAGCAGAAATGGGGCATCTGGGTGAAGCCCGCCTAATGAAGTCTTTTTAGAATCGTACTATGGAGCGTTGAGTTAGCCGCACCCACTACGGAAATGCCGCTTGCTTTCACCGACAAAGCGGAAAGATCTCTGCCTGAATAGTCTGTAAGAATGCCTCCCGCCTCCTTTAGTATGAGCGCCGCGGCCATGATGTCGTAGCCGCTGATGCGGTTCCGCGAGTCAATGATAGCGTCCAGGGAGCCTTTCGCGACATAGCACATGTCAAGGGCGATACTGCCCATGGTGCGGACAAGACATCTTTCCTCGACGAGCGGTATGATATTATCCGGCACCGGGCCGACACCAAAGGAATAGAGCACGTATCTCGGCTTTTCCGGATGCTCCTTCGTGGCCAGGCGCTCTCCATCGTAAAATGCTCCATTATTTTTCGAGGCATAAAAAGTCTTTCCCCAGACGGCTGCCACTGCGCCGGCCGTGATATCGGCGAATGTGGCCCCCGAAACTTTATTAGATAGCGCCAGGGACGTGCAATAATAGGGAATTCCCATGGAGAGGTTCGTCGAGCCGTCGATGGGGTCCATGACCAGCGTATACCCGGGCTCTTTGCCCTCCGGCACGACACGCTCGCCGAGCTCTTCGGAGATGACCCGGGCCACGATGCCTTCCTCGACGATCATGTCGTTCAGCGCCTCTTCCGCAACTATGTCGAAGCGCCTGGTCACGTCGGTCGGCCGGCGGCTCAATATCTGGTCGTAGTCCTCGTGCGTCGACAGGTATTCGGCAGTGCGCTTCTGGATGCTTTCCGCCATGCGCCTGATAAGTTCCAGCTCAGACATGAGTTCCACCAAAATGGGCGAGAAGCACGTCGGCGCCCAGGGCTCCTGCTTCGTTCGCCGGTAATTTTTCCGTATCGAGCGTAACTATAGGGGCCTCAGGAGGCTCGTAAGCGACATTCACGCCAGGCACGGTTGAGCTCCTGCCCGTCGTGCCCTTTTTATAGATATCCTTCGGCGCGTTCCCGCCCCCGCGGGCTTCCTCGCGCTTCACGGCCAAGTCCAGCGGGCATTTGACGTATATCTCTGCGTAGTCCGGTATGAGTGTCCGTGCCACATCCCTGTATTTTCTCAGGTTACCGGTAGCATCGACGATGACGTTCACGCCTTCGTCGACGAGTAGCTTAGCCATATATGCTATTGCTGCATAAACGATGGCCCGCTCTTCCAGGCTATACGCGGGCTGCGGCGTCAGGACCTTGCGCACGTCATCGATGTTCAGGACTTTCACGTGCACGCCCTGTGCCCTCAGGATATCCGCCATGACCCGGGTCACCGTGGTCTTGCCGCTTCCCGGGAGTCCCGTAACCCAGACTGCCCAAGCCATGCCCTCACCGCTTCAGGTATCGATTGACGTTCATGTAGTCGAACTCGTCGGCGTCAAGGATGTTATCGATAAAGTTGAAAAGCTTAACCCGGATATTCGGCTTTAAGCCCGGGTACCAGAGCGGGCTTGCCACGACGAGCGCCCGGAATACGTAGAAGGGCTGGATATACTTCAGCATATCGAAATCGCCGCTCTTGATAAGGTAGTTCTCGATGAATTTAACGAACATATCTTTGAATTCGCCCTTGAGCTCCCCGTACTTTTGCAGCGAATAAAAAAGATAGTTCATGCTCATGCAGGAGACGTCGTCCGCCGGCTCGCCGTACTCGCCGCGGCTCCGGTCGAGTACCGTGAAATCGACGCCGTTCCTGAACATGATGTTCCACGGGTGGAAATCGCCGTGGACGACGCAGAGACGGTGCACCTTATCGTGAAGCTTCCAGCGCCACTCGACGCATTTCTTCTCCATCTGCTCGAAATCTCTCGCCGAATAGTACCCGAAGTCCGCCGTGTAGCTGTCGACGAGGCCCATGATGCACTCGCCGGAGCCGATCAGGTCGCGGATACGGCGGTGGTATAAAACAGGGTCGTCGTTCTTCTGGGAATGGATGTAGACGAGGTAGTCGGAAAGGGCCAGGGCCCGGTCGATATCGAGTGGCTGGAAATAATGCGTATCGCGAATTCGGTCCAGGTCCCGGTAATATTCGAGGCCGCCCACCCGGTCCATCAGGATGAAAAACTCGTCGGCCTCGCCGGCGCTCCGGAGGCCGCCGTATTTAGTAAAAAAGCCCGCGTCTAAAGATCTTACATGCTTCGGCAGCGTGTTGAAGGCCATGTTCTGCCAAAGGATAGCCGAGGCACGGTCGGCGAACGTATCGTGGCCGAAGCCCTTCTGGACCTTCATCGATGACAGAACGGAGGACCGCATCTCGCCCTCGACGATGTAGTCTACGGCGTACGGCTTGCCATAGCCGAACCCTTTTAGCTCTTTTTCGCCTGGCTCCGGCCCCATCGGGATGATCCGGACCAGCCGGACAGGCTTGCTGAAGACCTCCGACAGGTAATTTTCGACCTCTTCCCTGTATTCCGCCATCAAAATGAGACAATGTCCTGGAACATCATATATCTATTGAAAATGTCGTCGCGGGTAATCTTTTTAAGCTTGTTGAGGCTGAAGTCTTCCGCATTATAGGAGGCGATGGCGCTGCCGAAGATGATCGCCTTACGCATGTTCCTGGGGGAGGTGTCCTCAGTCCGGGCCAGCCAGCCGATGAAGCCGCCCGCGAAGGAATCGCCCGCGCCCGTCGGGTCGACCAGCTTCTCCAGCGGGTACGCCGGCGCGCTGAAGCAGGCCCCGTCGGTGAACATTAGCGCGCCATGCTCGCCTTTCTTGATGATGACCGCCTTCGGGCCCAGGTCGAGGAACGAGCGCCCGGCGTTCACCAGGTTCGGCGAGTCCCAGTACTGCCGGGCCTCCGCATCGTTCAGGACGACCGCGTCCACCTTTTCGATCATCTTCGTGAGCGCTTCTTTCTTATTGTCGATCCAGAAGTTCATGGTGTCCATCATGACGAAACGGGGTTTCTTCATCTGCCTGTAGACCTTCATCTGGACTTCGGGGTCGGTATTCGCTAAAAATAAATATTTAGACTGCCGGTATGCCTCCGGCACTTTCGGGTCGAACGTGGCCAGCACGTTGAGCTTCGTGTCCAGCGTATGGGCCTGGTTCATGTCGTACTCGTAGAAGCCCGACCACCGGAACGTATCGCCCTTCTGGACATCGATGCCCGCGGTGTCGACGCCCATGCTATTCAGGAACGCCAGGTATTTCTTCGGGAAGTCCTTGCCAACAACGCTGATAATACCCGTTTTGGCGAACTCGCGGGCGGCGACGGAGGAATAGACGGCCGAGCCGCCCAGCACCTCTTTGACCTCTCCGAAGGGGGTCTTAATACTGTCCAGGGCTACCGTGCCCGATATGACCACGTCGACCATGCCACGGCCCTCTTATGTGCCCATGCTCCAGGAGCTCAGGTATTTCTCCTGCTCTTTCGTTAATTTCTCGATGCTAATGCCCATGGTCTCCAGCTTCATCTTCGCCACTCTGTTATCGATGGCCTCGGGGACCTTATAGACCTCGTTCTTGAGCTTCTTGTGGCTCTCGACGATGTACTTGACCGACAGCGCCTGGTTCGCGAAGCTCATGTCCATGACCTCGGGCGGGTGGCCGAACGCCGCCGCCAGATTCACCAGACGGCCTTCCGCCAGGACGTAGATCCGGCGCCCGTCGTCCAGGACGTACTCCATGACGTCGTTCTTCACTTCTTTGACCTTCTTCGCCATCCTGCCCAGGTCCTTCAGGTCGATTTCGACGTTGAAGTGGCCCGAGTTGCAGACGATGGCCTGGTCCTTCATGAGCCTGAAGTGATCCTTTCGTATCACGGAAATGTCGCCCGTGACGGTGATGAAGATGTCGCCCTCCTTTGCGGCCTGCTTCATGTCCATGACGCGGTAGCCGTCCATGGCCGCCTCGAGGGCTTTGCGGGGGTTGACCTCGACGACGATGACGTTCGAGCCCATGCCTTTCGCCCGCATGGCCACGCCCCGTCCGCACCAGCCGTAGCCTACGACGACTAAGCTCTTGCCGGCCAGTAGCACGTTCGTCGCGTTGATGACCCCGTGGAGAGTGCTCTGCCCGGTGCCGTACCGGTTGTCGAACATCATCTTTGTCTCGGCGTCGTTGACCGCTACGACGGGGTACTTAAGCGCGCCGTCGCTGGCCATGGCCCGGAGCCGTATGACGCCGGTAGTAGTCTCCTCGCAGCCGCCGTAGATGCCCTTCAAGTATTCCTTGTGCTTCGAATGCACGGTGGCGATGACGTCGGCGCCGTCGTCCAGCGTGACGTTCGGCTTTATCTTTAAGGCGGCCTCGATGTTCTCGTAGTACTGCTTCTCGTTCTCGCCCCTTATTGCGTAGACCTTGACGCCGCCCTTCGCCAGGGCCGCGGCTACGTCGTCCTGCGTGGACAGCGGGTTGGAAGCGGTCAGCGCCACGCTGGCGCCGCCGGCCTGAAGCGTCGAGATGAGGTTCGCCGTCTCCACCGTGACGTGAAGACACGCGATGATGTTAACGCCCTTCAGGGGCTTTGTCTTATGGAATTCTTCCTTGATGTAGTTCAACACCGGCATGTGGCGACGCGCCCATTCGATGCGCTCGGCACCCTGCTTTGCCAGCTTTATGTCCTTAACGACGTAGTCCTTCATAATATCACCATGAACTTCATGTTAAATAAATCAGATATTTTGTTAACGTATAACAATAATATACTATTTTAACTTTTCTTCATGTTATGTATGTATTGAATTATTTTAACTTTATGGAAATACTTAAGTAACGGTTTGGCTATATATTCATTTGGAGGCTTTACGCGAAGTTAAGCCATATTATATTGGCAGGATTTATGCTTAACTTGTCGTAAAATCGCATGATCGATGCAATCGACCGTAAGATCTTAGCGGAATTGGCAAAAGACTCGAAGATACCGCTGGCTAAAATCGGGGAAGAGTGCGGCATAACCCGGCAGACGGTGGCGTCACGCATAAGAAAGCTGGAAAAGGAAGGCGCTATCAAGAAATATAAGGCCGTGATCAATTACGAGAAGCTCGGCCTGCGCTCCTATTTTATACTGTTTTTAAAGCTCGACGTCTCGGACCAGGAGAAGGCGGCGGAATTCATCCGCTCGATCAAGACCGACCCGAGCGTGCTCATGGACGTCTCCATCACGGGGGAGTGGGACGTCATGCTGCTGCTGGCCTTCTGCGATGTGAAGGAGTACGAGTACTATACGAACGACCTGCGAGCCCGCATGGGGCCCATGCTGAAAGACAGCAAGAGCCATGTCGTGCTCAATTTCTATAAAAACACGGACGATTACGTGCCGGGTGCCTAACCTTGCCGCTTACTGTGCACATGCAGGCCCGATAGATATATTCGGCGTAAGTCTCCATCTCGACATCGGCCAAGACTATGGCGGCCTCGGCGTGATGAAGGATGGCAACCTTTGGATTTGACAGAATCAATTTATATAATAAATGCATATTTTTAAGGTATGAGCGATATCTCTGTTATAGTTTATTCCAGGAGTGGAAATACAAGGAAAGTGGCGGACGCCATAGCAGAAGAGCTGGGTGTTAAGGCTGTAGATGTCAAGGCATCGCATCCAGACGATGCGAAGATTATGTTCCTGGGAACCGGGACATATGGCAGTAAAGCGGGTGAAGATATGATGAAATTCATTGAGTCGGGCAACTTTACAGGCCGCAAGGTAGCCATTTTCTATACGTCTATGAATCCCCATGGAAATCAAAAAATGGAAAATACCTTGTCGGATGCTTTAAAGCAGAAGGGCGCCGCTATACTAGGTATATATCATTGTCAGGGCAAAACTTTTTTATTATTTAATAGAAGCCATCCCACTCAAGAGGAATTAGATAACGCAAAGAAGTTCGCAAAAGAAATGATCAAATCGAGTTAAACCAATCCTCATTTTTTATATTTTATTTTCTCATTGCTCTTTCTCAGATATTAAATGCACACGATTTTACAAACCCTTCTTTAGCACCCGCAGACTTTACAGAACCCTTGATACGTAACCTATATATACTAGTAACGTGTAATATCGGATTGTCGATATCGAATGTCCGATAAATAATCGATATCATACATTCGATACCAAGAGCATAAAAATGATTTCAATAAAAATATGCCATATCGGTAATACGATAGGTGAGAAAAAATGAGCGACATGAACGATCTATGGAGAAAGCTCAGCAAGCTGGGCCGGTACGGCGGCTACGGAGGACTAAGGTCCTGGGTCCTGTACATGCTCGGCGAGCGCCCGATGAACGGGGCAGAGATCATGGACAGCATGGAGTCCATGAGCTATGGGGCCTGGAGGCCGTCCCCTGGCTCGATCTACCCCCTCCTGAGCAAGATGGTGGAGGAAAAGCTGATCACCAAGAGGGAGGATGGCAGGTATGTCCTCGCCTCCGAAGGATACGACCGCATCAACTTCTTTGGTGAGAACGTGGACAAAAGGCCCTACTCCGTCGGCAACATTCTGACGGATTTCGACAACTATCTCTCCTATATGGAGGACCTGCAGAAGGATAAGGTCCTGCCATATGAGGATAAGCTGGGCAGGATCATCGAGAGGATGACAAGGCTGAAGGAATCGCTGCACAAGTAACCGGGATGATGACACATGGAAGAGCCAGGATTTGACGATTACTCGAGAATGGGACGGGAGATCAAGGACAGAGCCCATGACATGGAGCACGCCATCAGGCACATGGAGCATGATATAAGGCACGTCGAGCGCGAGCGCATGCGCGCGATAAAGAACGCCATGAAGAATGAGATGGGAAATGCCCGCAATTCATCCCCCGGCCCGCGCACGGTGGAGGAAGTGCTGGTCGAGATCGACAGCTATCTGTCGTACCTGGAGGATCTGCCGGCCGAAAAGCTGGCGCCTCACGAGAATAAGATCAACGATGTCGCCGGACATCTGGAAAAGTTGAGAAGCTCGCTGACGAGGAAGCCTTAGAAGCTGCGGCGGTCATATCGATGGTCCATGAGCCATATTCGATAAAAAATGTCGTACGGGAGATCCAGTACGACGTCGCGTACCTGGAGGATGCGCCGGATGAGATGCTGGCGCCCTTCGTCGAAAGCCTGGGCATCATCGGGGAGCGGCTACTGAAACTAAAGGAGATACTTTCGCGTCAATAACATTGAAAATATGCAATAAACGGGTGATGTAAAATGGTATTCGGAACGGTCATCTGGACCTTCGTCTGCGCCCTTTTCGGCGCCATATTCGGCTATATCCTGGGGCTCATGATCGAGCTCTTCCCGGGCGTAAATGCTGCCCTTCTCAACGGGCTTCACGTCACAAGCATGCCCGCGCTGCTGGCGGCCCTTGGCCTCGTGGCCGGCACGCTCCTGGGCATACTCATCAGTGCCCTGGTATATTATGCCTGGACGGGCAAGTACGCAAAGTATTTCCACAACTGGAGCCACGGCGATGGCCGCAGGTACGTGCATGGCCACCATCACTTCAGGAGATATGGACACTACTATGAAAGCGCATGCGGCCCCTGGTCCAATCCGGTCGAGGACAGCCTCTCCGAGATCGACGGCTATGTCTCCTACCTGGAGGATATGCCGAAAGACCGGCTGGAGGCATGCGATGAAAGGATCAGCAGGCTGAACGAGCGCCTGTCGAATTTAAAGGCGTCGCTGAATAAAAACAGGAGCGGCTAAAGAAATATCAGAAATAGGAGGGACATGTCATGTTACTCGAGAGCATGAATGGGATTAGCGGCATGCTGGCGAATGGAGCATTAGAGCTCGTCAGGAATATTCAGGCGTTCGCCGTGCAGATAATCGACTTGCTGGGCGGCACGCGGGGCATCGAGTCCCTGCTCGTGATCGGGTTCACCATCGGCATGTTAGCCTGTCTCTACGAGATCAAGAAAATCAATGGGTGATATCATGGTAATCGGAACAATAATCAGAAGTATATTCGGCGCCGTCTTCGGCGCGATCTTCGGCTTCATCATCGGCTGGCTCATGGAGCATTTCCTGCCGAACTTCAATAACGCGCTGCTCGCGGGCCTGCATGGGCTAACGGGCATCGGCAGCATCCGCATGGCCGGGCTGCTGGCTGCCATCGGGTTCATCGTGGGTATCCTGGGAGGGCTCATACCCCGCCACCACTGGCATCACTGGCTATAGACCGAAAAATATGAAAGACTATTGAGTCTATATTAAAAATTTTTTAAAGGATGAAAATCGCTAACTAAGTGGGCACTATCGGAGAGATGAGAATGACAGAACCGGTCATTAAAGTGGATGCGCTCGTCAAAAAATATGGTAACTTCATGGCAGTAGACGGCATTTCCTTTACCGTCGACCAGGGCGAGGTTTTCGCCTTCCTGGGCCCGAATGGTGCGGGAAAGACGACGACCGTCGAGATCCTGGAGACGCTCAGGACGCCGACTTCCGGCAGCGTCAGCGTCCTTGGCATGGATATCCGCAGGCAAGAGCAGAAGATCAAGCAGAAGGTCGGCGTGATGCCGCAGAGCTTTAATGCTTTCGACTGGCTGACCGTCCGGGAGAACATCGAGTATTTCGGCTCGATGTACTCGAAGACCGTCGACATCGACCACCTCATCGAGACCTTCGGCCTTAAGGATAAGCGCCGAGAACTCTTCAAGAACCTTTCCGGCGGCCTGAAGCAGCGCGTCGGCATCGCCCTGGCGCTGGTCAACGACCCGGACATCGTGTTCCTTGACGAGCCCACCACGGGACTGGACCCCAGGGCGCGGAGGGACGTGTGGGAGGCCGTCCGGGAATTAAAGAATCGTGGAAAGACCGTGTTCCTCACGACCCACTACATGGACGAAGCGTATTATCTTGCGGACCGCATCGACGTCATCTTCAAGGGCAAGATCGTGGCGGAGGGGACGCCGGAAGACCTGATCAATAAGTATGGCGGAGGGAATACGCTCATCATACGTGACTGTTGCGAAAAAGCGAGGGAACAGCTGGTCAGGGCGATACCCGGCAGCCGGATCTCGGGCAGCGACATCCTCACGAAGCTGCCTCCCGAAGACGGAATGGCAAGTATCGCCAAAGCCGTGTCCATTCTCAATAACGGCGACCTCTCCTGTAAGGAGATATACGTGAAAAAGTCGACGCTCGAGGACGTGTTCCTGAACCTGACGGGCGAGAAGCTCACTGAGGAGGCGTCGTAGATGTCGAGGATCGTATCCGACGTCAAGTACAGCCTCATCGCCTACTTCCGGAACAAGGGCGCGCTCTTCTGGACCCTGATCTTCCCCATCATCCTGTTTCTGTTGATGGGATATCTGTTCGGCGGCCAGTCCGGCCCCCTGGAGCTCTACTATCAGGATTCTGACGGCTCGCAATTATCCCATTCCTTCGTCGGCGCCTTAAACCAGACGGGCGTGTTCGACTTGAGGGATGGCGCTGGAATGGACCTGGCCCAATCGCTTAAAGATGGCAAGATATCGGCGTATATCGTGATACCGTCCGGGTTCGAGAAGAGCGCCATGGCGGCGAAGGCCGGCAGTAACGTCTCGAATGCGGGGCTTGAGGTCTATTACGATAAATCAAAGTCCACTTCCGGCATCGTCATATCGGTCATCGAGCAGGTCGTGAACGGGATGAACATGGCCCTGGCTGGCGCTAGGAACGTCATACCGGTCACATCGCAGGACGTCACGACGTCGAGCATGAGCTTCGTCGCCTTCCTCCTCCCCGGCATCATCGGCATGACCATCATGTCATCGGCGGTGAACGGGACCGTGTCGACCACGGCCAGGAATAAGGCCACGGGCGTATTCCGGAAGCTGGCTACGACCCCGATCTCCCGGCTGGAATGGAACGCGGCGAAGATCATCAACCAGACCATCATCCTGATGCTCTCGATATCCATATCGCTGATCGTCGCCTGGCTGGTTTTCGGGATCGTGCCGAACATCAACGCGGTGTCCGTACTGATGATCATTTTCGGGTCCGCCGTCTTCTCGGGGCTCGGTATGCTCATTACGACGTTCGTCAAGGACGTGGACTCGGCGGAGAACGCCGCGAGCGCCATCACCTTCCCGCTTATGTTCGTTTCCGGCTCATTTATATCGGTGGACAGCATGCCGTGGTTCCTGCGATACCTGGCGGACGTGTCGCCGCTGACCTACCTGAATAACGGCCTCAGGAGCTCGATGATCACGGGCAACTACGGCGATGCCGTGATGAATTTGATCATCGTCGCCATACTCGGGATCATCCTCTTCGTCGTAGGCGTATCCCTGCTGAAGTGGAAGGAAGACTAAGCCTTCCACTCGCCTTTTTCAAAAAGTAAATGCTATGTTGAATTGCTCCCGTATTTTAAGCTTTTTAAGGGCACGGAGGACACTATTTTTCACCACAAAGGCACGAAGAGGACGGAGGCTCACAAAGACTTTCTTATAATTAAGAGACAAAGGGCACAGAGCCGCTTTTTGAACTTTTAAGAT
>Ga0335071_10001275_pt1 | contig 27105 bp, 21 predicted proteins | sample Lox_Sample_15_FD_206724 | JGI IMG/M metagenome (GOLD analysis project Ga0335071, IMG submission 206724) | Soil microbial communities from Loxahatchee National Wildlife Refuge, Florida, United States - Lox_Sample_1.5 | ecosystem: Environmental > Terrestrial > Soil > Wetlands | place: USA...
GGAACTGAACGTGGCTTCTGAAGTATTCCGACGTATTGGCGCCGAATTGCACGTCGCCCAGATGGCTACCGTCACTGCGCGCCCAGCCGCCGTGGACCCATGGCCCCTCCACCAGCGTCAGCGGCGTCTCGGGATTGAATTTGTGGATGGCGTAGAAGGTGCGGTAGGGGCCCTCCAGATCCTCCGCGTCATACCAGCCACCGACCACCAGAACTGCGCACTTCACATTCTTCATGTGGCGAGACAGATCCCGCGACTGCCAGTAATCGTCATACGTGTCGTGCTTGTACTGGTCGTCAAAAAGCCAGTTCGCGCCTTTCAGGTGGTTCGTTTCCAGGTTCGCGATATTTCCCGCCTTCAAATAGAACTCGTAGCTATCGGGAGTGCCGAACTTGAACGCGACTGGTGGCTCCGAGCTTTCAGGATTCTGCTGCGGATAAAAGAACCCGGCATAAAAGCCGAAAGTGGCCGAAAGCTTGAAGACGCCGTTGTGGTAGCTGTCGTCGCCCCGAAACAAATCGGTCATCGGCGCCTGGGGGCTCGCCGCAGCGATCGCAGGATGCGAGTCGATGATCGACGCCGACGTGTAGAACCCCGGATAGGAGATGCCCCAGATACCTACCTTGCCGTTGTTGTTGGCGACATTCTTGAGCAGGAACTCGATCGTGTCATAGGTGTCCGACGCATCGTCGACGTCCTTCGGCGATTTCTTCTGGTCGATGTGCGGGCGCATCTCCACGAACTCGCCTTCGCTCATCCAGCGTCCGCGCACATCCTGATAGACAAAAATGTAGCCGGACCTCTCGAACTCATTCGACGGCCCGAGCTGCACGGGATAATGGTCCTCGCCGTAAGGCCCGACGTTGTAAGGCGTGCGCTCCATCAGGAAGGGATAAGGTCCCGGATCATCGGGAAATGCCGAAACCTTGGGAACGTATACAGCCGTGAATAAGCGTACCCCGTCGCGCATGGGAATGCGGTACTCGTACTTCGTGTAGTGAGCGCGAACAAAGTTTTCCGCTGCATCGGACGAAGGCTGCTGGGCGCATGCCAATGTGGCGGCAACAACCTGAACGGCGAGAAGGATCGTGGGGAAGCGGTGTGGCCTCAGCATTGGCAGGTCGAAAGACTCCTGAACGTCAAGCTTATCCCACAGCCGCTTGCTTTCAAAGGCAGAAACCGCAATGAGTTGCACCGAGCAGGATGAAGGTGTGCTCCGTGCAGCCCGGTCTATACGACGAGTGGACAGAACGGGATTAAGGCAGCTTGTGGACCGGACGCCGAACTCTGCCTAAGCAACAAACCCTCATTTCGGAGGCGGAGGAACCCCCGACGCATCGAATGGTTCTAGCCTGGCAACTGCCGCAATCGGCAACTCCAATGCGCCCAGGCGATCGGTCGCGACATCGCGAACGCCGACACGAAGAACGAATTCTCCCTGGACAGGCACGCTGATTTGCTGCATATAGTCGATGGTCCCATGATGATCGATCATGCGGGCGAAGTTCGTGGCCGGTATATCGGCCCTCACGCCATTCGCCTCCGCGTTGATCAGCGCGCCATGGGCGTCGTACACATAGGATCGATATTCGAGAATGCAGTGATGCACGCCATCCGGCGTGGCGCCGCAATCCACTTGAGAGGGGCTCACGATGAACTTCACCGTGTAGCGGTGAAAAGGCCCCGCCACCTTTTGCCCGAGATGGTTTCCCCGCGCCGGGGAATTTTCCACGTCGGCGGTGCTCGGCCGCACGTCGGCCACGAAAATTACCTGGGTGCCGCCGGGCGCGCCCTGAAGCATGGCGGCCCGAATGGGGTCGTAGGTGGGCGGCGCATTCCTCCCGCCCCCTTGCTCCTCGTGCCTTACCGGCTTGCTGGGATCGTCGGCGTAGTAGCCCCGGCGATAGGAAAGCTCCAATTTCGGGCGGTCCACCTTCACCTCGATCTTCCGGTAATTGCCGTTCCAATCGCGGTTCGTGGGCGAATAGGCAAACGTGTAATAGTTCGACCCCGCGTCGATGGCCTTCTCCACGGCCTCCTTCAGCCCGTTGGTGTTCTTGAAGGCTTCGCCGCCGGTATTCGTGGCCATTTGATTCATCGTGCCTTGCTCTGCCGCAATGGCGTCAGCGAATTCGCGATGGTAGTTGGCGAGTATCCCCGGAAGGCTCGCCCCAGCGCCGGAGGTACTGGCTTCCAAGCCTGGCTCCGACATCATCCCGCGCGCTTCTATGGGATAAACCGCCACCTGGCTTCGCGTGAGTAGATCGATCGTTTCCCTGGATTCGATCTCCGAATCGGCAAAAACGGTAGAGAGGTTCTTCACATGGGGATCGGGCAGAATACTGATGGGAAACGACCCGGAAAACCAGATCAGGTTCTTGCGCCCCGGAAAGTTACTCAAGTAGCGAGCGAGCAAGCCGAGCGCCTGGAGCGTGTAGCGCTCCTGGTCTTGAGCTTGCACTTGCAGAGTGTTCTGCTCGAATTGGCGTAAGAACGCGAACGTTTGTGCGCCGCCGTATCCGGCGATAAAATCCGCAGCGTTCTGCGTTCCGGGATTATTCTCGCCCTGCTGTCCGGTCACGGGGTTGGTAATCTGCTCTCCGGAAACCGGGTCCGCGGCGTGAGGCATCGCGGCGAGGGTTTTCTCATCAGCTTCAACGGCTGCGCGCAGGATCTTAGAATCGGCGCCGAAACCCTGCAGCATTCTCAATTCCATGGTCAGGGTAAAGATGGCCGTTCTTCCGTCTGCCGGCGCCTCCTCCAGATACTTCATCACCTGGTCCCGCACTTGGCTTTGATTTTCCAACGGGGTGTTCAGCTTGTCGAAGAGAAGGATGTTCAGCGGCCCGTCGGGAAGCGCCGGCGCATTGTTCGTAAAGGATTCGGGACCGAACGGAGACGCGGGCGGCAATGGCGCTGAGGCGGCCAATCCCGCCGCGTGCTCCTCGAAAAACTTGATCGTCTGCGGCTGCCCACCCTCCAAGACGGTGAAATCCGGCGCACTCAACCCGTGCACGGGTCTCTGATGGGAGTCGGTCACGGTTATGTCGACCACCACAAGGTCGGTGGTCGCGCGGAGGGTCGTCTGCCGTTGCTCAGGCGCCGATTGCGCGGACCACGCCGTAGCCGAGATGAAGACGCACAGAAGAAGACGCTTGACGTTGCCGGACATACTGTAGCTCCCTTGCTTTTGGGCGATAATTCGGGAACGCGTTCCAAATCGGTCATCGGTAGTGGACAGTCGATTCCACCGCGAACTTGTGAAAATCCTTGAAATCGACCATGTTGGTGTACTCTCGCGCATGGTCCTCCATGTGCACCTCCGAGTGCGCCGGCAACCAATACTCCCTATTCGCGATCGCTGCCGGTTTGTATTCAATCGTCCGGTCGATATGGAGTATCGGGAGCCATGTTGGAAGCTCCAGCTTTGGAATCGATCCGCACCACGCTGAAGTCCTGAGGACCGGTATAGACGCGCGATGCGAAATTTCCGCGTAGCCTTTTGGATGCGAACCAAATATACCAACGGTGGCCCAGACGGCGATCTTCTTGCATCGGCTCCGAGGACAAAAACTCGGTTACGAGATCCCCAAGATACCCAAATTGAACCTGAGCGAAATGCGGACCCCCTCCTTTCCAGATGAATTCTCTTGACCTCCTCACTCCGCCGTGGCTACTCTGCCCCCAGGTCCCTTCCCCGAGCGGCGCGTAGCCCGCTTGGTTGGGCTAGTTGTGACCGTCCCCCGACACTGCATTCGAATTGCCCGTGCAGGCAGAGTGCCCAATCGACAAGGAGGAGCTATGCGACTTAAAATCGCCGCCGCGGTTACCTTGATAGGCATTGCAGGAGCCATGCTGCTTTCGGTGCGATACCACAGCAAGGCGATCGTCGCGGGCGAACTGCCTCCCGGACACGGCATCCAGTGCCTCAAGGCCGACGCGCAAACTCCTTGCGGAGAGGAGGAAATCGATAGCCTCAAGAGCGACATCGCCGGTTTCAAGCAACTCGTCCAGGTGGGAAAGACCGTCACCGGCGATACCAAGACAGTTGTCAGCGACACAAAGTCTGCCGTCGGCGACGCCCAGCAGGTAGGCGGTGATGTGAAACAGGTAGGATCAGACGCCAAGGCACTCGGATCCGATGCCCAGAATAAGGACGTGAAACAGGGGATCAGCGACGCGCAGCAGACGGCGGGCGACGCGAAAACGGCGAAGGGCGACGTGTCATCCGCCGTCGGCGACGTTCCTCAGGTGGGCGGAGATGTGAAACAGGTGGTGAAAGATCTCGCCGGCATCAAAAACATCTCCCTCAAGTCCCCCGATGGCTTCATGAGCTGCACCCAGGACGACGACTCCGCATGCAACGACAGCCAGACCAAGGCGCTGCAAACGCATGCCGCGCAAAAGAACCCGCCCATCACCGTAAAGCGCCAGGCCGACCAGCCAACCAGCTAATCCGGCCGCCTGCGAGAATCGGCGCCCCTTTTCCTGATGGCAGCTTTATCCCCCACGTGCTAGAAACAAATGAATAGACTATGCCCGCAAGCCATCCGGTGGCGCTGGAGCCACTTTTTGGGGATTACCGATTAGACCAGGCGTTCGACGAGATGCGCGAGCCCGACGGTGAGCTGCGCCCGCATTACCGCGCCATGGCCGAAAATCTCGCCGCGCTGCCGACCGGCGAGATGCAGCGCCGCAAACAGGCCGCCGACCTCGCCTTCCTCACCCAGGGCATCACCTTCACGGTCTATGGCCGCGACGAAGGCACCGAGCGCATCTTCCCTTACGACCTGCTGCCGCGTCTGGTCACGGCCCAGGAATGGAACAGTATCGAGCGCGGCCTCACGCAACGCATCACCGCCCTTAATCTCTTCCTGCGCGACGTCTACTCTGACGCGAAAATTCTCAACGACCACATCATCCCGCGCGAGCTGGTCTACAGCTGCAAACACTACCGCCGCCAGATGCGTGGCCTGCAAGTGCCGCGCAATGTCTACATTGCCGTCGTCGGCAGCGATCTGTTGCGCATCTCCAGCGGCGAATTCGTCGTCCTCGAAGACAACCTGCGCGTGCCTTCGGGTGTCAGCTACATGCTCACCAATCGCCGCGTCATGAAGCGGACGTTCCCTCTGCTCTTCCAGCGCTACGGCGTGCGCCCCATCGAACACTATCCTCAGGTCCTGCTCGCCACGCTGCGCTCTCTCGCGCCCGAGGGCCGCCCCGAACCGAACATCGTCCTGCTCACGCCCGGGGTCTTCAACTCGGCCTACTTTGAGCACACCTATCTCGCACGCCAGATGGGCGTCGACCTCGTCGAGGGCCGCGACCTGGTGACGCACGACAACATCGTCTATATGCGCACCACCGACGGGCTCAAACGCGTCGACGTCATCTATCGCCGTGTCGATGACGACTTCAGCGATCCGCTCGTCTTCCGCGGCGACTCGGCCCTCGGCTGCTCCGGCTTGTTCAACGCCTACCGCGCCGGCAACGTCACCGTGGCCAACGCATTCGGAACCGGCCTCGCCGACGATAAGGCCGTCTACGCCTACGTCCCCAAAATGATCCGCTACTACCTCAACGAAGATCCCATCCTCCCCAACGTCGAGACCTACCTGTTGAGCGAGGAAAAAGAGCGGCAGCACGTTCTCGCCAATCTCGACAAGCTGGTCGTAAAAGCGGTGGGCGAGAGCGGCGGCTACGGCATGCTCATCGGGCCGCAATCGACGGCCAGCCAGCGCGAGGAGTTCGCGCGCCAGATCGAGGCCAACCCGCGCAATTACATCGCGCAGCCCACACTCGATTTCTCGCGCGCACCGTGTCTCATCGACGGCCGCCTCGAACCGCGCCACGTCGATCTGCGGCCCTACGTTCTCTTCGGCGACAAGATCAACGTTGTGCCCGGCGGGCTAACGCGCGTGGCTCTCGAAAAAGGCTCGCTCGTGGTCAACTCCTCGCAGGGCGGAGGCAGCAAGGACACATGGGTTCTGGAGTGATCGGGTTCGAGCAAGCTCAGTCGGAGAAGAGAAACAGAATGCTATCGCGGGTTGCCGACAGCCTCTACTGGATGAGCCGCTACCTGGAGCGGGCGGAGAACACCGTGCGGCAGCTCGACGTGACCATGAGCCTGATGCTCGACACCGGCGGCCCCAATGTGGAGACGCGCTGGAATCGCATGATGGCCGCCCTGGGCAAACCCGGCGCCATGCCGTGGAACGGCGACCTTGAGTCCATGGCCCGCACCCTCGTCTTCGACCAAATCGACCCATGCTCGGTCACCTACTCCGTCAATGCCGCGCGCGAGAATGCCCGCCAGGTGCGGGAAGAAATCTCCACCGAGCAGTGGCAGCGTCTCAACCGGCTCTATCATCACATCCACTCGCCGCACGCCCAGGCCCAGTTCAGCTCCAGTACCGGCGACATGCTTGCCTCCATCATCGACGGCATCTATCTCTTCAAAGGCACCACCGACACCACCATGATTCACGGCCAGGGCTGGCAGTTCATCCGCCTCGGCCGCTACCTGGAGCGCGCCTATGCCACGGCCACCTTGCTCGAGGTCTACCAGCCCGAGCTCTTCCAGCACGAGTCCCGTGAAGGCGCCGCTCATCTCTACCTCGAATTCGTCGGCCTGCTGCGCTGCTGTACCTCATTTGAAGCTTATTGCCAGGTCTACACCGCCGATATCTCGCCCGATCGCGTGCTCGAATTTCTCCTGCTCAATCGCGATTTTCCACACGCCATTCGCTACTGCGTCGATGGCGCCCGGCAGTCCATCGACCAGGTGCAACACACCGGCGGCCGTCGCGCGCCCGACGAACTCATCTCCGGGATGGGCAAGCTGCACGCCATGCTGGTCTATACCAGCATTCACGAGGTGCTGGCCGGCGATGCAGCTGCCTTCCTGCACACCATTCGCGAGCAGTGCCTCCGCATCCACGAGCTGGTCTACCGTTACTACGTCCACTACTCCATCCAATCGGCCCTTGCTGTCTAGTGCCGCTAACTCCGCTCCCGGAGGGAGCGAACACAGTAGCCCAAGGTGAAGCGCCGCGAAACCCTGGGTAAAGGCATCAAGAAGATCGACCAGCCCCGTACGGGCGACGGAATCGTCGAGGATCTCGCTGAATGTTTCCGCGACAGAACAATCTCCGCTCATCACACAGCGGGCTAGTAGCCAGGAGCTAGCAGCTAGAAGCTGCTTTTATGAACTTCTACTCCATCCACCATCTCACGCGCTTCCGCTACTCGCAGCCCATCAGCGAGAGCATCATGGAGACGCGCATGCACCCGCGCTCCGACTCAAGCCAGCACTGCCTCACGTTCTCGCTCTCGGTGAGCCCGCGCTGCCGCGTCTTCAGCTATCGCGACCACCTCGGCAACAACGTCCAGCACTTCGACATCCCCGGCGAGCACAACCAGCTCGTGATCGTCGCCGAGTCTGTCATTGAGCAGCAGCCCCTGCCCGATATCCCGCACTTCCTCGCGCCCGACGCATGGCGCGAACTCGACGAGCTCATCGAAGCCGGCGACTACTGGGAGATGCTTCTCCCCAGCCGCTACGCCGCGGAAACCCCGAAGCTGGTCGAGTTAGCAAAGACGATGGACGTGACGCGTCGTGACGATCCGCTTCACCTCCTGCTCGAACTGAACCAGCGCCTCTTTCACTACTTCGACTATGTCCCGCGATCCACCCGCGTCGACTCGCCCATCGACGAGGCCATCGAGAGCCACATGGGTGTTTGCCAGGACTTCGCGCATACCATGATCGCCCTCCTCCGTCACGTGCGCATTCCCGCGCGCTATGTCTCGGGCTATCTCTACCGCAGCCGCGAAGACCACGACCGCTCCACACCCGACGCCACCCATGCCTGGGTCGAAGCGCTGATGCCTCATCTCGGCTGGGTCGGCGTCGACCCGACCAACAATCTCATCGCCCATCACAGGCACATCCGCACCGCCGTGGGCCGCGACTACTCCGACGTGCCGCCGACGCACGGCATCTTCCGCGGCAAAACCGCCAGCGAACTTTACGTCGCCGTCCAGGTCGAGGCCGGCTCCGAGCCGCCCGCGCTCGATCGCAAGTTGCCCATCCCCGAAGACTGGAGCGTCCTCGTCGAACGCGCCCAGCAACCCCCCGAACCGCCGCTTCCCTTCCTCGACATGCAGCAGATGCAACAGCAGCAATGAATAGGCAGTCGCTGGGCCCGGCCTGCGATGAATGCTGCCCGGCTGAACTCCAGTCGCCGCACGTCAGAGGTTAGAATTCGGAGGCAGAAGTGCTGGACGGTGTACGCATGGCATTCTCCTGCTTGCGCAAATTTTCAATTGTCGCCCTGGCAAGCCTGTCGCTCCTCGGGGCAGCTGGCGCCCAACAGGCGTTCCCGCCTTCAATCACGGCAGCGTCTTTGGTCGAGGGGCAAAAGGCTCATCTCTTCGGGGAGCAGTTCGATCCCAGCCATCCGACTGCAACTCCCGCGGAGGTCAAGCCCGAATGGGCGGCGCTTATTGGCGAATACGGTCCCGACCTCGCAAGATTTTACGTGCTCGAAGACATCGGCGAGCTACGCATTCTGGCCGGATGGTTCGATCTGGAGACGCTGCGTCCCGTCTCCACGGATGTCTTTCAACTGCAGGCCAGCGGGCCCCATGGCGCCCAGACCGTGACATTCTTGCGCGACGCCGCGCACGCGGTGACCGGCGTTCGCGTAGGCAGCGTTGTTTACGGCCGGCGCCCTTTTGACGGCCCGGGACAAGTCTTCCAAATCACGCCGCTTAAGCCGGTGGCCCAGCTGCGCCAGGAAGCGCTCGCTGCTAAACCGCCTCTGGAAGAAGGCGCGTTTCGAAAGCCGGATCTTGTTCAGTTGAACCAGATCGACCCCACCATCAAGCTCGATATCCGCTATGCGACGAACCGGAATTTCCTTGGCGCGCCGCTCTACCTTGAGCCGCGAGCGTACATGCAGCGCCCGGCCGCGGAGGCCGTCATGAGAGCATCACAGCATCTGCACACCTTGGGTTACGGGTTGCTGATTCACGATTCATACCGGCCCTGGTATGTAACAAGAATGTTTTGGGAGGGCACGCCGCAGGAGAAGCGAATCTTTGTCGCCGACCCCGAGCAGGGCTCACGGCACAATCGCGGGTGCGCAGTGGACCTGACCCTCTACGACCTTAAGACGGGCGAGCCGGTTCGCATGACGGGCGGCTACGACGAAATGTCTGAGCGGTCCTATCCCTTCTACCCCGGCGGCACCGCGCGCGAGCGCTGGCTTCGCGACCTGCTGCGGATGGCGATGGAAGCAGAAGGCTTCACCGTCTACGAAGAAGAGTGGTGGCACTTCGACTACAAGGACTGGAAGCAATACCCAATCATGAACCTGACCTTCGAACAGTTGGAGAACTCCCACCCGTAGTGCTCGACAGGCAGCAGATGCAACAGCGGGAGCCTCTCCTCACCACCATCATCCTGAGCGAAGAACCTGCATTTGCTTTTCGTTGAAAACGCGTGCAGCGCGAACACCTGACACCGACCCCTCATGGGATACAAGAAAGGCCGCGGGCTTCACGTCCCGCGGCCTCCTGTCAGCCTGCAGAGATTTGTCTTACGTAGTCCCGGTCGGGATCAATCGCGCCGTCGAGAGGTTTGTCCCCACCGCCTGAAAGATGCTGCCGATCGTCGTGTAGCTGGTATTGGGTGTGGATGCCGGGCAACCGCCGGTATCGTCGGAGAAGTATGTGTTGACGTTCGAGGCCATCGCTTCGATCGCGTTGCACGCCTGTCCCGAGTAAGGCCCGCTGGGATAAGCGATGGCGCCGTACGTCGAGCCCGACGAAATCGTGTACTTCACGTCCGTCAGGCAACTCCCCGTCGTCTCCGCTCCCATGGCCACTGTGTAAACCTTCGTGCCGGCCTGCGTCGCCGCCTGCGCCGCCTGCACTGCCTGGCCGCACTCGCCCAGTGCCGAGGGGTATGTGGTGGTCGTCGAACTTCCCGTCCCATTCAGCGTGCCGCTGAGCGCCACAATCTGATTGCCGCTACTGTTGTTGCCGCCCGCCGAACTATTCGCTGATGAATTGCTCGCCGTTGCATCGCCGTCGCTCAGGATAATGAGAACGTTCGATGTCTCATATCCCTTCTTCGATTCCGCGGTCTGCTGCGCAATCAGCGCGGCTTGTGCCGCGTAAATAACCTGCGCATAATAGGTGCCCTGTCCGCCCGGCGCCTGCAGGCCCTGGCAGCTGCCCCCACCTGCTCCCACCGCCACCGCCAGTGGGTCGGATGACTGCAGCGTCGAAGATCCGTTCGTCGACTTGTACGTCTGGTTCCACGACACAATCTGGTACGTCCCCGCATCCGTGCCCGTCGTGGGAAGAATCAGATTCTGGCTGCTTCCCGGCGTCACATTGGGAAACGCGTAGGGAACCGTCGGCGGGTTCGAACTCGGGCAGGTTGTGTCTTTGGACGTGGAGCCCGCCGCTACCGCCGGGAATACAAAGAGCGACACCGCATCAGCATAGTTGCTTGTCGATGAGCAGCTTGTTGAGGCGCTGCCCACGCACGGATACATCGATTCGAGCATATCCAGTGCTCCCGAAATCGCGCATTGGATCTGCGTGGCGTTCGTTCCGCAGCCGTCTGCCGAAGGCGCGGTGCTCGTCATGGAATTCGTCGTGTCGACGATCATCGCAATGTTATAGGGCAGATGAAGTCCGCCCCTCATCGCCGCCGTTGCCTGCGCCACCAGGTTCATGGTGCGAATCCCGACCACCCCGCCGAACCACAGATTCACCTTGGCCGTCTGCGTTGCCGTCACCGCATTGCACGTCGATCCCGTCGTGCAACTGCCTTCTCCGCTCGGCGGCGTCTGGCACCCGATGTTGAAGGGCGCGCCGGTGATCGAAGTCGCGCAATAGAATTTCGCCGTGATCGCATCGCTCTGCAGCATGCGCGTCGCGTTCTTCTCCCCGGTCTGCGAGCTGTAGATCACCAGATTGCCCCACGCCGTTCCCGCGGTGGTGCTGCCTGAGGTGCCGATGTCCGGCATGCCCTGCGCCGCGGCCAACGCGGCCGAGTTCGTCGAAGCCTGCAGCAACCGGAACGCATAGTAAACGTGGCCCGTTTCCACACCCGCCGCCGACAGCGCCAGCAAAGCAAACATCACCACCGCCAGCACTGCCGCTGTCTGGCCGCGATCGCCTTTCAAAAGCCTGCGCAAAGTTCTCGAACGTCGCATCGAACGCTTTCTCCTCGTCAGCAGTCATCGCCGCTTGCGCCGCCGTGTGACTGCTGGCTATCTGGGCGGGTACCGCTTTCGATCGGGCAGGTCCGTATCTCGGACACCTGCATCGCGCCCACCCGCCTGCCTGCGCTTATCGCGCGGCCATCTCAGTTCATCCCTGAATGAACCCGGAATCCCTCGGCACTGAGCGGCATTCGGACAGGGAAGAACGACACTATCATGCGAGTTCGGGGTCACCAGGCAAATCGCACTTTGGTGCTACCACCTTCAACCCATTGCAGATAAACAAGTTATCTTGGGAGACGGGGGCACAGCAGCCCCGCAAGAGGGATGGTCACAGAGGCAATGACACAGCGATTGCGCCCCAGCGGGGGGACAGGGCCAGCCCGCGCCTCTCAAACAAGGCGTGATTCTTGAGCAGATTCAGGCCCCGGAGCACATCGCATCAGACGGAAGTTCTTTGCCTCACGCCATGGATCGATTCTTCTGCAAGAGAAGGGCTCCAGGAAAAAAGGGGCACAGGCTCAAAGCCCATGCCCCTCGATCCTTCTGAAACCCGCTGTCGGCGGTCTATACCGTGCCTGGTGGGATAAGCCGCGAGGTCGTCAACCCTTCGCCCACAGCTTGGAAAATCTGTCCGATCGTTGTATAGGCCGTGTTGGGCGTTGACGCCGGGCATCCCGCTGTATTGTCGGAGAAGAACGTGTTCAGGTTCGAAGCCATCGCCTCAATCGCCCTGCACGCTTGCCCTCCGACCGTGTAGCTGACGGCGCCGTACGTCGAGCCGGAACTTATCGAGTACTTCGAATCTGACGTGCAGCTCCCTGACGTCTCCGCGCCCATCGCTACCGTATAGACAATCGTGCCCTGCGAGGTTGCGAACTGCGCCGCCTGAACCGCCTGCCCGCACATGCCCAGGGCAGAGGGATAAGACGTCGACAAGTTTCCTGGATTCGAAGCACATGTCGTCGACGTTGGGCAGGTCCCATTCAGGCAGACATTTGTGGTTGAGCAAGCGGTGTTGTTGGGGTTATTCCACGCCACAATGTTGCTTTTTGCCCCGCCCCCGCCGCAGCCGATGCCGCCCGCAGCGGTGTTCGCCTGCACACTGCAGGCAGTGGCATCCCCGTCGCTCAGGATGATCATTACATTTTCCGTTGCGTACCCATTGCCGGCTTCCAGGTTCTGCTGCGCTCTCAGAGCGGCTTGTGCTTGGTAGATTACCTGGGCGTAATACGTCGATTGGCCGCCCGGCGCCTGAAGGCCATTGCAGGTTCCGGCGCCGACCGCGATGGGCAGTCCCAGAGTATCGTTGGTATTCAGCGTCGTAGCGCCATTCGTCGTCTTGTAGGTCTGGTCGAAGGGAACGATCTCGTACGTGCCGGCGTCGGCCGAGCCGTACGTGTTCGACGGCGAAGTCAGGCCCGGCAGGCTCAGACTATAAGCAGCGTCACCCGTGTTCAGATCCTCGAAGCCGTAGGGAACAGTCGGAGGATTGCTTGAAGGACATTGAGTGTCGTTGACGGTGTAACTCTTCGCTGATGTGATCTCGACCGCCGGAAAGGCAAAGAGCGCCACCGCGTCCGCATAGTTGCTGCTCGCAGAGCAGGTTGTGCCCGAACCACCTACGCACGGGTACATCTCTTGCAGCATCTGTTCGGCACCGTAGATCGCGCATTGGATCTGTGTGGGGTGGCTGCCGCTGCATCCGTCAGACGAAGGCGCATTGCTGGTCATCGACCCAGTGGTGTCGATGATCAACGCGATGTTATAAGGCAGGTGCGCCCCACCCCTCGATGCAGCCGTCGCTGTCGCCACCAGGTTCATGGTGCGGAATCCTACAAACCCGCCGAACCACAATGCGACCTGTGCGGTTTGAGTCACCTTCACTGCGTTGCACGTCGTCCCCGTTGTGCAACTCCCAGCTCCGGTGGGCGGCTGCTCACAGGCGACGTTGAACGGAGCGCTCGTAATCGCGGTCGCACAATAAAAATTCCCGGTAATCGAATCGCTCTGCAGCAGGCTCGTCGCATTCAGCTGCCCGGTCTGTGAGGAGTATCTGGTCAGGTTGCCCCACGAAGTGAATTGCGACGTGCTGCCTGACGAGCCGATGTCGGGCATAGCCTGCGCAGCGGCGAGCGCAGCCGCGTTCGTTGACGCCTGCAGCAGGCGGTAAGCGTAGTACACATGGCCGGCCTCGAGTCCCGATGCCGACAGGGCCATCAGAGCAAAGATCACAACTACCAGGACCGCCGCAGTCTGCCCGCCGTCATCCTTCACGAACTTCCGCAGGACCGGAATCTTACGCAGGAATGGGATTCTCAAGCTTCGCATGGAACAGTGAACCTCCTTGTGTCCTGGTAGCCGGCGCCGCCCATGAAAGTTGCCGATCAGGGGGTGCAAAACTCGGGACGGCCCTCTCGACCGAGGCCGCCTCCGGCCAACAAGACGCCATTCTGACATCCGAGGGCGAGACAAGAATTGGAGATCTCATGGTACCAAAGCATTGGCTCTTCGCAGCCCAATCTTTGGTGCCAAAAAACGGAATGCCCAGCGGTTACTGAAGTGTCAGCTCTTTGCGGCAAAACAAGCGGGAAAGGCCGGACGCCGAGTTCAACCGCTCGGCCTCCGGAGCAGGAAATTGGTGGATCAGCCAGGGACAATCCGGTGATCGGCGCCACGAATGTTAAGAGCTGAATGCGAAAAAGCTGGAAGGGCTTTCAGTCGGCCATCGATGTCTCTGACGCCGAAAGCGGGCTCGATGGACTGAACGCCAGGACCGGCAGCCAGCTATACGTATACTTCACCGTCAATGTAACCGGCTCCGTCGCCGCCAACTGGGCCGAGCCTGCGGTGCAACTGAATGTGCCCGAACCCGAAGTCATCCCGGATGAAGGATACGCGTGCGCGGCCCCGGCTGAATCGGTAATCGTCATGGAGTAACTCAGCTTCGAAGTCGTCCATCCCGGCAGAGCCGCCTGAACCAGAGTCTGGGCCTGGGCGCAGGGATCGGCGACCGTCCCCTGCTCGGCGGCGATCGCCGCCACCGCCCCCGCCGTCGCGTTCTCCACTTCTTGCAGGCTGTAGAACGCCATGGTGAACGAGGCCGCACCGGTCAGTACGGTCATCAGCAAGGGCAGCGCGACTGCAAATTCAAGCAGCGCTCCTCCTTCATCGCTCCGCAATCTCCAAACACTCCTGGCGCCGCGGATCGGTAAGGCGGCCACCTTCTTCCACTGACCCTTCATCTCCGCACCTCCTCGCCGGCGAATGGGAACGACCCCGAATCGGCCTTCGTCCCCTGTCGTGCCGGCCGGAATGTCGAGCGCGCTTTCTTTTGCCCGTCTTCCCCCGCTCCTGCAATCGGACTAATCACCCGCGATGGCCCCCTGCGTCGTCGTAAGGGGACTGCTCGGGCTGAATTTCAAGATCGGCATCCAGGTGTAGCTGTACTGCACCGTCAGCGTCACCGGCTCGTTGTTCGTTTCGTACGTCGCTCCCGCCGTGCACGAGAATGAGCTTCCCACAGTCGGTCCATACGTGTGCGTGGTACCCGAAGAATCGGTGATCACCATGGTGAAGGTAAACTTCGATACCGTCCACGACGGCAGTGCGCTGGTTACCTTGCTCTCCGCCGTCGCGCATGGATCGGTGATCAGGGTAACGTCCGCAGCCACATACTGCACAGCGTTCGAAGTCGCGTTCCCCAGCTGTTGAAAGAAGTAAAACGCCAGAGCGAACGATGCCGTTCCCGTCAGCACGGTCATCAGCAACGGGAGCGTAATCGCGAACTCAACCAGCGAACTGCCTTCGTCGGAGCGCAGCCTCAGCATCCGCCGCACGGCGCGAGAATAACGCGCAGCCCGCTTTCGCAGACCGGGTCCAAACCTCATCGCTGATCCTCCCGGCGCAGGCTCGGAACTCTCCCCGATCCCAGCCCCGCCTTTTCTCCAAAATCAATCGCCGCGCTGCCCTGCGCTCATCCCTTTTCCTTCTTGAGGTACTCGAGAAAACGCTCGACTTCCCTCCTGCCCGCAGAATCGAGAAGGGGCCTCCCGTCGCGCTGAGATCTCTCGTCCTCCAGGACAAATTGCAGCCCGACGCCGTCGGGCCCCCAGCGCACTGCCCTCGATTGCACCGCAATCGCCCGCTCGGCAACTTCCTCTCCGCAATCGGTCCTCTGCAGGGTCATCAGAACCAGGGTTCCCGGATACCACCGCTCCTCAGTGACAATATAGAGCCCTGTGGCGCTGATGTCGCGGATGCCGTGCGCGGCCGGCGCGTCGCCGTTCCAATAGTATGCCGCAAGCCCATGCCCCGGCATGCGCGGCGCCCGCCGCGGATCCGGCGACCACCACCGCTGAAACCAGTTCCGCGGCTGTTTGCCCGATCGTTTGTTCGGCGGAGCCAGATCCATCACGTGGGTCTCGACCAGCGATCCCGGTTCCTTCCCTTTATCCACTTCCAGCACGCCCGGCCCGCCACTCCACAACGGCTCTTCGCGGAGCAAGGCCGCGCCCGTGATCGTCAACGGCGCTATCTGTTCGCTCCGCATGCCCTCCAGCTTTTCCAGCCGCCGCTCCATCTCCTCGGCGACACAAAGCACAAGTTGATCCCCAGCCTGCGTTTGCGAGGAATAAATCGAATGTGCCGGCAGCGCCAACACGCTTCTTGGCTTCGGGCTCGATGAGCTCGCCTGAAATGTCGGAAATGACTCGACCGTCTCGATCACACGACAATCATCGTCAAGGTAAATCAGATCCAGAGGAGCGGGCACCGACGCCGCCGGAATGCCACGGAAAGGTGTCAGCCATACGCCCTCGCCCGATTTCAGCGGCCGCGCCGACATCAGCTCCGCTATACCCGCCGTCGGCAGATCGGCCGCCCTCACCTCGAGACCGAGAAAACACTCCCGTGTCTGGTTATAGGCGCAATGTGCCCGCGATTCCATGTCCCGCTTCCCCTCCGCCAGATGGACGTGGGTGGCTCCATGGCTCTGTTCTCTCACCGACCTTGATTCTTCTATCAATGCCATACAAAATGGACCCTTTCTCCCGCACGGTGCCGCGCGTGAAAGAGAATAGCTCTCCTGCTCCGTCACCCGGACATCTCCCCGCGGCGCTTGCCGACTCGCGGCAAACCTCGGCCCAGATGACGAATCCTCGATTTCGCCGTGGCCGCCATCTCACCGCAGCCGTCCGGCCGGTTCAACGCGCCTACTTCACTCGCGTGCGGCGCCGCTGAACCAAAACAATCAGAATAACCACTGCCAGCACTCCGGCAATTATTCTGATAATCGTCGTGTTGTCCATGTCTTCTCCCTCTCCTGTTCCCGTTTATTTGCCGCTTAAAGTGCTGAACGAATCCATCATGACGATCGCGGCTGGTCCCAGTGTAACCAGAAATAGCGCTGGGAAGATGAACAGGACAAGGGGGAAGACCAGCTTCACCGATGTCTTTGCCGCCAGCTCCTCGATCATTTGAACGCGCTGCGTCCGCATCGTGTCCGAATGAACGCGCAGCATCTTGGCGACGCTCGTCCCAAATTGCTCTGTCTGTACTAACATCGAAACCAGGTTCCTCAGGCTTTCAACGCCGGTCCGTTCGGCCATTCGTTTCCATGCATCAGAGCGCGCCCGTCCTGCCCGCTGCTCCAGCACAACCATCCCCAGTTCGTCGCACAGCTCAGGCTGCGCTTTTTCAAGCTCCTGCACGGTCCGCGCCGTCGCCTGGTCGAGGCTGAGGCCCGCTTCCATGCAGATCACCAGCAGATCCAGCACATCCGGCAAACCGCGGGTAATCTTCTTTTGCCGCTTGTCGATCCTCTTGCCCAGCCAGAAGTCGGGCGCTAGAAAGCCCCCGCCCAACGCCAGCAGATACACAAAAAACGGGCCCATGTTCGCGAGTCCCGTCACCAACGCCACCGCGCACAGCCCAATCGGGCACAGCACCTTGCACCCGTAGAAGACCTTCACCGCGTGCTCGTTGCGGAACCCCGCCCGCTGCAGGCGCTGCAGCACCACCGAGACTTCCTTGTCGCTTTTGGGCAGCATGCGCTCGAAGCGCTCCACGATCTGCCCTACCGATACTCCTGTCTGCTTGATCGCAGTAGAAAGGTTCTTCTGCTCCTGCTTCCGGCGCGGCGAAATCACCTCGCTGATGCGCTTGAGCATCACCTCGCGATAGAACAGCAGGGCGAGACCGGCCCCGATCAGGACGAATACCACGACAAATGTGAAAATCGCGAAACCCATCGTTCCCCTTTACACGTCGATGTCGACGATCTTCCAGATCACAAAACCGCCCAGAATCGTCATGCCCACGGCGGTCCACAACAGCTTGATACCGATGTCGCGATGCCACAGAATGCTGATCATCCCGGGATCGACAAAGTAGATGCCGACGCCCAGCACCACGGGCAATAACGCCAGGATCAGCCCTGTCAACCGTCCCTGCGCCGTGTGCACCATGATCTGCCGCTTCAGACGGAACCGCTCGCGGATGATGTTCGATGCCTTGTCCAGCACCTCGGCCAGATTGCCGCCGCTTTCCTTCTGAATCATGATCGCCGTCGAGACAATCTTCATGTCCTGCAGCGGAACTCGCACCAGCAGGTTGTCCAGCGCAGCCTTCATCTCCAGGCCGTAATTCTGTTCCTCGAAGCAGAGTTTGAACTCCGGCCCGATCGGCTCCTCGCACTCGCGCGCCACCAACGCCATAGCCGCTAGAAGACTGTGCCCGGCGCGCAGGCCGCTCACCATCAGGTCCAGTGCCTCGGGCAATCCCTTCTCGAACGCCGTGAACCGTCTGCCGCGTTTGAACAAGACCCAGCCGAGTGGAGCGAGCCCCAGCAACACCCCCACTCCCAGTGCGATCGGAAGTGAATCGACATATTGCGCCACCGTGAACGCCGGGATTACAAAAAGCGCCAACATCATCGTCAGCAGGCGGCCGGCGCTCCACGGCAGCGCCGCCTGGCTCAGGATCTTGCGCAGGTACGGGGTAATCTCGAGGCTCTTGAGCCTCTTGTTCAGCCAGGGAATGCTGCTGAGATTCTCGTTCTTCTTCAGGTTCATGGCCAGCTGGCGCTTTTCCTGGCTCTCGGTCTTCAGTGCTGAATCCAGAGTCGCCAACGCCTGCTGCGTCGTGCGCGAGGGGACCAGCCCGCTGCCCAGCAAGGGCAGGGCGACCAGCGTGAAAACGCCCACAAATACCAGTGCCACGACCAACATTGTCCCCGTCCCCCTCTTTTCTCCTCAGCCGACCTGCGTTTCCCGCTCGAACAGGCTGGGAGGCAGAATGATACCCGACACGCGCAGACGCTCCAGGAACCGCGGCCGGATGCGCGTCGGCACAAACGTTCCGATCACTCGCCCGTCCTGGCCGATTCCCTTCTTCTGGAACGTAAAGATCTCCTGCATGCTGATCACGTTCTCTTCCATGCCCGTGATTTCCGCCAGGCTCGTGATCTTGCGCGATCCGTCGCTCATGCGGCTCGCCTGCACCACAATCGTGATGGCCGAGGCGATCTGCTGCCGTACCGACTTCTCGGGAAGATTCATATTCGTCATGGCCACCATCGACTCCAACCTCGACAGCGCGTCGCGCGGCGTGTTGGCGTGAATGGTGGTCATCGAGCCCTCGTGGCCCGTATTCATGGCTTGCAGCATATCAAAGGCTTCCTCGCCGCGCACCTCACCGATGATGATGCGGTCGGGGCGCATACGGAGAGCATTGATGAGCAGTTGCCGCTGCCGGATCGCTCCCTGTCCTTCGATGTTGGGCGGCCGCGTTTCCAGCCGCACGATGTTCTCCTGCGCCAGCCGCAACTCAGCCGCGTCCTCGATCGTCACCAGACGCTCGTTGTTGGGAATGTACTGCGACAGGATGTTCATGAACGTCGTCTTGCCGGCGCCCGTGCCGCCCGAAACCAGCACGCTGATGCGCGCCCGCACCGCCGACGACAGCACTTCCATCATCTCCGGCGAGATGCTCTTCAGCTGCACCAGCTGATTGGCGGCCAGCGGCCCGGTGCCGAAACGGCGGATCGAAACCGACGGCCCATCCAGCGCCAGCGGCGGAATGATCGCGTTCACGCGCGACCCATCGGGCAGGCGGGCGTCGACCATCGGCGACGATTCATCTACTCTGCGGCCTACCCGCGACACGATGCGGTCGATGATCTGCAGCAGATGGCGGTCGTCCCGGAACGTCGTATTCACCTTCTGCAGCAGACCGCCCTTTTCCACGAACACATGGTCTTTATCGTTGACCAGGATGTCGGAGATCTTGGGATCGCGCAGCAGCGGCTCCAGAGGTCCCAACCCGAATACCTCGTCCAGCAGATCGGCGTGGATCTTCTCCTGCTCGTCGAAGTTCAGCGGCACCCGCTGGTCCGCCATGATTTCCTTGACGATGCCCGACACTGCCTGCCGCGCCTGCGCGGTGTTGACGCGCGAGAGCTTCTCCAGATCCAGCTTCGAGATCAGCGTCCTGTGAATTTCCGCTTTGTATGTTTCTAGATTCAGAGTTTCCACAATTTACCTGCCATCCATCGGGGGAGTTCGACCTTGTGGCGTCACCCGAAAAGTTTGAATCCCTTTTTCTTCACTGCCGGAACCTCTGCGGCTTCCGTCCCTGAAACCGACTTGACCATCAGCTGGATCTGGCGCGTAATTGCCGAATCCGCCAGCACCAGCGGCGTGGCGTGAATCTGCATCTTGCGTACCGAGGCATAATCGTTGGGAATCTTCCACTGCGCCGGCCGCGTCAATGCCTTCGTAATATGTTCTTCCGAAACGCCAACCGAGCGCGATTCGTAGCGGTTGATCACAATTTCCAGCTTCGGCACCGATCCGCTGAAAAACTGCTGAACCAGCCGGTTCGAGTTGCGCAACTCGGGGATGCTGGACTGCGTCACCAGATAGAAGACGTCGGCTTCCTTATACGCATCGCTACCCATCAGGTCCAGCTTGGACCCCAGGTCCACCACCACATTCTCAAACTCCTGCCGGGCCACGTGCAGCAGCCAGTCGATGGCATCCGTGCTCGCCTGGTACTGAAGAAATCTTCCCGGCGCCGCCAGCACCCACACCCCCGAACTGTGCTTCACCAGAAGCTGGTCCAGGAATCGCGCATCCAGCCGTTCAACGGAATTCAGCGCATCGATGGTTGAATACTCGGCCGTGATTCCCATGTTCAGCGCCGCGTCGCCCAGGGGCAGGTCCAGATCGATCAGCAGCGTCTTCTGGCCCGATGACTTCGCCAACGCCACGGCAAAATTGCTGGCCATCATGGTGGCCCCAGCTCCACCCTTGGCGCCCATGAACGTCAGCAGCTTGCCACTCGCCTTCTTCTCATCGCGCACCTGCGGCCGCCTCGCCGCCGCACGCACCAGCGCCTCATCCATCACCGCCGGCGCCAGCGGGAACGTCAAAAACTCACGCGCACCGGCGCGCATGCAGCGCACCAGCAGCTCCGGATCGGCATTCTCGGAGAACACCATGACCGTCGCCGTTCCCAGCGCGCAGACATTCTCTACCAGCTCCAGCGCCATCTCAGGATCGCTGTCGAGATCCACCAGTACGGCGTCAAAGCCCCGCTCGAGCACCTGCTGCACGTCGTCCTGGCCCTGGGGATACGCTGAAAACTCGCGTACCTCGGCGCCTCCGCACGAGATCAGTGCGGTCATCGCCGAAGAACGCCGGTGATCATCGGGGCCTACCAGCGCAATCGAAAGCGCCTCGGCGCCGATCGAGTCGGGAAACTCACTGGCTGAATAGGGGGAAGGATCTGTGGCCACGGTGTGTCGACTCCTTGTTTCCTGCGGCTTCGGCGTACTCTTCGAATCCGTCGGAAACCTCGAACGTTGTTGCTTGTTGCCGAACATGGTCTTGCTCTTACCTTGCAATAAATGAAAGCAGCGTTCCTACTGCGATCGCCGGAGCGTACGGCATCTTACGGCGCAGCGGATTCGTCAGAACCACCGCTCCCCGCTCCTTCGATCGGAAAAACAGGTCCCCGGTGTGGAGAAAGAGATCCTTCAGGAATCCCCCGCACAGCGCCCAGATCAGCGCCATCGCTCCCCCCGCCAGACCGGTAAAAACCAGCGAAATCAGCAATTGTCCGGGACCGATCCATGCGCCGATCGCGGCGCAAAGTTTCACGTCCCCTGCGCCCATCCCGCCCATCCAGAAAAGAATCCCGTAGATGAGGAATCCGGTCACCGCTCCAAGCAGGCTCGATCCTACGCCATGCCAACCATGGAACCATCCGGACACCCCAATCCCCAGAAGCAGGAAAGGAGCCACAAGCCAGTTCGGAATGCGCCGGCTGCGCACGTCGGTAAACGTCGCCACAACCAGAACCGCGACTATCGGCCAATAAACCAAACCTTGCATTGCCCCGGTTCCCCGATCCCTTTCCTTTTTACCTGATCACCTGAAAATTGAGCAATTGCTCAACCAAACCATAAATTACTTGTAATCATAAGGATACTAGCACATCGTCCCGCGGGGTGTGCACAATCGTTTACTCCCCCGCTCGCATTGGAATTATCTGTACACACTTTTCAGTCCCGGAAGCCTCCGACCCCGCTTCCCACGTTCAGCCAATCCCACGGAGCGCCGATCCTGATCCCCGTCGCCCTTGCTCGGCTGCCTTTGCAGCCTCTGTTTCGGCGGTAAACATCATCTCGTCACTGGCCCGCTGCGTCCATTGCTCGAATGTGGTGTTCTGGCAGTACCAAAATGGACAGTGCGTACCCTTTTTGGCTGGACAGAGGTAATCTCCCTCGGAATCGAACCGGGTGCCCTGCTCGGTGACCAAAATTCAATTGACAGACGCATCGCAATTTGCCACTCTACTCGTACAATCTTGGCTGATACTCCTTTTCCTTTCTTGGTCTTGAGTGGTTTTTTGACCACGAGGAGCTTAAAGCAAGGCCTCTTGATGAGGTCGTTAGTGGCATTTACCCGCGGATGAGGTTCTTACCTTATTGGCCCATGAGCCTGGAGCAACTCGCGGCAGGCTGACCGCGTCGCACCCCAACTAGTTTGAGATTCAATACTTCTCGTCCCCCCTTTGCTGAAGTTGACGATAAACACTGGGCGAGGTGCAGTGCGCTGTCGCACCCCGTTGACCTTAACATCTTCAAAATGTTGGATTTTCAGACGGCGGCTATTACTTAGGTATTCGCCCCTAGCACCAAAAGGGGATGGCCGTCATGGTTACTGTCGAAGATCATGTTGTTACTTCGCCAGTCTCAGTACGATGCCGTGAAATGAACGGGATGGACGACTCCAAACGCATGACAAAAATTGGCTTGTACTCTGAAGACCGCACGTTACATTCTCTTCTTTCTTCTGCCCTTGGTAAGAATTTTGAGGTTTACCTCGAGCCGGACGAGGAAGAGTTGGATGCCTTGGTGGCTGCGGATGGCTGCGATGTAATGCTTCTCGACCTGCATTCAAACGAGAACACATTGCAAACTAGAGTTGACTCCGCCCGCCGGCTCATCGCGGCGAACGTTCCCGCGATCCTGATGGCGGACGACAGCCTGCGATCGACTGCTTTCGAGCTGGTTCGCAATGGAGCCTTCGGCTACTGCCGCCGCCCACCCTCGATTCGCGACCTGAAAACCATGCTCAGCCGCGCCGTCGAGACCTCCTCGCTGAAGCAGCAGCTCTACAGTGTCCAACACCCCATTGAAGAACCCGGCAGGTGCGACCGTATCATCGGCTCAAGTCAAAGCATGCTCAACGTTTACCAGTTGGTGCGCAGCGTAACCAATCTGAACGCCGCTGTCCTGGTCACCGGCCAGAGCGGCACCGGCAAGGAACTCATTGCCCGCGCTATCCATAACCTCGGCAGCCGCGCGAATAAACCCTTTGTCGCGGTCTCCTGCGGCGCCATCCCAGAGACCCTCATCGAAGCTGAGCTCTTTGGACACGAGAAAGGCGCCTTTACCGGCACAGTTGGAGCACGCGAAGGCTACTTCGAGCAGGCCGGCGGAGGCACCCTCTTTCTGGACGAAATCGGCGATCTCAGCCTCTTTACTCAGGTCAAGCTCCTCCGCGTTCTGCAGCAGATGGAATTCAGCCGCCTCGGGTCCAGCAAGCTCGTCCCTCTGCGCGCGCGCCTCATCTTCGCTACGCACCAGGATCTAGCCAAGCTCGTCGCCGAAGGCAAGTTCCGTCAGGACCTCTATTACCGCATTAACGTCATGCGCATTGAGGCCCCGCAGCTGCAGGAGCGCGTCGAAGACATCCCTCTCATCGCGCATCATTTCCTGCGCCATTACGCAGCTGTCTTCCAAAAGCCGATGGAACGCATCGAGCCCGAAGCGCTCGATATGCTCCAAACCTATTCCTGGCCGGGCAACGTTCGCGAACTCGAGAATGTGATTCAGCGGGCGATTATTCTGGCGCCGGGCAACGTGATGCGCGCCCAGGACCTGAACTTGAAACCGGTCGAACGCGATGAGGACGGCTCACTCGACGATGTCGTCGATATCGGCGACTACCTGCCGGCAGGCTCATTCGAGCGCCAGCTTCGCGATTACAAAATCAAGCTCGCCGTCGCCGCAGTTCGCGAAAACAACGGCAACAAAACCCTTGCGGCGCGCAGCCTGCACATCTCCCGTGCTTATCTGCATCGCCTGATCCGCCTCGCCGAGCCCGAGACCGTCTACACCGAACAGACTCTGCGCGAGTCAGTCACCGCATAAATTAGAGTTCAGTCCGTCCAGACTTTACATAGAAAGGGCCATCCGACAGGATGGCCCTTCTGCTTTCTCGCCGGTTCGATGCAATGCGCAACGCCGGGACTTCGACCCAACCAGCGAACCACCGGCGTCTCTTTACGCGAAGTAGTCCACGCTCTTTTCTGCCTCTTCTTCCCCTGCCTCGCCGTCGATGACCGGTTCCTCCTCGGCATTCTCTTCCGCGCCGGCACCCTTCCTGTTGGCGCGCTGCACAATCCTGTCCCCCGGCTGGGCTCCGCGATCGACGCCGACGATCGAAGGCGCCGGCATCACCGCCTCCCGCACCCTCGGACCGATTGCCCTGATTCCCGGTATCGGACCAAGCTCCATCGCGCCCTCAATTCCTGCAATGCCTATCGGCAAATCGAATGCAGACTTTAACCTTGCCCTCCGATGTCTGAATTCGAGTCAGCAACACGAACCTCTGACGCCCGCTTGCTACCCCTATTGCCTCGTCCCCCACGCCTACTTCTGCGCCGTCAGGTCCCTTTGATTCAGCAGCGCCATCCCCTGCGCCAGGCTCAGTCTCGTGGGAACCGGCTCAAATCCTCCACGCTCCTCGCTCGTCTCGCGGGCAAATGTCTTCACCAGCAGCGCGCGAATATTCATATGAACTTCTAGGCTCTCCGTCTTCCAGTCGGTAGCGCTCACCTGCACCCGCACCAGCCTGAACCAGCCTCCCTTGTACAGGCGGCCCAGAATCCCGAACCCGAAATCCACATCCTCGTCCACGCGCCCTTCCAGCCGCGCCAGCCGCTGCTCGCGCTCGCTCACCCAAAGGCTCCCGCTCATTGAGTGAAAGATGCGTGCCTCGATCGATCCCACCGGATAACTCGGATTGGGGTGGAACCGTAGCCGGTAACATGCGTTCTCCTCTCCGTCGTATTCGTAAATAAACGCTTCCGGCAAAAGCGCCAGAATCCGGCCGATTCGATCCTCGTCCTCGTCGTATTGCCGCAGGTGCCGAGCCCTTTGGCTCGGCGAAGTCAGCAGCCTTTCCAAGCGCGCATCTTCCTCACCTTCGGCCTTCGCGGTCAACGGCCGGCCATTGCTCTCCGTCAGCCGGTTCACTGGGCCGTCCGCGGTCTCCACCTGCTCCTCGAGGCGCGTTCCCGCTGCCGACCGCCTTGCGATCCAGTACCGCCAGGCTCCATGCCGCTGGTGATCGTGCTGCTCGTTATAAATCACGTCGCGCACCAGTTGTCCCGGCGTCTTCTGCTGCGCATGCGTGACGTACGCACCCATCGCGACAGCCAAGGCTCCCGCCATTCCCCAGAGCACACGCATTCGGCATAACCTCCCGTAGTCGAACAGCGATGCATCTGCGGCCAGCTTGGGAGCCTCGAATCACTCGCATGCAAGCCAGCCGTGAAAACCGCAACAAAACCCTCCCGCGAACCACACTCAGCAACCCTCTTAGTTCCCTCGCTCCCTTGCTCCCTGTTCCCTAGTCCCTTGTCCCTGGTTCCCAGTGCCGATTGCCTATTGCCGAATGCCTATTGCCTGCCTTTGCTACCATTTCCCCATGATCGACGCATCGACATCGCCGGCTCTTACCCCTCAGCAGATCTCCGACATCACCCGCCACACCAACTTCGGCACCTGGCGCTTCCAGAAGACCTGGAAGCCCCTTTACATCGCCGACGCGGAAGGCTGCTGGTTCACCGACGGCTCCGGCAAACGCTACCTCGACTTCAGTTCGCAGCTGATGTGCGTCAATCTCGGCCACAAGAATCCTCGCGTCGTCGAGGCCATCGCCGAGCAGGCCCGCGAGCTTGCCTACGCGGCGCCCGGCTATGCCACCAGCGCTCGCGCTCGCCTCAGCGCCAAGCTGCATGAAGTTCTCCCCGACGGCATCGTCAAATTTTTCTTCACCACCAGCGGCACCGAAGCCAACGAAGCGGCTTTCAAGATCGCTCGCATGTACACCGGCAAGAACAAGATCATCTCCCGCTATCGCTCCTATCACGGATCGACTGCGGGCTCCCTCGCAGCGACCGGCGATCCGCGCCGCTGGGCCATGGAGCCGGCAGGCAAAATCGCCAACGTCGTCTTCGCTCCCGAGACCAACTGTTACGACTGCCCCATCAAGCACACCTATCCTGCTTGCAACATCGCCTGCGCCGACTACATCGAGCACATGATCCGTAACGAGAGCGACGTCGCCGCTGTCATCGTCGAGCCTGTCGTCGGCACCAACGGCGTCCTCGTTCCTCCGCCCGAGTATTTCCCCCGCCTGCGCGAAATCTGCACGCGGCACGGCGTCCTCCTCATCGCCGACGAAGTCATGGCCGGCTGGGGACGCACCGGCCGCTGGTTCTCCATCGATCACTGGAACCTCAAGCCCGACATCCTCGTCACCGCCAAGGGCATCACCTCCGCCTACATTCCCCTCGGCCTCTGCGCCACCACTGCCGCCATCGCCGCGTTCTTTGAGGACCACTACTTCTCACATGGGCATACGTACGAAGCTCACCCGCTTACGCTTGGCCCCGCTGTCGCCACAATTGAAGAGATGCAGCGCCTCAACCTCGTCGAACGCGCCGCCGAACTCGAGCCCTACGTCCGCGAAAAGCTCCTCGCCCTCAAGGAAAAACACCCCTCCGTGGGCGACGTCCGCGGCCTCGGCCTCTTTTTCGCTGTCGAGATCGTGAAGAATCGCAAGACGAAGCAGCTCTTCAACACTATGCGCGACAAGGTCGAGGGCAAGCCCCTCGTTGTGGATCAGATCGCCGCCAAAATGATGGAGCAGGGAGTCTCAATTCAGGCCTGGGTCTCGCACTTCGTCGTCGCGCCGCCGCTCATCGTGACCAAAGAAGAGCTCGACACCGGCATCGCCGCCCTCGATCAGCACCTCTCCATCGCCGACGCCCTTGTCGAATAGACATTGGCAAGGCCCCGGAGGGGCCCCTCGAAAATAGCCCAGGATGAAGCGCGGCGGAATCCTGGGAGACCCGCCGCCCAGATTGCCTGGGAGCCCCATGGGCGGCGCGGATAACAATATCCCCGTCGATTCCCTCCACAAGCAAATGCCCCGCCCCGGCAAGAGAGCTGGGAGCTAGCAGCAAGCGGCTTGCTACTCCACCACCGGCACTTCGC
>Ga0335071_10001276_pt1 | contig 27104 bp, 25 predicted proteins | sample Lox_Sample_15_FD_206724 | JGI IMG/M metagenome (GOLD analysis project Ga0335071, IMG submission 206724) | Soil microbial communities from Loxahatchee National Wildlife Refuge, Florida, United States - Lox_Sample_1.5 | ecosystem: Environmental > Terrestrial > Soil > Wetlands | place: USA...
GCCTGCTGATGGCCACGCACGACATCGAGCAGGCGCGCGCATGGGATCTCGTGCTGTGCCTGAACCGCGTGCAGATCGCCTTCGGGCCGCCGCGGACCACGCTCACCGCACAGGTGGTCGAGCGCACCTATGGCAGCGAGATCGTCGCGCTGCCGGGCGCCGGCGAGCTCGGGATCGTGCGTGCCCACGCCCGTCACGAGGGGGGCAGGTGACCGGCTGGCTCACCGCGCCGCTGGCGCACGCGATCGTCGCGCGGGCGCTTGTCGAGCTCACGCTGCTCGGCGTGGTGTCCGGCGGGCTGGGCTGCTGGATCGTGCTGTCGGGGATGTCCTACAGCGCCGAGTCGCTCGCGCACGGGATGCTTCCAGGCCTCGTCGGCGCCGCGCTCCTCGGCGTGCCGCTGCTGCTCGGCGGGGCCGTCGGGCTGCTCGTCGCGGCGCTCTCGATCGCCCTCGTCGCGCGCGTCCCGCGGATCGGCTCGGACGCCGCGGTGTCGGTCGTGATCACCGGCCTGCTCGGCCTGGGCGTGCTGCTCGGGCTCTCCCCGCGCACGCCCACCGGGCTGGCGGAGATCCTGTTCGGCGACGTCCTGGGCGTCAGCGACACGGACATCGTGCTCGCCGCGGCGCTCGGCGCGGTGACGGTCGGCGTGCTCGCCGTGCTGCACCCGTCGCTGCTGGCGGCGGGCTTCGACCGCGCGAGCGCGCCGGCGCTTGGGCGCTCGCCCGCGCGCCTCGACGTGGTCCTCGCCGTGCTGCTCGCCGGGGCCACGCTCGTGGCGGTGCAGGCGCTCGGCAACCTGCTCGTCGTGGCGATGCTCGTCGGCCCGGCCGCCACGGCGCGGCTGCTCACCCGGCGCATGGCGCGGATGATGCTGGCCGCCACGCTCGTCGCCTTCCTGGCATCCGTCATCGGCCTGTGGCTGTCCTACGACGCGAGCGTCGCGGCGGGCGCGTCGGTCACCGCGGCGATCGTGGTGCTGTTCGGCCTGGCGCTGCTCCTGCGCGCGGTGCGCGAGCTGCGGCAGCGCGCCTGATCAGGCGCGGCAGCGCGCGCAGCGCCCGTGCAGCACGATCTCGTGCTCGGTCACGTCGAAGTCCAGCTCGTGCGAGAGCGCGACGATCGCGCGCTCGAGCGCGGCGTCGTGGAACGGCGTGACCGCGCCGCAGACGTCGCAGACGAGGTGGTGGTGATGGTGGTCGGCGCGCGCCGGCTCGTAGCGCGCCTGTCCCTGCCCGAGCTCGACGCGCGTCACGAGCCGAAGGGCCTCGAGCTCGTCGAGGATCCGGTAGACGCTCGCGCGCCCGACCGTGCGCCCGCGCGCGCGCAGCTCCTCTTCGATCTCGTAGGCGGTGAGCGCGCATGACTGCCCGTCGAGCAACTCGAGCACCGCTGCGCGTGCGCCGCCGCGGCGATAGCCCGCGTCGGACATCGTGCGCGCCGCGGAGGCGGCCCAGCTCTCGGCAGGTGTCGTGCGTGCGCGGGCCATGGGCGGCCGCTCAGGTCAGGGCGACGGCGCCGTGGTCGTCGCAGTGGCCGGCGTGCGGGTGGTGCAGCCGGCCGTCGACGAGGTAGTCGACGTGGTCACCGTGCGGGACGGGCTCGTGACCGCAGCCGGGGCCGTGCACGTGCGCGGCGTCGTGGCCGGCGGCCTGCACCCCGCGCCCTCCGTCACAGCGGTCGGGGTGCGTCTCGTCCACCGCGATCACGTGCTCGCAGACGTGGTCGCCGTGCGGATGGTGCAGGTGCCCGTCGTGCAGGAAGTCGATGTGACCGTCGTGGACGATTCCGACGTGGCCGCAGCCGGGGCCGTGGACGTGGGGGTGCTCGTCGTGCGCGGCGTGGTCGTGCATCTCCGCGCATGGTAGGGCGCGGCGCCTCGCAGCGGCCCCTGCGGGGCGGCCCTACAGCCCCGCCGGGTGGCGCACGTGGAAGCCCCGGTTGGTGCGCAGCGCCGGCTGCCAGCGCGTGCCCGACTGCTGCTGGCCGGAGGTGTCGAAGCGCAGTCCGGCGACCGTCATGTACACGTGCGCCGCGTTCGCGTAGATCGTCACCCAGGTGCCCGGCCCCTGCAGGCCCCAGTGCGCGAGGTCGCCGGACACCAGGGGGGTGTCGAGCAGTCCCGCCCCGTGCAGCGCATAGCTCACCGAGCCCGAGCAGTCGTAGCCCTTGTCGTTCCAGCGCGCGTGCCCGCCGCCCCAGAGGTATGTCGCCTTCGCGATGCGGTTGGCGGCGGTGATGATCGCCTGCACCACCGCGGGCGCCCCCGCCGGCGCGACCGCGAGGCCGCTCGAGAGCACGCGCGCCGTCTGGCCTGCGGTCGGCGCGGGGACCGCGCCTGCCGCCCCCGGCGCCGACGGGCCGGGCGCGGGCTGCGTGGTGTCGGCGCCGCCGGGGGGGAAGGCCGGCGTCGGCGCCTGGCTCGCGGTGCCGTAGGCGGCGCCGCCGCTCGAGCCCGCGTGCGCGGCCGGCGCGGGTGCCGCCAGCACCAGGAGGGCCGTGACGACCATCGTCGTGCGGCGACGTGACCTGGCGGCGGCATGCCTCATGGGCGGTCCTTCGGCCGGTGCGCGCCGGCGCGCCGCCCCCGCCCGGGAGTGCACGGCTTCGCGGCGCCGAACCTGCAGGTTGCGCCCGGAGGGCGGTGCAAGCGGCGCTGCGCGCTGAAGGAGCGGCGCCCGGCCTGCCGAACCGGCCCCCATGCATCTCCGCCAGCTTCGCGCCGCGCTGCACGTCTTCTGCGAGGAGGCCGCCTGGCAGTTTGCCGCGGACACCCAGTCCGGCCACGAGCTCTCCTTCGAGGTCATCGAGAGCGGGCGCCGCGATGCGCCGCTCTACTGCTACCGGCCGCTCACCGGCGATTTCATCCGTGAGCACGGCGGCGTGCTCACGCGTCTTCCGAGCTACCTGCCCGCCGCGCACGGCGTGATCGCCGCCGGGCGCATGGACGACTACCTCGAGGCCCGCGGCGCGCCCCCGCACGCGGCCGGCCGCGATCGCGCCGACGCCACGCTGCACTGCTTCCTGGCGCGCGTGTTCGAGGACTCGAGCGACTTCGCGTTCCGCGAGGAGCGCTTCGACCAGGCGTTCCGCGAGTACGAGAGCATCATCTGCGAGGGGCGCACCGAGACGATGGTGATCGCCGTCGTCCACGGCGTGGAGCTGCTGTGCCCGTCGGGCGAGCTCGGGCTCGGCGAGGGGCTGTCGCTGATGCGCGGCGACGTCTGCCTCGATGCGCCCGACGAGGCGCGCTGGTCGCGGGCGACGGGCATGCCGCAGACCCTGGCCGTGCTGCGCTGGGAGCCGGCCGCCGGCGACCAGGCGCCGCTGGCCCACGCGCTGGTCCGCCTGCGCCGGCTGCTGCTCGGCCTGCGCCTGTACGACGCGGTCCCGGTCGCCTGCGCACCGGTGGCGTGGACGCGGACCGATAACGGCCCGTGGCACCCGCTGCCGCTGCCCGCAGGGCCGCTTCCCGACGACCAGATCGTGATCGAACCCGAGCAGGAGGACGAGCTGCGCGCCTTCCTCAGCCTCATCGGCCGGCGCATGCCCCGCTCGGGCGAGGTCGCCTGGGCGCTGCGCCGCTACGAGCTCGCCTGCGAGCGCCCAGCCCCCGCCGAGGCGCTGACGGACGTGCTGCTCGCCCTGCGGGCGCTGCTCGAGCCGGAGGGCACGGCCTCCGCCCGCCTTGCCGGGCGCGTCGCGGCGCTGTGCGCCGAGCCGGCGGACCGCGCGCGGCTGACCGAGCGCATCGCGCACACGGTCCTGCTCGAGCGCGCCGTCGTCGCCGGGCTCGCGGTCGACCCGCAGCTCGAGCAGCTCACACGCGAGCTCGCCGGGCACCTGCGCGCGCTGCTGCGCGATGTCCTCTGCGGCCACCTCGACCCCGACCTGCGCACGCTCGCCGACACGATCCTCGCGCAGGACGAGGCCCTCCAGGCCGGCGCCGAGATGGCCTGACCCGGCCCCCAAGCGCCGAGCGTCCCTGGCTGCCGCCCAGAGGGGGCTGTGCGGGACGTTCGGGGTGGGGGCGGTGCGCTCCCCGAAGCGCCGAGCGTCCCTGGCTGCCGCCCAGAGGGGGCCGTGCGGGACGTTCGGTGTGGTCGTTCGGTGGGGGCGGCAGGCGTGCTCAGGCGAACAGGTGCGCGTGGACCGCGACGAGCCCCGCGACATCGTGCACGTCGCCGTCGAGCTCCGGGACCAGCACGGGTCGCCGGTCGCCCGTCTCGGCCTTCAGCCGCTCGATCGAGGCGGCGTCGCGCTCGGCGATCGTCAGCGCCTCTCCGTAGGTGCGCGCGACCTTCGCTGCGAGCCGCGTGCCCAGCTCGGGCGCGAGCTCCGCGGCCACGGACGCCGGATCCGGCAGGGGCTCCCCCGCGCCGTCGAGCTCGTGAACGCGGTTGACGATCAGCCCGCCGAACGGCATCTGCGCGTCGCGCAGCTTGCGCCGGAAGAAGATCGCCTCCTCGGCCGGCTCGCGCTCGGGCGAGGTGATGACCAGGAACGTCGTGCCGGGGTCCGCGAGCAGCCGCGCGACGCCGTCTGCGCGCTCGCGGAAGCCGTCGATCAGCGAGCCGAGCGCCCGGAAGAAGACACCGAGGTCCTCGAGCAGATCGACCCCGGTGAGCCGCTTCATCACGCCGAAGACGACCGCCGTGCCGCGCCCCATCGCGCGCGCCGCCAGGCCGGTCGGCGCCAGGAAGACCTTCAGTGCGCGGCCCTCGAAGAAGCCGGTCAGGCGGTCGGGGGCGTCGAGGAAGTCGAGCGCGTTGCGCGAGGGCGGCGTGTCGAGGACCAGCACGTCGAAGCGCCCCGAGGCGTGGAGGTCGTAGAGCTTGGCGACCGCGGTGAACTCCTGCGATCCGGCGACCGCGCCCGACAGCTGCTGGTAGATCCGGTTCCCCAGGATCTCCTCGCGCGTGCGCGCGTCCGGCGCGAGCCGCTCGATCAGCTCGTCGAACGTGCGCTTGGGGTCGAGCGTCATCGCCCACAGCTCGCCGCTGACCTCGACGCCGGCGGCGCGAAAGCGCCCCGGGTCGACGAGCGCCGGCTCGTTGTCCAACACGTCGAGCCCGAGCGCGTCCGCGAGCCGCTTGGCGGGGTCGATCGTCACGACCGCCACGCGCCGGCCGCGGGCGGCGAGCCCCATCGCGATCGCGGCGGAGGTCGTCGTCTTGCCGACGCCGCCCGAGCCGGCGCAGATGACGACCGACTTGCCCTCGAGGTGGCGCAGGAGGCTCATCGCGATCCGCCGCCGGTGCTCACAGGACACGCTCCAGCTCGCCGGCGAGCGCGGCGATCGAGTCTGAGTCGAGGGCCGGGTAGAAGAGGTCGCGCAGGCTCACGACCGGGCACGCCAGTCCGCGGCGCAGGCGCGCGACCTGCGCGCGCTGGGCCCGGGAGCGCTGCTGGCTGCGCAGCACCGCGCGCACCGCCGGGCCCTGCGCGCAGCCCGCGAGCGTGCGGACCTCGGCCGCGGTGAAGCGCCCGGGCGTCACGCGGTTGACGACCGCGAGCGTCAGCGGCAGGCCGACCTGGTCCTCCAGCGCGCCGCGCAGCTGGAGCGTCTCGTTGACCGGCATCTCCTCCGGCCGCGCGACCGCCACGACCGCGGTGCGCCGCGGGTCGGTCACGAGCGCGTCGATGGTTGACGCCTGCCGCGCGATCCGCCCCACGCGCGCGGCCTTCGCGAACGTGTGCGGCGCCGTGAGCGTCGCGATCCCATGGCCGGTCGCGGGTGCGTCCAGGATGACGACGTCGTACGGCCGGTCGCCGCGGCGGCGCCGCTGCTCCTGGGCGAGCTCCCAGACCTTGCCGATCGTGAGCAGCTCGCGCATCCCCGGCGTGGCCGCCACGAGGTACGTGAAGGTGCGGCTCTCGACGAGTACCGCGGCCAGCGTCCGCGAGGGCAGCTGGTCGACGAGGTACTCGTGCATCGCCTCCTCGGGCTCGATCGAGATGTGGTGCACGCCGAAGGCCAGCTCGACCTCGCGGTCGCGCGCAGCGTGCTCGCCCCCGAGCGTCCGCGAGACGTCGTCGCGCGCGGCGACCTCCGCGACGATCGTGCGCAGGCCGCGGCGCGCGGCCGCAACGGCGAGCGCGGTCGCGACCGTCGTCTTGCCGACCCCGCCCTTGCCGGTGACCACGATCAGCTGGTGGGCGAACAGCGCGCTCGCGCGGGGGGTCAACGCCTCAGCCCTCGCCATCCCAGAAGTCGACCCGCTGAACGCGCATGACGACGTTCAGGCCGCACAGCAGGACCTTCCCCGAGCGCGGGTAGAAGCACATGTCGGCGTCCTGGAGGTCGCTGTGACACAGCAGCGTCAGCCCGTCGTCGCCGGCGCCGAACGTGTGCGCCACGCCGGTTCCCGCGGGTCGCGAAACGACGTGCCCGGCGTGCACCGGATGCGACTCGGCGGTCCCGTCGGGATGCAGCAGCTCGAGCGCGCCGTCGCCCGCGAGCACGACGAACAGTTCCTCCTCGGCGCTGTGGCAGTGCGGCGGGCTCGACAGGCGGCCCGGGTCGACCGTGACGTGGGAGAGCCCGCTGCGCTGCGCGCCGGTCGCCGCGCCGAGCCGGCGCACCACGGCGGCGATGTCGCCATGGCGGCGCTCACGCGCCGGCGTCGCGTCCAGCGCGGCGATCTCACGCGGTCGCTCGTCGCTCGGCGCCGGCAGCTCCAGCGGGCCGCAGGCCTCCTCGGCGGCAAACGGGTTGGGGCCGTCGAGCGGGATCCAGCGCGGGGCGGCCCACATGACGTTCGGGCGCGGCAGCCAGGTGAGCGACGTGTCCGAGCCCGAGCCGAACGCCAGCACGTCGATCCCCTGCGGCCCGGCGACGAGCGCGTGGGGCGGCCCCCCCGCGGGGTGCAGGATCGCGTCGCCGGCCCCGACCTCGTACGCCGCCTCGCCGAGCAGCGCCGTCCCGGAGCCGGCCAGGACGAAGAACAGCTCCTCCTCGTCGGCATGCGCATGCACCGGCATCCCGCGCTCGCCGGGGCCCAGCTCGTAGCGGCTCAGCCCCAGCCGCGGCGCGCCGGCGGCGGCGGCGAGCCGGCGCCGGCGCCCGCGCAGCTGGCGTGGCTCGCCGCGGCCGAGCTCGAGGACCGGCACGTCGTCCCAGTGCACCAGCATCGTGCCGGGAGCGTAGATGAGCGCCCAGCCGACGAAACCTCCCATGCACAGGAGGATTCGGCCATGGCCGTGCGAATTACGCGCAGGTACGGGCACCCCCCGAGGACGGAGCATCCCCCGTGGACAGTTCGCAGCAGCACACCCGGCCCAAGGTCATCGCCTTCGCAAACCAGAAGGGCGGCGTCGCCAAGACGACGACCGCCCTGAACCTCGCAGTCGCGTTCGCCGAGACCGGCAAGCGCGTGCTCTGCGTCGACATGGACCCGCAGGGCAACCTCACGATGTCGCAGGGCATCGACCCCGACTCGCTCGAGGAGTCGGTCTTCGACGTGCTCGTGCATCGCCTGCCGCTGCGGCAGGTGATCCGCAAGCGCGAGATCGACCTCGCGCCCGCGTCGATCGACCTCGCCGGCGCCGAGATCGCGATGTCGACGATGATCGGCCGCGAGCGCGCGCTCGCGAAGGCGCTCGCGGAGGTCCACGACGACTACGACTTCGTCTGCATCGACACGCCGCCCAGCCTCGGGCTGCTGACGATCAACGCGCTGACGGCGGCCGACAAGGTCATCGTCCCCGTGCAGTGCGAGTATCTGTCGATGCGGGGGCTGATCCAGCTCCAGAACACGCTGCAGATGATCCGCGAGAACCTCAACCCGGACGTGGAGATCGAGGGCATCCTGCCCACGCTCATGGACGCCCGCACGGTTCACGCCAAGGAGGCGATCGAGATCCTCGAGGAGAACTTCGGGGATCGCGTCTTCGCCTCGCGCATCAAGAAGACGATCCGATTCGCCGAGGCGCCCGTGAAGGGCATGTCGGTGCTGAAGTACGACCCTGACGGGTTGGCCGCACAGTCCTATCGCGACCTCGCGAAGGAGGTTCTCACCCATGGCAAGCGGTAAGCGCGCGAGCATGCGCGAAGGGCCACTGGCCGAGCTGTTCCGCCGCACGGAGCAGCAGGCCCCCACGCCTGAGCAGGAGGCGCCCGCCCCGGACGCCGCGCCGGCGCCTGCGGCGCCTGAGGCGCCGCCCGCGACCGAGTCCGTGCCTCCGCCTCCGCCGGCGGCCGCGGCCCCGCCGCCGGCCCCCGCGGCTCCCGGCGTCGGTCCGGCGACGATCGCCGGGCGCGAGCAGCGCCAGCCCCCGCCCGCGCCCGAGCGCGACTACCCGCACCCGTCGCTGGGCGCGCCGCCCGAGCCGCAGGAACGGCGGCGGGCGGTACCGACACCGCAGGAGCGCCTGCGCCACGCGTTCAGCCAGGACATCCCGGAGAACATCCTCGAGCGCGAGGACGCGCCCGCGGCCCGCCGCGAGCCGGCGGCGTCGGCCAGGGTCGCGCCGCCCGAGCGCGAGCCGCTTGTGAGCTTCGAGGACAACCCGTGGTCGACGTCCGGCCAGAGCGCAAGCCCCGTGATCCGCGTGGTCGGGGTCGGCGGGGCCGGCGTCAACGCCGTCAACCGCATGGTCGAGGCGGGGATCGCGGGCGTCGAGTTCGTTGCGGTCAACACGGACATGCAGTCGCTGCACCAGTCCGACGCCGACATCACCGTGCACATCGGCGAGAACCTCACGCGCGGCCTCGGCGCGGGCGCGAACCCCGAGCTCGGGCGCGCCGCCGCGATGGAGGACTACGACCGTCTCAAGCACCTGCTCAAGGGCTCGGACATGGTCTTCATCGCCGCCGGCGCAGGCGGCGGGACCGGCACCGGGGCTGCGCCGATCGTGGCGCGCATCTCGCAGGAGATCGGGGCGCTGACGGTCGGCATCATCACCAAGCCGTTCGGCTTCGAGGGCACGCGCCGCGCCGCCTCCGCGCAGGTCGGCATCGACGCGCTCGCGGCCGAGGTCGACACGCTGATCGTGGTGCCGAACAACCGCCTGCTGCAGGTGCTCGACCAGCGCACCTCGATGGTGGAGGCCTTCCGGGTCGCCGACGACGTGCTGCGCCAGGGTGTGCAGGGCGTCAGCGACCTCGTGACGCTGCCCGGGATCATCAACCTCGACTTCGCCGACGTGCGGACGATCATGTCCGAGGCCGGCCCCGCGCTGCTGGGCATCGGCATGGGCACGGGCGAGGGGCGCGCGATGGAGGCCGCCAAGCAGGCGGTGTCCTCGCCGCTGCTGGAGACGAGCATGGAGGGCGCGCGCTCGATCCTGCTGTCGATCACCGGCGGCACCGACCTCTCGCTGTGGGAGGTCAACGAGGCCGCCAAGGCCGTGGCCGCCGCTGCCCACCCCGAGGCGAACATCATCTTCGGGGCGATGGTCGACGCGTCGCTCGAGGACCAGGTCTGGGTGACCGTCGTCGCCACGCGCTACGGCGAGCACGGGCCGCGCACGAGCGCGCGCCGGCGCATCGAGGAGCCCACGGGCGAGCCGCGCGTCGAGCGCCGCGAGCGCGGCGGCAACACGGTGCGCACGGGGACCGGCGTGTCGCAGATCGACGTTCCCGAATTCGTCCCGCGCACGTGATCTGAGGGCCGCCTCGCGGCGCCCAGCGCCACCCGTGGGCCGAGGGCCGTGCAGGAGCACTGTCCCTCGGCCACGTGCGGCCCTGGGCATCCACGATGCGGGCCTCAGCCTCACGTGCGCCGCCAGGGGGCGGGCCCGACTACCCTGCGGGCCGTGACCGGCTCGGGTGGCATGGTGGCGGCGGGCCATCCGCGGACGGCGGAGGTCGGTGCGCGGGTGCTACGCGAGGGCGGGAACGCGGTCGATGCCGCGATCGCCGCGGTGCTCGCGTCCTGGGTCTGCGAGCCGCTGCTGACGGGACCGGGCGCCGGCGGCTACATGCTCGTCGCCGAGCCCGGCGTGGAGCCGGCGCTGCTCGACTTCTTCGTCGCCGCGCCCGGCGCCGGGCATGAGGGCTCGCCGCACGCCGAGCTGTTCTCCTACGACGTCTCCTTCGGCGACGCCGTGCAGACCTTCAACGGCGGCGTCGCCTCGTGCGCGGTGCCCGGCAGCCCGGCGGGGCTGGCGGAGGCGGCGGCGCGCTGGGGCTCGATCCCGCTCGCCGACCTGGCGGCGCCCGCGGCGCGCCTCGCGCGCGAGGGGGTCGCGCCGACCACCGAGCAGGAGTACATCTTCGAGATCCTCGGCCCGATCCTGGGACACACGCCGGAGGCGGCCGCCGTCTTCGCCCCGGGCGGGGCGCCGCTCACGCGCCGCGACCGGTATCGCAGCGACGAGCTCGCCGAGACGATCGAGCGCCTCGGCGCGGACGGGGCGGAGCCGTTCTACCGCGGCGACATCGCGGACGCCCTCGCCGAGCACGTGCAGGAGCGCGGCGGCCTTCTGCGCGCCGCGGACCTGCGGGCATATGCGCCGGTCCTGCGCGAGCCCGTGCGTGCCGCCTACCGCGGGCGCACGGTGTTCACGAACCCGCCGCCGGCTGCCGGCGGCGCGCTGCTGGCCGTCGCCTTCGCGCGGCTCGACGCGCGTGAGGGGCCCGGGCCGCCGGACCCCGCCGCGCTCGTCGCGGTGATGGAGGACGTCCAGGCGCTGCGCGACGACGCGTTCCTGGCGGGTCTGCCCGAGCCCGGGTTCCTCGAGCGGTTCCTGCAGGCGAGCCTCGGCTCGACGACCCACGTCTCCGTGCTCGACGCGCAGGGCCGCGCGTGCTCGGTGACGTGCACGAACGGGGCCGCGTCCGGCGTCATCGTCCCCGGCACCGGCATCCACCTGAACAACATCATGGGCGAGGAGGACCTCAACCCCGCCGGGTTCTTCCGCAGCCCGCCGGGCCTGCGGATGCCGTCGATGATGGCGCCCACGGTCGTGCTCGGCGCCTCGGGGGAGGTTGAGCTCGTCGTGGGCAGCGCCGGCTCCAACCGGATCCGCTCGGCGATCCTGCAGGTCGTCGTGAATGTCGTCGACCGCGGGATGGCCGCCGGCGCGGCGATCGAGGCGCCTCGCATCCACGCCGAGGGCGGCGTGATCTACGCCGAGCCGGGCCTCGAGCTCGGCGCGCTCGAGCGGGCGGGGCGCGAGATCGTGCGCTTCCGCGCGCGCAACCTCTTCTTCGGGGGCGCGCAGGCGGTCGAGCGCGACCCGCGCACGGGCGCCCTCTCGGGCGGCGGCGACCCGCGCCGCGGCGGCGCTGCGGTGGCCGCGTGAGCGCCGGGCGGGCGCTCGCGGCCGTGGCCGCGGGCGCGCTGCTCGCCGCCGCGGGCTGCGGCGTGCAGGCACCCGATCTCTTTCTCGTCCACCGCAGCGGCAGCATCCCCGGCGCGAAGCTGACGCTGCTGGTCAACGACAGCGGCACGGTGCGCTGCAACGGCGGCCGGGCGAAGGAGATCTCCAGCGCCGAGCTGCTGAAGGCGCGCGGAGCGGTCGACGACCTCACCGGCACGTCGAAGAGCCCGGGCCCGGCGAAGCGCGACCTGCGGCTGCCGGCCGGGCCGGATTCGATCATGCGCTACGTCGTGCGCTCGGAGCCTGGGACCGTCGCCTTCAGCGACACCTCCGCCGGCCAGCCGAAGGTCTTCTTCCAGCTCGCGGCGCTCACCCGCGAGCTGGCCCAGCGGGTCTGCGGCCTGCCGCGCTGAGCTCCGGCCACGGCCCCATCACGAGCGCGCGCAGGCGGCACTTCACGGATCTGCGACCCTGGGCGTTGAACCCTGATGACCCGTCGCTCCTGGCTGCTCATGGGACTGCTCGCCGCGCTGTGGGGGGCGTCCTACATGTTCATCAAGATCGCGCTGCGCGACGGCGTGCCGGCGCCGTCGATCGTCTTCATCCGCGTCGCGCTCGGCGCGGCGCTGCTGAGCGCGATCGCCGTCCACCAGCGCGCGTTCGGCGGCCTGCGCGGGCGCCGGCGCTGGGTCGTCGCGATCGGTGTCGTGCAGGTCGCGGGGCCCTTCCTGCTGATCACCTACGGGGAGCGCTGGATCCCCTCGGCGCTCGCCGGGATCCTCGTCGCCTCGGCGCCGATCTTCGTCGCGCTGCTGAGCCCGTGGCTGGCCCGCAGCGAGACCGTGCACGGCTGGGCGGTCGCGGGCATCATCGTCGGCATCGTCGGTGTGGCGCTGCTCTTCGGGGTCGACCTGTCGGCGAGCGCGAAGCTCGCGCTGGGCGGCGGATTGGTGCTCCTGGCCGGGCTCGGCTACGCGTTCGGCGCGATCTGGGTGCGCTACAAGCTGCCCGGCGCGGCGCCGGTCGGGATCGCGGCCGGCACGATGCTCGCTGCGACCGCGCTCACCCTGCCGCTGGCGATCACGCACCCGCCCGCGCATGCGATCAGCGCCGGGGCGTGGGCGGCGCTGCTGACGCTCGGCGCCGGCGGCACCGGCATCGCGTTCCTCATCTACTACGTGCTGATCGCCGACGTCGGAGCCAACCGCGCGACGGTCGTCGCCTACTTGGCGCCCGGGTTCAGCGTCCTCTACGGCGCGCTGTTCCTCGGCGAGACGATCACGGCGGCGACGATCGCCGGACTGGTGCTGATCCTCGCTGGCTCGTGGATCGCCGCCGAGGGCCGGCCGCCGTGGCGGGCCCGTGCGACGGCTGCGGTGACGGCGCCCGCGACAGAGGTCGCGTTCGAGCCGCTCGCCGAGGACCTCGTCAGCTGAAGCGCACGCGGCCGTTGGAGCGCGCGCGCACCTGGGCGCGCCCGACGAACTCCAGACGCTTGAGGGCGGCGCGGAAGAGCCGGGTGACGAGCCGCAGGCGCGCGTTCTCCGAGCGCAGGTTGAGCAGGCTCTGCTTGGACTCCGGGCCGAAGTCGACGGTCGCGGCCATGTCGTAGGCGCTCATCGCCGCGAGCTCGTCGTCGGCCAGCTCGCGGTCGGCGGCCTGCGCGACGAGCGTGCGGTAGGCCTCGTGTGCCGCCGCGGCGTCCTGCTTGTCGGGCCGCTCGGGCTCGTCCTCCAGGAGCTCGACCATCGCCGTGGCGTACGGGAGGTCGTGGTGCTCCTCGAGCACGCGGAACGGCCGGGTGCCGGTGGTGAGGATGTTCATCCGCCCGTCGGGCAGCTCGTCGAGCACGCGCGTGACCTCCATCGCGCAGCCGACGGCGTTCGTGCCGTCGGGGCCCGTCCAGACGATGCCGAACTCCGAGCCGGAGTCCAGGCAGCCGCCGATCATCGTCTTGTAGCGCTCCTCGAAGATGTGCAGCGGAACCACCTCGGCCGGGAGGGCGACCATGCCGAGCGGGAAGAGGGGGAGATCCTCGACGATGCGATCGGGCATCTCGTCCGAGTGTACGGGCGGCCCGTACTTCTGGACGATGCCTTCGACCGCCGTCGTCTGGCTGCGCCGCGACCTGCGCCTGCACGACCACCCAGCGCTCAGCGCGGCCGCGTCCGAGCACGACCACGTGATCCCGCTGTTCGTGCTCGACGCACGGCTGCTGCAGGGGCGCTTCGCCAGCGGGCCGCGGACGGCGTTCATGCTCGGGAGCCTGCGCGAGCTCGACGCCGAGCTGCGCCGCCGCGGCGGCGCGCTGTGCGTGCGCTCCGGGCGGCCGGAGGAGGTCGTCGCGCGCGTCGCGCGCGAGGCCGGCGCCGCGGCGGTGCACTGGACGAGCGACGTCTCGCCCTTCGCGCGCCGGCGCGACGCCGCGGTCACGCAGGCGCTGCGCGCCGCGGGCATCACGCCGTGCCCGCACGGAGGCAGCTACTGCGCCGACGTCTCGCTGCCGCGGACCTCGTCCGGCCGGCCGCTGACGGTCTTCACGCCGTTCTGGCGCGCGTGGGAGCGCCTGGAGCGCCGCGAGGTGCTGGGGGCGCCCGCGCGGGTGCCGTTCCCCGACGGGCTCGATCCGGGCGCCCTCCCCGACAGGCCGCGGCTCGCCGATGAGCTGCCGTCGCCGTTCTGCGAGCCCGGTGAGGTAGCGGCGCGCGCGGCGCTGGCCGCCTGGCTCGACGGGCCCATCGACCGCTACGCCGAGCGCCACGACGACCTCACCGGCGGATCGAGCGGGCTCTCGGCGTATCTGCGCTGGGGCTCGATCAGCGCCCGCGAGGCGGAGGCCCGGGCGCACGAACGCGGCGGGACGGGCGCCGAGGCGTTCGTACGCCAGCTCGCATGGCGCGACTTCTACGCGCACGTGCTGCTGACGCACCCCGCCAGCGCGCGCCTAGAGCTGCAGGAGCGCTACCGCGGGATGGCCTGGGACGACGACCCCGAGCTGCTCGCGGCCTGGCAGGAGGGTCGGACCGGTTACCCGCTCGTCGACGCCGGCATGCGCCAGCTCGCCGCCACCGGCTGGATGCACAACCGCGCGCGCATGGTCGTCGGCTCGTTCCTGACGAAGGACCTGCACCTGGACTGGCGCCGCGGCGAGGCGTGGTTCGAGCGCCTGCTGCTCGACGCCGAGCCCGCCCAGAACAACGGCAACTGGCAGTGGGTCGCCTCCACCGGCGTCGACCCCGCCCCGTACTTCCGGCGGATCTTCAACCCGGTGCTCCAGCAGCGGCGCTTCGACCCTGGCGGCGCGTACGTGCGGCGCTGGGTCCCGGAGCTGCGCGCGGTCCCCGACGAGCGGCTCGCCGAGCCCTGGACGATGAGCGCCGCCGAGCAGCAGGCCGCCGGCTGCCGCATCGGCCGCGACTACCCCGCGCCGATCGTCGACCACGCGCTCGAGCGCCGGGTGGCGATCGAGCGCTACCGCGCGGCCCACGCTGAACGTCCCTGAGTGCCGCCTGGAGGGGGCCGCGAGGGACGCTCGGGGGGAGGGTCAGGCCGGCCTGCGCGCGCTGAGCAGCAGGTTGTAGAACACCGCCGCCGGCAGCCGGCCCTCGAGCAGCCCGCGGTCGACCTTCTGCAAGGCGAGGTAGCCGTGGAAGGCGTACTGCTTCCAGGCCATCGGCACCTCGTCGGGGACGGCGGTCGCCTCGAGCGCGCGGTTCGTCCAGCCGAACCAGTTGGCGAGCAGCTCCTCGCCGCGCACGTGGATCTCGCCGAAGCCCGCGTCGCGCGCCACCGTCTCCAGGTCGCCGGGGACGAATGCGTGCACGTCGACGTGCTGCTCGAGCTCATGGTTGTGCTCGCCACCGTCGCTGTGCCCGTCGGGTGCGGCCGAGGCGCGCATCGCGGTGCGCCACACCGGCGCGACGACCGTCGCCGCGCGCTTGGGAACGCCGGCGAGGCGGTCGCCGTAGCGCGAGGGCTCGCCCGCGAAGACGACGACGCCGCCTGGGCGCAGCACGCGGAAGAACTCGGCGAAGGCCTGCTGCAGGTCCGGCAGGTGGTGCAGGACCGCGTGCCCGAGCACGACGTCGAAGCTGGCGTCCTCGAACGGCAGCGCCTCGGCGTCGGCCACCTGCGCGTGCACGTCGAGCCCGAGCCGCTCGGCGTTCGCCTGCAGGGCATCGACCATCCCCGGCGAGATGTCGGTGCAGGTCGCCTCGCCGACGACGCCGGCCATCAGCAGGTGCAGCGAGAAGTAGCCCGTGCCGGCGCCGACCTCGAGCGAGCGCCCGAACGTCGGGATCGCCCCGCCGAGCGCCTTGCGCACCTTGCCCAGGACCTGCTCGCGGCCGACCTGCCCCCAGTCGATGCCCCACTTGGAGTCGTAGTGCGCGGCGGCGCCGTCGTGGTAGCGCGTGTTCACGTCGCGGATGGCGTCGGGGGAGGTGGGGGCGGCCATGAGGCGCAGGAGCGTAGCGCCGGTGCACCGCGCGCGCTCCGCTGACCGCACGGTCAGCAGCATGCGACAATCCGGACGCATGCCCGACCTGCTCGACCTGCCACCGGGCCCGCGCCAGCCGCCGACGGCCCAGGCCCTGCAGTGGATCATGCGCCCGCGCGAGTTCGCTGCACGCCAGCGCGAGCGCTTCGGCGACGTCTTCACGATCAACTTCGACGGCGAGGGCCTGGTCTTCCTCGCCGACCCGCAGGACGTGCGCACGATCTTCACCGGCGGTGCGGAGGTGATGCACGCAGGCGAGGCAAACGTGCCGCTGGAGCCGGTCGTCGGGCCACATTCGATCCTGCTGCTCGACGAGGCCGAGCACCTGCGCGAGCGGCGCCTCATGCTGCCCCCCTTCCATGGGGAGCGCATGCGCCGCTACGCGGCGATCATGCGCGAGGCGGCCGAGCGCGAGGTCGCCACCTGGAAGCCCGGTGAGGAGATCGCACTGCTGCCCCGCATGCAGGGCATCACGCTCGAGGTCATCATGCGCGCGGTCTTCGGCGTGGAGGAGGGGCTGCAGAAGGAGCGCCTGGGCGCGCTCATCCGCCGCATGCTGGCCGTGACGACGAACCCCAGCCAGTTCGTCATCAGCCTCGTCATGGGCCCGGACTCCCCGCGCCTGGAGGCGCGCCTGCGCGGCGCGCTCGACCCGCTCGACGCCGAGCTGTACCGCGTGATCGACGAGCACCGCAGGGCCCCGGACCTCGCCGAGCGCGAGGACATCCTGTCGATGCTCGTGCAGGCGCGTGACGATCAGGGCGAGCCGATGAGCGACGGGGAGCTGCGCGACGAGCTCATGACGCTGCTGCTCGCCGGCCACGAGACGACAGCCAACACGCTGGCCTGGGCGTTCGAGCGCCTCACGCGCCACCCGCAGGCGCTCGAGCGCGTGGCGGCCGAGGCGCGCGCCGGCGGCGAGGCGCCCTACACCGAGGCGGTCATCCAGGAGACGCTGCGCCTGCGCCCCGTGGTGCCGCTCGTCGTACGCAAGCTGACGCGCCCGGTGACGGTCGGGCAGGGTCGCTTCCGCCTGCCCGCCGGCACGCGCGTGGCGCCCGCGATGATCCTCGTGCACTACCGCGACGACGTCTATCCCGACCCGGACAGCTTCCGGCCCGAGCGCTTCCTCGAGACCCCGCCGGGCACGTACATGTGGATCCCCTTCGGCGGCGGCATGCGCCGCTGCCTGGGGGCGTCCTTCTCCCAGTTCGAGATGCGCGCCGTGCTGCACACCGTCCTCGCGCAGGTCGAGCTGGCGCCGGTCGGGCGCGCCGAGCGGATCGGGCGGCGCGGCTTCATCCTCGTGCCGAACCGCGGCGGCCGGGTGCGCGTCACGCGCCGCCTGCCGCAGGTGGCCGAAGCGCGCGAGGGCGCGCTGGTCGCCGCATGAGGAGCCGCGCCGCGTTCCCCGGCCCGCGCGCCCCGCGCGCCGTCCAGCTCCTGCGCTTCCTGCGCGACGAGGAGGCGTACACGAACGCGCTGCACCGCCGCTACGGCGACGCCTTCCGCGTGCAGTTCGAGCGCCGCCCGTGGCACATGTTCGCCGACCCGCAGGCGGTCCGCGAGATCTTCACCGCGCCCGCGCACGTCGTGCACGCCGGTGACGCGAACGAGATACTGCGTCCCACCCTGGGAGCGCACTCGGTGCTCGTGATCGACGGCGAGGAGCACTTGCGCCAGCGCCGCATGCTGCTGCCCCGGTTCCACGGCGACCGCCTGCATGCCTGGCGCGGGGCGATGGAGCGCGTCGCGCGCGAGCGCGTGCGCCGGATGCCGCCCGGGCGGGCGTTCAGCCTGCGCCCGCACATGACGGCGATCGCGCTCGAGGTGATCCTCGAGGTCGTTCTCGGGCTGCGCGGCGGCGAGGAGCACGCGCGCATCGGCGCCGCCGTCGACCGCCTGCTGAACTGGCTCGCGGTCCCGCGCAACCTCGTGGCGCCCGTCATCCTCGGCCCGGACCACCCGCTCGCGCGCCGCGCGCAGCGCCCCGTCCTGGCGCCGGTCGACGCCGCGCTCTACCGCCTGATCGGCGAGCGCCGCGGCGCGCCCGACCTCGCCGAGCGCGAGGACATCCTCTCGATGCTCCTGCTGGCCACCGACGAGCACGGCGCGGGGATGGACGACGCCGAGGTGCGCGATGAGGTGGTGACGCTGATCGTCGCCGGGCACGAGACGACGGCGACCGCCCTCTCCTGGGCCTTCGAGCGCCTGACGCGCGACCCCGCGCGCCTGGCCAGGCTGGAGGACGAGGCGCAGGCCGGCCAGTCGACCGAGTACGCCGAGGCGGTCTTCCGCGAGGCGCTGCGCCTGCGCCCGGTGCTCAACAACGTCGTGCGCACGCTGCAGGAGCCCTACGAGATCTGCGGTGTGGAGTACCCGGCCGGCGACGTGCTCGCGCCGAGCATCTACCTCGTGCACCGCCGGCCGGACGTCTACCCGGACCCCCGCGCGTTCGTCCCCGAGCGCTGGGTGGAGCGCTCGCCGGGCACGTACACGTGGATCCCGTTCGGCGGCGGCACGCGCCGCTGCATCGGGGCGCAGTTCGCGCAGATGGAGATGGAGATCGTGCTGCACGCGATCGCGCGCGAGGTCCGCCTCGAGCCGGTCGGCGCGCCCGAGCGGCCGGTGCCACGCTTCATCACCTCCTCACCGGCACGCGGCTGCGAGGTGCGCATCGCTGAGCGCCGCACCACGCCGGCGCGCCCGCGCGAGGCGGCGCTGCGCGCGGCGGCCTGAGTACCGTCTGGCCCCCGATGCCCGACGCCGCCGCACCCGAACGGACCGACCCTCACGCGCCGCGCATCTTCCAGCGCGCGCAGCCCGAGGGGGTGCCGCCGCTCGAGCTGACCGGGGAGCGCACCCTGCCCGACATCCCGCAGGAGAACTACTGGTTCCGGCGCCATGCGGCCGTCTACGAGTGGATCCGTACGCGCGTCGGGGGGCAGCGCGTCGTCGACATGGCCTGCGGCGAGGGCTACGGCACGGACATCCTGGCGCGCACGGCGGCCTCGGCCGTGGGCGTCGACGCCAACGCCGACGCGTTCGCGCACGCCCGCGCCAAGTACGAGCGCCCGGGCGTGCGTTTCGTGCGCACGCTGATCGACCTCTACGACGAGCCGTGCGACGCGGTCGTCTTCCTGCAGACGATCGAGCACGTGACCAACCCCGGCGACGTCCTCGAGCGCTTTCGCGCGCTGGTCGCCGCCGGCGAGCGCCCCGCCATCTACGTCTCGACGCCGAATGTCCTGACGCTCGCGCCGGGGGGCGCCGAGCGCTCGGGCAACCCCTGGCACGTGCGCGAGTACCGCGCTGCGGAGTTCCGCGAGCTGTGCGCCGCGCATGCGTCCCGCGTCGAGCTCTACGGCCTCTACCACGCGCGCATGCTGGCGCTGCATGAGTTCGCCCTGGAGCACCTGCACTGGGACGCCGTGCACGCGCGCCTCGGCATCACCGAGCGCTTCTACGAGCGCTTCACGCCGGCGATCTCCGAGCGCGACTTCCGTCTGGTCGCCGAGGCCGACGCGGCCGCGCTCGGCGGCCTGGACCGAGCGCTCGACTTCCTGGCGGTCCTGACGCCGTGAGCTCGCCTGGCCGCGTCGCGCTCGTCCTGCACACCCACATGCCCTACGTCGAGGGCTACGGCACGTGGCCCTTCGGCGAGGAGTGGCTGTGGGAGGCGGTCGCGACGAGCTACCTCCCGCTGCTCGAGCTGCTGGACGCCGGGGCGCCGCTGACGCTGTCGGTGACGCCGGTGCTGTGCGACCAGCTCGAGGCGCCGGGCGCGATGGATCGCTGCGCGGCGTTCCTGCGCGAGGTGCGCAGCGCCTCCCACCGCCTCGACATCGAGGGCTCCCGTGCGTCGGGCCGGCCCGACCTCGCCGCCGAGCTCGAGCGCGCCGCCCTCGAGTACGACGCGGCGCTCGCCCAGCTCGAGGCGATCGGGCGCGACGTGGTCGGGCTCCTGCACCGCCACGCCGCATGGACGAGCAGCGCGACGCACGCCGTGCTGCCGCTGGTCGCCACCGACGCGGGCGTGCGCCTGCAGCTGCACGCGGGGATCGCGTCGCACCGTGCGCGCTTCGGCGAGGAGTGGTCGGGCGGCTTCTGGCTGCCCGAGTGCGCGCACGCCGCCTGGCTCGACCCGCTGCTCGAGGAGGCCGGCGTGCACGCCACATGCGTCGAGCTGACCGACGTCTTCGGACGCGGCGACGCCCGCCACCTGACGCCGCTGCGCAGCCCTGCCGGCCCGCTGCTCGTCCCGCTCGACCGCGCGCTCACCGACCTCGTCTGGGGTCGCGGCGGCTACCCCGCAGGTGGCGCGTACCGCGACTACCACCACCGCACCACGCACGACCACCACCCGTGGGCCAACGACGGCGAGGTCTACGACGACGCGCGGGCGAGCGCGCAGGCGCGCACCGACGCCGCCGACTTCGCCGCGCGCTGCGCGGCGCGCGTGCGAGACGGCGGGCTGTGCGTGCTGGCGTTCGACACCGAGCTGTTCGGGCACTGGTGGCACGAGGGCCCGCGCTTCCTGGGCGCCTTCGTCGAGGAGGCCGAGCGCACCGGGCTCGAGCTCGTCCACCTCGACGCCGCGCTCGCCGAGGCGCCGACCGCGCCGCTTCCGGGCGACTGGCCGCACGTCACCACCTGGGGCGAGCCGCGCACGCTGCACACCTGGTCGAACCCCCGCGTCGCGGAGATCGCCGACGCACAGCGCGCCGCCGAGCTGCGCGTCGTGGCCGCCGGGCGCGCCGCGGGGGAGCGCGCCGTGCGCGAGCTGCTGGCCGTGCAGGCCAGCGACTGGGCGTTCCTCATGACGCGCGAGCTGGCCGGCGACTACCCGCTCAAGCGCTTCCGCGGGCACCTCGCGGCGCTCGACGGCGCGCTCGGGGCGGTGCCGTCACCCGACCCGCAGGTGCGCAACCTCGCCCCGCGGCTGAGCATCGCTCCGCTGCTCGAGCCTTAGCAGGTGTTTCGAGATGAGCGACGTGCGAAGGAATCCTCGAACTCCGACCCGGTGACGCATCGGAGCCGGTGCATGTGCGTCGGCCTCACCGATGCAGTTGCAACCGATCACGCCCGCAGGCACCGGGTGTCTGGACGTCGCTGGGCCGGCGTCGCGACAACACCGGGGTCATCGCCGCCCGTCAACGCCCGCCACGCCCCAGTGCTCGGCGCTCCTAGGCCGGGACCCCGGTCTCCAGCCGCTCGCGCGCGCTGTCCCGGGCGGCCGAGCCGAGCGGCCGGTGGCCACCCGCGAGCGCCAGGCCGGCGCGCGGCATGTTCGTGTAGATCGCCTCGTACTCGCCGGCGCGCACCCGGAAGGTCTCGTGCCAGATGCCGACGTCGCCGTCGAGCCCGACCACGCGGAAGAACGCCTTCCACGGCTCGCTGTGCAGCGCGTCGCCGCGCGCGAAGCGCTCGAGGTCGTCGAAGCTGCGCCAGTACTGGACGATGAACGGCTGCAGGGGGCTCAGCATCCCCTGGCGCGTAGCCAGGCAGCCGGCCTCCGGGTGCTCGTCCAGGTGGCGGATCATCGGCGGCATCGCGCGCGCGACCATCAGCCACTTGCGCAGCTTCCACGGCCTGTTGATGCGCATGCCGATGAGGAAGACGACGAAGTCCCCCTCCAGGTCGGCGGTGTGACGGCCAGCGAAGATCGGCGTCGGCATGCCGGCGAGGCTACGCCCGGCTCATTCCCAGCGCAACGTGCGCGGCGTGGCGCGCATGCGGAGCACGCGCGCCGGCACGCCGGCCGCCACCGCGTTCGCCGGGAGGTCCTTGGTGACCACGGCGCTCGTGCCGATCACCGCGTTGTTGCCGACGCGCACGCCGCGCAGGAAGCACGCGCCATACCCGACCCACACGTTGTGGCCGATGCGTACGTCGCGCTTGTAGATCCCCTGGTGGCGGATCGGCCGCTCGACCTCGACGATGCCGTGGTCGAAGTCGATGAACATCGCGCGGTCGGCGACGATGCACTCGCGGCCGATGGAGACGTGCTGGAACGCCGACACCGTGCACTCCTGGCCGAGGACGGTCTTGGCGCCGATGTAGACCTCGCCCTCGTGCGCGCGGATCTTGCAGCCGTCGCCGATCCAGCACCAGCGGCCCAGGTGCACGCGCGCACCCCGCCCGATCTCGAACGTCACGCCGGGGCGCACGAATGCCAGCCCGTCGGTCTGCAGGCGCCCGCGCCAGCGGAGCTTCAGCCACGCCCAGCGCGCGATGAGCCGCGCGTACTCGGTGCTGAGCATCCCGTGCGCGCGGGCGAAGCGCACGAACGCCACCGGGCCGCCGCGCAGCGGCGCCGGCGCGGTGCGCGCCGCCGGGAGGGGCTTGGTGAGCGCGAGCGCCGGCTCCACCTTGGGGATTATGCGGCGGCGCCGTCGCGCGCGACGCGCCGCGCGCCGTCCGCTCGGCCGCGCCCGCTACCCTCCGCGCCCCGTGCCGACCGGCTCGTCCCAGGACACCCTCGCCGCGCGCCTGCTCGCCGGCGACCGGCGTGCGCTCGCTCGCGCGATCACCCTCGTCGAGGACGACGACCCGCGCGGCTGGGAGCTCGTGCGCGAGGTCTACCCGCACACCGGCCGGGCCGCGATCGTCGGGCTGACCGGCGCCCCGGGGGCCGGGAAGTCGACGCTCATCGGCGAGCTGACGCGCGTGCGGCGCGCCCAGCAGCGCACGGTCGCGGTGCTGTCGATCGACCCCTCGTCGCCGTTCACGCAGGGTGCGCTGCTCGGCGACCGCATCCGGCTGTCCGACCACTTCCTCGACCCGGGCGTCTTCATCCGCTCGATGGCCAACCGCGGCGCGCTCGGCGGGCTCAGCGAGGCCGCGCTGCAGGCGGCGCTGCTGATGGACGCCGCCGGCCGCCAGGACGTGTTCCTGGAGACGGTGGGCGTGGGGCAGGCCGAGGTCGACATCATCGACCACGCGGACACGATCGTGCTCGTGCTGATGCCGGGCTCGGGGGACTCGATCCAGGCGCTCAAGGCGGGCGTCATGGAGATCCCGGACATCATCGTCGTGAACAAGTGCGACCACCCGCTGACCGAGACGATGGTCCGCGAGATCCGCGGCGTGCTGTCGCTGGCGCCGGCTGCCTCGGGCTGGCCGGTGCCGATCGTCAAGACCGAGGCCGCCCGCGGAGAGGGGATCGACGAGCTGGCCCTGCGCCTCGACGAGCACCGCGCGCACATCGAGGCGCAGGGCACGCTCTCCGAGCGCCGCCGGCGCAACCTGCGCAGCGAGGTCCTGTCGCTCTGCACGGTGCGGCTGCGCCGACAGCTCGAGGAGCGCCTGCGCGACGACGAGCGCTTCCAAGCGCTGCTCGACGACGTCGTCGAGCGCCGCACGGACCCGGCGAGCGCGGCAGCCGAGATCCTCGAGCGGCTCGACGGCTGAGCGCCGCCCCTACGCGCCCAGGACGCTCCACGGCACCGGGCCGGCGGGCGGGGAGACCGCGGCGCGCGCGCCGATGCGCGGTGCCGCAAGCAGCCAGACGCTCAGCACGACCCCCACCAGCGCGAGCGCAGTGCCCACGCGCGGCCAGCGCCGCAGCGACCACGCGCACAGCGCCGCCGCGCACGGCAGCGCCACCACGAGCGCCTCGCCCGGCGAGAGGCCGTGCAGTGTGGGGTAGAGCACCACCGCGGTCAGCACCGCGGCCATGCAGATCGCGGCGAGGAACCCGGCCGCGACCTCGACGTCGGTCTCGCCCGGGAAGGCGCGCGCGAGCCGCTCGCGGCGCGAGCGCCACAGCTGCCACAGCGAGACGAACGCGAGCCCCACGAACGGCGCGAACACCAGCACCCCATAGCGCGGGTCGGCCCACACGCCCAGCAGCCGCGGCCAGCGGGCGAGTGCGTCTGCGAACGACCCGATGCCGGTCGGGGGGTGCCGGCCGGTCGCCGCCGCATACGGCGTGAGGCCACCGAACAGCCGGCCGTTGACCGTCACGTAGACGACGACCGACAGCAGCACGATCTCGATCGCCGCGATCCCCGTCCACGCCCGCCGGCGCCGGCGCAGCCAGCGGAACAGCGCCGCGGCGACGACGGCCGCCGGAAGGATCGCCGCCGGCCCGATCCACGGGACGAGCGCCAGCAACGCCGCGCACCCTGCGGCCGGCCCCCCGCGCGGCTCGTCGCGGACGCGCAGCGCCAGCACCGCGGCGCCCGCGACGAGGCTCGCGCAGGTGGCGGCGGGGCTGATCGTCGTCGCCGCCAGCACCGCCGGCGGGGAGAGCCCGACCGCGAGCGCGGCGCCCGTCGCCCAGGGGTCCGGCACGAGCCGGCGCCCGAGCGCCGCCGCGGCCGCGAATCCGGCGGCCGCGATCGCCGCGAGCAGCAGCTCGGCGCCGATCCGCCCGCCGAGCGCGTAGGCGGGGGCGAGCAGCAGCGGGAACACGAGGCCCTGGGGCTCGATCAGCCGGCCGTTGACCGCGAGCGCCGTCGGACGCAGCGTGCCCGGGTAGAACGAGCGCCAGGCCGCGCGGCGGTACTCGTCGGTCAGCTCGACGTCGCCGCCGGAGACGATCGACTCCGTTGTCAGCAGCACGTGCGCCTCGCTCGGGCGCAGGTCCGAGCCGGGCCGCGCGTGCAGGCCCAGGCCGGCGGCGTAGACCACGAGCAGCACGCCGAAGACGAGCAGCGACGAGCGCCGCGCGCCGCGCCGGCGCACGCGCTCCAGCCGCCCCAGCTCCAGCGGCGGATGGTCGCCCGCTGCGGCCGTCGCGGCCATCTCCGCCGGCGCTCAGGCTCCGAGGGCGCGCGCGATCACGAGCTGCTGCACCTCATCGGTGCCTTCGCCGATCGTGAGGATCTTCGCGTCGCGGTAGAAGCGGCAGACCGGGTACTCCTCGATGTAGCCGTAGCCGCCGTGGATCTGCACCGCCTCCTCGGCGCAGCGCACCGCCAGCCGGCCGGTCTTGAGCTTCGCCTGGGCCGCGGTGAGGCTGAAGTTGCGGGAGGGCGGGCCTGCGTCCTTCTCGAAGGCGGCCTTGTAGACGAGCAGACGGGCGGCCTCGATCTCGGTGGCCATGTCGGCGAGCTTCGTCTGGATCGCCTGGAAGCGGCTGATCGGCTGGCCGAAGGCGCGGCGCTCCTTGGCGTAGGCGAGCGCCTCGTCGAGCGCGCCCTGCGCGAGCCCGACGCCCATCGCGGCCACCCCGATGCGCCCGATGTCGAGGATGTGCAGGAACTGCTTGAACCCCTGCCCCCGTGGGCCCAGCAGGTTCGCCTCCGGCACGCGGCAGTCGGTGAACGTCAGCGGCCGGGTGTCGGAGGCGTTCCAGCCCATCTTGCGGTACGGGGCGCCCTGCTCGTAGCCGGGCGTCCCGTTCGCGACGATGATGTTCGAGATCTCGCGCCGTCCGTCCGGCAGCTCGCCGGTGACCGCCGTGATCGCGACGTGGCCGCTGATCTCCGTGCCCGCGTTGGTGATGAACTGCTTGGCGCCGTCGATCACCCACTGCCCGTCCCGCAGGCGCGCGCGTGTGCGCGTGTTCCCCGCGTCCGAGCCGGCCTCCGGCTCGGTCAGCCCGAAGGCGCCGAGCTTGCGCCCGGCGCACAGGTCGGGCAGGTACGCGCGCTTCTGCTCCTCGCTGCCGAACAGGTAGATCGGCTGCGTGCCGAGCGAGGTGTGCGCGCACATCGTGATCGCCACCGACGAGTCCACTCGCGCCAGCTCCTCGACCGCCAGCGCGTAGGCCAGCGAGTCCCCACCGGCGCCGCCGTACTCCTCGGGGAACGGGATGCCCATCAACCCGAGCTCGCCGAGGCGGCGAACGATCTCGTAGGGGAACGCCTTCGTGTGGTCCAGCTCCTCGGCCACCGGTGCGATCTCGGCGCGCGCGAACTCCCGCACCGTGCGCTGGATCAGGCTGTGGTCGTCGGAGAGGTCGAAATGCATCGGCGAACCCTACGACGCGGCGAGCCCGGCGAGCAGCCGCACGCCCCAGCCCGCGCCGCCCTTGCCCGTGTACGGAAGGCCGTTGTCGCTGGCCACGCCGGCGATGTCCACGTGCGTCCAGGGCACATCGCCCGCGAAGCGGTGCAGGAACTCGGCGCCCATGATCGCGTGGGCCTTGCGGTCCCGGCCGGTGTTCACGATGTCGGCGTAGGTGCCCTTGATCGCGTCCGCGTAGCGCCGGTGCAGCGGCAGGCGCCAGACCGGCTCGCCGGCGGCCTCGCCGGCCGCGCGGACCGCCTCGAACCATGCGTCGTCGTTGCTCATGGCGCCCGCGTACACCGAGCCGAGCGCCGTGACCACGCCGCCGGTGAGCGTCGCCAGGTCGATCAGGCGCTCGGCGCCCAGCGCGCGCGCGTGCAGTAGGCAGTCGGCGAGCACCAGGCGCCCCTCGGCGTCGGTGTTGTTGACCTCGATCGTCGTCCCGTCGGCGGCGCTCACGATGTCGCCGGGCTTGGTCGAGCGGGCGGAGATGACATTGTCGGTCGCGCCGACGACCGCCACGAACCGCGTGGGGAGGCCCAGCCGCGCGATCAGCGCGGCCGCCTCGATGACCGCGGCGCCGCCGGACATGTCGAACTTCATGTCCACCATCCCGGCGCCGGTCTTGATCGACAGGCCGCCGGAGTCGAAGGTCACCGCCTTGCCGACCATGCCGAGCAGCGGGCCGCGCGCACCCTGGGGCGCGTGGCGCAGCACGATCAGCGCGGGCTCCTCGTCCGAGCCGTGGAAGACGGCGGCGAAGGCCCCCATGCCGCGCGCCTCGATCTCGGCGCGGCCGAGGACCTCGACCTCCAGGCCGGTCGTGCCCGCGAGCGCTCGGGCGTGGTCTGCCAGCGCCGTGGGCGTGAGGTCGTTGGCCGGGCGGTTCTGCAGGTCGCGCGCCGCGTTCTGGGCGCGCGCGAGGGCCGCCGCGCGACCGACGGCCGCGCCGACATCGTGGTGGGCGCTGAGGACGAGCGCGGCGGGGCCGTGCGCCTGGTCCTCGTCGTCCTGCGCGCTGCGAAAGCGCGTGAAGCGGTAGGCGGCGAGCAGCGTGCCCTCGACGAGCCCGCGGGCGACCTCGTCGCTGACGTCGTGCGGGACCTCCCAGCAGAGCGTCGCGGTGCCGAGCTCGCGCGCGCGGGCGAGCACCGCGGCGGCTGCGCAGCGCGCGCGCTCGGCGTCGAAGGCGCCCCGCGCCCCCAGCCCGGCGACGATGAAGCGCCCGCCGCCGGCGTGCGCGACGGCCAAGTGGCCGAACGTGCGGCGCGCCTCGCCGCGCTCCAGCAAGGCCGTGAGCGCGCCACTGGCGACGTCGTGGGCGATCCCCTCGTCCTCGAAGACGCCGATGGCGATCGTGTCCGCCCCGCTCTGCTGC
>Ga0335071_10001277_pt1 | contig 27088 bp, 17 predicted proteins | sample Lox_Sample_15_FD_206724 | JGI IMG/M metagenome (GOLD analysis project Ga0335071, IMG submission 206724) | Soil microbial communities from Loxahatchee National Wildlife Refuge, Florida, United States - Lox_Sample_1.5 | ecosystem: Environmental > Terrestrial > Soil > Wetlands | place: USA...
CCCTACGAGGACCTCAACCTGATGGGCGTCGAGAGCCTGGCCATCGATCCCTCCGACCCCGACCGCGTCTACCTCTCCTGCGGCACCTACACGAACGCCACCACGCCGAACGGGGCGATCCTCCGCTCGACGGACCGCGGGCGGACGTTCCAGATCGCGCGCGTGCCGTTCAAGATGGGCGGGAACGAGAACGGCCGCGGCAACGGCGAGCGCCTGGTCGTCGATCCCAACGACGGCCGGGTCCTCTTCCTCGGCACGCGCCACGCCGGCCTCTGGAAGAGCGTCGACGCGGGGGTCACCTGGACCCGGGTCGCCAGCTTCCCCGACGTGACCGAGGTGCTGCCGCCGAAGCCCAGGGACGAGCCACCCTGGGTGCAGCGTGGCGGCAGCGGCGTGGTCTTCGCCGTCTTCGACCCGCGCAGCGGGCGGCGAGGGACACCCAGCTCCACCCTCTACGTCGGCGTGTCGCTGATGAACCGCGACCACCTCTTCTGCAGCACGGACGCCGGCCGCACCTGGCGGGCCGTCCCGGGTCAGCCCACGGCCTACCGGCCGAACCACGCGGTGCTCGCCGCGGACGGCACGCTGTACGTTTCGTACGGGACGAACCCCGGTCCGTGGCGGATGGAGGACGGCGGCGTCTGGAAGCTCGACACGGGCAGCGGCCGCTGGACGGACATCACCCCGGAGAAACCCGTCGCCGGCAAGCCCTTCGGCTACGCGGCCGTGGCTGTCGCGGCACGGGACCCGCGGGCGCTCATCGTGAGCACCTTCGGCCGCCCGGCCGGCCACGGCGAGGACGAGATCTTCCGCAGCACCGATGCCGGGAGGACGTGGAAGCCGGTCTTCGCCGCCGGCGCGGGCTTCGACTTCTCGCTGGCGCCGTACGTCTCGGTGACGCCGATCCACTGGCTGTTCGACGTCGAGATCGACCCCTTCGACCCCGACCACGCGCTGTTCACCACCGGCTACGGCGGGTACGAGACCTTCGACCTGGGGGACGTCGATGCCGGTCGCGCGACGAGTTGGAGCGTGATGAGCGCCGGCATCGAGGAGACGGTCGCCCTCGACCTGCTCAGCCCGCCGCGGGGCGCGCACCTGCTGACGGCGATCGGCGACTACGGCGGCGCCGTCCACTGGGACCTCGACCGACCGGCGCCCGAGGGCAGCTACGACCACCCGCACTTCGGCAACACGACGGGCCTCGCCTGTGCCGAGAACGCCCCGGACGTCCTGGTGCGGGTGGGGCGCGCGTCGCACCACCGCGGAGGCGGGCACATCGGCTACTCGCTCGACGGTGGCCGGACCTGGCAGCCCACCGCGACGACACCCCGACCCGACAGCCAGCTCGGGCAGGTGGCCGTCTCCGCGGACGCGGCCACCTGGGTCTGGACGCCCGAGCGCAGCGCCGTCAGCTTCACCCGCGACCGCGGCGCGACCTGGTCCGCGTCAAGGGGTGTGCCCGAGAGCACGCGGGTGATCGCGGACCGCGTCGACCCGCAGGCCTTCTACGCCCTGGCCCTCTTCGACGGCCAGCTCTTCGTCAGCAAGGACGGCGCCGCGACGTTCACCGCGCAGCCGCTCGTGCTGCCCGACGGCCTGCCAAGGCGTGGCGGGTTCCGCGGGGACGATCGTGGCGGACAGGATCGGCTCTACGCGACCCCGGGGCGAAAAGGCGACCTGTGGCTCGCGGCCTGGCACGGGCTCTACCACACCACGGACTCCGGCGCCCGCTTCGAGCGGCTGCCCGGCGTCAGCGAGATCCACGGCTTCGGCTTCGGCAAGGCGGCACCCGGCCAGGACACACCGGCGCTCTTCCTGGTCGGCGTCGTCGCCGGCCTCCGGGGCGTCTTCCGGTCCGACGACGCCGCCGCGAGCTGGGTCCGCATCAACGACGACCGGCACCAGTGGGGCCTGGTGCTGCAGGTCACCGGCGATCCGAAGGTCTACGGCCGCGTCTACGTGGGTACCCACGGCCGGGGCACGCTGTACGGCGACCCGGTCGGGCGCTGAGAGGGGACGCTAGAACGAGACCACCTGGCGGCTGCCGTCGTAGGTGAGGACGCGGTCGGGAGCGGCGGTGGCTTCGCCGCCGCTGCCGTGGCCCGCGCGCACGAGGACGACCCGGAACGTGCGGCTCTTCGACATGCCCGGGAACTGCCCCTCCCGCGCCTCGAGCGTGAGGCGCCGCCGCGCGTCGTCCCAGCTCAGGCCGATGGTGGCGTGGACGCCCTTCTCATAGGCGTAGCCGTCGTTCTCGTCCTCGTACAGCGTGAAGCGGCCGTCGGCGCCGGGGTAGACGCGGAGCTCGATGGGGTCGGCGGGCTTCTCGGTCGCGTACTGGAGGTCGGGCCCGAGCGGGACGATCGAACCGGCGCGGACGAAGAGAGGCAGCGTCTCGATCGGCGCGGCGGCCGTGATCGTCCGCCCGCCGCCCTGCGAGGTCCCCGTCCAGAAGTCCGTCCAGGACGACCCCGCCGGCAGATAGACGCTGCGGGTCCGCGGCCGCGCCTCCTTCACCGCCTCGCGGGCGAAGATCCCGGGCGTCTTCCAGTGGAGCTGCATGCGCAGCGCGCCGGAGGTGGCGTTCTCCAGCTCCACCCGGATCGGGTAGGCGTGGCCTGCCTCGAGCGTCACCATCTCCGTGTACGGCTCGTTGCCGGGCCAGTCGATCTTCAGCTCCCGGCCGTCCAGGAAGACCCGCTTGGTGCCGAAGGCCTTGACGTGGAACTGGTGCGGGCCCGACTCCGTCGGGACGAGCTGGCCTTCCCAGCGGATGGAGAGCGTGGAGTCGGTCACGTAGTCGGGGCGGCCCGTGTACCAGAAGACGTCGACGTTCGGGTCGACGGTCGCCTTGCCCAGCACCTGGAACGCCGTGTCCTTGTAGTACCGGGCCACCAGCCCGGACCTGCCGTCCGGTGTGCGGAAGCAGGAGGGCGGGACGAGCACGCTCGGCTCGGGCGGCCGGTGGAGCTGGTACTCGGTCACCGGCGACACCATCAGCGCCGGGCCGAAGAGGAACTGGTCCGCGACCCCGTGGGTCGCGTTGTCGGCGGGGAAGTCCATCGGCAGGCCGCGCAGGATCGTGTAGCCCTGGCTGGTGACCTGCCAGGCCAGCGAGTACGTGTACGGCAGCAGGCGGTAGCGCAGGCGGTCGAACTTCACCAGGACCGGGGCGAAGTCGCCCATCTCCCAGACCTCGCGCGGCGTGTCCGAGCCGTGGGAGCGGAAGATCGGGCAGAACGCGCCGAACTGGAACATCCGGGTGTAGAGCTCCTGGTACGCCGGGTCCTTTCCCCCGCGCGAGAACGTCCCGCCGTAGCTCGCGATCACGAAGCCGCCGATGTCGAAGGTCCAGTACGGCATCCCCGCCATCGAGAAGTTGACGCCGGCGGCGATCTGCCGGCGATAGATGTCCCAGCTCGACCCGATGTCGCCGGACCAGGTGGTGGCGCCGGTCCGCTGCTGCCCAGCGAAGGCGGAGCGGGTGAGGATGTACACGCGGTGCGCGTCGTCCGTGCGGCGGAGCTTGTCGTGGAGCGCGTCCATCATCGCCAGCGAGTAGGAGTTGAGGTGGCGGTACCAGGACCCCAGGTGGTGCCGGCCCATCTTCTTGAGCTCGTACTCGCTCGACTCCTTGGTGAGCGCGTTGATCACGTCGGGCTCGGTGGAGTCGACCCACCAGGCGTCGATCCCCTTGGAGCGCAGGCCCCGGTCGAGGTAGCGGAACCACAGGGCGTCGGCGTCGGGGTCGAACGCATCGTAGTACCTGAACCCCGCCCAGCCCACCGGGTCGTACAGGAACCCGCTCGCCGCCATCTCCTTGTAGATGGCGGTGTCGGGCCCGAGCCCCGGCCAGACGGAGATCATCAGGTGGTAGCCGAGGTCGTGGAGGCGCTTCACCATCTCCTCCGGCCGCGGGTAGCGTTCCGGGTCGAACGTCATCGCGCCCCACTGCCGTAGCGTGCCCCAGTAGTTCCAGTCCTGGACGATGGCGTCGATGGGGATGCCGCGGCGGCGGTACTCCTCGGCCACCGCCAGCAGCTCCGACTGCGTGTGGTAGTGCTCCTTGCTCTGCCAGTAGCCGTACGCCCACCTGCCGTAGAGGGGCGCCTGCCCGGTCAGCCGCCGGTAGCCGCCGACGACCGCGTCGAGGCCGGGGCCCATCAGGAAGTAGTAGTCGACGTCGTCGCCGACCTCGGACCACAGCCCGGCGCCGTCCGCACCGTCCTCGAACTGCGTCTTGGAGTCGTTGTCCCAGAGCAGTCCCCAGCCGCGGGTGGAGACGAGGACGGGGGTGACCGCGTCGGTGTTGGACTGCACCAGCTTCACCGCGTGAGCGCGGTAGTTCATGAGCCCGTCCTGGTGCTGGCCGAGGCCGTAGAGACCTTCCTCGGGCGTCAGCCTGAACGACTGGGCGACGCTCCACGTCTTCTCGTACGGCGTGACGAGCGGCGTGAAGACGGCCGGGCGCGCCTCGGACAGGACGCCCCCGCCCTGCGGCGTCTCGAAGCGCACGACACCGTCCGCCCTCGAGACGCGCACCCGCACCCTGGCGGAGACGAGCGTCACCGCCTCCGCGGTGTCCTGGCGCGTCACGGCGGCGCCGGGCTCGGGCGTCGTCCTGACCACGAGGCTCCGTGTCTCCGATCTGCCGCCGGCCGTCCACTTCAGCACCCGCACGATGTCGGGCGCGTAGAACTGCACCCGCACCGTCTGGTCGCGGGTGGCGACGTCCACGCTCGCAGGTGCGGCGAGCGCGGCGAGCAGCAACAGAGGGCTGACCATCGGCGGCTCCTCGGTGACGGCTGACTAGACGATCTCCTCCTTCGCCGGGTCCCAGCGGACCTTGGTCTCCCGCCGGTAGGACTCGACCGACATCAGCAGCGTCACCGCCTCCTGGAAGGCCCGGTCCACGTGGCAGCGGGGCAGCTCCCGCGAGCGCACGCAGTCGAGGAAGTTCTCCATGTGCGAGGAGACCCGCATCTCCCCTTCGTGGTAGCTGTAGTCGGGCACCACCGTCGGCGGGGGCGCCGGCACGCCCATCTGCTTCGCCGCCTTGCGGGTCTCGTCCGCCAGGCTGCGGGCGGCCATCAGCCGCTCGTATCCGCCCGGCTTCCAGTCGGGCGTGTAGGTGCGGCAGAACTCGCTCCCGCACTCCAGGGTCAGGTCGCGGCCCAGGAACTGGATCAGCTCGCCGACGTGGCGGTTGTGGAAGCTGCAGGCGAAGGTGACCGCCAGGTCCTTCTGCGGGTAGTCGAAGAGGACGTGCCACATGTCCGGCACTTCGCGATCCTCCTTCCAGAAGTACTTCCCGCCCTGGGTCATCGCGGTCTCGGGGATGCCCATCTCCATCACCCCGTTCACCGCGTCCCAGATGTGGCTGAGCAGGTCGCCGGCGATGCCGGTGCCATAGTCCCAGTAGCGTCGCCAGGTGAAGAAGCGCTCCGGGTCGAACGGCCGCTCAGGGTGCGGCGAGTTGGCCACGAACCGCCTCCAGTCGATCGTCTGCTCGTTGGCGTCGGCCGGGAGCTGCTGGATGTCGTAGTCGGTGTAGAACTGCCACTCCGGGAAGGTGTTGGTCCGGTCGATGTACGTCCGCACCAGCGGCGTCCTGCCGAGCGCCCCCGAGCGGAAGATCTCCCGCGCCTTCACCAGCGTGGGCAGGCTGTTGAAGTGGTGGCCCAGCTGCATCACCACCCTGTTGTCCTTGACCGCCGCCCGCATCCGCTTCGCGTCCTCGAGCTTCGTGCACCAGCCCTTCTCGACGTAGATGTCCTTCCGGTTGTGGGCGGCGCCGACGGTGATCGGCGCGTGCCAGAAGTCGGGAGCCGCGATGATCACGGCGTCGACGTCCTTGTCCTCGACCACCCGCTCCCATTCCTTCACGATGCGGACCTTCGGGTTGCTGCACAGCCCCTGCGCCCGCTTGATGTTTCCGCTGTAGAGGTCGCAGACGACCCGGATCTCGGTGTCGGGCACGCCCTGCGCGCTCTGCAGGAGGCGGTGGCCCTGGGTGCCCACACCGATCGAGGCCAGGCCGATGACGCTGTTCGGCCTCGCCTGGGCGAGGACCGCCGGCGCGCGGTTGGCGGCGACCGCCAGGGCGGCCCCGGCGGAAGCGGAGTTCTTCAGGAACGTCCTTCGGCTCGTCGGCCTGGCCTCTCGGCTCATGCGATCTCTCCTGCGAGCAGCAGTCCGCGCGGCTGGCGCCCGGTTGTGCGCGGCGGCAGGCTATCTCCCGGTCCGAGGTGCGGTCAACTCACCCCCGGCCGGGTGCTACACTCCGCGGGCGCGCGAAGGAGACGAGCCATGGCCATTGTGCTCGACGGCTCGGGACTCACCATCGACAGGCTGGAGCGCATCGCCCGCGGCCGCGAGCAGGTCACACTCGACCCCGGCGCGCTCGAGCGCATCAGGGCCTGCCGGGCCATGCTGGAGGACAAGATCCGGGCCCACGAGATCATGTACGGCGTCAACACGGGCATCGGCGAGTTCTCCGAGGTCGTGCTGAACGACGAGCAGATCGAGCAGTTCCAGCGCTACCTGATCTACAACCACGCCGCTGGCATCGGCGACCCCGCGCCCGTCGAGCACGTCCGCGGCGCGATGGCCAGCCGGGTCAACGTGCACGCCCGCGGGTACTCCGGCTGCCGCCCCGAGATCACGCTCACCCTGGTGGAGATGCTCAACCGGGGCGTCACCCCGGTGGTCTGCCAGAAGGGCTCGGTGGGCGCCTGCGGCGACCTCGCGCCCATGTCGCAGATGGCCCTGCTCCTGCTCGGCGAGGGAGAGGCCTACTACGAGGGCCAGCGCCTCCCGGGGGCGGAGGCCATGCGCCGGGCCGCGATCCCGGTCCCCGGCCTGCAGGCCCGCGACGGGCTGGCGACGATCAATGGCTCCAACCTGATGACGGCGATGGGTGCGCTGCACCTGTGCGAGATCGACCGCTGGCTGACCCAGGCCGAGATCGCCTGCGCCATGAGCCTGGAGGCGCTCTTCGCCAACCTGAAGCCCTACGACGTGCGGCTGCACGAGCTGCGGGGCTTCCCCGGCGCGGTGCGCGCGGCAGGTGCCATCGGCAGGTGCATCGAGGGCAGCGACCTCGTCACCGGCAAGCTGAAGACCAAGGTCCAGGACGCCTACTCGATGCGCTCCTCGCCCCAGGTGATCGGGGCCGCCCACGACGCGGTGGACTACGCCCGCAGGCAGGTGGAGATCGAGCTCAACGGCGTCGGCGACAACCCGATCTTCCTTCCCGAGTTCAGGCTGACCCTGACCGGTGCCAACTTCCAGGGCTCGCCGGTGTCCCTGCCGATGGACATGGTGGGGGCGGCGGTGACGATGGTGAGCGTCCTCTCGGAGCGGCGGCTCAACCGCCTGACCAACCCCGCGCTGAGCGTCGGCCTGCCGGACTTCCTGACCCGGGGGGCGGGGATGTTCTCGGGCATGATGCTCAGCCAGTACACGGCCGACATGCTCATCGTCGAGCAGCGGATCCTGTCGATGCCGGCGAGCATCCAGTCGATCCCCGCCGCGGCCGACCAGGAGGACTTCGTCTCCATGGGCATGAACACAGCCCTCAAGAACGCCCAGATCCTGGACAACGCCTGCGGCGTGCTGGGGATAGAGTTCATGGCCGCTGCCCAGGCCCTGGACTTCCGCGACTTCACCCCCGGCCGCGGGGTCCGGGCGGCGCGTGAGGTCATCCGGCGGCACGTCCGGCACCTCGACGAGGACCGGCCGCTCTACCCGGACCACAACCGCATGAAGGAGCTGGTGCGGTCCGGCGAGATCCTGCGCGAGGTGGAACGGGCGGTGGGGAGCCTCCGCCAGCTCACCGGGTGACACGTCCGACGACGGCATGAGCCGGCCGGTCCACGCGTGCCGGGCAGCGGGGCTGCGGCGGCGACGAGGTCAGCGGCGGAACGCCCAGGCGAACCAGGGCTCGTCCCGGGCCGCCCGCGCCACGGCGGCGACGTCGTCCTTCGGCACCAGCAGCTCGTCCTCGAACGGGTACCACCTCCAGGTGCGCTGACGCGGCGCTCCCAGGAACAGCCCACGTCCGTGTGCCTGGCCGAGGCTTCCGACGCCGAGCGCGGCCGCCAGGGACTCGCTGTGCTCCGTCACCACCACCTCGGCCTCGCCGCGGTCGAAGCCGGACGGCCATTCCCTCTGGAACTGCAGCCGTCGCAGCTTGCCCTGGCGGTCGAAGCCGAGAATGCGGTAGCACTGGCGGCACCTTCCGAAGCCGTTCATGCGCAGATCGAAGCGCTCGCGCCCCACCCACAGCTCGCTGCGGCTTCCGACCACGCGGATGTCGTCAGGGAACAGGGGAGTGCTGCGGACCCGGGTCAGCAGCACGCTCGCCACGTTCTCCTCGGTGAGACCGGCCTGCCGGACGTAGCCCTGATCGTGCGAGAGCAGCGAGTGGCCGAGGGGGAACTCGAGCGGCGCCGCGAACCCGGCGAGCTCCAGAAGGGTGGGCGCGACGTCGAAGTGGGTGCCCTCGGCGTGATTCACACCCGGCACGATCGACCCGCCGAAGACGTCGAACAGCAGCCGGCGCTCGCCGTGGCGGAGCCGGCCGATCAGCGTCGCGTCGTCCATGGCCAGGTGGTCGGACAGCAGCACCAACACCGTCTCCCGCCAGCGTGCCGACGAGCGCATCTGCGAGAGGAAACGGTCGAGCACCAGGTCGGCGCAGCGCACGACGTCCATGTAGCGGTCGTCCTGCCTCGCCACGGCGCCGCAGGACGGCCCGGGCATGCCCGCGGGCGGGTGGGTGTCGATGGTGGCCGCGCCGACCAGGAAGGGGCGCTCGTCCGCCGCCGCCTCCTTCACCTCCTGCCAGGTCAGGTCGAGGATCGTCTCGTCGTGGTAACCCCAGCCCCAGCGCGTCTGCCGCAGCTGCGGCGGCACCCGGGAAGCGAGCTGGGCCGCGCCCTCGACGCGCTCGAAGCCGTGCCCGAGCAGGAACTGGCCCGTGCCCGAGAACTCGGCCGAGCCGGCCTGCAGGAAGCTGGTGCGATACCCGCTCGCCTGCAGCACGTCGCCCAGGCACACGAAACCCCTGGCCAGCCCGTTGGCGCTGGCGAACACCTGGTTGCCGCCGAAGCTGCCGGTGGAGAGCGGGAGGCCGCACTGGGAGGCGAAGGTGCCGGCGAGCGTCCAGCCGGTACCCGGCATCTGGCGCATCTCGTCGAACACGAGGCCCTGCTTCTCGCTTTCGCGCAGGCGGGGCATCAGGTCGCGCCCCATGCGCTGGGTGTCCTGCCAGGAACGCTCGAGAGATTCGAGGTACAGCACCACGACGCTCCGGGGTCGCGCCGGTGGAGCGACCTGCGCCAGCTCGACGAGGCGGGAGCGCGCGAGTCGCTCGATGGCATTGTCCTCGCCGTCCCCGAGATGGAGATGGCGGTACGCCTGACGAAACGCCGGATTCGGCAGGGTCCCCAGCAGGACGAGCAGCCAGGGGAGCAGGCGTCGGCCCGCGGGCGTGGGGCGCAGCACCAGCGGCAGGCTGCTGACCGCCACCGCGACCAGCCCTACCGCGGCCGAGATGTACGGGTACGCCCTCGCCCCCTCCAGAATCGACACCGGTTCGAGGTGCCAGAAGAAGGCGTCATCGAAGCCATGGGCACCAAGCAGGAACGCGAGCGAGTGCGCGAGGCCGAGGCCCCCGAGGACGAAGAAGGACAGCGCCCGCAGGGTGTCGCCGCCCGTTCCCTTCGGCAGCCGAACCGTCGTGAGGCCGAGCGCGGCGACCGTCGCCAGCGACACGGTCGGCAGCTGGTGGCGGTCGAAGAAGAGCGCCGGCAGCCAACAGGCGGCGAGGCCCGCGGCGCAGACCAGGCTGGGTTTCGTGTGCATCGCTGGCATGTCGGAGCGCACAGGCGCCGAGATGATCCGCGACTTCGCACTCCCGCGGCTCGCCTCCTCGACAGAAATCTGATATATCAGCAGGGCGATGGTCGACGGCCGGCCGGCGGCGAGCCCGCTGGTCCTGAAGTCGCTCCGGCAGCAGGTGTACGACCACCTGCGGCGTCTGCTGAACTGCGGCGAGCTGCGGCCGGGCGGCTTCCTCGACCTCGGCGCCCTGGAGTCGCGGCTGGGGGTGAGCCGGACGCCGCTGCGCGACGCGCTGCTGCAGCTCGAGGCCGAGGGCTTCGTCAACATCCTGCCCCGGCGCGGCGTGCAGGTCCGCCCTCTCACCCGGGACGACGTCCGGCACCTGTACCAGATCGTCGGCGCCCTGGAGGGGGCCGCCCTCCTCGCCGCCTTCCCGCGCCTGGGGCCGCCCGAGCTGGCCGCCCTGCGCCGCCTGAACGCGGCGATGAAGCAGGCCCTGGCCGCGGACGACTTCGACGGCTACTACGACCGCAACCTGGCCTTCCACGACGTCATCCTCGCGCGCTGCGACAACGCCCGCCTGGTGGAGCTGGTGAGGGCGCTCAAGCAGCGGCTGTACGACTGGCCGCGCCGACGAGGTTTCGTCAAGGCCTGGGAGCTCGCCTCCGTCCGCGAGCACGCGCGGCTCGTGCGCCTGGTGGCGGCCGGAGACGCCCGCCGGGCAGCCGACCACCTGCGCGACGTGCACTGGTCCTTCGCGGTCCAGGAGCGCTACATCGAGCAGTACTACTTCGCGGGCGAGCCGTGAGCGGCGCCCCCCCGGCGAAGCGCGGCCGGGTGTTCGACGTCCAGCGCTACTCGGTCCACGACGGGCCTGGCATCCGTACCACCGTGTTCCTGAAGGGCTGCCCCGCCCGCTGCCCCTGGTGCCACAACCCCGAGAGCCAGTCGTTCGCCCCGGAGGTGCTGGTGGTGGAGACGCGCTGCATCTCCTGCGGCACCTGCGCGCGGGTGTGCCCGCGTGGCGCGCCGCCGCCCGGCTCGTCTCTCTGCACCGCCTGCGGCGCCTGCGTCGAGGCGTGTCCGGCGGGCGCCCGCCAGCTCGCGGGCCGCGAGATCGCGGTCCCCGAGCTGATGGAGGAGATCCTCTGCGACCGGATCTTCTACGACGAGTCGGGCGGCGGCGTCACCTTTTCCGGGGGCGAGCCGCTGGCGCAGCCGGAGTTCCTGGCGGCTCTGCTCGCCGCCTGCCGTGCGGCCTCGCTCCACACCGCCGTCGACACCTGCGGCTTCGCGCCCCGCCCCCGCCTGCTCGCGCTCGTCCCGCTGGTGGACCTGTTCCTGTTCGACGTGAAGCTGGTCGACGACGCCCGCCACCGCGCGCTCACCGGCCTGCCGGCCGCCCCCATCCTCGACAACCTGCGGGCGCTGGCGGCCGCCGGCGCCAGGCTCTGGATCCGGGTGCCCGTGATCCCCGGCCACACCGACGCCGAGGCGGATCTGGCGGCGACGGCGGCCCTGGTCGCCGGGCTGCCGGGGGTGGGGAAGGTGTGTCTGCTCCCGTACCACGCCACCGGCGTTCCCAAGACCTCTCGCCTGGGCCGTGCGAACCCGCTGGGGGAGCTGACCCCGCCCCCGGCGGGCCGCCTCCAGAGCCTCGCCGCCGTCTTCCGCGAGCGCGGTCTCGCCGTGCAGATCGGAGGCTGAACGTGAATGCCCGAACCGACGCCCTCCGCCGGTGCAGCCTGCAGACGCGGGCCTCCCTCTCGGCCGAGCGGGCCGTGCTGGTGACCCGCTTCTACCGGGAGAACGAGGGCCGCTTCTCGGTGCCGGTGATGCGGGCCCGCGCCTTCCTCGACCTCTGCCAGAGGAAGGAGCTCTACCTCGGCGCGGGAGAGCTGATCGTCGGCGAGCGCGGGCCCGCGCCCAAGGCGGTGCCCACCTTCCCGGAGCTCACCTGCCACAGCCTGGAAGACCTGCTCATCCTCGACTCGCGGCCGAAGACGAGCTACGCCGTCGCCCCCGAGGTCCGCCAGGCGTACGAGCGGGAGGTGATCCCGTACTGGCGGGGACGCTCGCTCCGCGACCGGCTGTTCGCGGCGCTGCCGCCGGAGTGGCACGCGTTCTACGAGGCGGGAGTGTTCACGGAGTTCATGGAGCAGCGGGCGCCCGGACACACGGTGCTCGACGACAAGATCTACCGGCGGGGCCTCCTCGACTTCAAGGCGGAGATCGCGGAGGCACGCGAGGCGCTCGACTTCCGGAAGGACCCTCTGGCCTGGGCGCGGGGCGAGCAGCTCGCGGCCATGGACCTGGCCTGCGACGCCGTCATCGCGTTCGCCGCCCGCCACGCCGAGGCGGCCCGCCGGGCCGCCGACCGGGAGCCGGACCCTGCCCGCCGGGCCGAGCTGCGGAGGCTCGCTCAGGCCTGCGCCTGGGTGCCCGCCCATGCGCCACGCGACTTCCACGAGGCCCTCCAGTCCTACTGGTTCTGCCACCTCGCGGTGATCACGGAGCTCAACGGCTGGGACTCCTTCAACCCCGGTCATCTCGACCAGCACCTGCGTCCGTTCTACGAGCGGGGCCTCCGCGATGGGTCGCTGACCCGCGAGGGCGCCCGCGAGCTGCTGGAGTGCTTCTTCGTGAAGTTCAACAACCACCCGGCCCCGCCCAAGGTCGGCGTCACCGCGGAGGAGAGCGGCACCTACACGGACTTCGCGAACATCAACCTCGGCGGCCTGCTGGCAGACGGCAGCGACGGCTCCTCGGAGGTGACCGAGCTGCTGCTCGACGTCGTGGAGGAGATGCACCTGCTGCAGCCGTCCTCCAACCTGCAGCTGTCTCGCAAGACTCCCGAGGCCGTGCTGAAGCACGCGCTGCGGGTCGTCCGCAGGGGCTACGGCTTTCCCTCGCTGTTCAACGCGGACGCGGTGGTGGCGGAGCAGCTCCGGCAGGGCAAGACGCTGGAAGACGCCCGGGCCGGGGGCTGCTCCGGGTGCGTCGAGACCGGAGCCTTCGGCAAGGAGGCCTACGTCCTCACCGGCTACTTCAACCTGCCGAAGGTGCTGGAGCTGGCGCTCCACGACGGCGTCGACCCGCGCACCGGCCGGCGGCTGGGGCCACCGACCGGTGCGCCCGGGACGCTCGCGACCTTCGACGCCGTCTTCGCCGCATTCGAGGCGCAGTTGCGCCACGCCCTCGACGTCAAGATCGCCGGCAACGAGCGGATCGGCCAGATGTACGCGCGGCTGATGCCGGCGCCCTTCCTCTCGGTGCTGACCGACGACTGCATCCGCAACGGCAGGGACTACAACGCCGGCGGGGCGCGCTACAACAACACCTACCTCCAGGGTGTCGGCATCGGCAGCCTCACGGACGCCCTCGCCGCCATCCGCACCGCGGTCTTCGAGGAGGGGCGGCTCGGCCTCGCCGACCTGGTCGAGGCGACCGACGCCGACTTCGCGGGGAACGAGGAGCTGCGCGCGCGGCTGGTGCACCGCATGCCCAAGTACGGCAACGACGACGAGCGGGCCGACACGCTGATGCGTCGCGCCTTCGAGGTTTTCTTCTCCGCGGTGGACGGCCGGCCCTGCGCCCGCGGGGGGTGCTACCGCATCCAGATGCTGCCCACCACCTGCCACGTCTACTTCGGCTCGGTCACGGGGGCGACGGCGGACGGCCGGCGTGCCGGGCGGCCGCTCTCGGAGGGCATCTCGCCGGTCCAGGGCGCCGATCGGCGCGGGCCGACCGCGGTCGTCCGCTCGGCGGCCAAGATGGACCACCTGCGGACCGGCGGCACGCTCCTGAACATGAAGTTCGCCCCCTCGCTGCTGGAGGGCGAGGCGGGGATCGAACGGCTGGCGCACCTCGTGCACGGCTACTTCCGGATGGACGGCCACCACGTCCAGTTCAACGTGGTGCGGGCGGCCACGCTGCGCGAGGCCCAGGCGCGGCCCGACGAGCACCGGGACCTGATCGTGCGGGTGGCGGGCTACAGCGACTACTTCTGCGACCTCTCCCCCGCGCTGCAGGAGGAGATCATCGCCCGCACCGAGCACGAGGGGTTCTGAGCCGCCGCGCGGGTTCAGTCGCGGCAGTACGCCTTGATGAAGAAGCGGCCGGAGCCGATCTCGCGGTCCGGCATGGCGGCCCGGCCGAAGGCGCCGCAGACGTGGAAATGGCTCTCGATCCACTCCGCCGTGCGGCGGTCGTAGTCCTGCCCGAACGCGCGGAGGCCGTACTCGTGGGTCGGCCGGTTGGTCAGCAGGATCACCCGCGTGCCCGAGGCCTCGAGCCGAGCGATGGCCCGCGGCTCGTTGAACAGCCCGGTGACGGCCTCCTCCTCGTTGAGCGGGTTGCGGCGGTCGGTGAGGAACAGCAACGAGGTCCCCTCCGGCAGCACCGCCACGGCGTCGCCGGGACGTGTCTCGCGCTCGAGAAAGCGGATGGCGGCGGCGAAGGCGGTCCCGTGGCCGATTCCGGCCAACATGGTGCCGCGACGAGTGGCGACGGGGTAGACCGCGCGGGCGGCGGCACGCTGTGCCGCGATGGCCCCGTTCGTCACCGCCCACCCCAGCATCGCGGCCGTGCCCAGACGCGCCGCCCAGCGGACGGCCGACGGCCTGCGGAGGCGCGCCGGCAGCCACCAGGTGCTCACGTACGTCAGCACCACCAGGGCGGCGGGTAGCAGGAACGTCCCGTACGAGTTCGTCCGCACGGAGAGGACCGTCCGTCCCAGACAGGCGAACGCCAGCACCGCGTAGACGAGCACCACCGCCTGGCGCGGCGCCACCCGCGCGCGCATCCGCCACTGGCGGAGCGCCCGGGGCAGCGAGACGAGCAGCACCGCTGCGGCGATCAGCGGCAACCCGCCCATCGCGTCGAACCACGGGGGCATCCAGTGCCAGCAGAGCAGAGCGGCCGCCACCGGCAGCCAGGGCCCATAGCGGAGGGCGGATCGCCGTAGCCCCGGCGGCCCGGGTCGGGCCAGTCCGAGCGCGACCAGGGCGATGGCGCCGGCCAGCCCGGCGAGCGCGCCGGCCACCAGTACCTCCCAAAACAGGGCGAGCCACGGGCGCTCGAAACCGCACTGCCGGCGCAGGAAGAAGAGCATCGGCGGGGGCAGGTGGAGGAGCAGCGCGCTCTCGGACCTGAGGACGTCCTTGCCGAGCCGGGCTACCAGGATGCCGTAGACGACCGATGGCACCGCCAGGGCCGGGACCGAGAAGGCGAGCAGACGCCGCAGCGCGGGCCCGACGCGCAGGGCACCGAAGAGGATCGCCGCGGTGACGCCGCCGGCGAGCGCGGCTGCGCCCAGCTCGAGCTTCGTGAGGCACGCCAGGCCGGCGCACAGGCCCGAGAGCGCCAGCGGCGCGGGGCGGCGGCGCTCGAGGAAGCCGACCGCGAACGCTGCCGAGGCCAGCACCAGCGCGGACCCGTATACCGCGGAGTAGGAGTACGGCAGCACGAAGTTGCCGGCGGGCGCGAATGCGCACAGCCAGGTGACGGCGAACGCAGCCGTTGCGGCCCCCCTGCGGCCGCAGAGCCGGCGAGTCAGCCGGTAGACGAGCGCCACGATGAGGACCGTGGCGCCGGCGCCGGCCGCACGGAGCACGTCCAGGTGCACGCCGGACAACCGCAGGAGGACGGCGTTCAGGTGGGGGGCGAGCGGACCGTAGAGGTGCTGCACGTCGGCGTACAGCCGTTCCCCGCGCAGCAGCCGGACCGGCTGGTTCATCTCGCGGCCGCAGTCGACCAGCAGGTCGCCGAAGCTGTACCAGCCCGAGGCCAGGCCCACCACGAGCGACAGCGCGACCAGTCCCAGCCACGGCAGGTCGCGCCGGCTCACGGTGCGGAGTATATCCGGCCCGGCTGCAGCGGCCGGGTCAGCGGCGGTCGGACTGAGGTAGAGTGCCCTGCCAGCACGGGAGGGACCGATGAGCAGCTTGTCGAGACGGGCGTTCCTGGAGCGGTCGGCGGCGGGCGCCGCCGCGGCCGGCATCCTCTCCGCCGCGCGGGGCCTCCGCGCCAACCCCCTGGGTCTGCCGATCGGCAGCCAGACCTGGCCCCACCGCCAGCGTATCCGCGCCGGCGACCTGGCCGGGCTGTGCAAGGACCTGGCGGCCCTCGGCGTCGGCACCGTGGAGCTCTGCTCGCCCGGCTACCCGGAGTTCACCGGTCTCGCCGACGGCAAGCAGACCCGCAAGATCATCGAGGACCACGGGCTGAAGTGCCCGAGCGCCCACTTCACCATGGAGGAGATGCGAACGAAGCAGGAGCAGATGATCGCCTGGGCGAAGGACATCGGCATGACGCAGATGGGCGTCGCCAGCCTCGCCGACGGCCCGCAGGGCGGCAAGACGACGATGGACGTCGTCAAGCGCGCAGCCGACGAGTACAACCGGATCGGCGAGACGGCGGCGAAGGCCGGCCTCGTGCAGTTCCTCCACGACGAGGAGTTCGAGGCGGCGCACGTCGAGGGGAAGCTGGTGTACCAGCTCCTCATCGAGCTGCTCGACCCGAAGTACGTGAAGTTCCAGTACCAGATGAGCGCGATGCCGCAGGTCGGCGACGTGGTCACCTACTTCACGAAGTACCCCGGCCGCTTCATCTCCATGCACCTGCAGGGCGTCCCCCAGGCCGAGCAGCCGAGGGCGCAGATCGCGCTGGGGAAGGACAGCGTGGACTGGACGAAGGTCTTCACCGCCGCCAGGACCGGCGGGGTGCAGAACTACTTCGTCGAGCAGGGCTGGAACGCCACCGTGCAGAGCGTGGCGTTCCTCAAGACGCTGAACGTGTAGCCGGGCGCTCGCCCGGTCGGGCTACCTGGGGCCGGTGTACAGCTCGATGCCCTGGCTCCGGCCCAGGTTGCGCGAGTACTTCTTGTCCACGGCGTTGTTCCAGTGCTCGTGGACACCCAGGCTGCGGCAGCGGGTGCCGTCGCCCTCGGGGTCGTAGACCGTCTTCGAGGGCGGGTTGTCGGCCAGCGCCGCCTCGACCATGTAGTCGTCGCAGTACGAGAGGTCGGCGAGATTCGGCCACTCCGAGCGCAGGAAGTCGAGCGAGACCGAGTCGAGGGCGACCCCGTCCTGGGAGGCGAGCAGGCTCGACGGCCACTGTCCGTGGAAGGGCGCCATCTTCCACTTGAGGTGCGGCGGGTCGTCGACCAGGTCGTTCGCGTAGAGCGCGTCCATCAGGAAGAGCACGGTCTTCTCGCCCATGTCCTGGTGGCCCAGGAAGTCGGTGAAGGCCGAGTAGGCCGGGGTGCCGTCGCGTCTGGGGTCGAAGCCGTGGTGGGCGTTCTTGTGCCAGTCCGGGTCGATGCTGGTGAGGCCGAAGAAGTTCTTGGCCGAGAGGGTCACGCCGGACGAGACGTGCCCCTTGAGGACCGAGGCGTCGATCAGGTAGGTGGCCTCGACCGCCGCGGTGGCGACACCGGTGGCGTTGCCCCCGTGCTCGGAGAAAGGGATCGCGCCAGCCTTGAACTCGGCCTTGACCCGGCCGTCGCCGCCCGCGTGGTCCACGAAGACGACGTCGGGGTAGGGGCCGTGGATCTTGTCGTAGAGGTAGGCGGGGACGAAGCGGCTGGGATCCAGGACCGTGATCGCCGCGGGTGCGATGCCGGCAGCGACCAGCTGCTTCACCAGCGACAGCGTCAGGTGCGGCGAGGTGTTCAGCCGAGGCAGGGCGCCGTGGCCCGTCGTGTTGTTGAGGTTGACCTTGATCGCGATCTTCTCGCCGGCCCTGTAGCCCGCCTCCCCGCGGCCGTGCGTCCGGTTGTAGTAGTGGAAGAGCGCGTCCCAGGCCCGGCCGTCGGTCTCTTCGTTCGTCAGCCACTGCACCGCCCGCGACAGCATGGCGTCGATCGCGGCCTGGTCGTTGTAGGCGTCCTCCCACCAGGCCCCTGCCATCTCCCAGCGGACGGCACCCGGGTCGTGCACCCAGGCGACGCGTCCCGGCGCGATGCCGCGGGCCACGCCGACGGGCTGCAGCGGGCCGTCGAAGAGCACGTAGGGCGGCGCGGTCCTCGCGTCGGCGCCGAGTCGGGCCGGCAGGCTGGTGAGCGACCAGCCGCCTGCGGCGGCGACCGCGGCTCCGACCGCCAGCCAGGCGACTCGTGAGCTGGAGGGGGCAGCGAGGGCGCGGGCTCGGCGGAGGGCGAACGCAGGGGCGACGAGCCCGGCGAGCCAGGCGAGGAAGCCGGCGGCGACCGGCGCCGCCGCCCGCTGGCAGGGGTAGACGGCCCGCGTCGGCTTGGGGAGCACCCGCACCAGGAACCAGGCGAGCGCCACGAAGCCGGCGACCGGCAGCAGCCAGGGTCGGGTCCGTCGCGGCCACGTCCGAGTCGGATGTTCCATGATCCTGCTCCTCACCTCGGATGCCGAGGCTGCCACCGTCGAGCCGCGGGCGCAACCCGCCCCGGCAGCTGTTGTATGCTCGGTCGCCCAACCCGGAACCGCCCATGCTGCCCGGCGTCGAAGGAGTCGCGTAGGCCGTGAGGGTGCTGCTCGTCCACCCCGACCCGGGCGGCGCCATTGGCCGCCTCATCCGCCTGCCGCCGCTGGGCCTCGCCTACGTCGCGGGTGCTCTCAGGGCCGCGGGCCACCAGGTGCGCATCCTGGATGCAGCGGTCTGCGCCGGTTGGCGGAGCGAGCTCCAAGCGGTGCTCGCCGGCTGGCAGCCTCGGGTGGTGGGCATCTCCGCCTCGACCGCGGTGATCGACTCCGCCCGGGCGCTGGCGGCGCGCATCAAGCAGGCCGATCCGGGCACCCTGGTCCTGCTCGGGGGGGTGCACGCCACGCTGTTTCCGGGCGAGGTGCTGGCCACGGGCGAGTTCGACCTCGCGGTGCACGGCGAGGGCGAGCTGACCGCCGTGGAGCTGCTGGCTGCGGTGGAGGCCGGCCGGGAGCCGGACGGGATCCCCGGGGTCGCCCACCGCAGCGGCGGCAACGTGCGGGTCAACGCGCGGCGTCCGCCGATCGCCGACCTCGACGACCTTCCGCCGGCTGCCTACGACCTGCTGCCTCAGGGGCTCTACTCCACGCCGTTCTCGAGCAAGCGCCACGTCACCTCCCTGGTCTCCAGCCGGGGCTGTCCCTACTCCTGCTCGTTCTGCGACGCGTCCGTGGTCCATGGCAGGCGCTACCGGACCCACTCGGCGGAGCGGGTGGTCGGGGAGATCCGGCAGCTGGCGGACCGCTTCGCCATCCGTGAGGTCCTCTTCAAGGACAGCGAGTTCACCCTCGACCGCGCCCGCACCGAGCGCTTCTGCGACCTGCTCGTCTCGGGCGGGCCACGGGTGGCCTGGACCTGCAGCGCCCGGGTGGACCGGGTGGACGGGCCGCTTCTCCGGAAGATGGCGGCGGCCGGCTGTCGCGTCATCCAGTTCGGCGTGGAGTCCGCGGACCCGGCCGTGACCGCCGCCCTGAAGAAGAGGATCACGGTCGAGCAGGTCCGCGGGGCGTTCCGGGCCTGCCGGGCCGCCGGCATCGAGACGGTCGCGAACCTGATGGTGGGCACGCCCGAGGAGACGGAGAAGTCGATCGCGTCGACGCTGCGCCTCGTGCGCGAAATCCGGCCCGACCACCTCAACGTGCAGCGCCTGGTGCTCTACCCCGGCACCGAGCTCCACCGGACGCTGCAGGGGCGAAGCCCGGTCGAGGACGGCGAAGCGCGGCGCCGGCGACGACGGCTCCTGCGCGCGTTCTACCTTCGGCCGACCCGGGTCCTCGCCAGGCTGTTCTCGACGGACGCCCGGCTCTGGCTCGAGAACCTCGCCGCCGCGGCGCAGCTGCTGGCGGGCGGCGACTGATCTAGCGGCGAGGCCCGCTCGCCGGCAGCGGGCGCAGCTCCACCAGGCGGACGCGCAGGACCGCCAGCTGCGGCGGCGGCGGAAGGCGGCCATCGGCCACCGCGGGGAGCGTCTGGTAGCGCAGGTCCAGGTCGAGGCGGGGCAGCGGGCGGAACCGTGCCCCGAGCGGCCCGCACCCCTGCGCGCCCGCCGGGAGCAGCAGGAACACCCGCCGACCCCTTCCCACCTGCCGGTCGAGGAAGGACCCCATCACCGGCTCCAGGCGACGGGCCGGCTCCCCGGCGAGCGGCAGCAGCAGGACGTCCCTGCCCGCCGTGAAGGCGAGGGCGGTCTGCAGGTGGGTGCCGGCGTCGGCGTCGGGCACGACGACGAGCGCCCCCGGCGGAATCGCCCTTGCCAGCCGGTCGACGGAGGCCGAGGCGAAGCCGCCGGGTCCGGTGGAGACGAGGCTCGCGGAGACGCGGACGAACGCGGCCGCGGTCGCGATCACCAGGCCGGCGTAGAGGGCCCTCGCCAGCGTCGCCCGCCGGCCGCACAGGCGGACGAGTCCCGCCCTCCAGCCGTACGCGCAAAGGACGAACAGGAGGGGGAAGACGATGGGGACGAACCTCCTCATCACCCAGGGCTGGAAGGCGAGCACCATCGGGTTCACCAGATAGCAGACGGCCGGACCGGCGAACAGGACCAGGCTCGCCCGGGCGGCCGGCGGACCTCCGCGTCGCACCGACTCGGCAACGGCCGTCGCCAACCCGATCCCCAGCAGGACCAGCACGAGCGGAGTGGCGTACAGGGCGATCCACTGCAGGTGCCTCGCCACCAGGCCGGGCTCGAAGGTCCTGAGCACGACTGCGAGCGTCACCGCGGAGCCGACGGCTCCGATGGACTTCAGCGCCAGCCGGAGCCGGGCGGCGCACGCCGGAGCGCCGCTGCAGCGGACGACGAGCGCTCCCGCGGCGGCGGCGCCGGCGAGCAGGGCGGTGCCGAGCCAGCGGCTGCCGGCCAGGAGCGCGGTCACGGCGGCGGCTCCCGCGTGGCCGACCGGCCCGACGTAGTCGATCCCGTTCGCGAGCTGGTGATAGAGGGCCGCCAGCCCGAACGGGACCGTGACCAGCATGGGGACCGCCCAGTCACGGGGCCGAATGCCGGCCCTCGCCGGCAAGAGGGCCATTCCGGTGAGGCCGAGCCAGACCAGCGGCAGCCCGTCCACCCGGCAGAGGCTCAGCGCACCCCACGAGAGCCCGGCGAGGACCCGCGCCCCGTCGGTCTCGCGGCCCAGGCCGCGCAGCAGGGCGAAGGCGCCGGAGACGAAGAGCGCCTGGGCCAGGAGCTCGGACAGGGGGAGCCGGCTGTAGAAGACCTGCGGGTAGAACGAGGCGAGCAGCACGCCGGCCACGGCGCCGAGCGCCGGCCCGCCCAGCCGCGCGCCCACGAGGGCCGTCGCGAGCAGGCCCAGGCAGGCGAACAGGGGCATCAGCCCGAGGTACGAGCGACCGACCGTCTCCAGGCCGACGGCCAGCCAGACCGGATGGAGGTGATAGAAGTAGAACGTGACCCGGCTCCCTTCCGGGGAGATGAGGGGTACCCCACCCGGCAGCCGGGCCCACGGGCCCGTGTGGTCGCCCGGGAAGCGGTTGGCGAAGAGCGCCCGCCGCTCCTCGACGGTCATCTCCTCGACCAGCGGGTCGCGGTGCTGCAGCCCCCCCTGACGGGCGAGCTGATGGGCCGCGGCCAGGTAGATCGAGCCGTCGCTGCCCGCGAGCGTGCTGTCGATCGGAGGCAGCAGCGCGCCCCACAGAAAGGCGCCGGCGAGAAGGCCTGCGGCCAGCAGGAGATCGAGGACGAGCCTCCTCGCCGTCACGCGGAGAGGTTCCCGTCGCCGGCCCGCAGCGAGACCGAGCGCCAGCAGGGCGGCGACGAGCGCCGCGACGGCGCCCCTCGAGAGGTGGCCGAAGTGGGCGAGAACGAAGAGACCTGCGGACAGGACCGCGAAGCCCGAGGCGAAGGCGCAGAACGAATCGCCCAGCCAGGCCGTCCACCCCGCGTGGCCGGAGACGGGCGCCGGAGTGTCGGTCTCCAGGAGCCGCCAGACCGCGCGGCCGACCACGGCGATGGTCGAGACCAGGGCGACCCAGGCGAGGAGGGACGAGTTGCCGGCGGCTGTCAGCACAGGTGTGCATTTCTACCGCAAGGCGGGCACTCCCGGGAGCCGGCGCTGTAGACTCTCGGTTGGATGCGGAAGCTGACGGTTCTCGCCGCCGGGCTCGTCCTGCTCGTCTCGGGCTGCCGGGCGAAGGAGAGGCCGCCGGACGTGGACCGGCTGATGGCCGACCTGCGGAGCGACGACCCGCAGAGGAGCGGCGCCGCACGGCTGGAGCTGATCCGCCTGGGCGAACCGGCGGTGCCGGCGCTGTCGCGCCTGCTGCGCAGCGGGAGCGCCTCCGAGCGCATCGCCGCCGCGAACGCGCTGTGGGCCATGGGCCCGCGCGCCCGCGGCGCGGTGGCCGACCTCGCCCTGGCGCTCGGCGACCCCGACGCCACCCTGCGGCTCTCCGTCGCCATGGCGCTGCAGAACCTCGGCGCAGCCGCGGCACCAGCCGTGCCTGCGCTCGTGCGCGCGCTCGAGGACCGTGACCCTGCCGTCCGGCAGGCGGCGGTCAGGGCGATCGCCGCCGTCGGCCCCGGCGCCAGCGCGGCGCTGCCGGCGCTGACCAGGGCTCTCAAGCGGGGCTCGTGGCCCGAGGCCGAGGAGGCCGTGCGGCGGATTCGCGGATCGGACAGGTGAAGGAGGACCAGGCATGAGCTCGCTCGTCCGCACGATCGCCGCCCTCGCCGCGGGTGTCGCTGCCTCGTTGGCCCTGGCGGCGGCGCCGAACCGCACCATCGGCCGCATCGAGCGCAAGGATCCCCGCCTGGACGCGCTGGTGCCGCCCGGCGCCGTGATCGAGGTGCTGGCGGAGGGCTTCAAGTGGGCGGAGGGGCCGGTCTGGGACCGCGCCCACGGCCGGCTGCTCTTCTCGGACGTCCCCAACGACGTCGTCCACGCCTGGAGCGAGAAGGGCGGGGTGTCGGTGTTCCTCAAGCCCAGCGGCTACAACGGGCCCGAGGGCGGAGGCGGGCGCGAGCCGGGGGCGAACGGCCTGACCTTCGATGCACAGGGCCGGCTGGTCTTGTGCCAGCAGGGCAACCGCTGCATCGCACGGCTGGAGGAGCACCACAACACCCGCCCGCTGGCGAGCCGCTTCGAGGGCAAGCGCTTCAACAGCCCGAACGACCTCGTCTACGCGCGGGATGGTGCGCTCTACTTCACCGACCCGCCGTACGGGCTGACGAAGACGTTCGAGGATCCCGGCCGGGAGATCGGCTGGAACGGCGTCTACCGCCTCGGCCCCGACGGCACGCTCACGGTGTTGGTCAAGGATCTCAAGGCGCCCAACGGCATCGGTCTCTCGCCGGACGGGAACACCCTGTACGTCGGCCAGTCCGACCCCGATCGGCCGGTGGTGATGGCCTACGATCTCCACGCCGACGGCACGGTGACGAACGGTCGCGTCTTCTTCGACACGACACCCCTGCGCTCGATGGGCCCGGGCGCCCCGGACGGGATGAAGGTGGACGCCACCGGCCACGTCTTCACCACGGGTCCCGGCGGCGTGCTGGTGCTGACGCCGAAGGGCGAGTACCTGGGCACGATCGTCACCGGCCAGCCGACGGCCAACCTCGCCTTCGGCGACGCGGACGGCGGCACCCTGTACATCACCGCCAACCACAGCCTCTGCCGGGTGCGGACGAGGACCAGGCTCCTTCGTTATTGAGCCTCCTTACTGAGACTGAGTCTCAATAACGAAGGGTCTGGCCGGTCCGCGGCTCTGCGTTTCCTTCCTCCCGGCCGGGAACGCCTTTCCCCCTGGCTCCCATCCCAGCCTTGACAGCGGGTGCTTTTCGGGTAGACTTGAAAGGTTGCTCTAGTGGGGAACGAGTGCCTCGGGCGAGGCAGACCTTCCCTGCGGCTTCGGTTCCAGCGGAGGCAAGGTAGTGCCCACGGTCAACCAGCTCGTCCGGGTCGGTCGCAGCAGGCTGCGCTCGAAGACCGACAGCCCGGCGCTCCAAAGGTCCCCGCAGAAGCGGGGGGTGTGCGTCCGCGTCTTCACCTCGACGCCCAAGAAGCCGAACTCGGCGCTGCGCAAGGTGGCGCGGGTGCGGTTGACCAACGGCATCGAGGTGACGGCGTACATCCCCGGTGTGGGCCACAACCTGCAGGAGCACTCGATCGTGCTCATCCGGGGCGGCCGGGTGAAGGACCTGCCGGGCGTGCGCTACCACATCGTGCGGGGGACCCTGGACGCCGTCGGGGTGCAGGGACGGAAGCGGAGCCGGAGCAAGTACGGGGCGAAGAGGCCGAAGGCCTGAAGCCCCGGTCTTGGCGACGTTCCCGGGGGCGGCGATGGAGAGGCCCCGGGGGAGGAGTGGAGAAGTGATCTCCGGCGGGGATCGCCGGAAGGACACAGTCGGGGAGATCGGGCCCGTCTCGCGCAGGGGGTAGGGCCAGGATCCTCGAGGTCGGGCGGACGTGGGGCCCAGACGGACGCCGGCCGGGAACGGCGGGAGCCGTGACCCGGGGCGCCGTCTGTTGTCGTCTTGAGGAGTGGGTATCTATGCCGCGTCGGGGATTGATCGCGCGTCGGGAGGTCCAGGCGGACCCGCTGTACAACAGCGCCCTGGTGACCAAGTTCATCAACAGCATGATGTACGGCGGCAAGCGCGCCACCTCGCAGGGGATCATGTACGACGCCCTCGGCGTGGTGCAGCAGAAGACGCAGGACGACCCGCTCAAGATCTTCAAGAAGGCCGTGGACAACGTGAAGCCCACCCTCGAGGTGAAGAGCCGGCGGGTGGGCGGCTCGAACTACCAGGTCCCGGTCGAGGTCAACGCCACCCGCCGCACCTCCCTGGCCCTGCGCTGGCTGATCGGCTTCGCCAGGAAGCGCCCGGAGCGGACCATGGTCCAGAAGCTGGCCATGGAGATCATCGACGCCGCCAACATGCGCGGCGGCGCGATCAAGAAGAAGGAAGACACCCACAAGATGGCCGAGGCCAACAAGGCCTTCGCCCACTACCGCTGGTAAGGACCGCGGGAGAAGCAGGACAGCAGCGTGCCCAGGACGACCCCACTCGAGCGGACTCGGAACATCGGGATCGCGGCGCACATCGACGCCGGAAAGACCACGACTACCGAGAGGATCCTCTACTACACCGGGGTCAACTACAAGATCGGCGAGGTCCACGAGGGCACCGCCACCATGGACTGGATGGAGCAGGAGCAGGAGCGGGGGATCACCATCACCTCCGCCGCTACCACCTGCTTCTGGCACGAGCACCGCATCAACATCATCGACACGCCCGGGCACGTGGACTTCACCGCCGAGGTGGAGCGCTCGCTGCGCGTGCTGGACGGGGCCATCGCCGTCTTCGACGCGGTGGCCGGCGTGCAGCCGCAGTCGGAGACGGTCTGGCGCCAGGCCGACAAGTACCGCGTCCCCCGCATCGCCTTCATCAACAAGATGGACCGGGTGGGCGCCGACTTCCTGCACTCCATCGAGACCATGCACGAGCGGCTGGCCGCCAGGTCGGCGGTGGCCATCCAGCTGCCGCTGGGCCAGGAGGACAAGCACGCGGGGGTCATCGACCTGGTGGAGATGCGGGCCATCCGCTACCAGGACGAGGCGCTGGGGGCGAAGTACGACGTCTGCGAGATCCCCGCGGAGATGCAGGCCGACGCCCGGCACTGGCGCGAGGTGCTGATCGAGAAGGTGGCCGAGGCCGCCCACGACGCCGGCGACGACACCCTGTTCGAGAAGTACGTGGCCGGCGAGACGCCCAGCGTGGCGGAGATCAAGGCCGCCATCCGCTTCGCCACCGTGCGCATGAAGCTGTTCCCGGTGGTCTGCGGCTCCGCCTTCAAGAACAAGGGCGTGCAGCCGCTGCTCGACGCCGTGGTCGACTACCTGCCCTCGCCGCTCGACATCCCGGCGACGATGGCGAACGACCCCAAGACCGGCGAGCTGGTGGAACGGCCGGCCAGCGACGACGCGCCCTTCAGCGCGCTCGTCTTCAAGATCATGACCGACCCCTTCGTCGGCCAGCTCGCCTTCATCCGCGTCTACTCGGGCTCGATGAAGACCGGCGACAGCGCCCTGAACACGGCCAAGGGGCAGCGCGAGCGCATCGGTCGTCTCCTCAAGATGCACGCCAACAAGCGCGAGGAGATCAAGGAGGTCTGGGCCGGGGACATCGCGGCGGCGGTTGGCCTGCGCAACGTCACCACCGGCGACACCATCTGCGACCCGAACGCGCCAGTGGTGCTGGAGTCGATCCAGTTCCCGGCCCCGGTCATCGCGCTGGCGGTCGAGCCGAAGACCAAGAGCGACCAGGAGAAGCTCAGCAACGGGCTGGCCAAGCTGATGCAGGAGGACCCGACCTTCAAGGTCGAGACCGACCGCGACACCGGCCAGACCAAGATCTCCGGCATGGGCGAGCTGCACCTGGAGATCATCGTCGACCGCCTGAAGCGCGAGTTCTCGGTCGAGGCGAACGTCGGCAAGCCGCAGGTCGCCTACAAGGAGACGATCCGCAGGGGCGCCTCTGCCGAGGGCAGGTACATCAAGCAGACCGGCGGCCGCGGCCAGTACGGGCACTGCAAGATCGAGATCGGGCCCGCGCCGGGCGAGAACTTCGTGTTCGTGAACGACATCGTGGGCGGGTCGATCCCGCGCGAGTACGTCAAGCCGGTGGAGGAGGGCATCAAGGAGGCGATGGAGCGCGGTGTCCTCGCCGGCTACCCGATGGTGGACGTCAAGGTCCGCCTGTGGGACGGCAGCTACCACGAGGTCGACTCCTCCGAGATGGCCTTCAAGATCGCGGGCTCCATGGCCTTCCAGGAGGCCGCCAGGAAGGCGCAGCCGGTGCTGCTCGAGCCCATCATGAAGGTCGAGGTGGTGACGCCCGACGACTACACGGGGGCGGTCACCGGCGACCTGTCCAGCCGCCGCGGGCACCTCGAGGGCCAGATCTCGCGGGGCGGCTCGCAGATCATCACCGCGATGGTGCCGCTGTCGAACATGTTCGGTTATTCCACCGACCTGCGCTCTCGCACCCAGGGACGCGCCACCTACTCCATGCACTTCGAACGCTACGCGGAGGCCCCGCGCAGCGTGGCGGAGGAGGTGGTGGCCCGGGTGACGGGCAAGGTCGCCAGGGAGCAGTAGTCCGCATCCAGCGCGAGGCATAGAGGAGCGATGGCGAAGGAGAAGTTCGACAGGACCAAGCCGCACGTGAACATCGGGACGATCGGTCACGTGGACCACGGGAAGACGACGCTGACGGCGGCGATCACGAAGTGCCTGGCGGCGACGAACCCGAAGGTTCAGT
>Ga0335071_10001278_pt1 | contig 27033 bp, 26 predicted proteins | sample Lox_Sample_15_FD_206724 | JGI IMG/M metagenome (GOLD analysis project Ga0335071, IMG submission 206724) | Soil microbial communities from Loxahatchee National Wildlife Refuge, Florida, United States - Lox_Sample_1.5 | ecosystem: Environmental > Terrestrial > Soil > Wetlands | place: USA...
GCAGGGCCGTCGCGGTAAAGACGCCCCGTGCGATCGCCCGCGCCAGCGTGTTGGCGGCGAGCATGCCGAGCTCGGTGAGGCCGAACAGCGGATCGATGGGCTTTTCGCCGGTCGCGGCTGCGAACACTGCGTCGCCATCCATCGGCGCATGCACCGGATAGATCGCGCGCGCCATTCCGGTCTGGGCGATCATCGCAAGCCGCTTGGCCTGGGGCTTTGTCAGCGCGGCGTCGGTTGCGACCACCGCAAGCGTGGTGCTTTCGACCGAGGTCGCCGCAGGACCGCCCTTGATGCGCATCGCGAGCATGTCCGGCGTGAACGAGCTGGGTTGTCCGCGTCCGCCGAACTCGCCGCCAACCTCGAATGGCGCCGCCCAGAAGTGCGGGCCGTCGCCGATCGTGACCGTGCCGACCGCGTTGACGACCGCGAGCGCGGCGACCGTGATGCCGTTCAGCATCGTCGCCGAGGCCGAGCCGATCCCGCCCTTCAACGTCGCGGTGGTGGCGCCGAGGCCCGCGCCGATGCTGCCGAGTGCAAAGTTCGTCGATGCCGCCGCGGCCGCGGTGTAGCCGAGATCGCGATAGGGCGGAAAGCGGCCCCAGGCTTTGTTGCCGCCGTTCAGGAGGTCGAAGATGATCGCGCCGGGCACGATCGGAATGATCGCGCCGCGCACGACAAGGCCGCGGCCCTGTTCGGCCAGCCTCGCCTGAACGCCGCCGCCGGCATCGAGGCCGAAGGCGGAGCCGCCCGACAGCGCGATGGCGTCGATCCGTTCCACGGTGTTCTCGAGCTGCAGTGCGCCGGCCTCGCGCGTGCCCGGTCCGCCGCCGCGGATGTCGATCGCCGTGACGACGGGCTGGTCGAACACAACCGCGGTGACCCCCGAGGCGAGGGCGGCGTCATCGGCGTGACCGACGCGAACGCCGGCGATGTCGGTCAGGAGATTTTTCAAGACGCAGCACTCGTCATGCCCGGCAGGATGGCCACTCCGTCTCTACATGAGATGCGTCGCACGAGAAAGGTTCTAGCTGCCGAGCGCGATACGGATCATCCTGGCAAGCTCGGTCTTGCGGTACGGCTTGACCAGGAGCAGCACGCCCGGGTCCAGGCGGCCCTGGTGCACGACCACGTCCTCCGAATAGCCCGAGGTGTAAAGGATCTTCAGCGCCGGCCGCCGCTTCAGCGCCTCGTCGACCAGCTGACGGCCGTTCATGCCGCCGGGCATGATGGTATCGGTGAAGAGCAGGTCGAGTTTTGCGGTCTGATTGATGATGTCGAGCGCCTCGGCGGCGCTGCGGGCGGCGAGCGCGGCATAGCCGAGGCTCTCGATCTGCGCGACCACGGATTTGCGCACCAGGGCGTCGTCCTCCACGACCAGGATCGCCTCGTGGCCGCCTTCGATCGGCGCTGACCGCACGATCGCGGTCGCCGTCGAAGCCTCCGCCGTCGACCGCGGCAGATACAGTTTGACGCTCGTGCCGTGACCTTCCTCGCTGTAGATCTTGACGTGCCCGCCGGACTGCTTGACGAAGCCGTAGACCATGGAAAGCCCGAGACCGGTTCCCTTGCCGGTCTCCTTGGTCGTGAAGAACGGATCGAAGACTTTCTCCAGATAGGCGGCCGGAATACCGCTGCCGGTATCGCTGATCGAGATCATCACATAATCGCCGGGCGCGACGTCGCTGTTCATGCTCGCATAGTCCTCGTCGAGGCAGATGTTGCGCGTTTCGAGCATGAGCTTGCCGCCTTGCGGCATCGCATCGCGCGCATTGAGGGCGAGGTTCAGGATCGCGGTGGTGAGCTGCCCTGCATCGACCAGCGCCTTCCACAGGTCGCCGGCGAGTTGCGTGTGGATTTCGACCTGTTCGCCAAGCGTTGGCCGCAGCAGGTTGACGGCTTCGCGGATCAACGCATTGGCGTCGACCTCGACCGGCTGCAACGGCTGCCTGCGGGCGAAAGCCAGGAGATGACGGGTCAGTTGCGCGCCGCGTTCGGCCGCTTCATCGATCAGCTCCGCGATGGACGCAAGCTCCGTGTCCTTGGCGACGGCCTCGCCCAGAATCCCGATGGTCCCGGTGATGACGGTCAACAGATTGTTGAAATCGTGCGCGACGCCGCCGGTCAGCTGCCCGATCGCTTCCATTTTCTGGGCCTGCCGGACCCGCGCTTCGGCCGCCTGCTTCTCGGTGAGGTCGCGGCCGATGAAGAAATGCCGCTGGGCCGGCTCCGACCATGTCCCCGTCCAGTTCAGCATGACGGCGTGGCCGTCTCGGTGCATGTAGCGCACCTCGAAACCGCGCTTCTGTCGGCCGCTACGGGCCGAGCGCATCTCCTGCCGCGCGGTCTCGAGATCCTCGGGATGGATGAAGTCGACGGCGCTGTGCCCGATCATCTCGTCGGGCCGAATGCCGAGAATGATGCTCGAACTCGGGCTGACCTGCATGTAATTGCCGACCTGGTCAGTGACCAGGATGAGATCCTGCGAGGTTTCGAAGATGCGCTGCCGCTCCTCGATCTCGCGGCTCAGCGCCTGCTGATCGGAGGCGGCCTGCCGGTGCAGCGTGCCGAGCAGCCGCGCCAGTTGACCTTGCATCGCGACGTTCTCGGCCAGCAGCACGATCAGGACGAAGCTCGCCGCGCAGAGGCCGTAGAGCCGTCCGGCATAGAAGCCGAGATCGAAGCGGGCGACGTTGAGGATGGCGGACAATGCGATGTCGAACAGCCAGACGCACATCACGACCATCAGCCAGATGTCGATCACCGAACGCAGCCGGCGAAACCACAACATCAGCAGCGCCGTCAGGCTGCAGCACCACACACCGGAAATCACGACCATGAAGGCGGTCGAATAGCGGCCGCCGCTGAGCAGGATCGGCAGCCAATCATGGCCGGCCGTGACGATCAAGGTGAGCGCGATGATCGCCGCGCCGACTGCGCCGATGCCTGCGAAGATGGCCCGGCTCGCGGGCCAGCCGATCCTGGGCGCGCCGCTCTCATTCCTGGTGAAGGCGTAGGCCAGCACGAACAGTGGAAACGCGCCGTGCCAGATCATGTAGAGCCAGACGGTGGTCTGCGAGCCGGCGCCGAGCAGGCCCGCCGGCGCAAACAGACCGGGAAAGGTCAATCCGTGGACGATCGCGGCCGCAGCGGTGAACATGTAGCCGCAGGCCAGCAGCAGCAGCGCCCAGGATCGCAGGACTGCAAACTGCGAAAACAGCAGCGTCGCGGTGATGAGATCGTTGAGCGCCAGCGCGGATTGATAGCTCGCGACGAATGCGGGCATCGGCGCGAGCGGCATGCCGGCATAGGGAACGGCGATCGCGAACAGAAGTACGGAAACGGCGACGACCGCAAGCGCGATGTTGCGGTCACGCCACGATGCAGGCGTGTTGGTGAGAAGCGTATGGCCGACGTCGCCGGCGTGCATAGTCGTTCCCTGCAAACCAGAATCGAACGCGGTTCGGTCGCTTGAACGCGGTACGCATCACACCATGCGCACCCACCTTCCGATCTCCGCAACCGATCGCAGCCGCGCGGTCTCGCGGAAATCCGGGAAGTCATGGGGTACTGCCAGATATATGATTCTCGCGCGCTTCGATCGGTAGTCCCGGAAAACTTCGTCGCCGATGCGTGAGGGATTTTAGATCGGCCGCTCAAATGCCACAGAATCAAACGAAGATTACACTGCAACGTGACTGGAACCATTTTCGTTCCAGGCGGGCCGCGGCTGAATTGCCCGGCTGTCTGCGGCGTAGGTTGCAAATGTTAAGGCGGCGGCGGCGCATTTATGCTTGGAAGGCGGCTGATCGATGCGATCGATTGACGGAGATCAGGGACACGCGAAACGGCAGGATGTCTGGTCTTGCAGGCCAGCTCGGTGATAAACATCTTGTTCCGTGACGATAGGGTGGCACTCAATTACCGATCGCGTCTGGCCCGAGATGCGAATGGTGTGCGCTTTGCAAGGCCTATTCAATCTCAAGATGAGGTGGAAAAGTAACGACACCTTTACGGATAGGGGAAATAATCCCGGTGTTCTACGGGGTTTTGTTGTGTCCATAGTCGGAAGGGTCATTTGATTCTTGGAGCACGTAATGGCTCGCATTCTCGTCATCGACGACCAAAAAGACGTTCGGTCAGTGATTTCCATCGTGTTGCGGGTGAATAGGTTCGAGGTGGTCGAGGCGGCGAATGCGGCCGAAGGACTGAGGGCGTTCGAGGAAGGGCATTTCGATGCCGCGATCGTCGATGTCTTCCTTGATGATGCGATCGGCTTCGACGTGATCGCCAAGATGCGGGCCAGCGTTCCGGATCTGCCTGTCATCGCCGTCTCGGGCATGGTGTCGCTCGATATGGCGCCGCAGGTGGACGACCTTCCCAACGTCGCCTGCCTGAAGAAGCCGTTTCGACCGAGCGAGCTGATCGCGGCCATCACGGCAGCGCAGGAAGCGGCTCGCCCCTCGCGTATCGCGGATCATCGGGTCGCGGCCGGCTGACGGCGTTTTTTTCCTGAGACGGTACAAACAAAAACGCCCCGCGAAGCGGGGCGTCTCGTTGCTGCGTTGGAAGCGCGGCCTGGTTCAGGAGCGCTGGCTCAGGAGCCCTTGGGCGCAAGCTCGGTGTAGTTGCCCTTGTCGTCCCACTTGTAGACGACGTAGTCGAGCTGCTTGATGTCGCCCTTGGCGTCATACTCCAGCTTGCCGAGCACCGTATCCCACGAGCCGGCCTTGATGGTCGCCATGACCTTCTTGGCGTCCGTCGTGCCGGCCTTCTTGGCGGCCTGCGACCAGACCTGGATCGCCGCGTAGGTGTAGAGCGTGTAGCCCTCGGGATCGATGCTCTTGGCCTTGAACTTTTCGACGATCGCCTTGGCGGTCGGTTTGTTGCGCGGATCGGGACCGAAGGTGAACAGCGTGCCCTCGGCGGCGGGACCGGCAATCGAGGCGTACTCCTTGTCGGCGAGCGCGTCGCCGGACATCAGGACGGCCTTCACGCCCTGATCACGCATCTGGCGCACGATCAGGCCGGCCTCCGGGTGATAGCCGCCGACATAGACGAGGTCGATATTGCTGGCCTTCAGCCGCGATACGATGGCGTTGAAGTCCTTGTCGCCCTGGTTGTAGGATTCGTGCAACTTCTCGGTTATGCCGACCTTGTTCAGCGCCTTCTTGGTCTCGTCGGCAAGGCCTTTGCCGTAGGTGGTCTTGTCGTCCAGGATGGCGATGTTCTTGCCCTTGAAGTTCTTCAGGATGTAGGCGGCCGCAACCTGGCCCTGCTGATCGTCGCGGCCGCAGACGCGCGCCACGTTCCAGAGCTTGCGCTCGGTGAACAGGGGATTGGTCGAGGCCGGGGTGATCTGCAGCACGCTGCTGTCGGCATAGGCTTCCGAGGCCGGGATCGACGAGGACGAGCAAAAGTGACCCGCGACGAACGGTATCTTTGCGCCGCCGATCTTTTCGGCGACCGAGCGCGCCTGCTTGGGATCGCAGGCATCGTCCTCGGCGTCGAGCGCGATCTTCTTGCCGAGCACGCCGCCGGCGGCGTTGAGGTCGGCGACCGCCATGTCGGCGCCGTTCTTCATCTGCCTGCCGAATGCTGCCTGTCCGCCGGTCATTGGGCCCGCCACGGCAATCGTGAGGTCTTCTGCAAGCGCTGCTGTCGACAGCGCCATGGTCGCGCCCAGTGTTAAACCGATGAGTTTGAGTGATTTCATGAGTGTCCCTCGCGGATGATCGATACCAATGTGCCGGCAAGCCGGCCTTCAATCGTGCGCATTCTGAGCCGATTTTGACGCGAAGTCATCGGCTATTTTAAGCCAGCGGTGAAATCCGGCCGTAGTACGCGCGGTCGGGACGGGGTACAGCGCTAGCCGCGCCGGCCGCCCTCCAGATAGGCGGCGCGAATTTCCGGGCGCTGCAGCAGTTCGGCGCCGGTTCCGGACAGCGTGATCAGGCCGTTGACCAGGACATAAGCGCGGTGCGCGAGTTTTAAGGCGTGATTGGCATTCTGCTCGACGATCAGCACGGTCAGTCCGTCCTGCCGGTTGAGCGTGCGGATCGCTTCGAAGATCTGCCGGGCGATCAGCGGCGCAAGGCCGAGCGACGGCTCGTCCAGCAAGAGAAGGCGCGGCCGGCTCATCAGCGCGCGGCCGATCGCCAGCATCTGCTGCTCGCCGCCGGAGAGGGTACCGCCGCGCTGCGCCATGCGTTCCTTCAGCCGCGGAAACAGCGTGAAGACGCGCTCCAGGCTGCCTTCGCGCTCGGCCTCCGGGGTGTCGGTGGCATCGGCGCCCATCTGCAGATTTTCTGCGACGCTCATGCGTGGAAAGATCCGGCGGCCCTCCGGCGACTGCGCGATCTTGAGCCGCGCGATCTGGTGCGTCGGCACGGCAGTGATATCGTTGCCGTCGTACAGAATCTGGCCGGTGCTGGCACGTGGCCGGCCGAAGATCGTCATCATCAGCGTCGATTTGCCGGCGCCATTGGCGCCGATCAGCGCGACGATCTCGCCGCTGTCGATCGTGAGGTCGACGCCCTTCAGCGCTTCGATCTTGCCGTAGGCGGCGCGCAGGTTCTTGATGGCGAGCAGCGGAGTGGTCATTCGCCGCTCTCCATCACCGAGATCGCTTCCTTTTCATCCGCACCGAGATAGGCGGCGATCACCTTGGGATCGTCGCGGACCTGTTGCGGCGGCCCTTCCGCAATCTTGACGCCATAATCCATCACCACGACGTGGTCGGAGATTTCCATCACCACGCTCATGTCGTGTTCGATCAGCAGGATCGACGTGCCCTGGTCGGCACGGATCGACAGCAGCAGTTCGCTCAGGGCCGCGCTCTCGCGCGCGTTGAGACCGGCGGCCGGCTCGTCGAGGCAGAGCAGCGCGGGCTCGGTGCACATCGCGCGCGCGATCTCGAGCCGGCGCTGATCGCCATAGGGCAGGTTGCCGGCCGCGTCGTCGGCACGGTCGAACAGGTTGACACGCTTCAGCCAGACGACGGCGAGGTCGATCGCACGCTTCTCCGCAGCCCGCCAGGAGGGCGCGCCGATCAGGCCGAGAAAGGTGAGCCCCGAGGCGCGCATCAGCGCATTGTGCTGCGCCACCATTAGATTTTCCAGCACCGTCATCCCGGGGAACAGGCGGATGTTCTGGAACGTGCGTGCGACCTTGGCCAGCTTGGCGATCCTGAAATCGTTCAGCTGTTCTAGCGCGATGTCGGAGGCGCTCTGCTGCTTCAGGCGGATGGTGCCGCTGGTCGGCTTGTAGAAGCCGGTGATGCAGTTGAACACCGTGGTCTTGCCGGCGCCGTTGGGCCCGATCAGCGCGGTGATCTGGCCGCGCGCGGCCGCGAACGACAGGTCGTTGACGGCGACGATGCCGCCGAAACGCATGGTCAGATGATCGACGGACAGAATGAGATGATCGCTCATCCGTGCCCTTCCTTGACGAGATCGGAGGAGATCGCCTCGGCTTTCTTCAGATAGACCGTCGGCGCGCGATGGCCGATGATGCCGCGCGGGCGCCAGATCATCAGCAGCACCATCGCCATGCCCAGCACCAGCATGCGGTACTGGTCGAGGCCGCGAAACAGCTCAAATCCGCCGATCATGCAGAGCGCCGCAATCGCCACCCCGAGCTGTGAGCCCATGCCGCCGAGCACGACGATGGCCAGCACCAGTGCCGATTCCTGGAACGTGAAGGATTCGGGACTGATAAAACCCTGGCGGGTGGCGAAGAAGGCGCCGGCAAAGCCGCCGAACATCGCCCCGGTCGCAAACGCCGTCAGCTTGGTGGTGGTGGTGTTGATGCCGAGCGCGCGACAGGCGATCTCGTCCTCGCGCAGCGCCTCCCACGCCCGGCCGATCGGCAGCCGTCGCAGACGGATCGTCACCCAGTTGGTGAGCAGCGCGAGGCCGAGGATCACATAGAACAGGAAGACGATGCGGTGGGTCGGCGAATACTCGATGCCGAGCAGTGCGGCGAGGCCGTCGTCATCATTGGTCAGGGGGATGCCGAACAGGGTCGGCCGGGGGATGCTCGAGATGCCGTTCGGCCCGCCGGTCAGGCTCTGCCAGTTCAGGATGACGAGGCGGATGATCTCGCCGAACGCCAGCGTGACGATGGCGAGATAGTCGCCGCGCAGCCGCAGCACCGGAAAGCCAAGCATCACGCCCCAGCAGGCCGCGAGCAAGCCGGCCAGCGGCAGGCAGACCCAGAACGAGAGATCGAAGCTGGTCGCGAGCAGCGCATAGGAATAGGCACCGACGGCGTAGAAGGCGACATAGCCGAGATCGAGCAGGCCGGCGAGGCCGACCACGACATTGAGGCCCCAGCCCAGCATCACATAGGTGAGCACGAGAATGCCGAGGTCGAGAATGTAGCGCTGATTATAGAAAATGACGGGAACGAGCAGCGCGAAGACGAGCAGCGCGGGCGCGAGAAAACGGCCGGATTGCGCGACGACGCCTTGGACGGAAGCGGGGACCAGCGCTCCCGGACTGATCGGGCCCGCCCATCGCCGCAGCGCCTCGACGAGGATGCTGCCGCCGAACACCGCAGCGACGATCGCCGCAAGATCGTCGAACCGCGTCCAGTAGATCAATTGCCCGGTGGGACCCGCTTCGGTGCGGATCCCGATCATGAGCGAGAACAGCACCAGCGCGACGGCCGCGCTCATGAAGGCCTTCTTCAAGATAAATGCGATGTCGGATTTCGGCGATGCTTTGACGTGGTCGGAGGAGATCGTTGTCACGCGCGGCCTATCAGACTTTTTCGACTTCGGGGCGGCCGAGCAGGCCGGTCGGCATGAAGATCAATACCACGATCAGGATCGAGAACGCGGCGACGTCCTTGTACTCGACCGAGAAATAGGCCGACCAGAAGGTCTCGATCAGGCCGATCGCAAGGCCTCCCACCATTGCCCCGGGCAGCGAGCCGATGCCGCCGAGCACCGCCGCGGTGAACGCCTTGATGCCGGCGACGAACCCCATGAAGAAGTCGACCAGGCCATAATAGAGCAGGTACATGATGCCCGCGACCGAAGCCAGCGCCGCGCCGATCACGAAGGTCATCGAGATGGTGCGGTCGACGTCGACGCCGAGCAGCGACGCCATGGTCTGATCCTGTTCGCAGGCCCGCATGTCGCGGCCGATCCGGGTGCGTGTCACCAGCCAGGTGAAGATCGCCAGCAGGACGAGGGTGGTCAGCACCACGAGGATCTGCACATTGGAGAGCTGAACCACAAAACCCTCGTGCTCGACCAGCGAGTAGCCGCCGGTGACGATCGGCGGCAGCGGCTTGACGCGGGCGCCCTGCGACACCTGCGAATAGTTGGTGAGCACGAAGGACATGCCGATCGCCGATAGCATCGGCGCTAGGCGGAAGGAATGCCTCAAGGGGCGATAGGCGATCCGCTCCACGGTCCAGCCATAGAGCGCGGTGATTGCCATCGCGACCAGCAGCATGACCAGAAGGATCACTGGAGCCGCGGTCAGGCCGAACGAGATCAGGATGAGGAAGGTGATCATGGCGATGAAGCCGCCGATCATGAAGATGTCGCCATGGGCGAAATTGATCATACCGACGATGCCGTAGACCATCGTGTAGCCGATGGCGATCAGGCCATAGATCGAGCCGAGCACGAGTCCGTTGATGAGCTGCTGTGCGAAATAAGCCATGGGCTCCCGATTGCGTCAGACGATGCGGGTCGAGGGCGCCACTGCCCGTTTCATCCACTGGCACCCCTGATTGTCCCCTCGCCACATTTTGTAACAGTGGCAAAAGGTGGCGGCAACAGCGACCAAAGCGGCAGAAAGATTTGTACAGGGGTCATTTTGAGGCAGTTTGCACGGTGCATTGCCGCAAAACGCGGCAAGCGCCGCAGCATCCGCCGGACGGTTAAGGTAAATAAAGGGTTCAAATTGCCGGTCGCAGTTGAGCGGCGTTAATTCCCCGCTGCGCCGCAGGGATGTGCGTCATCCGCGGCAGATGGGGAGTGACATGGTCAAGGACTGGCGGATCAGCTCATTCAATGGCGCGCTGCTGGCGGCCTATTTCATCCCGGTCTGGACCATCATTGCGTTCAGGATCATGGCTTCGCCGATCCACGGTCTCTATGAGCGGCCGAATATCTCCGTCGCCTTGTTCATCGCCGAGCATGTGCAGCTGGCTGGCGTCGGCACCGTACGCGCCGCCTGGCTGCTTGCGCTGGGCAGGCTGACCGTGGTTGCCTTCTTCGCCTTGTTCCTCGTGCTCGTCAGCCGTCCAGCGATCCGCAAGGCGGGGGGCTGCGACGAGGCGCTGGCGGTCGCGCTCGGCATCGGCAGCCTGATCAGTTTTGCCGGCATGGTGATGGCCGGACAGGCCGGCGAGGCCGCCGCGCTCAAGCTGCATGCCACTGAGCTGCTGCTGCTGCTCGGCAATGCCATCCTGCTGGCCGTCGAGGCGCCGGCGAAAGCACCGGCGGCAGAGGGCCTGCCGCCGGTCCGGCGGTTCAGGCTTGGAGGCGCGCTTCGCGGCCTGGCCATGACGGCCTGGAACGTGCGTCAGCGCTGAGTCAAGAACCCGATCACCGCGTCCGTGAAGGCGTGCGACTGCTCGACATTGGAAATATGCGCGGCATCGAGAATGGTCATGCTGGCACCCGGGATCGCCTTGCGGATCATCTCGCCTGCCGCGATGGGGGTCGCGTTGTCGTGGCGCCCCGCGATGACGAGCGTCGGGTTTGAGATTTTTGGCAGCAGCTCGCGCTGGTCGAGCCTCGAGAGGGCCTCGCAGCAGGCCATGTAACCCTGAGCCGGGCTCGCCAGCAGCATCGCCTTCAGATTTGCCGTGACCTGCGGTTCGCGCTCCCTGAAATCCGCGCTCAGCCAGGCCGCGATGACAGCATCGGCGATTGCGGCCATGCCGCCGTCCGTGACCAGCTTGATGCGATTGAGCCAATTGGTCGGATCCGGATAGTAGCAGGCGGTGTTGGCGAGGATGATGCGGCCGAGCCGTTCCGGCGCGTTGGCGCCGAGCCATTGCCCGACCATGCCGCCCATCGACAGGCCGCACCAATGCACCTTGTCGATGTTGAGGTCATCGAGGATGGCGAGCACGTCGCGGCCGAACCGCTCCATTGAATAGGGACCGGGTGGCACGCCGGACTTGCCGTGGCCGCGGCGGTCATAGCGGATGACGCGAAAAACCTGCGTCAGCGCCCGCATCTGCGGCTCCCACATTGCGAGCGTGGTGCCGAGCGAGTTTGACAGCATCACCGTTTCGCCGTTCTGGCGACCCTCGACCGAGACGTTGATCAGGCAGCCGTCGGCGTCGATCATTGGCATGGCAGTGATTCCCGTCCCGCGTGTCGTGTGCCTCGCTCTGCCAGTCCACCAGGTCCGGCGCAAGCCCGATGCCCGGCGACAGGGAATGCAGGCTCCCCGGCGGCCTACTTCCTTTTGCCACTTGCTTGCATTACTGGGTGATCACAGGATCGGGCAAATCGAGAAAAGGATCGAGGGGAGGCAGCCATGGCCATGACGATGAACGGCGAGGTGCAGCTTGCGGCATCGCGCGAGGCGGTATGGACCAAGCTGAACGATCCGGAGGTGCTGAAGGCCTGCATCCCCGGTTGCGAGGAGCTGGAGAAGACCGATGAGCACGGGTTCCGTGCGGTCGCGAAGATGAAGGTCGGCCCGGTCTCCGCCCGCTTCAAGGGCAAGGTGACGTTGAGCGACCTCGATCCGCCCAACGGCTACAAGATTTCTGGCGAAGGCGAGGGCGGGGTGGCCGGCTTTGCCAAGGGCGGCGCGACGGTGGCGCTGGCCGAAAAGGACGGCGGAACCCTGTTGTCCTACAATGTCGAGGCCCAGATCGGCGGCAAACTGGCCCAGCTCGGCCAGCGCCTGATCAACGGCACTGCGAAAAAGCTCGCGGACGAATTTTTCTCGAATTTCGCCAAGGCAGTTCAAGGCTGAAGCCCAGTTCTGGCCATACCCCCATGTTCCCGACGAGGTTGCCCATTGCCGGGAGGGGAAATATGATGAATTTCGATCGATTTTGATGCCCGTTCCGCCGCGCCCCGCGGCCGGCGCGGACGAAGAGAGTGCTGATGGCCAAGATTTCCCTGATCGTGAACGGTAATCCCGTAACCGCGAATGTCGACCCGCGCACCCTGCTGGTGCAGTTTCTGCGTGAGAATCTGCGGCTGACGGGCACCCATGTCGGCTGCGATACGTCGCAGTGCGGCGCCTGTGTCGTCCATCTCGACGGCAAGGCCGTCAAGGCCTGCACCACGCTGGTGGTGATGGCCGACGGCCATGAGGTGCGCACCATCGAGGGGCTGGCCGCCGACGGCGCGCCGCTGCACCCGATGCAGGAGGCTTTTCGCGAACATCACGGCCTGCAATGCGGCTTCTGCACGCCCGGCATGATCATGACTGCGGTCGACCTGGTCCATCGCAAGGGCCATGAGCTCTCCGAGGAGACCATTCGCGAGGAGCTGGAAGGCAATCTGTGCCGCTGCACCGGTTACCAGAACATCGTGCAGTCGATCGCTGCCGGCGCCAAGGCGATGGCGAAATCCGATCTCGCCTGAAATCAGCTTAATCCCGCGATTCCGGATCATCCCCATGTACGAATTCAAATATCATCGCCCCGAGACCGTGCGGCAAGCCGCCAATCTCCTGGTCAAGAACGAAGATTCCAAGCTGATCGCCGGCGGCCACACGCTGGTTCCGGTCATGAAGCAGCGGCTGGCGAGCCCGGCTCATCTGGTCGATCTCAGTCATATCGAGGGGCTGGGCGCGATCGAGATCAAGGGCCGCGCACTCGTGATCGGCGCCACCGCCAAACACGCCGAGGTGGCGACTTCGGCGACCGTCGGCGAGGCCATTCCGGCGCTGGCCGAGCTTGCCGGCATGATCGGCGACCCGGCCGTGCGCCACAAGGGCACGATCGGCGGCTCGATCGCCAACAATGATCCGACCGCCGACTATCCGGCCGCCTGCCTGGCGCTCGGCGCCACCATCGTCACCAACAAGCGCCGGCTGAAGGCGGAGGAGTTTTTCCAGGGCCTGTTCACGACCGCGCTGGAAGGCGACGAGATCATCACCAAAGTGATGTTCCCGCTGCCGAAGAAGGCGGCCTACGTCAAATTTCGCAACCAGGCCTCGCGCTATGCGCTGGTTGGCGTGTTCGTGGCCAAGCGGCCGTCGGATGTCCGCGTGGCGGTGACCGGCGCCGGCTCGAACGGGGTGTTCCGCGTCACCGAGTTCGAGGAGGCGCTGAAGAAGCGGTTCTCGCACAAGGTGCTCGACGGCATCACGGTGCCGGCCGAAGGGCTGAACAGCGACCTGCATGGCAGCGCCGAATATCGTGCCCATCTGATCGGGGTGATGACGCGCCGCGCGGTCGAAGCGGCCAACGCAAAGCCCTGATTTGCGCACACGCTACCCAGTAAGGCCAGCTCACTCATGAGTGCATCGGCACTGCCATCCTCCGTCGATGCGATGCTCGCGCTGTTGTCCTCGCGCGGCTACCTGGCCGAGCGGGCACTCGCGACCGTGACCTTTCTGTCGCTGCGCATGGGCCGGCCGCTGTTTCTGGAAGGCGAGGCCGGGGTCGGCAAGACCGAGATTGCAAAGGTGCTGTCGGCCGCGCTCGGCCGCAGACTGATCCGGCTGCAATGCTATGAGGGTCTCGACGTCGCCTCCGCGGTCTATGAGTGGAACAGCGCGGCGCAGATGATCGCGATCCGCCTGGCGGAAGCCTCCGGGGAAACCGACCGCGAACAGCTCGCCAGCGACATTTTTGCCGAGCGCTATCTGATCAAGCGTCCGCTGCTGCAGGCGCTGGAGCCGGACGTGGCCGGCGCGCCGGTGCTCCTGATCGACGAACTCGACCGCGCCGACGAGGCGTTCGAGGCTTATCTTCTGGAAATCCTCTCCGACTTCCAGGTCACGATTCCGGAGTTCGGCACCGTGAAGGCGCCGCACCCGCCGATCGTGATCATTACGTCCAATCGCACGCGCGAAATCCACGATGCGCTGAAGCGGCGCTGCCTGTATCACTGGGTCGATTACCCCACGGCCGAGCGGGAGCTTGCGATCGTCCGCAACCGCCTGCCGGGAATCCCGGCAAAGCTCTCGCAGCAGATCATCCGGTTCGTGCAGGTGCTGCGCAACCAGGATTTTTACAAGTCGCCGGGGGTCGCCGAGACCATCGACTGGGCAACCGCGCTCACCGAGCTCGATGCGCGTTCGCTGACGCCGCAGGTGGTCGGCGACACGCTGGGCGCGCTGCTAAAATACCAGGACGATATCGGCCGCATGCAGGGCGAGACCCTGGACAAGGTTTTGAAGGACGCGACGAGCGAGACTTGAGGGTCGACGCGCCGTCATGGCAGCACTCGTCATTCCGGGTTTGCTCGTTTCACTCGCGCCCCGGAATGACGAGGGAGTAGAGTGATGCCCACCGCGATCGATCATCTCAATCCGCCGACCGGTCAGTTCGCCGACAACATCATCGGCTTTGCCCGCGCGCTGCGCGCGGCGGGCCTGCCGGTCGGGCCGGGCGCCGTGCTGGACGCGCTCGCCGCGCTCGATACCGTTGATATCGGCAGACGCGGCGACGTGTTCACGACACTGGAAGCGGTGTTCGTCAAGCGCCGCGAGCACGCGCTGATCTTTGCGCAGGCCTTTGACCTGTTCTTCCGCGCCGCCGAGGAATGGAAGCACTTGCTCGACTCCGTGCCGCTGCCGGACCATGCCAAGAAGAAGCCGCCGCCGGCTTCGCGCCGGGTGCAGGAGGCGATGTCGCAGGGCACGCGCACCGAGACGCAGGAGGTCGAGCAGCAGGACGTGCGGCTCTCGATGTCCGACCGCGAGGTGCTGCAGAAGAAGGATTTTGCGCAGATGAGCGCAGCCGAGATCGCACAGGTGACGCGCGCGATCGAAAAAATGCGGCTGCCGCAGGCGGAGCTTACGACCCGCCGCTACAAGCCGGATCCGCGAGGCCTCCGGCTCGACATGCGCCGGACGCTGCGTACCTCGCTGCGGACCGCGGGCGACATCGTCGACATCCATCATCTCGGACGGATCGAAAAGCCGGCGCCGATCGTGGCTTTGCTCGATATCTCCGGATCGATGAGCGAGTACACCCGGCTGTTCCTGCACTTCCTGCATGCCATTACCGACGCGCGCAAGCGCGTCGCGGTGTTCCTGTTCGGCACGCGGCTGACCAACGTGTCGCGGGCGCTGCGGCAGCGCGATCCCGACGAGGCGCTGGCGAGCTGTTCGGCGAGCGTCGAGGACTGGGCCGGGGGCACGCGGATTGCGACCTCGCTGCACAGCTTTAACAAATTGTGGGCGCGGCGGGTGCTCGGGCAGGGTGCGATCGTGCTTTTGATCTCCGACGGGCTCGAGCGGGAGGCCGACGACAAGCTCGCCTTCGAGATGGACCGGCTGCACCGCTCCTGCCGCCGCCTGATCTGGCTCAATCCGCTGCTGCGCTATTCCGGCTTCGAGGCCAAGGCGCAGGGCATCAAAATGATGCTGCCCCACGTTGACGAATTTCGCCCGGTGCATAACTTGGCGTCTATCGAAGGCCTGATCGCGGCGCTGTCATCGCCCGTGCCGCCGCACCATTTTAGCCGGATCCGCTCCGCAGCTTGAGAGAGGCGCCCATGCTCAATCGCGACGAAGACATCCTGAAGGCGGCCGAGGACTGGCAGAAGGCCGGGCACGGTGTGGCGCTGGCGACGGTGGTGGAAACCTGGGGCTCGGCGCCGCGCCCCGCCGGCTCCAGCCTAGTCATCAACGATGACGGCACCTTTCTGGGCTCGGTCTCCGGCGGCTGCGTCGAGGGCGCCGTGGTCACCGAGGCGCTGGACGTGATCGCCAGCGGCCAGCCAAAGATGCTGGAGTTCGGTGTCGCCGACGAGACCGCCTGGAATGTCGGGCTGTCCTGCGGCGGCACCATCCGCGTTTTCGTCGAAAAGGTCGGCTAGCCATGAAGCTCGAGGTGCTCGCGGAACTCAACGCCGAGCGTGCGGCGCGGCGGCCGGCGATTCTGGTCACCGACACGGCCAATGGCGAGCAGCGGCTGGTCAAGGCCGCCGATATCGGAAAGGATCCGCTGCGTGCCGACCTTGCCAAGCAGCTGCGGATGGGCAAGAGCGGCATGGTCGAGGCCAGCGGAAAACGGCTGTTCCTCAATGTCTATGCGCCGACGGCCAAGCTCGTCATCGTCGGCGCCGTCCATATCAGCCAGGCGCTGGTGCCGATCGCACAATCCCTGGGTTACGACGTGACGGTGGTCGACCCGCGCACGGCCTTTGCCAGCCCGGAACGCTTTCCTGGTGTGCCGCTAATCGCCGAATGGCCTGATGTGGCGCTACCACCGCTCAATGTCGACCACTACACGGCGTTCGTGGCGCTGACGCATGATCCAAAGATCGACGATCCGGCGCTGCTGCACGCCTTCAAATGCGACTGCTTCTATATTGGCGCGCTGGGATCGCGGAAGACGCATGGCAAGCGCGCCGACCGGCTGAAGGCGCAAGGCGCCCGCGACGCCGACATCGCGCGCATTCATGCCCCGATCGGGCTGCCGATCGGTGCGGTGTCGCCGTCGGAGATCGCGGTGTCGATCATGGCGGAGATCACGGCACAGCTTCGCCTGCCGCCGAAAGAGCAGGAAGCCGCGGCATGAAGTTCGGTCCTGCCAGCCCGGCGGAGGCGATCGGCGGTGTGACGGTCCACACCCTGCGCCAGGGACCTCTGGTGCTGAAGAAGGGCACCATGATCGGCCCTGCCGAGGTCGAGGCGCTGACCAGGGCCGGCGTGAAGGAGATCGTGGTCGTCCGGCTGGAAAAGGGCGATGTCTCCGAGGACGTCGCGGCCGCGAGCATCGCGCGGGCCGTGGCGGGCGAGGGCATCCACGTCGAGCGCGCCTTCACCGGCCGCGCCAATTTGTTTGCCGCGAGGCCCGGCGTGCTGGTGATCGACCGGGCCGCGGTCGACCGCATCAACAATGTCGACGAAGCCATCACCTTTGCGACGCTCTCGGCCTTCAAGCCGGTGGTCGAAGGCGAGATGGTCGCGACCGTCAAGCTGATCCCGTTCGGGGTCGAGGCGAAGCTCAGGGATGCCGCCGTTGTCGCGGCGGGGAAGGATGCCCTGAGCATCGCGCCCTATGTGATCAAGCGGGTGGGCATCGTCTCGACCATCCTGCCCGGCCTTGCGCAGAAAGTGATCGAGAAGACGTTGCATGTCACAGCCGAGCGGTTGGCGCCCGCCGGCGCGAGCATCATTGCCGAGCGCCGCGTGCCGCACGAGGAAGCCGCGCTTGCGGCTGCGGTCAAAGAGCTCTTGGGGCTCGGCGCCGAGCTCGTCATCGTGTTCGGGGCATCCGCCATCGCCGACCGCCGCGACGTCATCCCGGCGGCGATCACGGGCATCGGCGGTGCCGTCGAGCATTTTGGCATGCCGGTCGATCCCGGCAATCTGCTGCTGATCGGCAGTGCCGGCAAGGTGCCGGTGTTGGGTGCCCCCGGCTGCGCGCGCTCGCCGGTCGAGAATGGTTTTGACTGGGTGCTGATGCGGCTGCTCGCCGGTATCAAGATCACCCGGTCGGAGCTGATGGGCATGGGCGTCGGCGGCCTGTTGATGGAAATCGTCACCCGGCCGCAGCCGCGCACCAAGCCGGACACCGAAGGCAACCGCAAGGTCGCCGCGATCGTGCTGGCCGCCGGGCGCTCCACCCGGATGGGCGGTCCGAACAAGCTGCTCGCCGAATTCGATGGCCAAAAACTGGTGCGGATCGCGGCCGAGCAGGCGCTGGCCTCAAAGGCGTCCGAGGTGATCGTCGTGACCGGGCACCAGGCCGAGCTGGTCGAGCAGGCGCTTGCCGGGTTGAAGGTGAAATTCGTGCGCAATCCGGAGTTTGCAGCAGGGCTTGCAAGCTCGGTGAAAGCGGGCATCGCCGCTGTTGGCGCCGAGGCCGATGGTGCCGTGGTCTGTCTTGGCGACATGCCGCTGATCGACGCTTCCCTGATCGATCGCCTCATCGAGGCCTTCGCACCGGATCGCGGCCATCTGATCGTGGTGCCGGTCGCCGAGGGACGGCGCGGCAATCCGGTCTTGTGGTCGCGCCGCTTCTTCAAGGAGCTGGCGATGCTGGAAGGCGATGTCGGCGCCCGCCACCTGATCGCCAGGCACGCCGAAGCCGTCGCCGAAGTCTTGGTCGAGGGCGAGGGCGCCTTCCTCGACATCGACACCCCCCAGGGCCTGGAGATCGCGCGGCGGGGATAGGGAATGCGTAGGGTGGGTAGAGCGAAGCGAAACCCACCATTCGATCCGCGGGTGCGAAGCGATGGGTTTCGCTGCGCTCTACCTATCCTACACCTCCTCATTTCACCTGCCGTTCACCAAGTTGAAACGTCCCGTGCAGTAGATTTGCGATCTACTCTTGGGGGAGAGGAATCTTGGGCGCTTCAAGGGCCGCGCAACGCTTCGCGCTGATCGTTTTTGCATTGACCGTGCTGCTCAGCGCGACACGCTTTGTCACCGAAACCTGGGCGGCGGGCGCCTTTGCGATGGGCAAATGCGGCGCCTATGGCCAGGCCTACGACTATCGGGCCGAAGGCGCGGCGCGGGCCGCCGCGCTCAAGCAGTGCCAGGGCGGCGACTGCAAGATGATCACGATGAAGCGCGCCTGCGCGGCATTTGCAATCGACGCCGCCAATCCTTGCGGTGCTCACGGCTATGCGGTCAGGCCGAAGATTTCGAACTCGCTGAACGAAGCCACGCGCGAATGCTACAAGTTCGGCGGCAAGGAGTGCGTGATCCGCGCCTGGGCCTGCGACGCCAAGGGCTGATTTCCTTCATAATCGGATGTCATTCCAGGACGCGTCGAAGACGCAAACCCGGAATCTCGAGATTCCGGGTTCGCCGTTTCGCTCGCGCCCCGGAATGACTTTGAGGCTTGTGGCATGCAATTCGATACCAAGATCGCAATCGTCGTCCGCACCGACCTCGAAGTCTGGCAGAAGCTGAACGTCGCCTCGTTCCTCGCGGGCGGCATTGCCGCGGCATTTCCTGAATGCATCGGGGCTCCTTACGAAGACGGCTCCGGCACGCCATATCTGTCGCTGATCGGCCAGCCGATCCTGATCTATGGCGCCGACCGCGCAGCGCTGTCGCGCGCGCTCGAACGAGCGCTGGCCCGCAACGTGCGGCCGGCCGTCTACACCGAAGAGATGTTCAAGACCACGCATGACGAAGCCAACCGCGCCGCCGTCAAGGCGGTGGCGCGCGCCGATCTCAATCTCGTCGGCCTCGCCATGCGGGCCGAGCGCAAGGTGATCGACAAGATTATCGACGGCCTGAAATTTCACGGCTGATCGTCGGCCTCCTATTGTCCGAATATCGTCGCAAAGCAGGCCGCGTCATCGAACTGTCATGGGCGCTGTTCGCGCGCGTACCACATCGGCCTTTGACGCCGATCAACCCTGCATGGGAAGGCGTCGCCTAGTCTGCACCTCGAAATGAAGGAGCAGAACATGCCGACGACGATGAAGGCCGCCGTGGTGCGGGCTTTTGGCAAGCCGCTGGTGATCGAGGATGTGCCGGTGCCCGTACCGGGGCCGGGCGAGATCCTGGTGAAGACCAAAGCGTGCGGCGTGTGTCACACGGACTTGCATGCGGCGTCCGGCGACTGGCCGGTGAAGCCGGTGCCGCCGTTCATTCCCGGCCATGAAGTGGCCGGCGTCGTCGCAGCGCTCGGTCCCGGCGTCGCCGATTTCAAGCTCGGCGATGCGGTCGGCGTCGCCTGGCTGCACGATGCCTGCCTGCGCTGCGAGTATTGTGAGACCGGGTGGGAGACGCTGTGCGAGCACCAGCACAACACCGGTTACAGCGTCAACGGAGGCTTCGCCGAATATGTGATCGCGTCGGCCGCGTTTGCCGCGCGGCTTCCCGCGTCGGTCGACTTCGCCGCGATCGCGCCGGTGCTGTGCGCCGGCGTCACCACCTACAAGGGACTGAAGGAGACGGACGCGCGGCCCGGCGAGTGGGTCGCAATCTCCGGCGTCGGGGGTCTCGGCCACGTCGCCATCCAATACGCCAAGGCGATGGGATTCAAGGTGGTCGGTCTCGACCTTGCCGAGGACAAGCTTGAACTGGCCAGGGAAGCCGGCGCCGATCACGCCATCAACGTGCTCTCACCCAATGCGGTGAAGGACGTCCTGGACGCGACGGGAGGAGGGGCCCACGGCATCCTGGTGACGGCGGTCTCGACCAGCGCATTCGCCCAGGCGCTGAAGATGGTGCGGCGGAAGGGCACCGTCAGCCTCGTGGGCCTGCCGCCCGGCGAATTCCCGACGCCGATCTTTGACGTCGTGCTCAAGCGCATCACGGTGCGCGGCTCGATCGTCGGCACGCGGCGCGACCTCGACGAGGCGATCGCGTTCGCGGCCGAAGGCAAGGTGCGCGCCGAGATCACCAAGGCGCCGCTCGGCGACATCAACGCGATTTTCGACCGCATGAAATCCGGCCAGATCAACGGCCGCATGGTGCTCGATTTCGCATAGAGGCTGGCGCTGGCATTCAGACGAAGCGGTTTGTGCTGCTGCGCAGCATTGATCTGGATCAGCCTGAATCGCCGGCAGATTGGCACAAAACGATATGTCGGCGGTAACCAAAATCGTTTTTCTCGGCGCGAGCAGTGCATCCTTCGGACTGAGCATGTTCCGGGATCTGTTCTCGACGCGCGACCTTGCCGGCAGCACGCTCGTCCTGGTCGGCAGGAATGCCGAACGACTTGCGCGCAGCGAGCGCGTCGCGAATCTTCTCAACGAGAAAACCGGCGCCGGGCTGAAGATCGAGCGCACGACCGACTGGCAGTCCGCATTGGACGGGGCGGCGTTCGTCGTCCATTCGACCGCGATCGACCGCAACCGGCTGTGGAAGCTCGATTTCGAGGTGCCGCGCAAGTACGGGATTCGCCACACGCTCGGCGAAAATGGCGGCCCCGGCGGGCTGTTCTTCACGCTGCGGACCTTGCCAGTCGTGTTCGACTTCGTGCGCGAGATGGAAAAGCGCTGTCCGCATGCGCTGTTCATCAACTTTTCCAATCCGGAGAGCCGCATCATCCTGGCGCTCGGCCGATATAGCGCAATCCGCAGCATTGGCCTGTGCCATGGAATTTTCATCGCACGCAGCCAGGTCGCCTCGATCCTCGGATTGCCGGAGGATCGTGTGGAGGTGTGGGGCGCCGGCCTCAACCATTTCCAGTGCCTGATGCAGATCCGCGACCGGCAAACGGGTGCCGATCTTTATCCGCTGTTGCGTGAGAAGGAGAGGAGCCTCGATCCGTCGGTGACCCCGCTGACGCGGGATCTGTTTCGCGCCTTCGGCTATTGGCTCGGCTGCGGCGACGGCCATGTCGGCGAATATCTGCCGTTCGGCTGGGAAGCGGGCGAGGGCGGTTACAATTTCGGCTGGGACGAGGGCGAGCGCGCGAAACTGCAGCGGCTGATCGATGAGGTTCTTGGTGGCGCGGCAATTCCGGACTGGTGGCTGATGCCATCGGGCGAACGTGCGGTGGCGGTCATCTCGGCCGTGCTGCACAACCGCAGGCAGCTGATCGAGTCCGGCGTGGTCTATAATCAGCACGTGATCCCGAACCTTCCGGCCAACGCCGCCGTGGAGGTCCCGATCGTGGCGGACATGGCGGGCTTCCATCCGGTCTCGCTCGGGCCGCTACCGGATGCGGTTGCCAGGCTGATGGCAGTGCAGGTCGGCGTACAGCAGCTCGCGGTAGAGGCTGCCGTGCACGCATCCAAGGAACTCGCCCTGCAGGCGCTGCTGATCGACCCCGTGGTCAATTCCGCCACAGCAGCCTGCAATCTCCTCGACGAGTTGTGGGAGGCCAACCGGCCATACATCCGGACTTGTCTCTGACACGCGCCGAGGGTGGTCGGTTGTCATTCGCGGTAACAGCGACGCGAGCAGGCTGGAAGAGGCATTGACAATGACTGACCAGTCAGTCATATTTTAGGCCATGACGAACAGCCGCTCGAAATCGAAGTCTCCCCGGAAGGAGATCCGTTCCCGCCAGGCCAGGAAGGGCCTCGGCGCCGCCGCAACATCGGCTGCGCCAAGACCCGCCGCCAACCGTGCAGAGAAAGCGGCGGAGCGGCGCGCGGCGATCGTCGACGCGGCACTGAGCGAGTTCATCGCGCGCGGCTTCACTGCGACGCGGCTCGACGACGTGGCGAAGCGCGCCGGCGTCGCCAAGGGCACGATCTACCTTCACTTCAAGGACAAGGAGTCGATGTTCGAGGAACTGGTGCGCACCGCGCTCGTGCCACTGGTGAACCGGATTGCGGCACCGCAAATCCCGATCGGCACGGTGCGCGCTGTGATCGAGGCCTTTGCGGCGACCTTCATCCGCGAGGTGGCGAACACCCGCCGCGGCGACATCATCAGGCTGATCGTGGCGGAAGGGCCGCGTTTTCCTGCGATCGCGGACTTCTACTACCGCGAGGTGATCTCGCGCGGGCTCGCCGGGATGCGGGCGCTGATCGAGCTGGCGATCGCACGCGGCGAAATCCGTCAGAAGGAGCTTGCGCGCTATCCGCAGATCGTCGTCGCGCCGGCGATCGTGGCGGTGATCTGGCAGAGCCTGTTCGCGCGACATTCACCGCTGGATGCGAGCGAGATGCTGCGCGTCCATCTCGACCTGATTTTTGGCGAACGGAGCGCAACATGACTTCGCCGCATAGAACATTGTCCGCGCTCATTGTCATCGCGCTGGCCCTCGGCCTTGCCGGCTGCAACGAGAAACGCGATCCCGGCTTTCAGGGCTGGGTCGAGGCCGACATGATCTTCGTCAGTCCCGACGAGTCCGGCCGCGTCACCAGGCTCAACGTGCGCGAGGGCGACGAGGTCAAGAGCGGCGATCAGCTCTATTCGGTAGATGATGACCTGCAGCTCGCCGACCTCAACCAGAACAAGGCGACGCTCGCCAACGCGCAGCAGACCTACGACCGCGCGAGCGCCTTGAGCAAAACCGGTTCGGGAACCCAGGCCACGCTGGATGCGGCGGTCTCGGCGCTGCGTGTCGCGGAGGCACGCGTGAATACCTCGGAAACCAGGCTCGCGCGGCGCAAGGGTTTTGCGCCGGTCGCCGGCAGCATCCAGCAGATCTATTTTCGCGAGGGCGAGATGGTGCCGGCGCAGCGTCCGGTACTGTCCATCATGCCGCCCGGCAACATGAAGCTGCGCTTCTTCGTGCCGGAGGCCGAACTGCCAAAGTTGTCGATCGGCGATGAAGTCAGGGTCACCTGCGACAACTGCGCGCCCGATCTCACCGCAAAAATCTATTTCATCGCGACGTCGGCCGAATATACGCCGCCGGTGATCTACAGCCTCGATGAGCGCAACAAGCTGGTCTACCTGATCCAGGCGCGACCCTCGAAGCCCGATGCCTTGCGCGTTGGTCAGCCGGTCAGTGTCTATTTGAATTCAAAAATCCCGGTTGCGGACAAGCAATGACCAGCGTCCCGGATTCCGCCATTGCCATCGATGTCAGGGGCCTGACCAAGTCGTTCGGCGGCCGCGAGGTCGTGCATGATCTGTCCATGCAGGTCAGGCGCGGCGAGATCTATGGTTTTCTCGGCCCCAACGGCTCCGGCAAGACCACCACCATCCGTATGCTGTGCGGACTGCTGACGCCCGACAGCGGGCAGGGCACCTGCCTCGGCTTCGACATCCGGGCCGATGCTGACAAGATCAAGCGCCGGGTCGGCTACATGACGCAGCGCTTCAGCCTGTACCAGGACCTCTCGGTGCGCGAGAACCTGGAGTTCGTCGCCCGCCTCTATGGTGTGCCCGACGCGAGTGGTGCTGCGCGCGACATGATCAGGCGGCTCGGCCTGTCGGGCCGCGAGGGGCAGCTCGCGGGCGAACTCTCCGGCGGCTGGAAGCAGCGCCTCGCGCTCGGCGCCTGCACGCTGCCCAATCCGCAATTGCTGCTGCTCGACGAGCCGACCGCCGGCGTCGATCCCAAGGCGCGGCGCGATTTCTGGAACGAGATCCATGCGCTGGCCGCGGAAGGGCTGACCGTGCTGGTCTCGACCCATTACATGGATGAGGCCGAGCGCTGTCACGAGATCGCCTATATCGCCTACGGCCATCTGCTCGCGCACGGCACCGTCGATGAGGTGATCGGCAAATCGCAGCTCACGACCTACACGGTCAGCGGCGACGGCCTCAATGGCGTGATGACAGAGCTCACCGGCAAGGCGGGCGTCGACATGGTGGCGCCGTTCGGCACCTCGTTGCATGTCTCCGGCCGCGACCGCGCCGCGCTCGAGGCCGCGATCGCGCCATGGCGGGAGCGCAGCGGCTTGCATTGGCAGGCCTCCGCGCCGTCGCTTGAAGACGTCTTCATCGACCTGATGAACCGCTCGAAGGACAATTTCCAATGAGCAGCACCGATGCCGTCGCACACACAGCTGAAGTCCGGGAGCCGCGGCTCGGCTTCTGGCGCCGCTCCTACGCCATGGTGGTCAAGGAGTTCATCCAGCTCAGGCGTGACCGGGTCTCGTTCGCGATGATCATCATGATCCCGGTGATGCAGCTGTTGCTGTTCGGCTATGCCATCAACACGACGCCGCACAATCTGCCGACCGCCGTGCTGTTGCAGGAGGACAGCGACCTTGGCCGCTCGATCCTGAAGGCGCTGCAGAACACGGCCTATTTCCGTTTCACGCAGGAAGCCCATTCGGTCCAGGAGCTCGACGACCTGCTGCTGTCGGGCAAGGTGCTGTTCGGCGTCGAAGTGCCCAGGGGGTTCGAGCGCGCGGTGCGGCGCGGCGACAAGCCCGCGCTCCTGGTCGCCGCCGACGCCACCGATCCGATTGCGGCAAGCGCCGCGCTGTCCTCGCTCGGCATGGTGGTGCAGACCGCGCTGGAGCACGATCTGTACACCGGCGATCCGCCGTCGATGCCGTTCGAGATTCGCGCCCATGCGCGCTACAATCCGGCTGCGGAGTCCAGGCTCAACATCGTGCCGGGCCTGGTCGGCACCATCCTCACCATGACCATGCTGATCTTCACCGCGCTGTCCGTGACCCGCGAGGTCGAGCGCGGCACGATGGAGAGCCTGCTGTCGATGCCGATCAAGCCGGTCGAGGTGATGTTCGGCAAGATCATTCCCTATGTGATGGTCGGCTTTCTGCAGGCCGCGATCATCCTCGGCATCGGCGTGTTCCTGTTCGGGGTCCCGATCTTCGGCAGCCTCGCGCTGCTGGCGCTGCTCTCGACCCTTTTCATCACCACGAATCTTGCGATCGGCTATACTTTCTCGACCCTGGCGCAGAACCAGCTGCAGGCCATGCAGCTCTCGATCATGTTCTTCCTGCCGAGCATCCTGTTGTCCGGCTTCATGTTTCCCTTCCTCGGCATGCCGGTATGGGCGCAATATGTCGGCGAGGCGCTGCCGCTCACCCACTATCTTCGGATCGTCCGCGCCATCATGCTGAAGGGCTCGAACCTGACGCACCTGCAATATGACACGGTTGCGCTGTTCGGATTGATGCTGCTGGCGATGACCATTGCGGTGACGCGCTTCCGTCGCACGCTCGATTGATGCAAAATGGCGGCTATGTGGCGGCGGTGGTGGGCAAGGTGGGGCATGACGAACTCGGCAATCTCGGCCGAGTTCGAGCATGCGCTAATGCGCGAAGTGATGCGTTCGGAGCTGATGCGGGTCAAGGCCCTGATCATCACCTCATGTATCATCATCGTCCTGTTGCTGGCGATCGACGTTTTCGAACCGGATTTGGAGTATCGCGTCTGGCGAGGCAGGGTCAATCCTCTCTATGGGCAGGCGCTGCTGGTTGCTTTCGTGCTTTCCGAAGCCTGGGTCTTGTCGATCATCAGGCGCCACCTGAAGCTCGATCGCGACGTTCCCGTGATCCGTCGCTATGTCGGTGCTTTCATCGAGACCTCATTGCCGACCGCTGTGCTGCTGCTGCAGATCGAAGCCATGGGCCCCGCCGAAGCGCTCGGCTTCGTGACCCCGCTCGTCTATTTCATCTTCATCATCCTCTCGACGTTGCGACTGAATTTCTGGCTGTCGGCCTTCACCGGTCTGGTGGCCGCCATTCAGCTGTTCTTGGTGGCCATGCATTATCAACCCGTCAGTGCCGAACAGGAACCTGAACTGTATTTTCACGTGGCGCGCAGCCTGGTCCTGCTGATCTGCGGCATTCTCGCCGGCGCCGTCGGCATGCAATTGCGTCGGCAATTCGCCGCGTCGATCCAGGCCGCGACCGCGCGCGACCGCATCACCAATCTGTTCGGCCAGCATGTTTCGCCACAGGTGGTGGAGCGGCTGATGGCGGAGGGCACGACGGCTGCAAGCGACATCCGTCACGTCGCTGTCATGTTCGTCGATTTCCGCAGTTTTACCGCGGCGGCGCGCTCGCGCTCGCCGCAGGACGTGGTCGACCGGCTCGACGGCGCCTTTGCGGTGCTGGTGGAAATTCTGGAGCGCCACGGCGGCATCGTGAACAAGTTTCTGGGCGACGGCTTCCTTGCGCTGTTCGGCGCCCCCTTCGACAATGTCGACGCTGCAGGGCATGCCGTGGCCGCAGGGCGCGCCATGATCGCGGCGATGGATCATATCAACGACCGTTCGGACTGGCCGCTGCGCATCGGCATCGGCATCCATTTCGGCGAGGTGGTCGCCGGCAGCATCGGCTCGCCGCGGCGCAAGGAGTACACCGTGATCGGCGACACCGTGAATTTCGCCTCGCGGCTCGAGGCGCTGAACAAGGAGTTCAACTCCCATTTGCTCGTCTCAGCGGCCGTGCATGATGCGCTCGGCCAGAGCTGCGACGACGCGAAATCGCTCGGCGACGTCCAGATCAGGGGCTACGAGCGCCCCGTCGCGGTCTGGCAGCTGGCGTAGGTCGCACCTTTGCCGGGCCCGTCATTGCGAGGCGCGAAGCGAAGTAATCCAGAGTGTCGCCGCGGC
>Ga0335071_10001279_pt1 | contig 27026 bp, 31 predicted proteins | sample Lox_Sample_15_FD_206724 | JGI IMG/M metagenome (GOLD analysis project Ga0335071, IMG submission 206724) | Soil microbial communities from Loxahatchee National Wildlife Refuge, Florida, United States - Lox_Sample_1.5 | ecosystem: Environmental > Terrestrial > Soil > Wetlands | place: USA...
CGCATCCAGGCGCGCATCGACGGGCGGATGGTGCGCCTGCTCACGCGCAAGTCGCTCGACTGGACCGAGCGGTTCGAGAGCATCGCCCGGGCGCTGCGCGACCTGAGCCTGGGCTCGGCGCTGATCGACGGCGAGATCATCGTCGAGGACGGGGGCGGCCTCTCGAACCTCAACGACCTGCAGGCCGACCTGAAGTCCGGCCGCCAGGATCGCTTCCGCTACTTCGCCTTCGACCTCCTCTACTGCGACGGATTCGACCTCACGTCGGTGCCGCTGATCGACCGCAAGGCACTGCTGCAGCGGGTCATGACCGGACTGTCGCCGGCCACACCGCTGCGGTTCAGCGAGCATCTCGAAACCGACGGTCCGACCATGCTCGAGCATTCGTGCCGGCTGGGGCTCGAGGGCATCATCTCCAAGCGCAAGGACCTGCCGCACCGCTCCGGCCGCAGCGACGACTGGCTCAAGTCGAAGTGCTGGCAGAGCCAGGAATTCGTGATCCTCGGCTACGTGCCGTCGACAACCGGCAGCAGCCTCGCAGGCGCGCTTGCCCTCGGCTACTACGACGGCGGACAGCTCGCGTATGCGGGACGCGTGGGCACCGGGTGGTCGACCAGCCAGGCCGCGAGCCTGCGCGCCGATCTCGACAAGCTCAAATCCGCACGTCCCAAGTTCAAGCGGCCGCTGCCCGCGGGTGCCGACAAAGGCGTGGTCTGGACCACCCCAAGCCTCGTGTGCGAGGTCGAATATCGCGACTGGACGAGCGACGGGCTGATCCGCCAGTCGTCGTTCAAGGGCCTGCGCGAGGACAAGCCGGCCGCAGAAGTCGTGCTCGAAGGCGGCAAGACGCAGGCGACAGCACCGCGTACCACCAAGGTCCCGGAGGTGCGGCTCACCCATCCCGAGCGCATCCTGTGGCCCGAACCGGGCATCACCAAGCAGGGGCTGGCGGATTTCTATACCGAGATCGCGGCGTGGATCCTGCCGCACGTCGCCGGGCGCGTGCTCTCGCTGCTGCGGGCACCGTCCGGTGTCGGGGAGAAAGGTTTCTTCGCCAAGCATCCCTGGGCAGGCCTGAGCGATGCGGTGCGGCGCGTGGACGTCGGCGAGACCGAGCCCATGCTCGCGATCGATGATCTGCGCGGACTGCTCAACCTCGTGCAGGCAGGCGTGGTCGAGATCCACCCCTGGGGCTCGCGCGCCGATGACATGGAGCGGCCGGACCGGCTGATCTTCGATCTCGACCCCGGCGAGCACGTGCCGTGGCGTGCGGTCATCGAGGCGGCGCTGACCGTGCGCGAGAGGCTGCGCGCCGCCGGGCTCGACAGCTTCGTGAAGACCACCGGGGGCAAGGGCCTGCACGTGATGGTCCCGGTGACGCCATCGGTCGATTGGAAAACCGCCAAGGCGTTCACGGCGCGCATCGCCGACGCCCTGGCGAAGCAACGGCCGGACCGCTACGTCGCCACCATGTCCAAGCGCGTGCGCCACGAGCGCATCTTCATCGACTATTTCCGCAACGACCGCGGCTCGACGGCGGTCGGCGCCTACTCGACCCGCGCCTTTCCGCGCGCCACGGTGTCGACACCTCTAGCCTGGGAGGAACTGGCAGAGGGGCTGCGGTCGGACCATTTCACGGTCGACAACCTCCGCCACCGTCTGGGCTTCCTCAAGACCGACCCGTGGCCGGGCTTCTCCAAGCTGAAGCAGAAGATTCCGGTGAGGACGTAGCGCGGCCGCCGCGACGGCGGGTCTAGAGCCGGTTCACGGGCAGCTTCAGATAGACGGTCCCGTTCGAGTCGGCGGGCGGCATATGCCCGGCGCGCATGTTCACCTGGATGGACGGAAGGATCAGGACCGGCATGTCGAGCGTGCGGTCCCGCGCCTGGCGCAGCCGCACGAAGTCATCCTCCGTCACGCCGTCGTGGACTTGGATGTTCTTCGATCGCTCCTCGGCAATGGTCGTTTCCCAGGCGAAATGGTCGCGCCCGGGCGCCTTGTAGTCGTGGCACATGAAGAGCCGCGTCTCGGGCGGCAAGGACAGGATGCGTCGGATCGACCGGTAGAGAGTGCGCGCGTCGCCGCCCGGAAAGTCGGCCCGCGCCGTTCCGTAATCCGGCATGAACATCGTGTCGCCGACGAACGCGGCATCGCCGATCCGGTAGGTGACGCACGCCGGCGTGTGCCCCGGCGTGTGCATCACCTCGATCTCGAGTCGGCCAAGCGGCAGACGGTCGCCATCGCGAACCAGGCGGTCGAATTGCCGGCCATCCGTCGGCATGTCGACGGCGTTGAAGACGTCCTTGAAGACGCCCTGCACCTTCGTAATGTCGGCGCCAATCACGACCTGCGCATCCGTCTGAGCCTTGAGGTGCGGTGCCGCGCTCAGATGATCGGCATGCGCGTGGGTCTCGAGGATCCAGCCAATCCGCACGCCGGCGTCGCGTGCGGCCGCCAGGATTCTGTCGGCCGACGCGGTGCCGGTGCGGCCGGATCTCGGATCGAAATCGAGAACCGAGTCGATCACGGCTCCATCGCGAGTTGCGGGATCGGCGACCAAGTACGACACCGTGAACGTCGGTTCATGGAAAAAGCTTTTGATAAACAGGGGCATGGCATCCTCTTCAAGGCCCTTGAAGCCCGGGCCGTGGCCATTATATAAGAATTCTCTAATTAAGCTTCAACTTATATAATGCCCATGAATGTCGCAACGGCCCGCAACCCAGATCTCCTCCGCACCAAGGCGGCCGAAGCGGCCCGTCTGCTGGAGATGATGGCCAATCCGCGGCGTCTGATGATCCTGTGCGAACTGGCCGATGGCGAACGCTCGGTGGGCGAGCTTGTGCCAGTCGTCGGTCTCCAGCAGGCCGCGCTATCGCAGCATCTGGCGCGCCTTCGTACCGCAGGCCTCGTCAGCACGCGACGGGCCTCGCAGATGATCTACTACCGCCTGGCCAACCCGGCCGTCATTGCCGTCATCAACACGCTGGCGGCTGTGTTCTGCCCGGATCGGGCGTCCAAACGAAGGAACACTGCATGACTCTCAAGACCATCGACCCGCTCACGCTGAAGCGCCGCCTGGGCGAAAAAGACGTCGTACTGATCGACATCCGCGAGCCGGACGAATACGCCCGCGAGCACATCCCGGGCGCACGGTCAGTCCCGCTCTCCGCTCTCGACGCGCATAGTTTCAATCGCGACCGCGACAAGACGGTGGTGTTCCAGTGCAAGTCCGGGAACCGCACGGCGACCAACGCGGGCCGGCTGGTCGCCACGCCGTGCCGCAACGCCTACGCGCTCGCGGGCGGGCTCGACGCCTGGAAGGCGGCCGGACTTCCGACCCAGATCGACCGGACAGCACCCATCGATCTCCAACGCCAGGTGCAGATCGGCGCCGGGTTCATAGTCCTGACCGGCGTCCTGCTCAGCCTGGTCCTCTCGCCCTGGTTCGTCCTTCTCAGCGCCTTCGTCGGCGCCGGCCTGATGACGGCCGGCATCACCGGTTTCTGCGGTCTTGCGCGCATCCTCACGCCGATGCCCTGGAATCGCCGGATCACCCTGTCGAATTGAACGCAAAAACCCGGCGGTAATCGTCATGACCTGGCTGTCCGGCGTTCTCGCCGTCCTCTCCGGAAGCATCGTCGGCTTCTCGCTGGGCCTGATCGGCGGCGGCGGCTCGATCCTGTCCGTACCGCTCCTGATCTACGTGGTCGGAATCAGGGATCCCCACCTGGCGATCGGCACCAGCGCGCTCGCCGTCGGCGTCAACGCATTCGCCAATTTCATCAGCCACTGGCGGACAGGCACGGTCAAGTGGCCATGCGCGTTCGTATTCGGTGGAACGGGCGTGGTCGGAGCGGCGCTCGGCTCTTCGCTCGGCAAGGCCGTCGATGGCCAGAAGCTTCTGTTTTTCTTCGCGCTCATCATGATCGCGGTCGGCGCGATGATGCTGCGCCCGAAAGCCTCGGGCGGAGATCCGGACGTGCAGCTCAATCCGAGGATCGCGGCGCGCCTGGTCGCGGTCGCCTTCGGGACGGGCGCGATTTCCGGATTTTTCGGCATCGGCGGCGGTTTCCTGATCGTCCCAGGCCTCATGCTCGGCAGCGGCATGCCCATCCTCAATGCCGTCGGATCGTCGTTGTTCTCGGTCGGCGCGTTCGGCCTCACGACCACGGTCAACTATGCGCTCTCGGGGCTCGTCGACTGGGGGACGGCAGCGGTGTTCATCGTTGGCGGCGTGTTCGGTGGATTCGCTGGACTGCGCGCAGCGCTCCAGCTGGCCGAGCATCGGCGCGCGCTGTCGCGCGTATTCGCCGGCGTGATTTTCGTCGTCGCGGCGTACATGCTCGCGCGCGTCGGCCTTGCCTGGGTCTGAATCTGGGGGGTCTCATGGAGGAGACGTTTTGATGGACAAGATCGTTTCACTAACCCCGTCATTTTCCGTGTCGCCGCAGATTTCCGTGAGCGATGTCGGCATCATCGCGGCGCAGGGCTTTCGAAGCATCATCAGCAATCGCCCCGACAATGAAACACAGGACCAGCCGATAACCGCGGCGATTGCGGCAGCTGCGCAACGGGTCGGCGTTGGATTCCACCACCTGCCCGTGACGTCGGGCAACATCCGCGACGAGGACGTTTCTGCCTTCGCGGAGATGTTGCGCACCGTGAAAGGGCCGGTTCTGGCGTATTGCCGCACCGGTACGCGAGCGGCGTCTCTCTGGGCACTCTCCGAAGCCCACCGGCTCGACCCGGCGGCGATCCTGAAAACGGCGAAGGCCGCGGGCTACGAGCTGGACGCACTCCGTCCGCGCCTGGAGGCGCGATGGAGCAGCGCCGTGAAGCCGGATAGCAGACGTTCGGTAGCAGCATACGACGTGATCGTGGTGGGCGGCGGTGCCGCCGGCATCTCGGTCGCTGCTGGCCTGCTGCGGCGGCGCCCAGACCTGTCTCTTGCCATTCTCGAACCGGCCGACAAGCACTATTACCAGCCGGGCTGGACGCTGGTCGGAGCGGGCGTGTTCGCGCGCGCGAAGACCGAGCGTGCCATGTCCGCCCTAATGCCGAAGGGGGCGCGCTGGATCCGCGCTGCCGTTTCAGGTTTCGCACCCGAAGAGAACGCCGTCATCATCGAGGACGGTGAACGTCTTGGCTATCGCGCGCTCGTCGTCTGCCCGGGCCTCAAGCTCGACTGGAACGCCATCGAAGGATTGCGCGACACCCTCGGCAAGAACGGCGTGACCTCGAACTACATGTTCGATATGGCGCCTTACACGTGGCAGCTCGTGCAGGAGTTGAAGGGCGGGCGCGCCCTCTTCACGCAGCCGGCGATGCCCATCAAATGCGCCGGCGCTCCGCAGAAGGCAATGTACCTCTCGTGCAATCATTGGAGCCGGCAAGGCGTGCTGCCAAATGTCGAGGTCGAGTTCAACGCCGCCGGCCCGGTCCTCTTCGGGGTCCAGCACTTCGTGCCGCCGCTGATGAAGTATGTCGAGCGCTACGGCATCAAGCTCGCCTTCGGCTCCGACCTCAAAGCCGTGGACGGCGCGGCCAGGAAGGCCTGGTTCGACGTGAAGGGCGCGGACGGCTCGACCCGCCGCATCGAGAAATCCTTCGATATGATCCATGTCTGTCCGCCGCAGACGGCACCGGATGTGATCCGCAGCAGTCCGCTGGCCGACAAGGCGGGCTGGCTGGAGGTCAGCCAGGAAACTCTGCAGCATCCGCGCTTCGGCAACATCTTCGGCCTCGGGGACGTGTGTTCGGCGCCCAACGCGAAGACAGCAGCCGCGGTGCGCAAGCAGGCGCCCGTGGTGGCGGACAACGTCGTGTCGGTTCTCGCCGGACGCGGTCCGCAGTCGATCTACGATGGCTATGGGTCGTGCCCGCTGACCGTCGAACGCGGCAAGATCATCCTCGCCGAATTCGGCTATGGCGGAAAACTCCTGCCCACGTTTCCCGCCCTCATCGAGCCCACGGAGCCGAGCCGGCTCGCGTGGTTCTTAAAGGAAAAGATGCTGCCGTCGATCTACTTCGACCTCATGCTGAAGGGCCGCGAATGGCTCGCGCATCCGCAACGCCTGCCGCACGAGCCGCAGCCGCACGAGGCAAGCCGACCGCCGAACTGAGAGGGACCTGACCGCGAAGGGGCCGATGCCTGATCTGCGGCCCCTTCAGGGCCGGACATAGCTCCAGCCGTTCTCCTGCAGCTCCATCAGCTCGACGACGCCCGATGGGACGATCTGCGCCTGCGGGACAATCGTGATCTTGTGACCTTCGTGCTTCTCCATCCCCTCTTTGGTGTTGTTGCAGGCGGCGAACTTGATGTCGCTGGGGAAGCTCACGTCCTTGATCTGCCTGATCCGGTCCTTCACCGGTGACGTGTCCTCGCGCAGCATGTTCAGCCCCGGACCGTAGGCGACGATTTCGACCTGCACGTCCTCGCCCTTGCTTCGATAGTATTCGATGACGTTCGAAGCATTGTTGAGCGCCAGATTCATCACCGCAGCGTCGTTCTGATCGACCTGGATCGCGATACGGTGCGGCCTTTTGTCCGCGGCCGTGGCGAGCACGGGCGCTGCCAGGATGAGGAGCGCAGCGGCGAACAGGAACATACGGCGCATAGGTCTTCTCCTTTTTCGTTCAAGGCCGGACGAGCGTGAAGCCGTGCTCGACCAGGGTCAGTATCTGGCCGACGCCGACCTGGACCGGCACAGCCTTGGGGTTGAGCTCCGGCCTGCGGCCGGTCTCGCGCTCGATCGTTTCCACGGTGTTCATGCACACGTCGAACTGCACGCCTTGCGCGATCAGGCTGTCGACGCGCGCGCGGTTAGGGCTATGGGCGCGCAGAAGGTCGATGCCAGGGCCGAACGCCACCACCTCGATGGCGATCTTGTCGGGGTCATAGGCCTTCAGAAGATTGTTGGCGACGCTCAGCACCAGGCCCTGCTTCGCCGGATCTCGATCGGAGAGCTGCAGGACGATCTTGTGCTCGGCGAACGGCTTGTCGGAGGCCGCATCCTGTTGAGCGGTCGCGGGAGCCGCGTGGGCCGGCGCGGCGCAGGCTAGCACCGCCAGCGCGACCAATGCTGCGACCCGGCGCCTCACGCCTCCGCCGCCAGTCCCGGATTGCCGGCCACACCCTTGAGCGCCACCCGGTTGACCCGCTTGAGGCTCACCGTCTTCGCAGCGCGCAGATGGTTGGCCAGGATGTCCCAGACCGGTTTGCCCGACTGCTCGTTGACCGATGCCCAACCCGCGACGCGATACGTCTTGTCGGCTTCGATCGCCTTGCCGCTGTCGAGCACCATGTCCGAGATGCGGCGGCCGACCGCCTCCTCCGGCGCGCAGGCATAGTCCATGCCGCCGATGCGCACCATGTCCCCGCCCTGCTGATAGTAGGGATCGGGATTGAACAGATTGTCGCAGATGTCTTCCATCACGGCCTTAAGCTGCGCGCCGGTCATATCCTGGACGTAGACCTGTGGATACGTGATCGCCGTCTCCGAGAGAACGTCCTCCATCGTGATCGGCTGGCCTGGCAGCACGGTATTGCCCCAGCGGAAGCCTGGCGAGAGAGCGATCTCGGCGTCGAGCTCCTGGCGCAAGATGTCGCAGATCAGCTGGTCCATCGTGCCATTGAAATTGCCGCGGCGGTAGAGCAGCCGGTCGGCGACCGCGAGCTTCTCGGCAAAGGCCGCCTCGTGCGGCTTGCGCAGGCGCTCGATCAGCGCCTGCATGTCGCGGTCGGGCGGCAGGAGATCGGCATGGACGGGCAGCAGCTCGTAGCGCGCGTCCTTCACCCGGCCCTTGTCGAGGTCGAGGTCGAGCACGGCGAGGAAGTTGCCGCCGCACCCGGCGTTCGTGACCAGCGTCTTGCCGCCGCGGTTGGCGACCACGCTCGGGCGGGGTACTGCGTCGTGCGTGTGGCCGCCCAGGACGACGTCGATGCCGCTCACCTGGGCCGCGAGCTTGAGGTCGACGTCCATGCCGTTGTGCGACAGGAGAAGCACCGCATCGACCTTGTCGTCGGCGCGCAGCTTGTCCACCAGCTTCTGCAGCTTGTCCGCGTGGATGCCGAACGTCCAGTCGGGCGTGAAACGCTTGGGATGCGCCACCGGCGTGTACGGGAACGCCTGGCCGACGACCGCGAGGCGATGGCCGCCGACCTCCTTGATCGTGGCCGGTTTGAACACGAGGCCCGAGGCGGAATCGAAGGCGGGCGCGTCGTTGAACTGCGCTTCGTCGGTCAGAAAGACGTTCTGCGCCAGAAACTCGCTCTTGAGCTTCGCGATATTGGCGCGCACGGCGTCTTCGCCGTAGGTGAACTCCCAATGCGCGGTCATGGCGTCGACCCCGAGCAGGTTCGCCGCCTCCACCATGTCGGCCCCCTGCATCGCATTCGAGAGGCCGCTGCCCTGCATCAAATCGCCGCCGTCGAGCAGGAGCGAGCGCCCAGGCCCCGCCTCGGCGCGCAGACGCTCGACCAGAGTCTTGATGTGCGCAAAACCGCCAAGCTTGCCGAAGCGCCGGGCGGATTTTTCGTAATCCAGATAGGTGAACGCGTGTGCCTGCCGCGTGCCGGGCGCGAAGCCGAACTGGCGCAGGAATGCCTCGCCGACGAGGTGCGGCGGCTGGCCACGCATCGCCGCCACGCCGATGTTGACGCTCGGCTCGCGGAAATGCACGGGAAGGAGCTGCGCGTGCGCATCGGTCATGTGAAGAACGCGCACGCCGCCGAACCGCTTCACGTCGTAGATCGACCCATCGTCCGCGGCGCGCGCGAGCTTTGGCGCCACGCCTGTCAGGGCCGCCGCCGTGAGGGCCCGCAAGACATTGCGGCGATCCAGGTCCATCACGATCCTCGTCCGTTCAACAGCCAGTCAGCGGATATCCGCGTTCTTCCAGTCCGTGGCTTGCTCCTTGGCCTGGGCGATCGACGCGTTGGCGAGCGCCTCCGCCTGCTTTGCCAGGGCTGTGGCCTTATCGAAGTCGCCGGTACCCGCCTCCTTTTTCGCGGCGGTGAGCGCCTGCTGCGTGGTCGTCCACTGGTTCTTGAGCGCGCCCGCCTGCTGCTCGGCATTCTCGGCGGCTGCAAGGGCCGCCTTGTAGGCCGCTTCGTCGCCGGCCGAGAGGGCAGGCCCGGCTGCTCCGAGCGACAGGACGAACGCGGCAGCGATGAGAGAACGATGATGCATGGCTCTTTGCTCCGTCACGGCCGCGACCCGGGGCCGGAAACCGGCAAGCCGTTCGCCATATAAGAGAGGAAGTACTCGACGTCGCGGTAGTTCTCGTCCTGCGGCTTCAGCGGCACGCCGCGCACCTGGCTGTTGCAGGTCATGAAGCGGCGGCTGATGGTGCCCATGCTGCCCCATTCGGAGCGGTAAATGGGCATCGCGTTCAGGATGCCGAGTGCGGGCGCCAGCACCTCGGTGCGGATGTGTTGGCCGGGATTCTGCACGTGACAGCTCGCGCACGAGAAGTTGAGCTGCCCCCGGCGCGTATAAAAATACTCTTTGCCCTTCTCATAGGCCGCGAGCGCCCGAGAGTCTTTGGGGATCTTGATGTCCATGGGCTTGCCGCGCGAGGTGTACGCCATGTAGGCCGTGACAGCCGCCATGTCGTCCTTCACGTAGTCATAGGGCGCCTCGCCGTTCGCCTCGCGGCAGCGGTTCACGGCCAGTTCCAGCGTGATCACCTCGCCCGACTTGTCATCGAAATACGGATAGGTCTGGCGGATGCCGAGTCCTTTGTTCGGAAAGCAGTCGGCATAGGTCTTGCCGTTCTTGAACGGCGTGTTGAACAGCTCCTTGCCCTTGTCGAGCGCGAACTCGTAAGGCGGGAACTGCTCGATGGCCTCCCATTGCTTGCGCAGCCCTTCGTCCATCGAGTACGGGCCGTTGGCGAAATCGCTCAGCTTCAAGCTCGGAAAGCGCTGCGTGAAATAGCTCCGGAACGCCTTGAAATCGGCCTGCGGGTCCGGCGCCCCGGCCGGCTGCGCCGCCGACGCCAGCAGCGGCGCTGCGAGTGCTGCGACAACGGTCGCAACCCAGCTTGCGCGTCTCATGAGAAATCCTCCCCCTGTCGTCGTCTTATTGAATCTTGGCCGTCAGCGAATCCGAAGCGCCCTTGTTGTCGACCCAGCTGATCTTGAGGTCGTCGCCCTTCTTGCCGCCCTTGAAGCTGAACTTGACGTATGGGTCCTTGGACACGGCGGGCCCCCAGAAGGCCGTGAACACCTTCTTTCCGTCATGCTCGAACTCGACGATCTCGATGTGGTGTGGGGGGATCAGCTCGCCTTTGGCGTCCTTGACGAATCCCGAGTCCATCGGATGCTGGATCAATGATTGGACCTCGGTGGTGTCGCCGCTGGCCACCGCGCGCACGCGAATTGTCGATGCCATGAAAGTCTATCCTTCCTGTTCCGAGCCGGTCAGCCGCCGCATCCGCCGACCGTGACCTTGACCTCTTTCTCCGCCCGGTGGAGCGCGCCGCCGGCTTCAACGAGGGCCACGACTTTGGTCGTCTTCGCCATCTTGAGACGGTTCGATACGGCGGGCGCGGTGCCGGCCGGCAGCTTGTAATGCGCGGCGAGCGTGTAAGGATTCTCGAGCACGAGCACCGAGATCGAGGTGACATCCGGCAAGTCGGTAGCGACCGAAATCGGCACCACCGCCCCGTTTTCCGCGATCTCCGGCGCGTCAAGCTTCACCTTGTCCGAGGCGGCCGCAGTCTTGCCGGCGTAGAGCGCCTTGATCACGTCGGCTTCGCTCTTCTGCTTGAACGCTTCGGCCGGCCAGCCGGCCGCATCGGCTGCGCACACCGGTGTCCGCACCGCGTCGACCACGCCCACACAGGCGAGTCCCGCGACGGCGGCCACACCTTTCAGCATCACGCGGCGCGCCACGTCTCCGCTTCGAAATTCGATCATTCGTCTGCTCCTAAAGCGTATAGAGGAAGTCGACGATCGCCTGGATCTCGGCGTCGTTCAAAATCAGGTTCCGCCGGAACGGCGGCATCACGGTTTGCGGATTGCGCTTGGTCTCGTCGGAGATGATCGCAACCAGCTCCTTGCGGTCCGGGAATCGGCCTTTCATATCGGACAGCTTCGGGCCGACATTGCCCGGCGCATCGCCGCCTTTGATCTCGTGGCAGGTGAGGCAGTTGCCCTTGCTGCGGTCGAAAGCGAGCTGCTGCCCGTTGAGGGACTCTACCGCCGCAGCCGGGCTCATCTGGGCGAACAGGCCGAGCGCCGCCACTGCCGAAAGATACCACCGTCTGTCGCGCATCGTGATCATTCTCGCTCGCCCTCCCCGTTATTGCGGCTGCATCTCATCGAGCGGTCCGGTCGTCCGGGGCGTGAGGTCCTTGCCTTCCGCCGTCGACATAATTTTCACATCCGCGGGCTTCTTGCACGCGTTCATGCAGGACGACCCGGACGGCGTATCCGGTCGCGGATCCTGCCACACGAAATGATCGTGATTCGGCATCTTGACCTTGGGCAGGCTATCGCGGTCGGCCACGAAATCGTTGGGCACGATGTTGTTGATGTTGAGCACGTAGGCAGTGATCGCATAGACATCGTCGGCCGACAGCGTGTGCGGCGCCGGGAACGGCATCGCGCGGTTGATGTAGTCCCACAGAGTGGGGGCGAACGGCCAGTAGCTGCCGACGGTCGGCTCGGGGCGATCGGCGGTCAACGTTCCCACCCCGCCGGCGAGCTTCGGATATCGGTCCACCCCCTCGCCGAACGTGCCATGGCACGCCGCGCATTGCTGGACAAAGAGATCGGCGCCCTGATCGACCGTCCCCTTGCCGGGCGGCAGGCCCACCCCGTCATCGCCGCGCGCATCGATGTCCCAGCCGGCGATCTGGTCCGCCGTGGGCACGGTGCCGTAGCCGAAATGACCTGGCTGGTGCGGCGCGGGCTCCCCGGCCCAGGCGGCGCCGGCGACCAGGACCGCCGCCAGCATGCCCGCGGCGAGAGCCAGCGTCCTACGCAAGTTGCACATCGAGCACGCTGCCATCCGGCTTCACCTGCCAGGTCTGGATCGAGTTGTTGTGATAGATCGAGTTGGTGCCGCGGATCTTGCGCAGCGCCGTGATCGTCGGCTGCACATATCCGGTCTCGTCGACCGCGCGCGATTCGAGGAATGCCGGCTGCCCGTTCCAGCGCCACGGCAAGGTGAAGCGTGTCAGCGCCTTCGAGAGGACCGGCTCTTCGAGATGGGCGCGCTGCCAGTTGACGCCGCCGTCGACCGAGACGTGCACCTCTTTCACCTTGCCCTTGCCGCTCCATGCGAGGCCGCGGACTTCGTAAAGGCCAGGCTTGGTCAGCGGCTTTTCCGGGCACGGAAAGGTGATCACGGATTTCGCGTCGAGCACCCAGGTGAAGCCGCGCGCCGTACCGTCGGGCATGAGGTCGGTATACTTGGACGTCTCCTCGCGCGTGAACCACGGCCGGTCGCCGATCTTGAGCCGGCGCAGCCACTTCACGTTCACGTTGCCTTCCCAGCCGGGAACGACGAGGCGCAACGGATAGCCCTGCTCGGGCCGCAGCGCCTCCCCATTCTGCGCATAGACGGCGAGGCAGTCGTCGAGGCATTTTTCGAGCGGCAGGCTGCGCGTCATATGCGCGGCGTCCGATCCTTCGGCCAGCACCCATTTCGCCGCTTTTTTGACGCCGACCTCGTCGAGGAGCGTGGAGAGCTTCACGCCGGTCCATATGGCGCAGCTCACCATCCCGTGCGTGAACTGCAGCGAATTGAGCTGCGCGGCGCGCCACTCCATGCCGCCATTCGCCGGACACTCGATGAAGTGAATGCGCGACACCGATGGGAACCGCATGATGTCGTTCATCGTCAGCAGCAGTGGCCGCTCGACGAGGCCGTGGATCATCAGGCGATGCTGGTCAGGATCGACGCTGGGGCGGCCGCCGTGATGGCGCTCGAAGAACAAGCCGTTGGGTGTGATGATGCCGTTCAGGTCCTGAAGCGGCGTGAAACTGACGGACGACTCGCGGCTCGCGGTGAGCCACGGCACATGACGGCGGATGACGTCGGCTTCGGCTTTCGCTGGAACGCCGTATGGACGATCGTCGATCCCGGGGCCCAGCATTTGCGACCACGGGGCGTCGGCGGGGGGAGCCGCCGGCGCGTCCGCGGCGCGCGCGATGTCGGTCTTCACCGCGAAACCACCGGCCGCGAGGGCACCGCCCAGTTTTAAGAAGGAACGCCGCGGCACTGACACGCGTCGCAGCTGGCCGCCGTTATGCTGCTCGGGCCGATCGACCGGCACCATCCGTTCCTCCCATAGACCTTGAGCCCTAAATATCAGTGATTTCTAATTTAGTCAATGCTAATGTAGAGCATGGCAAGGCTCAGATCTGCCGCCCGCAAGCGCCGCAAGCCGCGACACCCGCTCGAGATTCCGCAGATGCGGGACATGGTGGACGAGGCGGCCGGAGCCGCGCAGCTTCTGAAGCTGCTCGGCAACAAGCATCGCCTCCTCATTCTGTGCTGCCTCATGATCAGCCGCGAAATGACGGTCGGCGAGATCGTATCGGCAATCGGACTGAGCCAGTCGGCCCTGTCACAGCACCTCGCGCGCCTGCGCGCCGACGGTCTCGTCGAGTTCCGCCGCACCTCGCAAGTTCTGCACTATCGAATCGTCGATGGGCGAGCGGCGCGCATCATCGAGCTGCTGAAGGACCTCTATTGCGGGACGGCAACGTGAGGCGCATCGCGCCTGTCCTACTGCTCGCGGCTTTCGCGCTGGCCTCGGCTCCGGCCGACGCAAATGATGCATCGTATGCGCCGCTCACGCGGCCGCTGCACATCGAGCGGGTCCCGGGCAAGGCGATCTATTACAGCGTCGGCAGCCCGGGGATTCCCGGACAGGCGAACGAAGGCAACACCTCGAACGCGGGATTCGTGGTCACCGCGGACGGCGTCGTCGTGTTCGACGCGCTCGGCACCCCGAGCCTCGGCTGGGCGCTGCTGCAGAAAATTCAAAGCGTCACGAAAAAGCCGGTGCGCTACGTCGTGATCAGCCATTATCACGCCGACCATATTTACGGCCTGCAGGCGTTCAAGGACCACACCGCTGCCGTGATCGTCGCGCAAGAGCGCGCGGCCGAATACAGAGAGAACAACGAGACGGCTGATGAGCGTGCCGGGCAGCGGCTCGATCAGCGGCGCGAGGCGCTCGCTCCGTGGGTCGACCAGAACACCCGAGTGGTGCCGCCCGACATCACCTTCAAGGACCGGCTAACGCTGACGCTCGGCGGCAAGCGGTTCGTGCTGCTCTATGCCGGACCGGCGCACTCGGCCAGCGACACCATGATGCTCGTCGAGCCGGATGGCGTGTTGTTTGCCGGCGACATCGTACAGAGCGGCCGGGTGCCGTTCATGAACGGCGACGACGTCGACACACGGAACTGGCTCCGCGGCCTCGGCGCCGTCGAGCAGCTCGATCCCAAGTTCGTCATCCCCGGTCACGGCATGGCGTCCACGGCAGCACGCGAGGCGATCGCCTTCACGAGCTCCTACATAAATTACGTGCGGACGGCGATGCAAAAGGCGGTCGACACGTGGGCGGATTTCGACGCCGCTTATCGGCAGACCGACTGGTCGCACTACGCGAACCTGCCCGCCTTCGCCGCCAACAACCGCGGCAACGCCTATCGCGTCTTTCTCGAGCTCGAGCAGGCGCAGTTCGGAAAACACTGAGGGCCCATGCGCCCTCAGCCGCGGTGCAGTGCCGCCGCGGCGTAGCGGTCCACTTCCGCGAGATGCCGGTTGCGCGTCGGTTCGTCCAGGAACGACGCGGCGAACGAATTGCGCGCGAGCGCACAGAGTGCCGACGCATCGAACCCGAGGGCATCGGCGACCGCCTGGTAGTTCTCGTTGATGTAGCCGCCGAAATAGGCAGGGTCGTCGGAGTTCACCGTCACCATCAGACCGCGCTCCATCATCCGGCGCAAAGGGTGGAGTGCGAGATCCGACACCACCTGCAGGCGCAGATTCGACAGCGGGCAGACCGTGAGCGGCACCTTGTCCGCGACCAGCCGCTTCACCAGGGCTTCATCCTCGAGCGAACGCACGCCGTGGTCGATGCGCGCCACCTGGAGCTCGTCGAGCGCACCCCAGATGTAAGCCGGCGGCCCCTCCTCACCCGCGTGGGCCACGACACGAAACCCTTCGCGCCGCGCCCGGGCAAACACGTCCTTGAACTTGGCCGGCGGATGGCCGATTTCGGCGGAGTCCAGCCCGACGCCCACGATACGATCCCGGTACGGCAGTGCCTGCTCGAGCGCCTCCATGGCGGACTCGGCGCTCAGATCGCGCAGGAAGCAGAGGATGAGGAGAGAGCTGATCCCGAGCCGTTTCTGCGCCTCCTCGCGCGCGCGCTGGATGCCATCGATCACCTCGGCAAACGCCACGCCGCGGCGCGTGTGGGCCTGCGGGTCGAAGAAGATCTCGGCATGCCGGACCGCCTGCCGATGCGCCTTGTCGAGATACGCGCGGGTCAGGTCGTGGAAGTCCTGGGCGCGTCGCAGGGCTCCGGTGTTTTGATAGTAGAGGTCGAGGAAATCCTGGAGATTGCGGAAGCGATAGGCGGCGCGCAGCTCCTCGATCGACCGGAAACGAAGCTCGACTTTGTTGCGGGCGGCGAGCGCCAGGCACAGCTCCGGTTCGAGCGTGCCTTCGATGTGCAGATGCAGCTCCGCCTTGGGCAGGTCCTGGATGAAGCGGACGAGATCGGCCATGGCGGAATCTCCTTCACTTCGGCCCCACGGTCTAGGATATCATCGCCGCCGCCAAAGGGGATGGGGTGATGACGGCGATCAGGATTTTGTTCGACGAGGCGCAGATCAAGAAACGCGTCGAGGAGCTCGCGCAGGAGATCGCGCGAAGCGTGCCGCCTGACGTCATGGTCGTGGGCCTCCTGACCGGATCCTTCGTGTTCGTCGCCGACCTCGTGCGGGAGCTCGGGCGGATCGGCTACACGCCGCGGGTGGGCTTCATGCGCCTCTCGAGCTACGGCCGGGGGCGCGAGAGCTCGGGCGAGGTGAAGCTGAAGGGCGACGTGCCCGAGGTCGCGGGTCGCCACGTGCTGCTGGTCGACGACATCGTCGACACCGGCCGCACCCAGGCGTTTGCGCGCGAGCTGCTGCTGGACCAGGGGGCGCAGAGCGTTCGCGCCTGTGTGCTGATGGACAAGCCGTCGCGCCGCGAGGTCGCGGTCGCCACCGAGTTCGTCGGCTTTTCCGTCGGCGACCTCTTCCTCGTCGGCCACGGCATCGATTACGCCGAGCAGTACCGGTACCTGCCCTATATCGGTACGATCGATTGACACCGCATCGCTCGCTTGCGAGGGGGCGGGCGGTGCTTGCCGGACAGGGTCCTGCCCCAGCCTTGATCTGCGTCAACGCGGGCGAGGCCGCCGCGGCGATAGCTTGCCACGGTCAGATCGGATCCTCGTGATTCCCAGGAGCCAGCCATGGACCACGTCAAGCCATTCTCGTATTTGGGGCGAGCGCTGACCGTCAAAGCGTCTCCCTACGCCGACAAGTGGGAAGTGCGCGTGTACGAAAAAGACAACGCGGTGACTGATGTTGTCTACATGGTGCGCGACGATCGGACCATGGACGCCGAGCGCGGCAGCGTGTCGCCCACGGTGCTGCACGAGCTGATGGGCCTGGCCCAGAGCGACGTCATGCAGGGCCGCGTTGCCTTGCTGCCGCGGACACCCTAGCCCGCGGGCTTCACGGCTTGACGTAGGACCAGCCCTGCTCCTGCAGCTCGATCAGGCGCACGACACCCGCCGGCACCACGCGCGCCGCACGGATGATCGGGATCTGGTCGGGGGTCTTGCCTTCGGCCTTGGCCATGCCGACGCGCGTGTTGTTGCAGGCGGAGAATTTGACCTGGGGCATGCTGGCCGTGAACGACGCCAGCCGCTCCTTGATCTTCGGCGGTGCCGTGTCCTCGCGCAGCATGTGAAGGCCGGGGCCATAAGCGACGATCTCGATATCGGCGGTCTCGCCATGGTCCTGGTACTGCCGCAGGACGGCCGCCGCGTTGTTCAGCGCGAGGTTCATCTTCTCCTCGTCGCGCTCATCCACGTGCATCGACAGCCGGTGGGTCTTGCTGTTGGTCGCGGCATCCGCGGGTGCGGTCACGGCTGCGAGCAGGGGGGCCGGCAGCAGTGCCAGCAAGGCGCGGCGCGATCGTTCGAATGGGTTCACGTCCTTCACTCCTTCGGTGGCTTCTCCGGCTTCGCTGGGGCGCGCCGAGACAACGCTATGTTCATGCAAAAATACTACTTTTAGATCGGCTGTGAGGGATTTTACGTACTATCCCTGAATTGTGAACGCGGGCCCTTGCCGTCATGTTGACGACATGATCGCCGCCAATGGCACCACAACGGTCTTCCTCGTCGACGACGACGACTTCGTCCGCGAATCGCTGGCGGCGCTGCTCGACGCCTACGATTTCAAGGTCGAAGCCTTCTCGTCCGGCCGGGATTTCCTGGCCGGGCGCAATGGGCACCACCGGGACGGCTGTCTGCTGCTTGACATCCACATGCCCGGCCTGAGCGGCCTCGACCTCCTCAAAAAGCTGCGCGCCGAGCAGGAAGCTACCCCGGTCATTCTGATCACCGGACGGCGCGATCGCGCCATCGAGGAGCAGGCAAAGGCGCTGGGCGCCATAGCCCTGCTCGACAAGCCGGTCCCGTGCGCGGCCCTGCTCGCGGCCCTTCGCCAGGCGCTCCCGGCCTAATTTCTTCGAACCTCTCTCTTCGAGCGCGCCCGAGCTGCGCGTGCAGGCGACGCGCGTGAAATTCGGGGTCTATTGCAGACTACGTAGTATTCCTTAAGGGGAACTCCTGAATGTTCGGCGGCCGAAACGCCGCGTAGCCTCCACGCCACCATAGGGCTGATGGAGGCAAATCATGGCGACTGCGGCTCTGGCAAAGCACTCGGCTCCGGTTCGGTCTCCTACATTCGCACCCCGTGCTGCGCATCTGCGACCGGTCACGTCGACCCCGAGCACCGGCTCCCCTCTCGATAAGGTCGGCGCCACCGTCGCCTACGCGCGCGGCAAGACCATCGTCGAGCAAGGCAACCCCGCCGAATACGTCTACAAGGTCGTCTCCGGCGCACTGCGCAAGGTCAGCCTCCTGCCCGACGGCCGCCGGCACATCATCAGCTTCCTCATGCCCGGTGACTTCTTCGGGTTTGCCGAAGGCCCGGACTACTCTCATACGGTAGAAGCGGTCGCCGACGTGACCCTCGTGCGCTATTCCCGCCGCGGCTTCGAGGCGGTCCTCGAGCAGGACCCGCGCGCCGGGCGCCACTTCCTGGGCCTGGTCTGCAAGGCGCTCTCCGCCACGCAGGACCAGCTGCTCCTGCTCGGCCGCAAGAGCGCGCTCGAGCGCATGGCGAGCTTCCTTGTCGCACTCTCCGACCGGACCGGAGCCAACCGCAAGTCCGGCGCGGAGCTCGACCTGCCGATGAACCGCTCGGACGTGGCCGACTATCTCGGCCTCACCATCGAGACGGTCAGCCGGCTGGTCACGCGCCTGCGGTCCTTGGGCATCATCGATACCCCGGATGCGCACCGCATCGTGATCCTCAAGCGCGATGCCCTCGAAGACCTGTCCGCCTGCAATGCTGGCGAGGCTTGAGAGGCGCGCACGATCATGGTCGCTTTTTTCAAGATCGCTGCCACGCTTGGCTGGGCCGTGCTCGCCAGCCTGGCTCTCACCGTATCGGGATGGGCCCCGCCCTGGCTCTTCTGATCCGCAGGAGTCTTGAATCAGGCACGGCCGGGCCTAAGTAACAGGCAGTTCCACGCGGCGATTGGATTCGCCGTCGAGCGACACGGTTTCGATCACGTCCGGCTGACAGCTGATCAGTGCGAACTTGGCTTTGGCTCGGGACCGAGCCGGCCCGGACAGATTCGGACAAAACAGACTCGGACAAAGGACCGGTGCCCCGTCGCAACGGACCTCTGGACCGCCGGTTCGCCCCTGGCAGGGCGGCGTCGTAGCCCTGCCAACCTCCCTGTCTGCCGCGCGAAAACGCACGCGGCGGAGACCTCAAGCCCGCTTTGGCGCATACGCCAAAGCGGGCTTTTTTTGCTCGCCCTCAACCGCGCACCCACACCGGCGCTCGTAACAGCTACGTGCTACCTTGCCCGCGCACGCGCGTTCGTGATCTGAATCAACTCGATCGTCGTGATGCTTACGCTGAACTTACGCACGCCGGCATCGAACAAACGTTTGCACAACGCGCGCGACATCGCGCGCTGTTTCGTCAAAAATAAGAAAAATCTTTACCACCATCCGCCATCATCGTGGATAGGAGCGGGTGCGCGGCACAGCGCATCCGGTGGGGAGTAGACAAGGTCATATGGCAAGCAATGCAGCGGCGGCAGAAGACTATCGCGCCAAAGCGCAGCGCCTGCGCGAAATTGCCGCACGCCGGGAGACAGCACCATCGGTTCGTGAAGCCCTGGCGATGGCGGCCGAGGAATACGATCGCCTGGCGGACAGCGCCACACGGGGCGAGCGGCCCCACTAGATCTCCTACGATCGTAGTTGCTCAAAAAAGGCACATATCCGTGCCGAACCGCGCGATCGGATTGATCTCGGTCAAAGCCGTACGCATTCCCACGCGCTACACAGGCGCGATGGACGACAAAGTGCCGATGCGGCTGTATCTCATCGAAGCTTATGGCGGGCCTGCGCCCACCGACGGGAAGATCGAACATTTCACCGTGCGCGCCGCGAACCTCGACAGCGCCATCGCCCTCATCAAACGGGACCCGGAAGGATCGCGCTACAGGACCTTCGAGCTGATCGAGGAAAGCGCCGAGTTCGCGGCTGACGCGCCCGCCATCATCGAGGCCGGCGAAGGTCCCTATCTCGAGCGGTGAGCGGTCTTTAGACCCTCTCGGCTGCGGCCGCCGCGGCGCTGACCTCGCGCGCCAGCCGCTATTGACCGGATTTCCAGTGCAGCACCTCGCGACGTCGAGGATGCGGACTTGGCCGACCGGCGATGTATACTGCCCCCCACGAGAGCACGGGGTACAAGAGGGCTGGGGCACATGACGACGACGGCCGAGAAGGTTTTCCTCGATTACACCCAGGAGGAGCTCGACAACGCCTATGAGCAGCTGCGGTGGGCGCCGAACTTCGAGGAGATGCGACAGCGCCGCGTGAAGCTGTGCACCGAAGTCCGCGCGCGCAACCCGCATTTCGACCGAAGCTACGGTCCGTCACCGGACGAAACCCTCGAAATCCTGCCGACGACCCGCAAAAATGCGCCCGTCGTCATGTTCATTCACGGCGGTCGCTGGCTGGCCCAGCCGCCCGATACGTTCATCTCCTTTGCCGAGACCATCACCGGGGCCGGTGCCCATTTTGTCGCCGCGCGCTTCTCGGCCCTGACGCCGACGCCAGGCAAGATCACGCTGCCGCATATCGTGGATCAGCTCCGCCGCGCTGTCGCATGGCTCTTCGGCAACGCCGCGAGCTTCGGCGGCAGCCCACAGCAGATCCACGTCATCGGGCATTCGTCGGGCGGGCACCTCGCGAGCGTGCTGCTGACGACCGACTGGCGGCACCAGGGACTTCCCGAAGACGTGCTGAAGAGCGGCACCTGCGTCAGCGGCATGTACGATTTGCGGGCGGTGCTGCTGAGCGCGCGCGGCAATTACGTGAAGCTCAGTACGGCCGAGGAAGACGCGCTCAGCGCCATCCGCCATCTCGACCGGGTGCGCTGCCCGATCCTCGTCGCCTATGGCGACAAGGAGAGCCCGGAGTTCAAGCGGCACGGCGAGAGCTTCGCGGCGGCACTCCAGGAGCGCCGCCTGCCCGCGCGGCTCATGGTCCTGGCCGGATGCAACCACTTCGAGGGCATCGACACCATGACCGATCCGCACTCGCCGCTGGCGACTGCCGTGCTGCAGCACATGCGTCTGGGATGAGCCGTATGCAGAAGGACCTCGCGCGCGACTTCGTCGGTTACGGCCGCAAACCGCCCGACCCGAAATGGCCGGGTGGTGCCCGCATCGCCCTCAACGTGATCGCCAACTACGAGGAAGGCGCCGAGATCAACGTGCCGGACGGCGATCCGGTCTCCGAGGGCACCCTGACCGATGCGGGCGGTGCCGACCAGGGCATGAAGGCGCGCGACCTCGCCGCCGAAAGCATGTTCGAGTACGGCAGCCGCGCCGGGTTCTGGCGGATCTACAACATGTTCCGCCGCCGCAAGCTGCCGCTCACGGTCTACGGGTGCGCCCTGTCGTTGGAGCGCAATCCCGAAGCCGCGGCCGCGATCCGCGAGGCCGGCTGGGACGTGGTCTCGCACGGCTACCGCTTCACCAAGCATTACGAGCTCACCGAGGCGCAGGAGCGCGAGGAGATCAAGAAGGCCATCGCCTCCCTCACGGCCTCAATCGGCCAGCGGCCGCTCGGCTGGTATTGCCGCTATTCGCCGGGCGTCAACACGCGGCGGCTGCTCGTGGAAGAAGGTGGATTTCTCTACGACAGCAACTCCTACGCCGACGACCTGCCCTACTGGGTCGACGTCGGCGGCAAGCCGCATCTTGTCGTGCCCCACACGTTCAGCCACAACGACAACCGCTTCGCGCGCGGCTGGATCAGCACCGCGGGCGAGTTCTTCACTTATCTCAAGGACGCGTTCGACGTGCTCTATCGCGAGGGCGAGGAGCATCCGAAATTCATGACCGTGAGCCTGCACAACCGGCTCTCCGGCCATCCGGCGCGCAGCCAGGGTATCGAGCGCTTCCTCGACTATGTGTCGCAGCTCGACCGCGTCTGGATCGTAAGCCGCCTCGAGGTGGCGCGCCACTGGCACCAGCACCATCGTCCTTGACCACCTCCCCTGGGGCTGTGGCACGCTGATCGCCGACTTCCTGCCGCGGATGACGCATGTCAGCTCTGACCGCCACGTCCTTGCCGACCGAAACCCTGCCGGTCATCGACGTGTCCGGCCTGGGCTCGCCCCGGCACGCAGACCGGCTGGCGGTCGGCCGCCAGCTGCGCGCGGCGTGCCTGGACAAGGGCTTCTTCTACGTGAGCCATCACGGCGTGCCCGCCCATCTCACGCACGACATCTTCCGCGAGGCCGAGCGGTTCTTCGCCCTGCCGCTCGCGGAGAAGATGGCGATCGCCAAGGCCAAGACGTCGATGGCGCGCGGTTATCAGCCGTTGCGCCAGCAGACCCTGCAGCCGGGCGCACCTCCCGACGTCAAGGAGGCGTTCTTCGTCGGCGCCGTGCGGTGGCGGGAGGATGCCGTGGATCCCGACGGCCCCAATCCGGACCCTGGGGCCCAGTGGCCGGCGGCCCTTCCGGCGTTCCGCGACACCCTGCAAGCCTATTTCCGTGCCGTGCTCGATCTGCAGCTCCGGCTCTGGCGCGGGCTGGCGCTGTCCCTCGAGCTCGACGAGGCCCATTTCGCCGGGTTCTGCCGCGAGCCCGACCTGATCATGCGCGTCTTCCACTATCCGCCGCAGCCGGCGCAGGCTTTGCCCGAGGAGAAGGGTGCGGGCGCGCATACGGATTTCGGCGGCCTCACCGTCCTACTGCAGGACGAGTCCGGCGGCCTGCAGGTGTGGAGCGAACGGCACGGGTGGATTCACGCGCCTCCCCTGCCCGGCACGTTCGTGGTCAACCTCGGCGACTTGGTCGCGCGCTGGACCAACGACACCTACCGCTCGACCATGCACCGCGTGGTCAACATGTCGGGCCGCGAGCGTTACTCGGTCGCCTTCCATTTCAACGGCAATCCGGACCACGTGGTCGCGTGCCTGCCGAATTGCCGCAGGGCGGGCGAACCGGAGCGATATCCGCCGATCCGTGCTGCCGACCACGTGGCGGAGCTGATCCGCAAGGCCTATGGCTGACACCTCCGGACTCATCGGGACCACGGAGGCCGGCAGCATCCCGGAAAAGGACCTGCCGCTGCGCTACGACGTCAGGCTCCTCGGGCGCATCCTCGGCGAGACGGTGCGCGCGCAGGAAGGCGATCCGGTGTTCAAGCTCGTCGAGCGCGTGCGCCAGACCGCCGTGCGCTTTCATCGCGAGGCCGACGACAGCGCCCGCAACGAGCTGCAGGCGATCCTGAGCGGCCTGCCGACCGACCAGGCGATCACGACCATTCGCGCCTTCGGCTATTTCTCCCATCTCGCCAACATCGCCGAGGACCAGCACCACATCCGCCGCACGCGCGCGCACGCGATGGCGGGCGATGCGCCGCGCGAGGGCACCATGGCCTATGCCCTGGCCCGGGCGCGCGACGCCGGCATCTCGCGCGGCCAGATGGCCGCGTTCTTCAAGTCGGCGCTGTGCAGCCCGGTGCTGACCGCGCACCCGACCGAGATCCGGCGCAAGAGCTCGATCGACCGCGAGATGGAGATCGCGCGCCTGCTCGACCAGCGCGATCGCATGCAGCTGACACCCGAGGAACTGAACGCGAACCGCAAGGCGCTCAGGCGCGCGGTCCTGATCCTCTGGCAGACCAGCATCCTGCGCGCCAACCGGCTCCGGGTCATCGACGAGGTCGCGAACGGCCTCGCGTATTACGACTACACCTTCCTGCGCGAGCTGCCGCGGCTCTACGCCGATCTCGAGGATGCGCTGGGTGCGGTGCAGCCCGCCTGGGAGGACATCGACCTGCCGTCGTTCCTGCGCCTTGGCAGCTGGATCGGCGGCGACCGCGACGGCAATCCGTTCGTCACCAGCGAGGTGCTGCGCGAGGCGCTGCGCCGGCAAAGCGAGCGGGCTCTCGCCTTCTATCTCGACGAGGTGCATCAGCTGGGCAGCGAGCTGTCGCTCGACGACCGGCTCGTGCGCGTCTCGGAGGAGCTGCGCAAGCTCGCCGACAGCTCGCCGGACCCCCGCACCTCGCATCGGGAGCACGAGCCCTATCGCCGCGCCATCACTGGTGTCTATGCGCGCTTGTCGGCCACCGCCGAGGCGCTCACCCAGGCTCCCAGCCTGCGGCAGGCGGTGGGATCGGCGCCCGCCTATGCGAGCCCTCACGACCTGGAGGCCGATCTCGACGTCATCTACCGGTCGCTGAGCTGGAACGGCTCGACCGGCCTCGCGCGCGGCCGCCTGCGGCACCTGCGCCGGGCGGTCGACGTGTTCGGCTTCCATCTCGCCTCGGTCGACCTGCGCCAGAACTCCGACGTCCACGAGCGGGTGGTCGGCGAGCTCCTGGAGACGGCCGGGGCCGGCAGCGACTATCGCGGCCTGGAAGAGACCGCGCGCATAGCACTTCTCTATACTGAAATGGGCAGCCCGCGGCCGCTGGTGTCGCCCTACATGACCTATTCGGAGACGACGATAGGCGAGCTCGCCATCTTGCGCGAGGCGGCCGAGGCTCGCCGCCGGTACGGCGCAGATGCCGTCCGCCACTACGTCATCTCCAAGAGCGACGGGGTCTCCGACATCCTCGAAGTGGCGCTTCTGTTGCGCGAGGTCGGCCTGTTGCATCCGCGTGAGGGCCGCCTCGACGTGGACATCGTGCCGCTGTTCGAGACCATCGGCGATCTCAAGCGCTGCGGACCGGTCATGGATCGCCTGTTCGCGCTCCCCGAATACCGACGTCTGCTCGCCTCGCGCGGCAACACGCAGGAGGTGATGCTCGGTTACTCGGACAGCAACAAGGATGGCGGCTATCTGACCTCGATCTGGGAGCTGTACAAGGCGGAGCTGGCGCTCGTCGACATCTTCCGCCGCCATGGCGTGGCCTTGCGCCTCTTCCACGGCCGCGGCGGCTCGGTCGGGCGCGGCGGCGGGCCGAGCTACCAGGCGATCCTGGCGCAGCCGCCGGGGGCCATCCAGGGAGCGATCCGCATCACCGAGCAGGGCGAGGTGATCGCGGCCAAATATTCCAACGCCGAGGTCGGCCGCCGGAATCTGGAGACGATCGCCGCGGCCACTCTCGAAGCCACGCTCCTCGAAGGCCAAGCGGGACCGCGCGCCGAGCACATCGCCGTCATGGACGAGCTGTCCACGTATGCCTACGCCGCCTATCGCGGCCTCGTCTACGAGAGCGAAGGATTCGAGCGCTATTTCCGCGACTCGACCGTGATCGGCGAGATCGCCAATCTCAACATCGGCAGCCGCCCGGCTTCGCGCACCAAGTCGAACCGCATCGAGGATCTGCGCGCCATCCCGTGGGTGTTCAGCTGGTCGCAGTGCCGGCTCATGCTGCCCGGCTGGTTCGGCTTCGGCAGCGCGGTCAACGCCTGGGTCGCCGCACACGAGGCGGACGGCATGGAGGCGCTGCGCCGCATGCACCGCGAGTGGCCCTACTTCCAGACGGTGCTCTCGAACATGGACATGGTTCTGGCCAAGAGCGACGTCGCGATCGCGTCGCGCTACTCGGAGCTGGTGGCCGATGCGGCCCTGCGCGAGGCCATCTTCGGCCGCCTGCGCGCCGAGTGGCAGGCCTCGGTCGACGCGGTTCTGGCGATCACCGAGCAGCGGGCGCTGCTCGAGCGCAACCCGTTGCTGGCACGCTCGATCCGCAACCGCTTCCCCTATATCGATCCGCTGCACCATGTGCAGGTCGAGCTGCTCAGGCGCCATCGCGCAGGCGATGCAGACCCGCGCGTCGTCGAAGGCATCCACCTCACCATCAACGGCATCGCCGCGGGCCTCCGGAACAGCGGGTAAGCCCGAGCGCGGCCCTCAGCCCCGCGGGCGGGCCGCGTCCGCGAACTGCCGGGGCGTGTGGCGACCAACACTTGCCACAGGCACGTTCGCGGCGAAGGCCTCCCGTTTCGGGACCAAATTCACCGGCAAAAAGCGGTATCTGCCTCTCGCGGCCACTGCCCTCGACGGCCGGTCGAGCGTACCCTGTTCTCCAGACAGGAGAGGCGGCACGATGGCCAATTCACTCATGACATCCGTCATGGCGCGCGAGCGCGCGCGTCACGCGCGCGAAGAGGCGATGAAGCAAGCCAGCTTCACGCTCCGCTATCACATGCAGGAGACGGCGGCCCAGTTCGACCTGCTCGCGGCCGAGCTCGACAGGCTGGAGCGAGCCGGCGGCTAGCCCGCCAACCAGGCCCGGGCGTCGCGATAGAGGCGCTCGAGCTCCGGGCTGCGCGGGGTGGGGCGGTCGGGCGCCACCGTGAGGCCGCGCTTGGTCTGGAGGTAGGCGACGTGACGGTAGCCCTCGGGGAAGCGCTTCAGGATCGCCTCGTCGAGCTTGAGGATCGCGCCGGGCCGCACCGGGTCGAGCCGGTCCTTCTCGTACACCACGCCGCGCTGAAGGATGCGCCACGCTCCCTCCAGCTTCACAAAACGATCGTAAAACCGGCCGTAGCACGTGACGTCGACCTCGACGTCGTCGACCGTGTCGCGGACCATCAGGATGATCCGCGATTCGGCCAGCGCCTTGGCGCCGTTGAGCTCGGCCACCGTGCCGCCGATGAAATGCGCGCTGCGCGAGCCCGCGGCCCACGAGCGCTGGCACCCGGCGATGAAGTCCTCCACGCCGCCCGTGAACCAGGTCGCGGTCATCGTGCCGTCGGGGTGGAACGCGCGGCGCAGGCCGTCCCAGTTCCCGGTGTCGCGCCACAGCGCCCAGCTTTGCACCACCTCGCCGATCGCGAGCTTGTCAAGCCACGCCGCCGTCAGTCCCTGATCGCTCATGTTCGTCCCCTACTCTGCCGTCACGCCGGCGCGCCGCACCAGCTCGCCCCATTTCGCGATCTCGGCCGCCACGAAGCGTTCGGTCTCGTCCGGGGTCATGTCGAGCACGCGCCCGCCGCTTTTCTCGAACGTGGAGACGGATTGCGGGTTGTGCGTGGCCCGCGCCACCTCCGCCTGCAGGCGCTGGACGATCGGCCGCGGCGTCTTCGCCGGCGCGAACAGGCCGAACCAGGTCTCCATCTCGAATTTGGCCACGCCGGTCTCGGTGATCGTGGGCACGTTGGGCAGCAACGGGTTGCGCGCCGCACTCGAGATCGCCAGC
>Ga0335071_10001280_pt1 | contig 27023 bp, 23 predicted proteins | sample Lox_Sample_15_FD_206724 | JGI IMG/M metagenome (GOLD analysis project Ga0335071, IMG submission 206724) | Soil microbial communities from Loxahatchee National Wildlife Refuge, Florida, United States - Lox_Sample_1.5 | ecosystem: Environmental > Terrestrial > Soil > Wetlands | place: USA...
TGCTCGATGCTCGCCTGCAAAAGGAGCACAGCCGCTTCGAAACACTTGCTCAGCTCCTCCCCCATGGCATCAGAGAATTCGCCGGCCGCCAACTTCTGCGCAACCGTGCATTCTGCCAGGGCGTCGTAATGAATCGTTGGTTCTTGCGGATTGCCGAGCAAAGATTGGACCTCGGCCCGCAATCCGTCCGGCGCGAACTTGCTGCAACTTGACGAACACGCGAACTCGGACGATTCCCTGCGTGCTGATAACATCGATACCGGAGCTTCTGCATGGGTGAGCCAACCGCCACATGGACCACCAGCGTCCAACAGCACCCCGAACGCACTGCGCCCGAGCGCTGGCAGCAGTTCCTTTCGCAAGGCATGGTCGCGCACATCGGCTTCCAGCAGGACGGCCTGCCCTATGTAATCCCTATGCTCTATCACTACTCGCCCGAGCATCCCGACCGCATCTTCCTGCACGGCGGCATGTCGAGCCGCATGCTGCAGACAATCTCCGAAGGCATTCCCATCTGCGTAACTGTCACTGAGCTTGACGGTCTGGTTTACTCACGCGATGCCAAGTACCACTCCGCCAACTACCGCAGCGTGATGTGCTTTGGCCGCGGCCGCTTATTCGAAGACGAGGCCGCCAAGCGCGTCATGTTCGAAGCCATGACCCAGCGCTACTTCCCCGGTCGAACCGCCGGCCGCGACTATACACCCGCGCCGCCATCCCACTTGAACTCTACGGCTGTGGTGGAGGTCATCATCGAGCAGTCAAGCGCGAAAATGCGCGAAGGTGGGCCGAAAGGGCCGCAGGACGCTAATTCCAACGCTCCCGGAACCTGCGGCGTTATGGACGTCTAGCGCCCTGTCGTCAACACTTTTGTCGGGTACAGATTGTCCCGCGAATCCTGCCGTTGAACATCTCTTCAGGGGTCCTCGAATGACGAACCGCTCTGTGTTTGCCATCGTGGCGCTGTCACTCATGCTTTCGACAGTTTCTTTGCCCAAGGGCCGGTGATGCCGGCACCGATTGGCACCAAGCTCGACTTCCAGCTCAATACTCCGCTGTCCTCGCAATTCTCGCAGCCCGGCGATCCGTTCACCGCCGTTGTCACCGGCGGCCCTTATAACGGCCCCATCGTCCACGCGCCGTGCGCTCCGTAGCGCAATCCGGACACTTCAAGGGCTCTTCAGAAATCCTGCTGAGCTTCAATCATCCGGGGTTGCGGAACGGATAGCGCAGCCACACGCAGGCCGAGGTCGTCAAGATCTTCGCCCCAGGCGACATGGTCGGACAGGAGCGGCGCGCAGATGGAAATCGGCGTTTACCAGAACTAGCCGCTGCCAGCCCGTAGGGCATGGCGCCGGCGCGCTGTCATTACTCGTAATCCATGACGAGATAGCTCAGTTCTCCATCGTGCTCGATCTGCAGCACGATGGAGTCGCCGGAGTGAAACTCTTTCAAGGCCGCTTTCAGTCCAGCCAGGTCTTTCACCCGCACGGTGTTCACCGAGTGAATGATGTCTCCTGGCTCCGGACCCTCACCCAGCAGGGTGGCGCTCGGCGTTCGAGCCGCTACGATCACGCCGCTCGGAATGCGCAGCTCAGGTATGGCTTTTCGCAGGTCATCGTTGATCGTGATTCCAACGACGCCGAGACTTTCCACCACATTCACAGGTCCGGTTACCATGTCGGCGAAGCGTTGCGGATCGTCCGGCCGCTCTGCGAGGGTCACCTCCACGACCACCTCATTCCCCTCACGCAGCAACGTAATCGGCGCAGTTTGTCCTACTTTGTAGGACATCAGGATCGTCGCGAACTCCTTGGTGTCGCCTACCGGTTTGCCCCCTACGGCAGTTACTACTTCGCCCACCTTCAGCCCGGCGTGGTCGGCTGGAGAATCCGGCGTCACATCTTCCAGCAGCACGCCGTGATTGGTCGGCAACTTCAAGCCTTCGGTAAGGTCGGGAGTAATCGTTTTCACGTACACCCCAATCTGCCCTCGGTGCACGTGGCCTTCCGCCCGCAGTTGTTCGTAGATGTTCCTCACCACGTTGCTGGGGATGGCGAACCCCAGTCCTTCGCTTCCGCCCGACTCTGACAGAATGAACGTATCGATGCCGATCACGTGACCGTCCACATCCACCAGCGGTCCGCCGCTGTTGCCGGGATTGATTGGTGCATCGGTCTGGATGAACGTCGTGGGGTTCTCGTCGCTGACCTGTCGCGCCGTCGCGCTCACCACTCCCATCGTCACCGAATTCTCCAGGCCCTCCGGACTTCCAAACGCGAAAACGACCTGTCCCTGCTTGACCTTGTCGCTGTCCGCAAGCTGGAGTGCCGGCAAGCCCTTGGCGTCGATCTTCAAAACCGCCAGGTCCGACTGGCGATCGATGCCCACAACGGCTGCGCTCACCGGGCCGCGCGGCGTCGCGTTGTCGGGCCCGGCGAGTTCCAGTCCCGGCAGGCGCACCCGAATCTTTCGAGCTCCCTGCACCACGTGGGCATTCGTCACGATGTAGCCATCGGAGGAGAGCACCACGCCGGCCCCGATCGCTTCCTGCGGCTCGAACAGTGCCGTATCGCTCGCCTGCTTCTCTGACTTGAACCCATATCCTGTGGCGACGATTTGTACCACGGATTTCGTCACCTTCTCTGTCAGCGCCTGTATCGATTCACTGAACAGGTGTAAGGGGTCACGATGGACTACAGTGCTGGCGGCGGATGGCTGTGCGGTCGTGCTCGACTGCGCCACGGCGAGACAGGGCGCAACCAGATGCGCAAGGAGCAAGGCCTTGGCAATTTTTCGGATGTAAAAGGGGTTCATGCGGGATAACGTCTCACGCGAGGGTATGTAGTGATCTTACCGCAGAATGGGCTGTCTCGCCGTCATGCCGACAGGTGAACGAATTGCTAGGAAACGCGATCCGCCACTGCGGTCGGCGTCGAGGCCGTTACTTCCGTGTCCGCGATGGCATGGGCAAGAGTTGCGGCTCCGGGCACTTCCAGCACCATGCGTCCGCATCCGTCGAGTTGATACCAGTCGCCGCGCCATTCGATCCGTCGTCCGCCATAGCTGGCGCACCAGAACACGAACCCCATCAGGTCACGTAGCGGGTACAACCAGGCTTGCAGCAGTGCGTGCCTATCTCCAACCACGCTCCATCCGGACACGAGTGAAAGGAACACGCGGTTCAGATAGGCAGCTGAGAGCAACCCAACGCCAAGGATCCAGTGATGCAGCCCGCCCGCACCAATCAGACCCAGCAGCCCGAAAGGCATCGCGAATGTCAGCGCCGTTCCGGCGTGACCGGCCCGGCGTGAGCAACGCGTGCTCTTCATCCAGCGAATCTGATGTCGCATGGAATCGCCGAACGTCCGGTTGATGACCACATGGTCGATCACATGATGCGACATCACGACGCGTCGCCCGCTCTCCACTACCTTGCGCCCCAGGATGTAATCATCCGAACAGTAATCGGCCAGCGCCTCAAATCCGCCGATCGCTTGCAGCGCATCTCGGCGAATCGCCATCGTCGGCCCCAATGCGAACCGCATACCTTCCAGCAGGTTCGCCACAATCGCGCCGGCCGTCATCTCGACGCTCATGCCGAGTGCTTCCAGCTTCGACCAAAGACCTCCTGTCGGCTTGCCGCGATACAGACAGGTCACCATCCCGTTTCGCGCATCCCGCAAAGGCTGCACCACGTCGGTAATGTAGTTGGAATCCACTTGCACGTCGCTATCGCTGATGATCAGGTAATCGCACGACGCGCACTCGTACATCTTCACCAGCGCGCAGACCTTCGCGTTCGGTTGCCACGGCTCGCCGGCGATGACAATTTTCACCGGCACTGACGGATAGACCGCGCTGATGCGGCGCACTACGTCGAGTGCGGGATCGTCTTTCCGACGCGCGCCAAAGATAATCTCGTATTGCGGATACTGCTGCTCGAAGAAGCTGGTCAGGTGCTCTTGAAGTCCAGGCTCCATGCCACATACCGGCTTGAGCAGCGTGACGGGCGGGAACGCCGGGAAGGACCAGCGCGGGCGCCGGCGATTACGGCGGAAGCGCGCGGCGGCGATGGTCACCAGCAAAAGATAGCTGGTGCTCGTGACTAAGCCCGCGGCTCCAGTAAAGAGCAGCAATCGCGACAACATCATTCCCAACTCCAGAGGACGCAGCTATTCGCCTGAGCGGGTCGGCGTCGCCCTCAGTATCATTACTATGACTCGCCGCTGCCAACTCGTGTCGTCGCGCATCCGTAGGACGGGCGAGCGATCGATCCAGTAGCTATACTAGTTGTTACGCCATTATAGGGAGTTTATATGCCCACTATCCAGCAAAACCCCGCAATAAGCGCCGAAGAGATCTCCATTCATCCCCCAAAACGGCTACTGTTTGGTCCCGGACCAACGCAGGTCCATCCGCGCGTCTATGAGGCTATGGCACAGCAGGTTGTTGGCCACCTTGATCCTTACTTCTTCGATATCAGCCAGGACAACCAGCGCATGCTGCGGCACGTCTTCGGCACCGAGAACGAGTGGACCTTCGTGATCTCGGCGACCGGAAGCGGTGGCATGGAAACCGCGATCACCAATTTTGTCGAGCCGGGCATGAAGGTCGCGGTCTTCGCCAACGGCTTCTTCTGCGACCGCATGACGGAGATGGCCAGGCGCAATGGCGCGGAAGTGGTGAGGGATGAGAAACCCTGGGGCGGCGCGTTCGGAGACAGCGAAGCTGAGGAGTTCATCCAGCGCGAGAAGCCCAAGGTCGTGATGTACGTGATGGCCGAGACTTCGACGGGTGTCTTCCAGCGCGGCGAGGCCATTTGCAAGGCAGCGCACGAAGTGGGAGCTCTGGTCATCGCCGACTGTGTGACTTCGCTGGGCGCAATGCCGGTTCAGGTGGACAAGACGGGCATCGACATCGCGTATAGTTGCACCCAGAAGGGGCTAAGTTGTCCTCCAGGACTGGCGCCTATCACGATCTCGCCGCGCGCGGCGCAGTGGCTGAAGGAGCGGAAGTCGGTGAACCGTTCATGGTACTTCGACGTCAAGCTCATCTCGGACTACCTCTTCGTCTCGCATCGTTATCATCACACCGCCTCGGCGACGCTATTCTATGCGCTGCACGAAGGGTTGACACTGATCGAGGAGGAAGGGCTCGAGCATCGCTGGCAGCGTCATCATCAGGCACATGAGGAGTTCGTGAAGGGCATTGGCGAGATGGGTCTGCAAATGCTTGTGCCCGCCGAATATCGCATCTGGAACCTCAACACGCCGCAAGTTCCGGAAGGCGTGGACGACGCCAAGGTACGCGCCACGCTGCTGCACGATCACGGTATCGAGATCGCGGGAGGTTTTGGTCCGCTTGCGGGCAAGGTCTTCCGCATCGGGCTGATGGGACCGTTGGCGACGCGCGACCACGTGCAGGATTTCCTGGGGAAGTTCGGTGAGGCGCTGAGAAGCGCGGGTTATAAAGGATAGAAGACCCGCTTTTCGTTCTCCGCTTTTCGCCATTCGCAGGTCGGAGTAGGCGAAGAACGAAGAGCGTTCCGAGGCGTTGCTGCATCAATATCTGTGAGATGGCTGCAAATCCACAAATGGCGACGATCGTGCCGCTGCTGGTGTATGACGGCGAGTGCGGATTCTGTGCGCGTTCGGTGCAGTTCATCCTGAAGCACGAGGAGCGGCACGATCTGCGCTTCGTTCCTCGCGATTCCGAGTTCGGCAAGGAGTTACGGCGACGGTTCCATCTCGAAGCGGTCGAGTCGATGTTGTGGATCGATGGCGACAAAGCTTTCGTCGAATCGGATGCGACTTTGAATGCGGCGAAATATGTCGGCGGAGTCTGGGCGATTCTGGCGCGAATCGGATTGCTGATTCCAACTTCGCTGCGCAATTTCTGCTATCGAATCATCGCGCGGAACCGGAAACGAATCTCGGCCAGAATGAACGTTTGTCTGGTTCCAACAGCAGAGCAGAAGCTGCGATTTTTAAACTGAGATTCGCGAATTCCCAAAACGGGATTTACTCTTAAGGGGGTACCCCCTCCCCCCCCTCGATTTATTGTTTTCTTCGAGTTACGTGCGATTTCCGGCGTAAAATCTCAGAAAGAAAAGACTTATACGGAAAATATTCCGACATAAGGGCTTAGGTGGCGAAAGAGGCGAAGAATCGACGAAGCGAGGAGATCTTCGCGAGAATTTCTGTCGCGAATGGCGCGGTTTTGTCGCAAAACACGTCGATTTTGTCGCGGCCACCTCGGGCTGGGGATATGAGAAAGAGCCGAGCGAGAGTTACCGTGCACGAAGACACAATCTCCTCTCCTCATTATTCCAGCGGAAGTATCGCCGAACCGGAGGGTGGGCGATAGGACGTGGGTCACGTCGACGTGTGATGAAGAAGTCGTCTGCAGCCCGTCGCCGGATGGACACCGCACAATAAGCCCACCGAAGGCAATGGTGGGCCACCCGAAGGATTGTCGCAGCAGCGACGAACAACCCTCACTCAAGGTCGCTTCGCGGCCTTGAATGGAGCGCCTGCGCTCGTCTGTTAGGCCCTGAAATCGGCTAATCTAGTCGCACTTCTTGTGCGGGTAGAGGCGGGGCGAAAAGCGAGATGACCAGCGTTCACGCGGTTGAGTTCGTGTTCCTGTTGCTGCTGCTGTTTGTAGTGGCGTTTGGGGCGCTGGCGCGCAGGCTGCAGACGCCATATCCGCTGGTGATGGTGATTGGGGGGCTGCTGCTTAGCTTCATCCCCGGCATTCCGCGCATTGGGCTCAATCCCGATGTGATCTTTTTGGTGATTCTGCCGCCGTTGCTGTACAGCGCAGCGTGGCTCACCTCGTGGCGTGAGTTTTCCTACAACCTGGTGAGCATCTGCTTTCTGGTGTTCGGGCTGGTGACGTTTACTGTCCTGGGCGTCACCTATGCCGGCCAGTGGCTGCTGCCCGGCTTCGACTGGCGCGTGGGGGTGGTGCTGGGGGCGATTGTCGCCCCGACGGATGCGATCGCGGCGACGTCAATCGCCAACCGAATTGGATTGCCGAAGCGCATCGTGGACATTCTGGAGGGCGAAAGCCTGCTGAACGATGCCAGTGCCTTGCTGGCGCTGGAGTTCGGGATTGCGCTGCTGACAGAAGGCACGCTGCCAACGTTCCTCGGGGGATTCGAACGGCTGTGCTACCTGATCGCGGTCGGGGTCGCGGTAGGACTGCTGGTGGCCGAGCTGGTCCACTGGATTGAACACTGGGTGAACGACGCTCCCCTCGAAATCGCGCTGAGCATACTGACTCCGTATGTGGCGTACATGGCGGCGAACTGGCTGCGCGCGTCGGGGGTGCTGGCGACGGTGGCGTGCGGGCTGTACCTGAGCCGCAAGAGCTCGCACTTTTTCTCGCCGGGTGTGCGGCTGCAGGCATGGGCAGTGTGGGAAACGCTGACGTTCATCCTGAACGGCGTGGTGTTCGTGCTGATCGGGTTGCAGTTGCCGTACGTGATGGCGGATGTACCGGACGGACAACTGCGTATGGTGCTGGGCTACGGCCTGGCATTCAGCGCGTTGCTGATCCTATTGCGACTGATCTGGGCCTATCCCGGAGCTTACACGGCAAACTGGATTCGAAGGCGACTGCTGCACCAGAGCATTACGCGTCCCTCGGCGAAGAGCATCTTCGTCATCGGCTGGACGGGCATGCGGGGCGTAATTTCGCTGGCCGCAGCGATTGCACTGCCCCGTACGCTGGCGGGCGGGGTTCCGTTTGTGCAGAGGAACGCCATCGTGGTGTTTACCTTCTGCGTAATTCTGGTCACGCTGGTGCTGCAGGGACTGACGCTGCCTCCGCTGATCCGGTGGCTGGGTTTGGCAGGGGTAGCGCAACCAGACACAGAAGAGCGCGAGGCGCGGCGGGCGATACTGCAGGCAGCGCTGTCGCATCTGGAGGACACTCGCCGCCATCAGGGCGAAGAGTTCGCGGATGTCTATGACGACCTGGAGCACCACTATCGGCGGCGAATCGCTTCGTTAGGCGACACCACGGAGGCGGTTGAAGGCACAGAGACTGCGGCGCTGCATAACAAGTACATTGCCTTATCGCGCGAATTGTTAGAGATCGAACGACAGGTGGCCGTGCAACTTCGGAACCAACGCCGAATCAATGACGAAGTGCTGCGCCGGCTGGAGCGCGAACTGGACCTCGGCGAAGAGGAGTTGCAGGCGAAGAGCAAATAGCTCGGCTTGCAGTTGCGACCTAGCGACTACTTGACCGGGGCGGCGACGTCTTTGCGGGGGAAGTTCTCGACCAGGGTGCCGAGCACGACGGCGGCTGCCGGCAAGTTCGCCTTGTCGGGATGGTCGGCAACGAACTTCACCACCAGCTTGGCGATCTGGCCGACCGTGACATCGGGAGCGTCGAAAAGCGGGAGTGCGCTGAGGTTGGAGTTATAGGCCTGGAGGCCGTCCATGACTCCGGTGAGCCAGACATTGCAGGCGCCGGCATATGGGCTGGGTTGGCCTTGCGCGGTGGGACCACAGACGCGCGCGTAGTCGGTGCCTGAGTTCCGAAGTGCGGCCCCGGAGTCGGACTGTGCAACGGCGATCAGAGACCAGCTAACAACGAGAAGGACAAGTGCAAGCTTCATAGGCAGAAGTGTAAATGGAGTCGAAGGTGGGGTCACGGGCGCGAGGCGGCGTGGCGGTTTCATGTCTGAGGATAACCGCGCGGATTCGATTTGTGCCATTCCCAGGCGCTGCGCACGATGGTTTCCACATCCGAGTGGAGCGGCCGCCAGCCGAGAACGCTGCGGGCCCGCTGGGAACTGGCGACGAGAACAGCCGGATCTCCGGAGCGGCGGGGCACTTCGCGGGCTGGAATGGGATGGCCGGTAACGCGACGAGCGACGTCGATGATTTCGCGCACGCTGAAACCTTCTCCGCTGCCGAGGTTGCAGATCACCTGCGGGTGGGATTCGAGGCTTTGCAGGGCAAGCAGGTGCGCGGCGGCGAGGTCGTCCACGTGAATGTAGTCGCGGATGCAAGTGCCGTCTCGGGTGGGGTAGTCGGTGCCGAAGACGGAGATGAACTCACGCTGGCCGAGTGGAACTTGCAGAATGAGCGGAATCAGATGGCTCTCGCTGCGATGGGCTTCGCCGCGTTGGGGCGTTGCGCCGGCGGCATTGAAGTAGCGAAGGCTGGCATAACGCAGGCCGTGCGCCTGACTGAGCCACGCCAGCATGCGCTCGACGATTAGTTTGGATTCGCCGTAAGGGTTGGTTGGCGACAGTGGATGGTCTTCAGGAATGGGAACGATCTTCGGCTCGCCATAGACGGCCGCTGTTGACGAAAAAACGAAACGCAAAACATTGTGCTTGAGCATCATGCGCAGCAAGGTCAGCGCGCACAGCGAGTTGTTGTGGAAGTATTTCTCGGGGACCTTGACGGACTCGCCCGCCTCGATGAAGGCGGCGAAGTGCATAACGGCGTCGAAGTTGTGGGAGTCGAAGAGTGCGTCAAGGGCAGCTTCGTCGCCGAGGTCGGCGTGGATGAATTCAGCGGCAGGCGGAACGGCTTGACGCCATCCCATGATGAGGTTGTCGAGAACCGTAACGTCGTAGCCGGAGCGAAGGAGTTGGTTGGCAACTACACTTCCGATGTAGCCGGCTCCGCCGGTGACGAGAATACGCATGTGGCTCCAGGAGGGTCCGTCAGGGTCGCTACTTCTTTTGTATCGTGGGGCAGAAAAGCGCGCAAATCAGGGGAACCACCGACTCCAAGTCAGTCGTAGCGGCAAAACCCTCGATTGACGAACCCCTCGGGCAAGACGAGGTGAAAGTAATTGCCCATTGCCTCATCCGACAAAAAAGAGAGAAAATGGCGAAACCAATGCAACTCTGGCCAGCGGAGGACTATCACAATGAAACGCTTGTCAGTTTGCTTGCTGTTGAGTTTCCTGCTTGTCTGCTCGCAAGGTCTGTGGGCTAGCGCGTTCGCATGGGCACATCTCAGCAGTGCCAGCTCCGGCTCAGTCTCCGGAACCATTACCTTGGACGCGCAAACAGTGGACGTGACCTACACCAGCTCGGACCTTTACTTCTGGCAGATCAACAACGTCGGCACCGACTGGTGGTCGGGAGGAGCCTGTGGTGGTCCTTGCCCGGTTTATAACGACCCGGCAGACGGCATCTTCCCGCCCGACACTGTGGACATGATTGCGCTGGTGGGCAACGCTGACATGCACACTCTCACCTTCTCGACGCCGGTGACGAACCCGGTGCTGGCGATCATCAGTCTGGGTCAACCCAGCGTTCATACGACCTACTACTTCGACCATCCGTTCACGATCCTGACGAGCGGAGGGGGATGGTGGGGTGGCGGGTCGCTGGCACTGGTGAGCGGCAATGGTCTCCAAGGGACTGAAGGCGATGGGCTGGTGGAATTCGTCGGCAGATACAGCGAGATCAGCTGGACAGGGGCCATCCCTGAGGCTTGGAACGGGTTCAACGTGGGCGCGTTCAGCGCAACGGCAGTTCCGGAACCCGGATCACTCGTTCTGCTGGCTACCGGCTTCCTAGGTCTCGCGGGGTCCCTACGGCGCCGCTTGGAAAAGTGACGGCTGTCGTCAGAGCCCGCAATATTGCCGCGATCGCAGCTCTTTGAGGCTTCGGTCATCTACTTCGTGATCACGCCGCAGGCGATGCGGGCACCGGCGTTGCCGGCAGGGTCGGACTTCATATCGTCGGCTTTTTCGTGAATCATCAGGGAAGTGCCGCCGTTGGCAAACAGCGAGTTCGGCTCGCTGCCGGTTCCTAGAACGACATCGGCATCTTTAATCGTGGCTTTGGCGGTGCCATTGGCGTTCACGGTAAAGTTGGCCATATCTCCGTTGTGGTGCCCCTGCGGATTGAGGAAGCCGTGCTGCTTCTTGTCGGGATTGAAGTGGCCGCCCGCCGACTTGAAGTCGGGCGGATCGCACTTGGCGTTCTGATGGAAGTGCAGTGCGTGTACGCCGGGGGGCAAGTCCTTGAGGTCGAGTTTGACCTCGACCGCCTTACCGGAAGTCTTGATGGTAGCGGTGCCGACGCTGTTGCCCTTGGCGTCTTTCATCATCACGGTGGTTTTTTTCACCGGTTTGGAGGAAGCGGCGTCTTGCGCAGTCGCCGGGAAGGTGAACATCAAAAAGACGGTGGTAGCGAACACGGCGCAAACGATTCGGGAAGTCATGGCAGGAGATTTGTATCACAGAAGTGAGATGGCCAGCGTAGGAAGAGGGGGAGGGGCGCGGGTCAGTTTGGGAAGACGTTTTCCAAAACTTGGACGATTGCCCGTCCCAAATCCAGAATTTGGACTTCTGATAGTAAATGGTTTGCAAGCTGGCAAGAAGGCAACTGCTCCAAATTCAGTGCAATAGGCTGCGTCAAGCTCTTTGGCCAGAATCGTGCATGATCATAGGCGTGGCACTTTACGGTTATTGCGTCTGGCCGAATAGTGTCGCATATACTTCCTTTCCTGAATCTGGCCGCCCGATTTCGCGCACTGCGAGCGGGAAGATTCTCAATGGGACTCAGAATGGCGGAGCCACGTTCGTCGGAAGAAGGGAATGCGTGCCTAGCCAGCGGTGAAGGCGATCGGCAATGGCTGGCGGCATATACGCGATCACAGCATGAGGCGATGGTAGCGCGGCAATTGACCGCAAAGGAAGTGGCCTTCCTGCTGCCCACGTACCTGCGCGCGTCCAATTGGAGCGACCGCGTCAAGCGCCTCGCGGTGCCGGTGTTTCCGGGATACGTGTTTGTGCACGTAAGCGACGACGAACGGGTGCGAGTGTTGCAGACGGCGGGAGTGGTCAACATTGTTTCGGTGGCGGGGCGGCCTTCGCCGCTAAGTGCCGCGGAAGTGGCGATGCTAACCGAGTGCGCAGCCCGTCCGAAGGCGCTTGAACCGCATCCGTACTTGACAGTCGGGCAAAGGGTGCGGGTGAGGCAGGGTCCGTTTGCCGGGTGGGAAGGAATTCTGGCACAGAAGAAGAATTCGTCCCGGCTCATCGTGAGCCTGGAACAGATCATGCGTTCGGTGTCGATAGACCTGGCGGGCGCCGACGTAGAGCCGGTGGGTTCGTGCTGAGCAAGTTTGCAAGGCTGTACCACAACGCAGGCCAACCAACCACAATCAACCGATCAGAACGCTAACCCGGTCGTCCGGCGGCGCAGGCCGCGGGACGACCGGCCTCCGATATCTAACTCCTACACAATCGGGATGAGTACGACACCCTACACAGGTACAGCTCCGCTGGGAGCGGTACTGCCCTTCCCTTCCCGGGTGAGCGGCAGCAGCGGGGCCGACGAGGCGCGGTTACGGCGCTTCGAACTGACCACTGCAGCGTTGGAGCGGGCGATGGATGTGGCTGCGGTGGTTGCGGCGGTGCTGGCGACGCATTTTGTCGGCGGCCCATGGTACAGCAGCGCGGAGCGGTTCGCGACCCGAGATGTAGTGGTGGCTGGGTGCGGAGCCGGGTTGCTGCTGGTGCTGCTATTGGACAAGCATGGCGCGTACCGGCCGTGCGTGAGCTTGCTGGCGGTGCGCGAAACGGAACGGCTTCTGCGCTCGGTAGTGACCGGTTCGCTGGTGACGGCCCTCGCTCTTTTGGCCGTGACCCGACAGGTACCACGGCGACAAGTACTGGCGACGGTTGCGTTGACCGTGGTGTTCTTGATGGTCGAGAAGTGGTCGGTACAACTGCTGGTAAGCTCCGTTCAGGTCAGGGCGGGCCTGGTGCGCAAAGGAGTCATCGTCGGCACGGGACGTTTAGGGCGAAAGATCTTTTCCCCGCTGGTGAGGTCTCCGAAGCTGGGGATCGCGCCGGTGGCGTTTGTGGAAACCGACGGGCCGGTGACGGAGCCGGCGATATTCGAGTCGTGGTACCGGCGGGAGCGACAGGCAAGAGTCGTCAGTGGACCGGTCAGCTCAAAAGTCTTGCGGCGGCTGGATGCGAGTGTAGTGATCGTGGCTGATCCGGAACTGCCGGCTGCAGAGATGGAGAACCTGCGGCGGGAAGCGGCTGCGGCCGGTACTCGCATCTATGCGACGCCGGAACGGCTTTTCGATGAGTCGGACTCAACCGAATACCTGGAAGTGGACGGCGTGATGCTGTCTTCGCAACTGAAGCGCCGTGAGCGGCGAGGATACGAAGCGGCAAAACGGGCGATCGATATCGCATTATCGGCAGCTTTGCTGGTATTGCTGGCGCCGCTGTTGCTGGCGGTGGCACTGGCGGTGAAATGGACCTCGCCGGGTCCGGTGATCTTCCGGCAAGGGCGGGTGGGGCGGCACGGCGGCCGGTTTGAGATGTACAAATTCCGCACGATGTACACGTCGTGCGCCCAGTACGCCTGCTCGCCGACGAGCTGCAGGGACCCGCGCATCACTCCGGTGGGCAGGTTCTTGAGGCATGCGTGCATTGATGAGCTGCCGCAGCTGGTAAACGTGCTGCGGGGCGAGATGTCGCTGGTCGGGCCGCGACCCGAAATGCCGTTTATTGTGGCGGAATACGAGACGATACACCTACGGCGGTTGGGGGTGAAGCCCGGCATTACCGGGCTGTGGCAGTTGAGCGCGGACCGGATGTCGCCGATCCATCACAATATTTCCTACGACCTTTACTACCTGCGCCACCGCGGCGTGTTCATGGACATTGCGATCCTACTGCACACGATGGTGTTTGCGTTTCGCGGCGTGTAGCACTCCAAAGTATGCACATCACAGTCATTGGCACTGGATATGTCGGGCTGGTCACGTCGGTGTGTCTGGCGGAGATCGGACACCAGGTGATCGCGGTGGATTCGGACGCGGAGAAGATCGAGAAGCTGCAGAGGGGCGAGGCCCCGATTTATGAGTCGCTGGTGCCGGAACTGCTGGCACGGCACAGCGGGCAGCGCTTGAGGTTTTCGGAGCATCCGCGAGCGGCGGTGAGCGCGTCGGACGTGGTGTTTGTGGCCGTAGGAACGCCGCAGAGGGACAGCGGAGAGGCCGACCTATCGCAGGTTGAAGCGGTGGCGAGGAAGATTGCGCCGGCGATCCATCGCTCGACGCTGGTTGTGGAGAAGAGTACGGTGCCGGTGTGCACGTGCGAGCGGCTAAGGGCCACCCTGACCGAGGCGGGAGCGCGCGCGGGATGGTTTTCGGTGGCATCAAATCCAGAGTTTTTGCGCGAGGGTTGCGCGGTAACGGATTTCCTTTACCCCGATCGGATTGTCGTGGGAGCTGACGACGAGCTTGCGGCTTACTTGTTGCGGGAAATCTATCGGCCGCTGACGAGCGGCGCATACCACCGCCGCGAAGATGCAGTACCGTGCCCATCGCGTCCAAAAGGAAGGGCGAAGCTGCTGCAGACGAGCGCGAAGAGCGCGGAGTTGATCAAGCACGCCTCGAATGCCTACCTGGCGATGAAGATATCGTACGTAAATATGGTGGCTCGACTGGCGGAGGCGGTGGGAGCGGACATCGACGAGATCAGCGCCGGGATGGGACTTGATCCGCGCATCGGAAGCGAATTTCTGAGAGCAGGCGTGGGGTATGGCGGCTCATGCTTTCCGAAAGACGTTGCCGCCTTTGAGGCGGTGGCACGGCACGCGGGTGAGGACTTTCCCCTGCTGCGAGATGTGGCGCGGATCAACGAAGAGCAGCGGTTGCGGTTCGTCGGACGGGTACAAAGAGTGCTTGGCCAGTTGGCAGGAAAGAAGCTGGGTGTACTGGGATTGGCGTTCAAAGAAGATACCGATGATGTGCGCGAATCACCAGCGGTTGCGATTGTGCACGAACTGGTGAAGCAGGGTGCGCAGGTTTGTGCGTATGACCCAGCAGCGGCGGAGCACGCGCGGACAGCTCTGGGAGCAACTCCGGTTGCGTATGCGAGCGATGAATATGAAGCGGCGCGCGGGTGCGATGCGCTGCTGGTCCTGACACCTTGGCGGCGGTTCCGGGAATTGGACCTGCAGCGGCTGCACTCGGTGATGAAGGTGCCGGTAGTCTTCGATGGACGCAATCTGTTCGTGCCAGAAGAAATGGCTGCGGCGGGATTCGTATATCACAGTGTGGGACGCAATTGTCGAGCGGCGAAACCGCCTGCCGGGGTGCAGGTTCACGCGGCAGCGGTGAAGGTGACTCTGCCGACGTTGGCTCCGGGCGGGCCTGCCGCGCGGGTTTGATGACAGCCTGGCGGTGAAGCGGGTTGCGTCGGCCGGAACAGAAGAGGACCCTGCTGAGGAACCCCGGAACCAGCGTCCCCTCAGTCTCCCGGCTCCTTTCGACACGACAGAAGCGGTGTTTCTTCAATACGCACTTGTGCAGTAAGTTGCGGCTGGTTTGTACAGCCAGCTTGAAACGCCTTATCCGATACCTTCATGACAGACCATCAGGGATTCCCCAGCGAGCGAGAGCTTCCGGCGCACCGTGAAACCGCGGTGACAACGGTATGGGCAAACGGGACGTCCGATACGGCGCTGGCGGCAGAGGTGTGGTGGATGTTCCGCCGACATGCGCGCCTGATCGCGGCGAGCGTCGTGGTCTGCCTTTTGCTCGCTGGGGGATACCTGCTGGTGAAGGCGCCGCAGTATGAAGCAGCGGCACAGATCGAGGTGCGGCCGGCGGGATCGAACTCGCTGGGGCTGGATGAAATGGCGAGCAAGCTGTTCAGTCCGGCGGAGTCGAGCACGGAACTGCAGGGCGCGGTGCAGGTATTGAGCAGCAACACGATTGCGCTCGAGGTGATGCAGCAGTTGCACATGGCGGAGCGCAGCGATTTCGCGGGACGATGGCGACAGGAGCATGGCTCGATCGTCGAGTCGCTTTCGCCTGCGGTGCGGGATCATCTGCTGGCGAGGTTCCGGCAGAACCTGAGCGTCAGCGTGGTACCGAAGACGGACATCGTGGAAGTGCGATTCAAGGGGCGAAGCGCGGAGTTGTCGGCGGCGGTAGTGAATGCCGTCATCGAAACGTACACGGAACGAAAGATTCGCACAAGCTATGACTCGGCCATGCAGGTTGCAAACTGGCTCTCGACCCAGATGGACGACCTGAAGCGGCGGGCCAGCGAATCCCAGGAAAAGTTAGCGGAACTGCAGCGAACCACAGGCCTGATTGGCGAAGACGAAACAAGCAACATTGTCACCGACAAGCTCAAGCAATTCGATGAGCAATTGACGGCAGCGCAATCGGACCGGATGGTGAAGGAAGCGCGGTACCGCATAGCGACGTCGGGCAACCCGGAGCTGCTGGTCTCTGCGGTTCCGGACCCGACGTTGCAGTTGCTGCGCCAGCAAGAGGCGGAGCTGCGGCTGCAGTACACGCAACTGAGCACGAAGTTTGGCAAAGGATATCCGAGGCTGGCGGAGGTGGCGGCGCAGGTTGACAAGGTTGACCAGGCGATTGACGTGGAGCTGAACAAACTGAGCGAACGGTACAAGAACGATTACACAGCAGCGGCCGAGGCCGAGAAGGCGCTGCGGACTGCATTCGAAGGCCAGAAGCAGAAGGCGTACGACTTGAGTCACGGCGCCGCACAGTACGCGATGCTGAAGCACGAGGCCGAGTCAACCCGAGACCTCTACGAGACATTGCAGCGCAAGCTAAAAGAGGCGGGGATCTCGGCCGGACTGGCGTCGGCAAATATCGGACTGGTCGATGCGGCGCAGGTGCCATCGGAGCCGGTGGAGCCGAGAGTTCCGGTGGTGTTGGGGCTGGGGCTTGGCGCGGGCGTGATGCTGGGAACACTGGGCGCGGTGGTACTGGAAGCAGCGGATACGACGGTGCGCACGGCGGAAGAGGCGGAAGCGTTGTGCGAGGCTCCGTCACTGGCGAGTATTCCGCGAATGGACGCAGACAGCCGGACAGGCCTGCAATGGCCGCATGTAGTGGAAAACGGGCACCGACGGAAAGTAGTTGCGCATGAAGAGCCGTACTCGATGGCGGCGGAGTCGTATCGAGCGCTGCGGAGTTCCCTGCTGCTGGGCGAGGCGGGCAAGGCGAAGGTGCTGGTGATCACCAGTGCTCAGCCGGGCGAAGGCAAGACAATGACTGCGGTGAACTGCGCCGCGGTACTGGCGCAGCAGGGATCGAAGGTTTTGCTGGTCGATGCCGATCTGAGGCGGTCGTCGCTGCACCATAACTTCGACATACAAAAGGCGCCAGGACTGGGAGACGTGTTGGAGGGACAGGTGGGCGCGGATGAGGCGATTGCCGAGGTGGAAGAGATTCCGAGGCTATGGGTGGTGAGCGCGGGACAGTCGGTAGGGTATCCTTCGGAGGCGCTGGCGTCGAACAAGATGACGATGGCACTGCAGTACTGGCGTGAAAAATACGACCACGTGGTGGTGGACACGCCTCCGGTGGAAATGGTCACGGACGCGGTGGTGCTGGCAGCGCAGGCGGACGCTGTGCTGTTGGTGGCGAAAGCGTCGCGGACAACCAGGCATGCGCTGCGACGAACGCGCGACGTACTGGTACGCGCGCGCGCGCATATCGCGGGGGTCGTGGTCAATGAAGTCGAGCCAAGGCGATATAGCTACTACTACGGATCGTATGAGCGGATCGGGCGTGATGCGGATGAACCACGGCTTAAGGCGTAGATTGGCGGCGATGGCGAAGGTGTTCGCCACGATGGCATTGTCGGCGTGCCTGGCGAGCGCACAATCGCAAGATGCGGCGAGTCAGACCGCGGTAAAGCCGACGAGCGCGCCCGCGATTCGGCTGGACGCCGGCGACCTACTGGAGATCACCATATTCGATACGCCTGAGCTTTCGGGCAAATTTCGCGTGGACAGCCGGGGGACGGTGACGCTTGCGGTGGGCGGGGCGGTACCCGTGCAAGGGCTGACCGCGGAACAGGCTGCGATCGCCATTGAGCGACTCCTGCGCGACCGTGACATTCTGAAGAACCCGCACGTAACGGTGCTGGTGCTGGAGTACGCAACGCAGGGCGTAAGCGTGCTGGGCGAGGTGAAGCAACCAGGCATTTATCCCCTGCAGGGAAAGCACGGCGTGCTGGATTACATCACGCTGGCAGGAGGATTCGGTCCCAATGCGTCGAAGGTAGTGAGCATTACACATCGCGCGCCGCCGTGGGACACGGTGCATGTCAACCTGGCAGGAAAACAAGCGGGTTCGCTGGAGAACGACGTTGAGGTGCAGCCCGGCGATCGCGTGGTGGCGCTGCGAGCCGGGGTGGTGTATGTGATCGGCGACGTCGGCAAGCCAGGTGGATACGTCGTGGACGGCAATGGCGTGACTGTCGTGCAGGCGCTGGCGCTGGCACAAGGGATGAATCGCACGGCGAAATCCAGCGGGATGCTGATTCGACAGGCAGGCGCCGAGCGCACCGAAACGCAACTAGCGCTGACCAAGATTCTGGAGAACAAAGCACCGGATCATAAGCTGCAAGACGGAGACATTGTGTATGTACCCATGAGCGGCGCGAAAGACTGGACCAACAAGGGAGTATCGGCGGCGATCCAGATGGCGGTTGGCATGGTGATTTATGGCCACTACTAGCGGGTCAATCAGCGAACTTGATCTGCCCATACGGCAGGCGCGGGCTGCGCCGCCGGTGTGGTGGGAAAAGAGCCTGCGGCACAAGATTGGTGCGAACAAGGAACCTCTGCGCGGTTTGTGGGTGGTGGTACTGGGGCCGGACGGAGCAGGCAAGTCGTCGGTAATCGAAGCGATCGGAGACGGCATCGCCGCGGGCTTCACGCAGCGCGAGAGCTATCACCTGCGACCGCAAATGTTCGGGGGACGGCGCAGGGTTGCGCCAAACCGCGCGCCGCACGCGCAAACAGCGCGCAGCATGGCGGTCACGTACCTGAAATTTTTGTACTTGCTGGCGGCGAACTGGCTAGCCTACTTTGGGGCGGTTCGGCCACAGGTAGCACAGGGAAAGTTGGTTGTCTTCGACCGTTACTTCACCGATTGCCTGGTTGACACGAGGCGATATCGCATTCCAACCGGCACTGGAAAAGTCGCAGCACTGGTCGAGAAACTGATGCCGCAACCGGACCTGCAGATCGTGTTGGATGCCCCGGTCGACGTGTTGCACGGGCGAAAGCGCGAGGTGCCGGCAAGTGAGGTCGAGCGCCAACGCCAGGAATACCGACAACTGGCGGAAGAGTTGCCGAACGTCGTTTTGGTAGATGCTGCGAGACCCTTAGCAGAAGTGGTGGATGACGTAGTAGAGCAGGTCATCGAGAGGCGACTGCGGATGGCCCGGGAACGATTCGAGGCGGTGGGATGACTGCGACTGAAGTCGCCGATCAAGTCTTTCGGCAACTTGGGACCGAATCGGCCAACCGGAATGTGATTTCCCTCGTAGCGCTTCCGAATCGTGCGGAGCCGCGCTGGCTGCTGCCCGCCGGCGAGACGTCGCTGGCGCGGGTGCTGTCGAGTTGGGCTCCGTATCGGGCATGGTCGCGAGTAGCGTGGTCGGCTATTTGTGCGGCAAACAGGATTGCCCGGCCTGAGCTTCTACCCGGCACCGCGAGCATTACGATTGGGGCCGAGACACCCGCCCAGTGGCGGGAAGTCGGATGGCGCGAGACAGGCGACCCAATAGTCGTGATCTACGTGGGAACACCCGGTCCCCGGCGCAAGGCGGTGGTGCACCTTGTCGAACGCGAAAGCGGACGATGCAGGGCTGTCGTGAAAGTACCTCTGACGGACGCAGCCCAAAGAAGCATCCTGCACGAGGCGTCGGTGCTCGGGGAGCTGGAAAATGAACACTACCGGCATGCACCGACGGTGACGTACGTGGACCGATCGAGGGGAATCACGACGCAAACCTACGCTGCGGGGGCGCCCGCGCCACGGAAACTGACCAGCGGAGTCCTCTCACTCCTGGCTTCGCTGGCGCATCGGGGCGAAGTGACGTGCCTGCGCAGGCACGCCGAGCGATGGGAGCACGAGTTGGGAGAGCACAGCGCACACCCGTCGGCGATGGAAGCGCTGGCAACCCTGCATGAGGAAGAACCTCTTCCCGGATTTTGGGAACACGGCGACTTCGCGCCATGGAATATCCGGCTGGCGGCTGACGGAGGTTCGGCGTTGCTGGATTGGGAGAATGCTCTGCGCTTGGGATTGCCGCTGATGGATCTGTTCCACTTCCTGCACATGCAGGATTTTCTATTTGGCGGAGCGCCGCGAGCTCACTTCCTGCGAGTGCGCGACTTCGCGATTTCGATGAGGGTGTCATTGCGACATGTGCGCAAGCTTGAAACGGCTTACCTGGTGAGCTCTTACGCGGCAGGGTTGCGAGAGCATGAGGAGAAGCGGTCGCAACATATGATCGGCGCTCTGCAGCGATTGCAGGAGGTAGTGGCGTGAACGCGGTGCAGGCGTTGTGCACAGAAGCGAGCAGCAGGTTCTCGGAGCTCAGGGCAGAATTGTGCACTGCGTTCGTTGACGGCTTGAACCGCGCCGGCATCACCTACTGTCTGCTGAGTGGGTTCGAGAGTTATCCGAATCCTGGTGACGGCGACCTAGACTTCATGGTTCTTCCACGCGACTCCGCAAAGCTGGCGCCAATTCTGGGCGCGGTGACGAGGGGCTCGAGGGCGCTGCTGGTACAGGCCATTCAGCATGAAACGGATGCCTGGTATCTTGTGCTGGCCAAGCAAACGAGAGACGAGGTTGGGTATTTCGACGCGGACTGCACGACGGACTACCGGAGAAATGGACGGCTATGGCTGCGGGCTGAGCATGTGCTTGCGAGGCGGCGAAGGAGCGGGGGCTTCTACGTTGCCGCCAAGCCGGATGAATTCTTGTACTACCTGATCAAGAAAGTATTGAAGCAGGAGATCACCCGCGAGCACTTGCGCAGGCTCAGAGAGTTATATGCGGCAGCTCCGGAAGAGTGTTGCGAAGGCATGCGACGGTTCTGGCGGACGGACACGGTTCGCATGATGACTGGCGGGATCCTGCGAAGCGACGACCATGGGATGCGATTACTCGCAGGTCGGCTGTTGGCAGAGTTAGAGGAGTCGGCGCAGGTGGAGAACTGGGCCGGCCGCTGTGCTCAACAGACTGCCGAGCTGCGCAGACGGTGGTGGCGGGTGGTGAATCCGACGGGTCTCAGCGTCCGCGTGTGGGGCGGACGGGAGCCCGAAAGAAACCAACTGGCCGCGGCGATGGTGGACTCGCTGCGACCAGCGTTTCGGCGGACACTGTTGACTCGCGACGCGCGGACCTCAGATGAGTTATCGGAGTGGCTGGCAAGAGTGCGCTCGACTCTGGTGCTGAAGACGTCAGAAGCGCGACCGAAGGGACCGTTGAGGAGAACGATGGATGTGTGTGAGGTGAACGTTACCGAGCACGATGTCGAGTCGGCGACAAGGCTGGTCCTGGAGCAAATGGCGAGACGAATCCAGAAAAGGGGCCGTGTCGGGGCATAAGGGACATGTCTCGCATCTTGCTCTCTGCATACGCGTGTGAGCCGGGGAGGGGATCAGAGCCGGAGGTCGGATGGTTGTGGGCCACGGAACTGGCGGCGGCCGGACATAAAGTTTGGGTAATCACGCGGGAGGCGAACCAGAGGACGATCGAGATCGAGTTGAGGCGGCGGCCTCGGCCGGGGCTGCACTTTGAGTACTTCGACTATCCACAGTGGGCCAGGCGCTGGAAGCGGGACGGCCACGGCGTGTACTTGTATTACGCGTTGTGGCAGTGGGGCGCATACCGGCTGGCAAAGAAGCTCGTTACGAGAGTTCGATTCGACTGCGTGCAACATGTGACGTTTGTAGGTTTGCGGGCGCCGAGCTTCATGGGACTGCTGGGACTGCGTTTTTTGCTGGGACCCGTGAGCGGCGGAGAGTGCGTTCCGGCGCAGCTACGAGAAGGCATGTCGGAAGCGGCGAGGGCACGTGAGGCGATTCGCGACGTAGCCAACCGGGCACTACAGTTTGACCCGGTGATGCGGTACGGGTTTCGCAAGGCTGAGCGAATCTTCGTGACGACGGAAGAGTCGCTGCGCATTGTACCCAAGGAATTTCAGGACAAGTGCGAAGTGCAGCTAGGAATCGGGTTGAGCCCCGAATATCTGGGTTGGACCGGCCGCGGCAACAGGGAGCGCAGCAGTGTGCTACGTCTGCTGTACGCTGGGCGCCTGCTGGAATGGAAGGGTGTCGATCTTGCAATGCGTGCGGTGAGGCTGGCGCTCAATGCAGGCGTTGGGTTGAGTTTGACGATCGTCGGCCAGGGACCTGCCGAACACCTCCTGCGTCAGTTGGCAATGGAGCTGTCGCTGGATGGAGCGGTGCGGTGGGTCAAGTGGATCCCGCAAACCGAACTGGACGAACACTACTACGATCATGATGCTCTGATCTTCCCGAGTTTGCGGGACTCAGGGGGTATGGTCGTACTGGAGGCGCTGGCGCACGGACTTCCGGTGATCTGCACAGATTTGGGCGGGCCGAAGACGATCGTGAACTACCGGTGCGGGCGAATTGTGGCGACCTCGGGACGCAACGCCGAACAAGTGACAGCCGGGCTGGCAGACGCCATGGTTGAACTGGGCCGAGATCGCGAGCTACTGAACAAGCTGAGCCGCGCCGCGCGAGCCCGCGCGTGGGAGTTTGATTTTCAGAAAATCGTCATGAAAATTCATCCGTTGGAGTGGGTCGTCGCCAGTTCGAGCGGCGACCAGCTTTCGGCGCACTAGTGGTTGTTCGATAGGAGCAACCTCAGGGGAAACCCGATAACGACTGGCAACGAGTTGCTTCCCTCGCAAGGTCCATGTCACACGTAAATCGCTAGTCTACGGGCAATTCATGAGCTCGATTGCAGCAGTGGTGTGCGGCAAAGCGGAGGCACCGCCCGGGACGGCTGTCTTTGTCGGCAGCCGCGATTGGGCGGTGCGGACCTGCCAAGGGCTGGTTTTTTTGCCGCTGTTCGCGCTGATTCTCCTGCCGGAATACGTGCAGGGGCTGGGAGACCCGGAGACGAAGTCGCTGCTGTATCGAATGACGATCGGGCCGTGGCGGGTGGTTGACTTGTTGCTGCTGGGGCTCATCGGGACGCATGCGATCGTGTGGTCGAGTTCGCGGCGGCTGCGGATTGAGTTTCCGCGGCGACTTGTGCTTCCGGCGATCGGCTTCGCAATGGCCATCGCATTGGCACTGGCTCATGGCGCGCTCTCCGGCGGGGTCAATCTGTTCTTCGACTGGCGAGCGCTGGCGTTGGGAGCGGGGCTCTACGGCGTATTTGCCGCATGGCTGCAATCGGCCAAAGCGGTGGACTGGGCAGTCCGGCTGTTTGCGGGATTCATGGCGGCGCGGATGGCGGCGATCTTCGCTGAGTACTTGTGGGGCCAAGGCGATGTAATCGTCGGCAAGCGGATTCCCGTGTTTGACGGGCCGACGCTGTCGGCAATGGTCTTCGCCGGAATGCTCGCAGTTTGTCTAGCGGACTGTTCTCGCGGATGGAAGGCGGCAGCATGGCTGGGCGCCGGCGGCGCGACATACCTGCTGGTCGTGCTGTGCTTTCGGCGGACGTTTTGGGCGGAACTTGGCGTGGCAACTCTGACTTTGCTTTTGCTCGACCGGCGTGGACGCGCAAAACGACTCTTGCCAGTCGTGGTCGCGGTTGCGGTGAGTGCTGTGGCATCGGGATCGTCGTTCTATGAGCGGGTGCAGAGTATGGAAATCACTCGATCCGACACCCACTTCAGCGAGGGAAATCGAGACCATGTCGGCGAACTGCTCGATGCGTGGGAGCAAGCACGCGCTCACCCAGTGGCTGGGATCGGGTTGGGGCGATCGTTCCCGACACTAAGAATTCAGGGGTGGAAGGAAGAGTCGGTAATGGTGCACAACGCACCGCTTCACGTGTGGCTGAAGTACGGACTGCTCGGCGTGGTTTGCTATGTGTGGTTTCACGTGGCGATGTTGCTGTGGCTGAGACGGGTCCGCTGGTGTGAATCAGGCAGCGGGGAAATGAGCCGGCGAACCCCCGGTCGAGTAATTCCTCGCAAATGGGCACGGCTCAGACCCTGGAGCAGGCCGCGGCCAGAAGACGGTTCGCGAGCCAGCACCCTGGGAGCGTTTTCGTCAGCGGCGCTGGCTTACCTGGCAGCACAGTTTGTGGTGTCGCTGGGCTTCGCGCCGTGGCCCTATTCCTCGGTGCAATCGACGACACTGATTGTGTTCATCCTGGCTGTGGCGGTGAGAGGAGCACAAATATGGAATTGCCGACCATCTCGGTGATTACACCGTCGCGTAACAGCGGCGCCTATCTGGAAGACGCGCTATTGAGTGTGGCCGAGCAGCAGGGCGTTCGTGCGGAACATCTGGTACAGGATTCGCTATCGAGAGACAACACCCTGGCGATCTTGCGAAAATTTCCGGCGGTTCGCTGGCAATGGGAAAGCGATTGCGGGCAGTCGGACGCTATCAATCGAGGCTTTCTACGGGCCAAGGGCGAGCTGGTGGGCTGGCTTAACGCTGACGATTATTACCTGCCGGGCGGCTTGGAGGCGATCGCGCAGGCGGCGGCCGAGCATCCCGAGGCTGACGTCTTTCATGGGGATTGCGTCTTTGTGGATGACGGGGGAAGCATTACGCGATCGAAGGTCGAACACGAATTCGACGGCGACATCCTGTACTACTTCGGCTGCTATATCCCGTCGACGGCGACGTTCTTTCGACGGCGGGTGATCGAAAGAGGCTATCTTCTCGATCGCGACTTCGAAGTGTGCATGGATTTCGAGTACTTCGTGCGCCTAGCGGATGCGGGATTTCGATTCCACTACGTGCCGAGGTTCATCGCGGCGTTTCGCTGGCACGGCGACAACATCAGCCTCAAGAGGGCGGAACGGCGAATGTATGAGCGGATGGAGGTGCAGCGGCGGTACGGTCAGCGCATACGATCGCCTTTCCAGATGGAGCTATTGAGGCACGGTTTCCGCGCCAAGCGCGTGATGCGGAAGCTGGCGAGCGGCAACGCATGGCGCGAACTGCGGATCCGGCAACAGCGTGGCGAGCCGACGCTCTGGATGCATGACACAGAGGCCGAGCAAACATGCGCAAACCTGGCGTGCTTGTAGTTCACAACCGCTACCAGCAATTGGGCGGCGAAGATACTGTAGTTGGTACGGAAGTCGAGGTGTTGCGGCGGAATGGGCACCGAGTCACAGAGTTCGTAAGAGACAACTCAGAGATTCGCGGCTACAACGCAGTTCAGAGGGCCTCGCTTGCGGTGTGCACAACCTGGAACCATCGCGCGTACCACCAGCTTCGGGAGCTTATCCGCCGAGAGCGGCCGATGATTGCGCATTGCCACAACCTGGTGCCTCTTATCAGCCCATCTGCGTATTATGCATGCCGAGATGAAGACGTACCGGTGGTGCAGACCTTGCATAACTATCGTCTGAGGTGTCCGGCCGGAACGATGTTTCGCGATGGAGCAGCTTGCCCGGGATGTTGCAATTCGCTGGCGCTGGCAGTGTTGCGAGGATGCTACCGGAACTCACGGGTGCAAACTGCGGCGGCGGCAATGATGCTGGCAACGCACCGCCGGCTGGGTACGTATTACTCGCTGGTCGATGCCTACAGCACACCGAGTGCGTTTTGTGCGGAGCAGATGGCAGCCAGCGGGCTTCCTCGGGAAAAGATTGTCGTGCGCCCGAACTTCCTTCTGCGCGATGCCGGCGCACGGCAGGCGAGCGAGGATTACGTGCTATTCGTTGGAAGAATTTGTGAGGAGAAAGGAATCCGGCAGTTGCTTGGAGTGTTTCGCCGCTTGGGGAAGATTCCGCTGGTGGTCGTTGGCGACGGGCCGATGAAGGCGGAGGCAGAGCGCGCAGCCAGCGCAAACGTGTTGTTTGCCGGGGCATTGTCCGCCGCCGATACGACCGCACGGGTGAAGTCGGCACGCTTTCTGGTATTTCCGAGCATTGGGTTTGAAACATTCGGTATGACGATACTGGAGGCTGCGGCGTGCGGAGTCGCTACCGTTGGAACACGATTGGGAGCGATTCCGGAGCTTGTGCAAGAGGGTCGTACCGGACTGCTGTTCGATCCACATGACGCTGAGGAATTCGCTACGAAAGTCTGCTGGGCGTGGGAGCATCCCGTGAGCATGAACGAGATGGGAGCCGCGGCGCGACAGATGTACCTGCGACGGATGACCGCCGAGAAGGGCTATTCCTCATTAATGAGGCTGTACTCGTCGGTCAGTGAGGATTGGGACAGATCAGTGACCGCCGGAGCGGTCGCCTAGCATCAGGATTTACTACTGCTCCAAACCACTCTCAAAACCAGTCAGGCACGTCGGGTGGCACGCGTGCGGCCTGTGCGTCGCGGAACCAGCAACTTTTTCACAGCCGTGTCAGGCGCAACATCTGGAGGGAACCATCGATGAGAACGAAGACTCGCACACTGGTAACGGGGGCAGGAGGTTTCATTGGCCATCACCTCGTGAACCGACTGAAGGCTGAGGGCCATTGGGTCCGCGGCGTGGACGTCAAGCTGCCCGAGTATGAACAGACGGCGGCAGATGAGTTTGAGTTGCTGGATCTACGCCACTGGCACAATGCCCTGCTGGCCACCCGTGGAATCCATCAGGTGTACAACCTCGCGGCCGACATGGGCGGGATTGGATACATCACGGCGAAGCTCGCCGACATTGCGCGCAACAATATTTTGATCAATGCGCACGTTCTCGAGGCGGCGCGGACCAACGGCGCCTCACGCTTGCTGTTCTCGTCATCGGCATGTGTGTATGCGGGCTTCAAACAGGACAACCCAGATGTGGCGCCACTGCGGGAAGAGGACTCGCACCCCGCCGATCCCGAGCCAGGCTACGGCTGGGAAAAGCTGTTTACCGAACAACTGTGCAGCTATTTTCGACATGACTACGGCTTCGAGACGCGGATTGTCCGTTTCCACAATGTCTATGGACCGCTGGGCACCTACGAGGGAGGCAAAGAGAAGGCGCCCGCGGCGATTGCGCGCAAGGTGGCGCTGACTCCCGATGGCGGTGAGATTGAAGTTTGGG
>Ga0335071_10001281_pt1 | contig 27023 bp, 22 predicted proteins | sample Lox_Sample_15_FD_206724 | JGI IMG/M metagenome (GOLD analysis project Ga0335071, IMG submission 206724) | Soil microbial communities from Loxahatchee National Wildlife Refuge, Florida, United States - Lox_Sample_1.5 | ecosystem: Environmental > Terrestrial > Soil > Wetlands | place: USA...
CGGCCGCGAAGGCGAATCCGGCGCACGTGGCTATTGCGCAGGCTGGAAAATTGCTAGGTGCGAACTTTTTCCTCTGCACGCAGAATGTTGACGATCTTCTCGAGCAGGCTGGTTCGACAAACGTCGTGCACATGCATGGAGAACTTTTCAAGAGCCGCTGTGACACGTTTCGGCGCACGCCGTTTCACGACACGCGCACGTATGAGGGGGCGACGGACATTCCGCGATGCACCTGCGGTGGTCAGATCAGGCCGCATATCTGCTGGTTTGGAGAGATGCCTTTTGAAATGGATCGCATCTTTGATGCGCTTGAGAGATGTACGGTGTTCATCGCGATCGGGACATCCGGAGTGGTAGAGCCAGCGGCCAGCTTTGTCGCACATGTTCATCGCCGAGCGCGAACCATCTACTTCGGCGCTGAAGAACCGGCAAATGCAGGGTTGTTTTCCCGGCGCTACCTGGGACGGGCGGGAGAAGTGCTGCCTGAGTTGCTGTCCCCGCAATCGTAGAACCTAAGCACAATTAAGCGCTTAGATTTAAAAAAAACATAGGACGCTCGCCGGTACTGACCTTGTGCCAAGCGAGGTATGTACCTCCGAAATCTGGTATTAAAACCGAGGTGGTCTCAAGCTGAGAGTGAAAAATCCCCCCGCATCAATGCTCCTGAAGTGGCGGGATGCAGCTCGTGAACGTGATGCGAAAAAAAACAGCAAGAAGCCTCTCCGCTGAAATACTCGGAAAAGCAGCTGGCGTCATTTTGGTCCTATCGGGGCTGGCTACTTTGGTTGGCTGTCAGGGCTTGAGTCAGTCAGGCTCGGGTCAGCCCTCTTCGATGTTAGCTCTTGGCAATGCAAGCATCGATTTCGGAGATGTGACTCCGGGCAAGAGCAAGACTGTTACGATATCGGCCAACAACTCCGGAACTAAGACAGTGACGATCAGCGGTGCTTCGTTTTCATCGAAGTATTTTTCGCTCGCGTCGCCCACATTGCCTGTTTCGGTAGCGCCTGGCCTGAGCACCCCGCTCACCATCTCGTTCACACCCAATGCAGCTTCGATATTTAACGGAACCTTGACGGTCACCAGCGATGCTTCAGATCCAATCGTCACGGCATCGTTGACTGGCGCGGGAACGGGTCTTTTGCAGTTGAACCCGACGGCGGAGTCCTTCGGGAGCGTAACCGTAGGGTCGACGAAGTCTCAGACCATAACCTTGACGAACGGCGATTCTTCCAGCGTTTCGGTTTCTCAGATTTCAGTTAGTGGTGCGGGCTTCTCTCTTACCGGAGCCACGACTCCGCTTACGCTAGCCGCCTCGCAGAGCACTAACTTCACCGTAACTTTTGCTCCCAATGCCAGCGGGAATGCCAGCGGAACTGTGACGATCACTTCAGACGCGCCCAATCCGACACTCACGATGTCTTTATCGGGAACCGGGGTAGCTGCCGGCGCTCTGAGCGCGAATCCGACCAGCCTCAGCTTCGGCAACGTAAACACCGGAAGTACAGGGACACTATCGGAGACGATTACCAACATCGGGGGAACGAGCGTAACGGTATCTCAGGTGGGAGTGACGGGGACAGGTTTGAGCGTCAGCGGGATCACGACTCCCCTCACGTTGAATGCTGGCCAGAGCACGAACTTGACTGTTTCGTTTGCTCCGGGTACGGGCGGGGCAGTCAGCGGAACCCTGACCATCACCTCTACAGCAAGCAACCCGACACTGACTATTCCGGTGTCCGGGACGGGAGTGGCGCCTGGTGCCCTCACTGCGAATCCGACGAGCCTCAGCTTCGGCAACGTGAGCACAGGAAGCAAAGGAACGCTGTCGGAAACGATCACGAACACCGGCACCACCAGTGTGTCCATCTCGCAGATTTCAGTCAATGGCAGCGGGTTCTCAGTGAGTCGAGTGAATGCGCCGCTGACGCTGACTGCGTCGCAAAGCACCAGCTTCACCGTGAGCTTCGCGCCAACTTCCAGCGGCAGCGCCACCGGCACTCTTACAATCACCTCGGATGCTCCAAATCCGACGTTGACGGTTTCGCTGTCTGGAACAGGAGTAACGCCTGGGACGCTCAGCGCAAATCCAACTAGCCTTGCTTTTGGGAACGTGACCGTTGGGAGCACGGGAACGCTATCGGAGACAATTACCAATACTGGCGGAACGAGCGTGTCGGTGTCTCAAGTGGGAATTACCGGAACAGGTTTCAGTGTCAGCGGAATCACGACGCCCCTCACTTTGAACACCGGACAGAGCGCAAGTTTAACAATTTCGTTTGACCCGAATGCCGCTGGCACCTTCAGCGGAAACCTCACCATCACCTCCACTGCAACGAATCCGACACTGACGATTCCAGTGTCAGGGGCCGGAGTGGTAACGAGCGTAGGTATCTTGACCGTATCTCCTGCCACACTTTCGTTGGGAAATGTGGCTACAGGAACGAGCGGCTCGGCATCTGGAACACTGAAGGCGAGCGGAGCCAGCGTGACGGTGAGTGCAGCTAGTACGAACAACTCTGCCTTTACGATCACCGGCTTTGTACTCCCTCAGACTATTGCTGCCGGGCAAAGCGTCCCCTTCACCATCACGTTCAGTCCGACCGTGCCCGGAAGTGCGACTGCCACACTGACGTTTACCAGCAATGCGCAGCCGAACACAACAACCGAAGCTTTGACCGGTACCGGGACCCACGTCGTTGATCTGGTGTGGAACGCAAGTACTTCCTCAAACATTGCGGGATACAACATTTACCGCTTTGCACTTACGTCGAATGGAGCTTGTCCTGCGTTCCAGCAGTTCACGAAAATCAATACGGCCCTCCAAACGATTACGCAGTACACAGACACGAACGGAATTACCAGCGGCAACTTCTATTGTTACGCCACGACCGCGGTGGATACCAGCAACCAGGAAAGCGGACCTTCGAATACCGTTTTGACGACGCAAATCCCCTGAGGAGCAGAGAGTCGAACAGCTCACGAATTCCTCGCACTTTGCGCACTAACAATCAGCTGAGAGGCCAGGAACTTGGGTATTGCGGATACATGGTCTGGTTCCTCCTGCGCCCCTCTCTTTCCACGAGGGATGTTACGTCTCTCCACACGCTCCTCCCATGCCATCTGGGATGCTTGTGATCCGGCGCACGAACGCCGAGTCCCGGTGAATGCTTTCGAGTAGATCTTCGCTCCTGAGCCGCCATTCCAAGGATCTAGAGACCTTTACTCACGGTAGAGTTGCTTCCACTTCCTCGAGCATCCATTTTCCATTGCTGGCATCAAGGTGACAGTCATAGCCAACGAATCGCCCATTGAAGATATGCTGGAACAAACATGCCCGCTGGCCGCGCATTGCGGGATTTCCGGCGACAGGTTCGAGGTTTCCGTCGGGAGCGCCGGCGGCGAATACCTTGACTTGCCATTCTCCTTCCGGATCGTCGGTATAGCGGTGTGGATAGATCTCTGTCGCAAGATAGTACAGGCCTTTCTTTTCGTCAGCGCCCTTTGCGTTCCTGACCCAGAGTAGCGTGGGCGCCGCGACTGTCCCCGTGGACTTTAGCAGGGGTTTTTCTGGTGCGATGTCGAGTTCATGGATGTTGCTCGCGCTCTTGCTGATGATTTCAAAATGATCTTTGTCGTTCCCGCGATAGAACGTGAGGTAAAAGCGCCCGGAGTTCGGATCTCGAAACAGATTGGGATTCTGATTCCGCTGATCTGCAACCTTTGTCACAAGGACCTTCTCTTCAGTCAGATGGACGCCATCCTTCGATGAGGCGAGAACGATATAGCTGCCCGAAGTGTCGTAGTCGCGTGTAATCGCGAAGTAGAGAAGTTCCTTATGCGTGGGATCGGCTTTGGCCAATACGGTGGGCCAACGTGCGTTTGTCCATAAAGGGTTCTGTTCGTACTTTGTCCAGTTCACTAGATCGTTGCTCCTGGCGAGACCGATCCCACCACCTTCATTCAGTCCATACCATCCCCAATAACGATAGCCCGCACGCCGCAATTCCAGAACGCTCATCGTGTGCGGGAACTCAGCACCTTCCCACTTCTGCTCGTCCGGCAGTACCTGTCTTGGCTCGGTCAAACTCAGATACGGAACCGTGCCCCGCCACCGGCTGTTCTTTGGTCTGGGCTAGAGCAGCACATGCAAACCCTACGAAGATCACGACTGTGGCGATGTACTTACGAAACGAAGTGGACATGAGGACTTCCGTTTCCGGTTTCATGAAACTGTTTCGGCCGCAGGCATTTTCAAGCTGATCACAGCATTGCGTATGATCGGTTTTGCCCAGAAGCCGACGCTCAAAACGCATCCCAACGTGAGATACAGGAATGCCACGCCAGTGCGCAGACCGAAGTGATCGCCGATGCGTCCGATGATCAAGGGCACCACAGCGCCGCCCATGATTGCGCTGCTCAGGATTCCGCCAAGTGACCCATGATGCTCAGCAACGGAATTCAGTCCGAGTGAGACAAGAATTGGCCACATGACGGAAGCGAACAGTACCGATCGTCGGAAATGCAATCAGCGAAATTCGCGCAGGCCCGAAAAGCGCAGCAGTCAAGCAGATCAGGGCTCCCGTGCAGGCGGCTCTGAGTACATGGCGGCTGTCAATAATCTTCAGCAGCAGCATTCCGATGAAACAGCCGGTCGTCAGCAGTCCCCAGAACCACGACACGGCCGCCGCTCCGGTGGTGTGCGGATCGTAACCGTGATATTGCGAAAGGAACTTCGACATCCAATCCGCCGTGCCCTGTTCGGAGCCGACGTAGGCGAAGACGCAAAAGAAGAAGCCCCAAACCAGAGGCTTCCGGAAAAGACTCGCGTACATGTGCCAGGCCCCCGCCTTCTCATCGGCCGCTCGATCCACATGCGGAAAACGGCTGAAGTACAGAATGATGATCATGGCAATTGTGAAAACCGCGAATATCCAGTACATCGAGACCCACGGAACTGCGGTCGGCGTCAGGCGCCTGAGGGCAGTCAGCAGGACATCACCGTGCGAAGCGGGAGTCCCGAGATTCAGCACGAGATACGAATACATGTAAGGACTGAGAAAAGATGCCGATCCAAAAATTAGTTGGGCGAGGGCTGAGTTGAATGCGAAATTCTCTTCCCCACCCGCAACACGGAGCAGAGGATTGATGGCGGTCTGCAAGGCCGCCATGCCGGATCCCATCACGAATAACGATGCCACCGCAACTGGATAAGTCGGATGCAGCGCAAAGCTGAGAGATCCCACAGTTCCAGCCACGAAGGCTGCGATCATTACAAGCTTTTCGCCGAACCGTTCCACCATAAAACCCGCAGGAATCGACATCACACCGTAAGCGATAAAGAAAGAAAACGGCAGGAATGCGGCAGCGGTGAGTCCCACATGAAAAGTGCCTATGATGTCAGGAACGATTGGGCCGAGAATATTCGTGAGCAGCGACATCACGAAGAAGGTAAGGAAGACGATGACCGCCATAGATCGGTTTCGCGCCATCGCTTTGGGCATGGTTACTCCTTTGTGGTGACCTTCGAGCAAAACGTGAAACGTCCGGCCTCTTGCCCCGAAAAGCCAGCAAGCGCAAGCGTGATCATCTGCACGGGAAGAATCTCGAGAATAGGCATGACCGATCGAGGCGCACTGGGAAGAACACACGGCGCAAACGCAGAGTCTTCTCCGATCCATTCCGACTCGCCCTTCCGGTCGCTTATGTCCTAAAAGAGGCCACGGTTGAGTTTCTGCGTTTTTTTCTCGCCGGCAAATACAACGACAAAGGTATCCTTTCCCACCATCTCAAACGGACCGTGCCGGAAAGCAGCGCTGCTCATCCCCTCTGCTGGAAAATGATCTGCTTCCTTCACGATGAGCGCGCCCGTTCCCACCGATGCAAGCGATGGACCTCGTCCCACCAGAAATAAACGTCGAACACCTCTCAGCCGCTCTCCAAGTCGCTGTACGTGAGTTCCCCAGTTGGCAAGGTACTCTTGCCCACAGTTCCCCGCAATCTTCAGCTGTCGACGAATGGATCCCAGATCGCCTCCGCAGATCACCTCTGCGAGCCAACGCAACGCAAGCAGTGATACTACGTACGTCTTGCACGAGACAGAAAACTCTTGGCCTGCATCAGTCACAACCATGGCTGCAGCGTTTTTCGCCAGCGGACTCTCCGGCGTGTTCGTAACCCCGATAATTGGCGAGCGCCCTCGATTGCTTTTCAGAAGATGGACAATTTCAACACTTCGTCCGGACTGGGAAACTGCTACGATCAAATTCTTGCGATCGAAAAGTTGGGCTTGGTAGTGAATCAGTTCCGACGACTCCACCATCACAGGGTTCAAGTCGGCTCGGATTAGTTCGAGATAAAGAGGATGGAGCGCATGAAACGATGAGCCCATCCCTGTCAGGATAATTGCATTGAAACTTCCTTTCTGGACGCGCCTTGCGAGTTCTTGCAACTCTTTCGATACTCCGAGCCTGTTGAAAGTGCTGTCGAGAGCACGAGGCTGATCGAGAATGTCTCGAAGATACTCACCTTCAATGATCGAGAAATCATCTGACACTTTTTTCCTCCGAACCGCAGCGGTAATACCAGACCCTCGCTGCTCCAATCAGATTGGTATCCTCCCCCAGCGAGGCCAGCGCCAGTTGCGTCTTCTCAAACGGAACCAGCCGGCAACTGGACGCAATGATGCGATATATCTCGTCGATGAACAGCGCAGCACTCTTCATCACGCTGCCGCCCAGAATGATGATCTCTGGAACGAACATCGTGACCAGATTGGCCAATCCCAGGCCAAGGTAGCGCGCTTCACGTTCTACCGCGCGTTGCGCCCATACATCTCCCTGCTGCGCAAGTTGGCAAATCTTCTTGGCTGTCAACGGAAACGGTCGGCGACATTCCGCCGGCACGTTGTTTTCAAACCATTTCGCCAACGCTGGTCCCGCGCACATCGATTCCCAGCAGCCGCGAAAACCACAGTCACAAAGCGGACCGGAAGGATCGATCAGGTGATGGCCAATCTCCGGATGAAAGTCATCCACGCCACGGTACACCTTGCCGTCCAGAATGATGCCGACGCCAACTCCGGTTCCAACCGTAACGTAAATCAGCTTTTTCTTATCCCGGCCCGCGCCCCAGCCCGCCTCCCCAAGAGCAGCCGCGTCCCCGTCGTTTTCCATTGCAACTGGCACCTGGAAGATCTGATTCAAGTGCAGAACGGGGTTTTGCCCTTTCCACTTGGGAAAGAAATTCACATCCCCGAACTCTCCAGTGAATGAATCCGCCGGGCCAGTGGAACCAATTCCGATGCCAGTGATTCTCTCTTGGGCCTGGACTGAGGATTCGCGCAGCATTTTCACAATGAGATCCAGAAACTGTGTATATCCCCCGTCGGGATCAGTGGGCAGTTCCTGCTTTGCGCGAACTTGCCCGTACTCATTCACCATGCCTACGGCAATCTTGGTTCCGCCAATGTCAACTCCAGCTATCATGAGGTGCTCGCAATCTTGCTCGATTACTGCTTCCATTCGACGATCGCCCCTTCGTAGGGGGTGAGATCAATCTTCCACTTTGCCCCGTCTGCGCTTAGCGCAGATCCGCCATCCGGGGAGATTCTTGTCATGCTGCGCAATGCCAGCTTCGAGGCGATGCCCACATGCTGCACGCTGTCACTGTGGTTGACCAGAACGAGATATCCACGGTGATCGCCCGTGAGCGCCGACGCTTCCGCTGCCGGCTGGTCGGTACGAAATGTGGGCGTAACTCCGGCCCAATCGCGGAAGGCGGCGTAAATGCGGTGGGTTTGTTCTGGTTGGTCGAAAACTGCCGGCACATTCGCGAGGTAATGCTCGAGCGGATAAGCGCTCAGCAGCGTCTTCCCTGAACCGACTGCGTTCGTTACCAATGCCGGATGACCATCCTGATCGACCGCAATTACTTTCCCTGAGCTCACTTCAAGCAGAGCTCCCCATGACTCAGGACCGGCGCTCGGAACCGTGTAACGCAAAGTGTCTCCAGGTTTGAAATCGCCAAACGGGACCACGAACTTCAACGTCACTTCTGAACTGACGGCCCGATCAACCAGCCTCGCGCCGAACAGCGACGCCATTTCCGGAACAGCGCTGTCGGCCGCGACGGACGCATACAAAAAACCGCCGCTTTCGACGTAGTTCTTTGCCTTCTGATAAAAGTCTGAATGCACGTGCGCGAGAAGTACATCGCCTGTGCTGGTAATGGGGGAAGGCATGAACAGCATCGGACGCTTTGCCCAGTCGCCATATTCTCGTGGGAAGTCCGCCTTCAATCCTGCCTGCCTGGCGAGGATGAATGCAGTAAGCGAAGAACTCATCAGCCAATGGTTTCCGGCCGAGACATCAGGCTGACTACGGGCTGGCATCGCGTCCGCGTCATTGGTCGAGACATAAGGGGTAACTTCCGGACCACTCAAACCGAAGTGAGAGAAATCACCATGGATCTTTGCCCATTCGTCGGGAATGACGATGCCCACATCAGCGGGCGCAGGAGCGACCCCTGCGAAATCGAGCTGGCCCACCACCTGGGAAATTTTCTTGAACTCATTCGCGAGCGGCTTGTTCTGGCGATCCCAGGTGGTCATGCCCCAGCCAGTCTCCTGAGGCGTTCTGAGATATGGCACTTTGTGGAATTGCTGCGGCGCTGCATCCGTATAGCACCAGAGATCGACGCCAATGCTGCCTGCCCCCAAACCGGAATAAATCTGTGCGCGATCGTAGGCGGCAACTCTCTCCGGGGAGAACTGTGCCGTTGAAGCACTCATCTCGTGAATCATCACTGGATGCCCTGCACCTTGAGAAAGCGCGATCTCAAACGCTGCGCCATACGTTCCTCGGGCCGACAGAAGCGCATCCGGGAAGAGGTCGGGAGCGTACAACGTGAACGGATGCACGCTGAAAAAATCGACAAAGGGTGCGATCACGTCCGCACGGAATGGCCCATGGGTTATTTCTTCTCCGCTGGTGCCAACCACGATCGGATGCAGCTTGTCGTATTGCCGGATTCCGGTTGCGATCAGACGTGTCCAGTTGATCGCCATCGCGTCGGTCGTTTGATTCGCCACGATCCAAAACGGAGGTTCATCCGTGAGATCCCAGGCAATGATGCCGCTCTCGTTCGCGTAGCGGCGGCCGAATTCCGCAGCGAGATTCGTCTCAAGCCGGAGCATCTCTGGATCTGCATGTGGATGACGCCCATGTCGCCACGGCACATCCCAGTACGCCTCTCCTACTTCGCCGCCAATGAAGAAGGAAGGATGCAGATAGATCTGATACTTGTGCGCCAGTGAGATCAGGTGATCGAGTTGCTGATACGCGACCGGGTTGTAATCTCCGGGGCGCGGCTCGAACCATGCCCACAACATGTCGAAACGCACAATGCTGTAACCCAATTCGTGCATCTTGGCGAAGTCTGACTCGATGTCTTTGGGATCCCACTCCACTGGCCATTGCATGGCAGCTTTGGCCGGAACCCAATGCGCTCCGAGCGGGACAAATCGTTTTCCGTTGCGCGAGAAATATTGACCGTCAAGACGAACCTCTGGTAGCCGAGTTGTTCCATTCTTTACATCAGGAGCGTTTTGCGCCTGAGTGCTGAATGTTGGCAATAGCGATGCGGCCAGAAACACAAGCGTCATTTCGATCGAAGCACGGGTACTTCTCTTGAGCATGCAGTCTCCCGCCCGGCGATAGCACAGTGCTAGAACCCTGCGTTCTACATCCTTATGCATATATGTTGTCAAACTGTTATTTGGCCAAATGGATTTCAAAGCTCGTGAGTCGATAGTATGCTATTGAAAAATATACAGATAACTCTTAATGTCTTTGACGGGTCTTTATTATCTGATCTAACATTTACACATTTAATGATATGCGGTAATATTCCGGCGTATGGACGCTTCTGCGTTGAATCTCCGCTTGGATAACGATACTTTGGTAGTGGCTGAATCTGCGTCCGGCCATGCAAGGGATTGGCACACCAATTGCCCTTGTTTACTAACTAATGAACGCCCGAAATGAACAAAACCACAAGGGGTAGTAGTAGGAGAGTAATCCTAGCGTCAAGGAAAATATTTTCTATGACGCATCAAACACTTACGAAGAATTCAGCTATCCCCTCAGCCACGCATACAATCCTTCCGAACAAAATTAGGGAGGAATTGCCACCCATGACGATGCAAATTGGCGTAGTAGGGACAGATGGGATCGTGCTTGCCAGCGATACGCTTTGGATGCATGAAGACACAAACTTTGGAGCCGTTTTGCATACCAGCAACACATCGAAGCTGAGGATTGATTATAAGCAAGGCGTCGCCATAGCCTGTGCTCGATCCATGGAAACTGCAACTCGTGTCGCGGAAGAATTGATACGGGAGTGTATCGCGTCGCGTGGCGCGAAACCCCAACCTCGCCCCGTCAGTTCGGGGCGGCCGTTCCATGCGCATGTAGTCGATGGTCCCGACCATTGCACCAGTGTGCGTCAAGCTCTCGCCTGATTCGTGTCGTGCAAGACCGAAGTCCATGATCACGATCCGCCCTTCGCGATCGCGCATGATATTTCCGGGCTTCAAGTCGCGATGAACTACATGACGAGCATGGGCGGCTGCAAGCCCTTCGAACACCTGATGCATGATGGCCGTCGCGTCCCGTGAAGGGAGCTTGCCGCGGCGCTTCAGCACATTGGCCAGGCTTTCTCCCTCAATGAATTCCATGCTGACAAACTTCGTTCCGTCGGATTCACCGAAGTCATAAATGCGTACAACGTTGCGATGGGTGACTTCCCGAGCGAGGATGATTTCTTGCTTGAAACGCTGCAAGGTCTCGGCATTATCGGCGAGTTCGGGACGAATGAACTTGAGCGCAACCACGCGGTCGAGTTCACGATCGTGCGCCTTGTAGACTGCGCCCATCCCGCCGATGCCGAGCAGTTCGACAATGTCATAACGCTCCCCCAACAATCGCGCCACGAGAAAGCACTTGGTGCGTTGGTGAGACAAGGACGCCGGAATCGCTGATTGTGGCTTGGGAATCGCACGACGCGGTTGTAACGGTTGCGGAATCCTCGCGTTTGCTGGCGGTGTCCATGGTCTCCCCAAGTGAGCCCCGGCAGTTTGGTGATTTTCTCAGCCTTGCACAGATTTCAAGACTCGGTCAGTGACTGTGGTCACGCGTCGGGTTGGTTCAGGTTAGACGGGAAGGTGGTCGCCAATTGCGCAGAGGAGATGAGTTCTCGAGGATAGACCCGGAATGCTGGGTGTACTGATAGACGTCTGATCCTTGGTGAAGTGCTGGAAGTTCGTAGGGCAGGCCCCCTTCGGAGCAGACGCTCCGTCAGTTGCTAGACCACCAACTCCGCGCACCTTCATAAGGTCACGAAACAGTTAGCAGGAACAGGGAAAGGGATATTCAGATACCGCTTCGAACGTGCTGAGACCTGCGCAGCCATCAGGATGACCCCTGCGGGTCGAGCGTTAATCTCTGACCCGGAGGCGGCGATTTCAATTCTCTTCGGTCCGTGACCGTTTCGACCAACGTTCATGCGCCTGACGAGTGGTTAGATTCTGTTGAGTAGCCGCACCGGTGGAGGGCGGGTTGGCCGGAGTGAAGTAAGCAGATGGCGCTGAGGGAATGCTCGCCGCGGGAGTGCTGCTCCGACTGGGAATCCAGGTCGCAGCTTTGCGTTGCGCTTCTTCAATTTGCTCCGGAGTCAATAACATTTTCACAAGTTCGCGCGCCTGACGAGTACGTTCACTGGCTAGCAGGTACCACATGTAAGCGGCGATGAGGTCCTGCGGACCGCCTCGACGAGCCATGTGCAACTGGGCCATCGCCAATTGTGCGCTCGGCAGCCCAGCCTCAGCGGACTTCCTGATCGTATCCGTTTCGTATTCGGGCCCGTGTCCATTGCTGGCTTGCTTGCTGCTCGAGCTCTGGTCGAGCGGGCGATGCGAGAGGGTCATGAACAGAAGCTCTACGCGACTCGATACGCCTAACTTGTTGAACACCCGAAAGAGATAGTTCTTGATCGTGTGCTGACTCAGCTTCAGCCGGGCGCCGATCTCTCGATTGGTCAGACCTTCGGCCAAACAGCGAACCACCTCGACTTCGCGGTCTGAGAGCAAGTTCATCCCTTCAGCATTGACCGCACGCACGATGGGACTGTTGGCCAGGGCGCCGATCGCAAGACTTAACTGCGGGCTATTCGCCCAAATTTCGCCGTTGTGCACGCATCGCACACATTTGCTCAGAAGATCCAGCGAATCGTTTCTTCCGAATACTCCTCGAGCCCCGGCGCGAAAAGCTTGTACGACTGCTTCGTCCTTGGACGATCCGAGCAGCAAGACCGTGCGGATATCGGGCCGTGACGACCGCAATTCTTGCAGGATTTCGAGGCCCCGGGAGGGCTGCTCGTCGAGGTTGGAACTGATCACTAGCACGTCGACGTTCTGCGCAGCAGCAGCCGCGGCCAAGCCAGAGGAGTCGGATTCAAAGGGTATGATTTGAAGATCAGCGTGCCGCGACAATGCATCAGCAAGCAACCTGGTGTGAATACGCGTGTAGTCCGCGACGAGGACTCGGATCAACTTTCCCCCCGTGGAGCCAGGATTTACATCTGCACTCATAAAGGCAGGCCCTGCCGGCAGGGCTGGAACTCCTGCAGTTTTCGATTCAAGGGGGAAGTTGAAAGCGCCGCTAGGGCGATGGGCTCTGTTCGCGTTTAATACTACCGATTGGGAAGCAATGTTGCAAGAGTCTGCAATCAAAGGCTCTGGTGGCGCGAGCAGACTTCAACAGTTCTTCACCAACCCATTTAGGTGGCGTCTGTGAGAACCTTCGGGGCAATTTGGCAGATCTATGCAAGTTGAACAGTAGAAATGAGTTGTTGATGACCCTGGTGGTTGTCAGCGTGCCTTGAGACTTCTTTGCGTTTACGGCGGCGTCCGCCTGCGTAGAGAAATATGTCCTACGCCGAAATTCTCTATTACAGGGATGATTGTCCTTGTTACGATAGAGGAACACGGCGCTGAGAATATCCGCTTCTTGCAAATATCTGCGACGAACGGGTAACTTTGCCGTAGCAAACCAGAGTTTGCTCCGCGCTACTCAAATTCCCCCGGAATCGACTCAAAAGCTTTGACGCCGCGGGGAAGAGCTTGACTCTTGACTTTGGACGCATGTAATAGTAAGATCTCTATCGACTTAGTAGTGATTGCGTGGTGCGGGGACGTGCTATGCAATCTGCTTCACAGATGTGGTCATGATTGCAATCACTGCGGGATGTACCTGCAATCACAGACTAGAGAACGGGCCCCCGAAGACAATGTGTCCGATCCGGTAGTAGTCGAATCTGCTCGGACGCCGCATAACCCTCCCCTAAGAGCCGCTTGATCGAAGTATGTGATTTGTGGATTGAGCAGTAACGAGTCCCAGTAGGCATCATCTCCCCCCGTTAGCGAGCTGGTTATTTCACTTTCGATCCTCAAAGATCGGAAAACCATCACTATTCCACTTTCAGGAGCACCCGAAAGGTGTGACTCAGAGGGCGAAGCTATGGCCACGAACTCGATCATCCGAGACACGGTTTTCCCTGCTTCGATTCCTGATACGGATCCTAAGAGCTGGTATGCGCTACACACGCGACCGCGGCATGAAAAGGCTGTCGTGCACCGATTAGCCGAGCATGGAGTGGAGACGTTTCTTCCAACGATTACTGAAACGCATCGCTGGAGCGATCGCAAGAAGACGGTCGAACTGCCGCTGTTCAGTTGTTACGTTCTCGCCAGGTTCGTCCCGAATCGGACGGAGCGCTTACGGGCGCTACGCGTTGGCGGAGTTCTTGGCTTGGTGGGCAGTCGTGGAGAAGGTACACCCATTCCAGACGAACAGGTCGATGCAGTACGAACGCTAGTCGAAGGATCATTGCCCTGGTCTTGTCATCCCTTCCTCAAGATAGGTCAGCGCGTTCGAATCCGCAGCGGCGCTCTTGATGGCTTGGAAGGAATTCTTGTCTCACACAATGGAGCACAATCGCTTGTAATCTCCATCGACGCAATCCAAAGATCCCTGTGTGTTCGCGTCGAAGGCTACCAGGTCGAAGCCGCCTAACTTCCTAGTGCCAGTTTCCCTTACCCAGGAGCCCCTGGATCGTGGAACATAACAAAATCGAAACCGCGCGGTTACTCGTCGTAAGCCGCGACTCCACCCTACTGACTCCGCTTTGGTCGGCCGGTGACTCAAACGCCTGGCACATCGAGACAGCGATAAGTGCCTGGGATGCGGCCGAGCGCATTCAGTCCGGTCCAGTACCGCATATACTCGTACTCGATCTGCCGCGCGGCGATGATGATGGCCCGCATATTCTGCGATCACTTCACAGAATCCATCCAGGTCTATCGATCCTCGTCGTCTGTTGTCCCGAAGACGCGGACCGGAACGAAGAGGTCATCGAGCTTGGAGCGCAAGAAGTCTTGATCAAGCCGGTGGATGGCGCTCACCTTGAGTGGGTGATTCAAGGCTACCTTACTTCGCCGCTTGACCGGGACCGCGAAAATGTTGCCGCGAATATCGAGCAAGTAGGACCGGACTTGTTCTTCGTGAGCGCCGGTCCGGTGAGTCAAAAGATCCGGACTCAAGTCCAACTGCTTGCTGCGGCAGACGTTCCGGTTTTGATACTTGGCGAACCCGGCAGCGGCAAAGATACAGTCGCGAGATTGATCCACAAATTATCCACGCGTTCGCGATTTGAGTTCCTCAAGGTAAACTGCGCCAACAAAACAGCCGAGCAGTTGGAGGCCGAACTATTTGGGACACGCTTTTCGGGTAATGGACGAATAGGAACGAGTCTGCTGGAGCGAGCGGACAAGGGGACGCTCTTCTTCGATGAGATTACCGAGATGCCGCTCAGTATCCAAAACCGATTAACGCATATTCTGCAACACAAAAAGGCGAATACCGCTGAGAGATCGCCCATTGACTTCCGAATCCTGGCGGCAACCAGCGCAAATACGGAACGTGCAATGGCGGAACAGACGCTTCGCGAGGACCTCTATTATCGTCTAAGCGCGTTTTCCGTTCAGGTGCCTTCGTTGTGGCAGCGAAGGAGCGAGATTGGTGTGCTGATGCAGCACATGATGCAGCGCCTGGCCCGGCAATACGGACTCCCAGGCAGGACCTTCTCTGCGAAAGCGCTCAATGCCTGCAGAGGCTACTCGTGGCCCGGGAACTTCAAAGAACTTGAGAGTTTCGTTAAACGTTATCTGGTAGTTGGAGAGAAGGATATGGACTTCAACGGCTTTCGACCGGACCTTGTCAAATCTGACCGAGAGTATGCTCACGCGGTCGATGCGCGAATGACCTCTGGCCCACAAAACCTTCGTGAACATCGCGAGCACGACGATGGCGAGCGCGAGATAATCCCAAAGTCATTGAAGTCCTTGGTCGAGATCGTCAAATCCGAGGCCGAAAGAAACGCCATCGGGGTTGCGCTGCAAAAGACGGGATGGAACCGCAAAGCGGCTGCACGACTGCTTCAGGTCAGCTACCGGACTCTGTTGTACAAAATCGAGCAGTATCATATGAGTGCGTCGGAACCTATTCTCCCCTCAATTCCGGAGAAGACATCGTTCCAAAGCGCAGGCGTGAAGGGCACGGACAAAAATGGCCGGGCAGCATCATGACGCTTCGGAAGAACGGCTGAGGAATGCTTATGGAATCAAATAGAAGCAGCTATTGGCCTACAGGACTAATCATTGTCGTCACCCTAATTGTTCTCTCGAGCACGCTCCTCGGGCAGACAACCACAGCAAGCGCGGAACAACCCGGGGCTCCAGCCAGGGCGGAAACCAAATCCGCGGCGGCGTCGGATGCGCCCAGGCCACACGACGGCAATTTCGTAATTGGCAATGACGATGTCCTCGCGATCAACGTTTGGAAGGAGGCAGAGATCTCGCGGTCCATTCCGGTCCGCTCCGATGGCAAGATTTCTCTGCCTCTGGTGGGGGAACTGCAGGCGACAGGCCGGACACCGTTGAACCTGGAACAGGACATTGCGGAGCGGCTGAAGAACTATATCTCCGAGCCTGAAGTAACAGTTATCGTTCAGCAAATCAACAGCCAGAAGTTCAATGTCATGGGGCAGGTTGTTAAACCTGGCTCCTACTCCTTGGCCAGCGCGGTGACCGTGCTTGATGCCATCGCGGTGGCTGGTGGATTTCGCGATTTTGCCAAACGAAAGTCTGTTTACGTGTTACGCCAGAATGCCGACGGAACCCAAACTCGTCTTCTGTTCAATTACAAAGAAGTGATTAAAGGTCAGAATCCGGCACAAAACACAAAGCTTCAGCCACACGACACAATCATTGTTCCCTGAAATGAAGTTTTCGTCCGCAATCCGTTCAGAGCTGATCCGTTCCACACGTTTACTCTTCGGACTGACGTTGCTCTTGAGTACTGCATGGGCACAAACAAATGGCACGGGACAACAACAAGCCGTGCCCGCCTTGGTCGGTGTGGATAACAGTGCGGCAGCGGCAGAGACCTACAATCCCGACACCAGCGATGATCGCATGATGACGCCGCCCCCAGTAAGCGGGCAGACATATCCTGTGGCATCAGGCTCGCAAGAACGCTCCAACTATCTGAATGCGGGATTGTCTTTTACCAGCGCATATACGGATAACGTTCTCGGGGGAGCGAGCGCACATCCATTGAGTGACATCACTTACTCGGTGGCACCCTTTGTTACTTTGGATGAGACGACCACCCGGATGCGATTGGTTTTGGGGTACGCCCCAGGCTTTACGTTCTATCAGAAGACGGATTCCCGCAACGAGGCTGACCATAACGCCTCAATTGAATTTGACTATCGGCTCAGTCCTCACGTGACTTTCAGCGCGCACGATGGGTTTCAGAAGAGTTCGAATGTGTTCAGCCAGCCCGCAGCCTTGCAGGACGGAACTGTCTCCGGGGCAGTTCAGGTTCCGAACTTTTCAGTCATTTCGCCGGCCGCGGACCGGCTTAGCAATCTGGGGAACGTAGGGGTCAATTACCAGTTTGCCTTGAACGATATGATCGGGGCCAGCGGGACCTTTTCGAATCTCCACTACCCCGACCAAACTCAGGCGGCCGGACTCGCTGACTCGAGCTCCCAGGCGGGGTTAGCGTTCTACGCGCACCGGGTGGGTCGACAACAGTACGTGGGGGTGACCTACTCGTTTCAGCGGCTATTGTCATATCCGACGATCGGGCGGAATGAAACGCAGACGCATGCGGCGCTGCTCTTCTATACGTTTGCGCCAAGCTCTTCGAAGCTTTCGATTTCGTTCTTTGGCGGCCCACAATATTCAGACACTACCCTGCCGGCTGGGCTCATGGCCTTGAAGTCCTGGACAGGAAGCGGAGGTACGAGCGTCGGCTGGCAGGCGAAGTTAACCAGTTTTGCTGTCAGTTATTCACACATTATTTCGAGTGGCGGAGGACTTGGCGGGGCGGTGAATCAGGATAGCGGAGCACTGTCTGTCGGCCAGCAGCTTACCAAGACACTGCGCGCTTTGGTGAGCGGAGGCTATGCGCAGAACAATATCATCGGGAGCGCGCAACTGGGAGTCTCGAACGGTCACTCGATCTCGGGGTCCGCATCCCTTGAGCAAATGATCGGCCAACATTTTGCTGTCAACCTCGGTTATTCGCGTGTTCACCAGAGCTATAGCGGGATCCGGGCCATTTCGTCCAATCCGGATACCAACCGCGAATCAATATCCATCTCATATCAATTCTCCAGACCTCTAGGAAGATAAGTCATGGTAGAAGAGTTAGACGAACAAAGCGGAGAAGGGCTCGATATTCCGCGGTACTTGGGAGTGGCGAAGCGCCGCCACTTGCACTTTCTGATCCCGTTCTTCATCGGATGGGCTGTGGTATGGGTGGCGAGCTGGATCTTGCCACCGCGCTATCAGTCGAGCACATTGATACTTGTCGAGCAGCCATCGATGCCCAAAGACTATGTCACACCCAACATCAATGATGACCTGCAACAGCGGATGCAGAGCATCACTCAACAAATTCTGAGCCGAACGAATCTGCTGCACATCATCGACCACTTCCACCTCTATTCTCGCAAACACAGCGAACGGACACCGGATGACAAAGTAGCCGCCATGCGGAAGGACATCGACATTGAGCTTGTGCGCGACGAAGTACGACGTCAGATTACGGCTTTTAACGTTGCTTATACGTCACGAGATCCGCAGATCGCGCAGCAGGTCACGGGCGAACTAACGAACTTGTTTATCAACCAAAACCTTGAGGTTCGACAGCAGCAATCCGAGGGTACGACTCAATTCCTCGAGTCGCAACTGGAGGCGGCGCAAAAGGACCTGGCAGCCCAAGAGGAAAAAGTTCGAGATTTCAAGGCGCAGCATGTTGGAGAGATGCCTGGTCAACTAAACAGCAATCTTCAGATTCTGCAAGGTCTCCAGACGCAAATGCAGACGGAGGAAGACGCGCTCAACACTGCGCGGCAACAGCGCCTCTATCTGCAAACCCTTGCGGACCAGTATCGTGCCACGCAAGGTTCCGTGAAGAGCGTGGAGGGCACTCCCCTGGGCCTGCCGGCAATCGATGACCAACTACAGAAGCTGCGGGCGCAGCTTGCCGATCTCACTTCCCGCTATACAGAACGCCATCCCGACGTCAGAAAGCTGAAAAAAGAGATAACAAGAAACGAGATACTCCGTGCTCAGGTTGTAGCCGCGATGAAGAGCAAGGCCTCCGAGCCCGGAGCGGATGGAAATGCCGGTCCCGATGCGACACAACTAACGATGCTGGCACCGATCGAAAGCCAACTGCGATCGAATCAGCTCGAGATCACAAACAGGGAACACGCGATTGCGTCGCTGAAGGGCAAAACTGAAGATTACCAGGCGCGTTTGAATCAGGAGCCAATTCGCGAGCAGCAGTTGGCAGACTTGACCCGGGGCTACGACCAAAGCAAAGCGAATTATGACGAACTGTTGAAGAAGAAGAATCAATCGAGCATGGCCACGAGCATGGAACTTCTCCAGCAAGGCGAGCGGTTCCGGGTCATGGATCCACCCAGCCTGCCGCAAAAGCCAGAATTTCCGAACCGTATGAAGTTCTGTGGAATGGGCGTCGGGATCGGCATAGCCCTTGGACTTATAGTCGTCGTCGCACTTGAGATGCTCGACGACCGAATGTACACGTCTAAGGAGATTCGCAAAATATTGCCGGCAGATGTCATTGCTGAAATTCCTGCGATCACAAACGCTTCAGATGAGCTAGTCGCAAAAAGAAGGTTTTGGCTCGGTTGGGTTACCGCTGCGTTTGTGTTTGGTACGATGCTTGTGGGCACCGCTTTTAGCTTTTTGCGTGGTTAGAAAGTCGCCGTGTACAAGCGTTTCTACAACCTGCAGAAGAACCCCTTTGAGATCACTCCAGATCCCGGGTTCTTATACGCCACCCGCAAGCATAACGAGGCCCTTGCTGCCCTTTACTACGGCGTAAAAGGCCGTAAGGGGTTCGTCGTTCTGACTGGCGAAGTCGGTACCGGAAAGACCGTTATCGTTCGCTGTCTCCTGCAGATCCTGAACCGTGCGAACGTGGCGTTCGCTTACGTCTTCAATCCATGTTTGAGCCCGATGGAATTCCTGCAATACGTTGCTGGTGATTTCCGGTTACCAACTGCGGGCAAATCGAAGAGTGAGCTCTTGCTCGAACTCAGCCAGTATGTGATTTCCAGGTATCAGAAGGGATACACGACAGTTCTGGTGGTGGACGAGGCGCACCATCTTTCGACCGACGTTCTCGAGGAGGTACGGTTGTTGACCAATCTCGAGACCGGGCAGGCAAAACTACTTCAGATCTTGCTTGTGGGGCAGCCAGAGCTGGATGACAAGCTGGACTCCATTGATCTACGGCAACTAAAGCAGCGCATTGCCCTCAGGGCCAACCTTGGACCGCTCGACTTGGATGAGACACGTGGATACGTATATCGCCGTATGCAAATAGCGGGCTGTTCTAGACCGGCGGAAGTGTTTCCTATGGAAACAGTCCTCGAGTTGCATCGGCAATCACGCGGGTATCCAAGACTGATCAATACGCTGTGCGAAAACGGGTTGATCCAAGGATACGCACGACAGACTCGAAACATCGGGCCACAGGTCATCGAGGAGATCGCTGCCGACTTCCGGCTGAACGTCGTGCATCCATCAGTTCTGCAGAACCGAGAGCCCGGGGCTGCGAGCGAGATTCAACGAGCAGCTCAGACCCTTTTGGATTTGTATTCGCGACTAAGGAGTACGCAGCGGAGCAGTTCTGATGCCAGCATGCAAGTCGCCGCGGGAGCGCGTGAAGATGAGCCTTATATTTGATGCCTTGCAGAGATCGGGCACGGAACAGTCGGGAGTCGAGTACCCCGATATGGTTTCGATAGCTACTGCGGTCTTTGAAGCTCCTAGCCATCCCCAGGCTGCCGCACCTACGGTACAGGTCCCGGTGCCCACGACCGCACCAACAATGGATTTGTCAGAGGCTGCTGCGATCGAGTTGCCGGTGCAGGCGGAGGAGAGCGTTGCTTCAGCATCGTTTCCCGCCTTGGAGGTTTCGCCAGCACCTGAGAGTCGTCTGGTCTTCTTCACTCAGCCTGAGAGTCTCCCTGCGGAGAAATTTCGTTTTCTCGGGGTGCGGTTGCGGCAGATTCGGCAGAGTCGCCCTTTGAAGAAGGTGCTTGTGACCAGCACGATCCCAGAAGAAGGGAAGAGTCTGGTTGCTCTCAATCTGGCTGGCGTGCTCGCGCGCCGGAAAGAGAAGGTCTTACTGCTCGAAGGTGACCTACGACGCCCGGTTGTCGCCCATCATTTTGGACTGGGAAGGCTCGCTGGTCTGGCGGAGTGGCTACAGAGCGGGATGGAGGTACCCTCAAATATCTATCGCTTGGGGGGACCTGGTTTCTGGATCATGCCCGCGGGATCTCCTCCAGCCAATCCCCTGGAACTGATGCAGTCGGGGCGGTTGTCAAAGCTCATCGCCCAGCTCGCCAACCAGTTTGATTGGATCCTGGTGGATTCCCCGCCGCTGCTCCCTTTGGCCGACACAACCGTATGGAGCCGAATGACGGATGGCACGCTGCTGGTCGTCCGCGAAGGAACTACCAGGAAGAAATCGTTCCAGCGCGGCATCGAGGCGATCAAGAAATCTGATCTGTTAGGAGTTGTTCTGAACGGCTGTAACGACACGGATCACGATAGTTACTATCAGCGCTATTCTCCCCCCGAATCGAAATAGAGTTCGAGCGTTCTTTTTCCCAGACATTCCACCCCTTCTACAGCAAGCGGCAAACAGCAAGGCTTCCCGCGTCATTCGAAGAGATCGGAGAAGAAAATCGTGAATTTACATCGATCTTTCGCTGGTTCTGGCGATGGCCCTTTTGCGAGAGAAGTCGAGGTCCAGGAAGACCGCGAGGTTCTCAGTCAAAAGGCATTTCATCGTGTGATCTCGATTGAGAGAAGGCGCACGGAACGATCACGCAAGCCGTTCCTTCTCATGCTGCTCGACATGGGGGACCACCTGCCCACGGAAACGAACGGGAAGCATCTGGCCAAGTTGTTAGGGGCGCTCGCTTCCTTGACGAGGCAGACGGATGTGGCAGGCTGGTACGAAACGGACCGAATCGTGGGAGTGCTGTTCATCGAGATCTGCTTGGAAGAACGGCAAATGATCGTCAGCACGATCATCTCCCGCGTTAGCGAAATCTTGCGGGACCATCTCAGCCTCGAGCAATTCAACCGCGTCACCTTCTCCTTTCATCTGTTTCCTGAAGACTGGGGCAAGGATTCAAAGAAGCCCAGCAATCCTGTGTTCTATCCCGATCTCTCGAAACAGGCGCACAGGCAGCGAACAGCTGGGGCAATGAAGCGAGCCATTGACATTCTGGGTAGCATGCTCGCCCTGCTACTGCTTGCGCCTGCTTTCCTGGTCATCGCGGGAGTCGTTAAGGCAAGCTCAAAGGGGCCAGTATTCTTTCGGCAAAAACGGCTTGGACAGCACGGCAAGCCTTTTGTGTTCTTTAAGTTTCGCTCGATGTACGTGGGAAACGACGCCCGCACACATCAGGAGTACGTCAGGAAACTAATCGCTGGAAAGGCGGAGCGCCACAAAGGCAATGGTAACGGCGAGGGCGTATTCAAGCTAACGTCGGACCCGCGAGTCACACGAGTGGGATCCTTCTTACGCAGAACCAGTCTGGATGAACTGCCTCAGTTCTATAACGTTCTGGTAGGCGACATGTCGCTCGTGGGACCGCGCCCGCCGATTCCATACGAAGTGGAAAGCTATGATGTGTGGCACCGTCGCCGTCTGCTTGAGGCGAAGCCCGGCATTACCGGGCTTTGGCAGGTGAGTGGTCGCAGTCGCGTGACCTTCGACGAAATGGTTCGGCTTGACTTGCGATACGCGCGATCCTGGTCTCCCTGGCTGGATATCAAAATCATATTGCGCACACCGTTGGCGGTCTTGATGGGCGAAGGTGCTCATTAAGCAACGCTGTACCTCCCCTCCACCACTCCTCCGTCAATTTCTCGGAAAGAAGGATCGAATGGCTACCTACGTAACAGCGCCTGAAAGCTCCCCCGGATCTCCAAAACGAGGCAGCGACGTCGTACGGTTTGGAATCGTCGGCTACGGATATTGGGGTCCAAACGTGGTCCGCAACCTGAAACAGCTGCCCAATACCCAAGTCATGACCCTGTGTGACCTGAAGGTCGCTGCTCGAAAACGGGCTCACAAGGATAACCCACAGGTGGAGATCGTATCCGATCCGGGCGAAGTGCTGACATCTCCAGAAATCGACGCCATCGCTGTGGTAACGCCTGTATGGACGCATTACGAATTGGCTAAAGCGGCTCTCGAAAACGGCAAGCACGTTTTCGTCGAGAAGCCGTTTACCAGCAATACGGCGCAAGCGGAAGAACTGATCGAGTTGGCGGAGAAGAAGAATCTGAAGATCATGGTGGACCACACCTTCCTGTTCACACCTGCTGTCAGGAAGATCCGCGAACTTCTCAACGAGAACATCCTCGGGAAGCTTTACTACTACGACTCCATGCGCGTGAACCTTGGCCTCTTCCAGCACGACATTAACGTAATCTGGGATCTTGCTCCTCATGACCTTTCGATCATGGATCACCTGATCAGTGAGCGCCCCGAGGCGATTGTAGCCACGGGTCAAAGTCACCTGAATGGACTGGAGGACATAGCGTTCATCACGCTCTACTTCCCCGACAAGTTGGTGGCGCATGTCAACGTGAATTGGTTGTCTCCGGTCAAAATACGGACCACATTGATCGGTGGCGAAAAGAAGATGCTGGTTTGGAACGATCAGGCGGCCGATGAAGAGGTGAAAGTCTACGACAAAGGCGTGACTGTCACCAGTCCGGAAGGCGTCTATAACCTGCTTGTCAATTACCGCTCCGGCGATATGTGGGCGCCGAGACTCGAGCGAGCCGAGGCGTTGAGCCGGGAGCTGTCCTATTTTGTCGATTGTGTACTCAACGACAAGAACCCTATGAACGACGGGCAAGCCGGGTTGCGCGTCGTCAAGATGCTCGAAGCTTCCAACGAATCGATCCGTCAAAAGGGAGCGCTGGTTTACCTCTGATGTATTCCGCTAAGCAATACAAAGCTAATGCCTGAAACACTTTCATTCGCGCAGCGCGGTGCGGCTCTGAGCCGGGCAGGATTCGGATCTTCACCCGAGATTCCAAAGATCCTGCTAGTCGCGACGGATCGCTGGTATCCGACGGCACGGTTTGGACTGGCTCTGGCGAATGCCGGATGCAATGTTGAAGCAGTCTGTCCTCAGGGTCATCCGCTGGCTCTTACCCGAGTCGGGCATCGACTGTACCCTTACAACGGGATGTTGCCGCTAGTTTCGATTAGTCGTGCAATCCATGCCGCAACTCCAGATCTCGTCATTCCTGCGGACGACCTCGCCACCCGGCATTTGCAACAGTTGCACATGCGCGAATGCGAAGACGTCCGTTCGCATAGCGAGCTCTGCAAACTTATCGAGCGCTCTCTCGGTGCGGCAGACAGCTTTGCCATCGTTCGCGCACGAAATGATTTCATGGAAGTCGCACGCGAAGAGGGCATTCGAGTTCCCCATACCTCAGTCATCGCGAGTACGGGGGATCTTCACAGCTGGATTGCACGAAGAGGCTTTCCGACGGTGCTGAAAGCAAACGGCACGTCCGGAGGTGATGGAGTCCGGGTCGTGAATACCGTCGAGGAGGCAGAACGCGCCTTCAGAAAACTTCAGTCGCCACCTTTGGTGGCTCGAGCCGTTAAACGAGCAGTGATCGACCGCGACGTGACTCTGGTTTGGCCCTCCCTGCTTCGCCACAGGCCGGTTGTGAACGCCCAGAGTTATGTTGTCGGTCATGAAGCGACCAGCAGTGTTTTCTGTTGGGAAGGGAAAGTCTTGGCCGGCTTGCACTTTGAGGTCGTCGAAAAGATGGGACCGGCGGGACACGCCACGGTCGTGCGGTGGATTGACCACCCGCAGATGACGGCTGCAGCCGAAAAAATTGCTCGTCGCCTGAAGCTGTCCGGTGTCCATGGTCTCGATTTCATGATTGAAGCAGGAACCGGGGATGCTTACCTGATTGAGATCAATCCACGAACGACTCAGGTCGGACACCTTTCTTTGGGGCCCGAACGAGACCTTCCTGCGGCACTGTACGCAGCAGTCACTGGAAAAGAGGTTCAGCCAGCTACAGTCCTGACGCGGAATGACACGATCGCACTTTTTCCGCAGGAGTGGAAAAGGGATTCCACAAGCCCGTTCTTGTCGTCTGCATATCACGATGTTCCGTGGGGAGAGCCGGAACTCGTGCGGGCATGCATGCGTCAAGTACCGCAAAACGGCACACAACGATCTTCGAAACATGTAGTTCCCCAACAGAATATCTCTGCTCGCGCGATGGCTATCCAACGAGCAAGACCGCAAGCTGACTGTTGCGCGATCAACCCCGAATAACTCCCCTCGGGGTTTTGCCCTCTCCAGAAAGGTAATTTGATTGAGCACGAATCCACATCTCTGTATCGCTGACGACGTCAAGCTCGGACGCGATGTGAAGCTTTCCAAGTTCGTCAACCTTTACGGATGCGAAGTTGGCGACGAGACCAAAATCGGAGCCTTCGTGGAGATTCAAAAGAACGCTTCCGTCGGCAAGCGCTGCAAGATCTCGAGCCATACATTTATCTGCGAAGGCGTGACGATTGAAGACAACGTCTTCATCGGCCACGGAGTCACTTTTATCAACGACAGCTATCCGCGAGCGACTACAGCTGCTGGCGGGTTGCAGACCGAAGCTGATTGGAAGGTGGAACGCACACTCATAAAGAAGGGCGCTTCTGTTGGTTCCGGTTCAACCATTCTGTCGAAGGTTATAGTGGGCGAGAACGCCATCGTAGGAGCAGGAAGTGTTGTCACGAAAGATATAGCCCCCAACACTATCGTAGCTGGCAATCCCGCAAAGCTGTTGCGTCGTATTGAACAAACAGGGGAGAAAAAATGAGCGATCATAACAACATCCCGTTTCTAAATTTGGTTACTCCGCACGTCGAGCTTGAGCAAGAACTTACGGCGGTTTTTCAGAAAGCTCTACGTACTGCTGGCTTTATCGGTGGTCCGATCGTGGAGGAATTCGAGAAGGCATTCGCTAATTTCTGTGACGCGAAATTTGCGACTGGTGTCAGCAATGGCACCGACGCGCTGCGATTTGCCCTGATGGCTTGCGGAATTCAGCAGGGAGATGTTGTCGTCACCGTGCCCAATACCTTCATCGCCACGACTGAGGCGATCTCGCAAGCGGGCGCGACGCCGGAGTTCGTCGACATCGACGAACGTACCTACAACATGGATCCCGCGAAGTTGAAGGAATATCTGGAGAACCATTGCGAACTGAATTCTTCGGGACGTCTGGTGAGCCGGCGAAGCGGTCGTCCTGTCGCTGCCGTCATTCCGGTTCACTTGTATGGCCAGATGGCCGACATGGACCCGATCCTGGAACTCGCAGAGCGATACGGACTGATCGTGATCGAGGATGCCTGCCAGGCGCACGGAGCGGAATACTTTTCCCGCAATCACAGCCGTTGGATGAAGGCTGGCTCGATGGGACGAGCCGCGGCGTTCAGCTTCTACCCTGGGAAGAACCTCGGAGCCTGCGGAGAAGCAGGAGCAGTTACGACCAATGATGCGGCTCTCGCCGGCAAGACGAAGATGCTGCGGGATCATGGTCAAGCCAAGAAGTACTACCACGATATCGAGGGCTACAACGGTCGGCTCGATGCGATCCAAGCCGGAATCTTGCACGTAAAACTCGGGCATCTCGCCACGTGGAATTTCCAGCGTCGCAATCACGCCGCGGAGTATCGTCGGCTGTTCGAAACTGCCGGATGTGGAGTGAATCCACCATACGAGCCGTCCTGGTCCAAGGCCGTGTACCACCTTTACGTGGTCCGCGTAGAAAACCGCGAAGTCCTGATGGAAGAATTGAAAAAGGCCGGTATCGGGACGGCGATTCACTACCCGATTCCGCTGCATCTGCAAAAGGCCTACGCTTCTCTTAAGTATCGACCGGGCGATTTCTCGGTTGCTGAGACGGTCGCGGCGGAAATCTTATCGCTGCCGATGTTCCCGCAGCTAACAACTGAACAACAGGCGACCGTCGCGGGCGAGGTTGCGCGCCTGTCGCAAGTCGAAGTGGTAAGGTGAATAAGACGGACTATTCGAGTGTAGGTTGTAACCTACAGAGTTGAGAGAAATGAGCATCGCCATTGCAGCGAATCCAAAAGCGAGTGAATTGCGGCCCGCGTTAGGTCCGAAGCCTGCCAGACAGAAGAAGATCTGGGTGGATCTGGATAATTCTCCGCATGTTCCGTTCTTCCGGCCGATCATCGAGGAACTCAGAAAGAAAAACT
>Ga0335071_10001282_pt1 | contig 27014 bp, 23 predicted proteins | sample Lox_Sample_15_FD_206724 | JGI IMG/M metagenome (GOLD analysis project Ga0335071, IMG submission 206724) | Soil microbial communities from Loxahatchee National Wildlife Refuge, Florida, United States - Lox_Sample_1.5 | ecosystem: Environmental > Terrestrial > Soil > Wetlands | place: USA...
CTCGGCTAGATCCCTCACGAGGTCGAAGCGCCCGCCGTCCCGCAGCGGCTCGAGGAGCTGCCCCACGAGCGCCTCGATGCGCGGCCGCAGCGCCTCGACCATGCGCGGGGTGAACGCCTTGTTGACGAGCCCCCGGAGCCGCGTGTGATCGGGCGGGTCGCGGAACAGCATGATGCGCGACATCGCGCGCATCGCGCGCGCCAGCGGGTGCAGCGCCGACGGATCGACGGCGGCCGCGACCGCCGGCGGCTTCGGCTGGAAGGCGCGGTCGACCGAGGTGCGCGGATCGCGCAGCACGGCGATCACGTCAGCGTGACGCGTCAGCACCCAGAACCGGAAGCTCCCGCCCTCGATGCAGTGGAGCGGCGCCGCCTCGCGCAGCCGCTGGTAGGTCGAGTACGGATCGCGGCGGAACTCGGGCCGCGTGAAGTCGAACGCGTCGCCGGGGAACGGCGCGCCGGGATCGGCCGGGACGGCGGGATGCGTGCTCATGACGGCCTCGCGGCGGCGCGCTCGGAGCCCGTATCATACCGTCGCATCCGGAGGACGCCCGATGACCCGACCCGTGCGCTTCGGCGCGACCCTGCCCCAGATCAAGCGCTCCTGGGCCGAGGCGCGCGACACCGCGCTGGAGCTCGACCGGCTCGGCTTCGACCATCTCTGGGTGTGCGACCACGTCTACGGCGTGCCGCTGCCGACGCTCCCGATCTTCGAGGCGTGGACGGAGCTCGCCGCGGTGGCGGCGCTGACGAGCCGAGCCGGCCTCGGGACGCTCGTCACCCCGCCCTTCTTCCGCAACCCGGCGATCCTCGCCAAGCAGATCGCGACGCTCGACCACGTCTCCGGCGGGCGCGCCATGGTGGGGCTCGGTGCGGGCTGGTTCGAGGCGGAGTTCACCGGCACCGGCTGCGCGTTCCCCAAGCTCGGCGAGCGCATGCGCGCGCTCGAGGAGTGCGTCGAGATCCTGAAGCGGCTCTGGAGCGAGCCGAAGGCGACCTTCGAGGGGCGACACTTCTCCGTGCGCGAGGCGATCTGCGAGCCCAAGCCGCTGCCGCGGGCCGACGGCGTCCCGGCGCGGCCTCCGATCCTGATCGGCGGCGGCGGCGAGCGCGTGCTGATGGGCATCGCCGCCCGGCACGCCGACATCTGGAACAACCTCGCCGTCTTCCAGCCGCAGCTCGGCGCCAAGGTGGAGGCGCTGCGGCGCCGCTGCGGCGAGGTCGGCCGCGACTTCGACACGCTCGAGGTCTCGCAGCAGTGCGTGGTGGTGATCGCGGAAGACGAGGCGAGCGCCCGCGCCGCGCTCGAGAAGGCGGGAAGGGTCTACGGCGGGCACATGGGCGGCGCAATCGCCGAGCACGGCATCTGGGGCACGCCCGAGCGCGTGATCGAGCGCATCGAGCGGCACGTCGAGCTCGGCTGCACCACGTTCCTGATCGAGTTCTTCGGCCGCGACACGCGCGAGCCGGCGCGGCTCTTCGCCGAGTCGGTGATCCCGGCCTTCCGGCGCTGAGCCCGCGTCAGGAGGCGCTGCGTCCGCCCGGAGCGGCGCGCACCGCCGGCGCCGGCCGCGCCTCCGGCGGAAACGCGGGGCTCACGATCCCGGCCCGCTCGAGGGCGTCGTGCACGGCGAGCGCGAGCTCGCTCTTGACCTCGAGGTGCCCGCTCGCGCGCGAGGTGAAGGCGCGCAGCTCGAAGCCGTAGGCGGCGTCCGTGAAGCGCGTCAGCAGCGCCACCGGCGCCGGCTCCTGCAGCACGTCCGGATGGCTCACCGCCACCTCGTGCAGCAGCGCCAGCACGCGCTGCGGGTCACCCTGCGGCGGCAGGCTCACCGCCAGCTCGATCAGCCGCTGCGGGTCGGAGAGCGTCCAGTTCACCACCTTGTCCGAGAGCAGGCTGCCGTTCGGGACGATCACCTCGGCGCCCTGCGCGGTGCGGAGCGTGCTGGACCGGATGCCGATGCGGCGCACCTCGCCGACCAGCTCGCCGAGCTGCACGGTGTCGCCCACCTGGATCGGGCGCTCGTAGAGCAGGATCAGCCCCGAGACGAAGTTGTTGACGACGGCCTGGAGCCCGAAGCCGACGCCGACGCCGAAGGCGCCCGCGAGCAGCGACATGCGCGTCCAGTCGAGGCCCGCGGCGCCGACCGCCAGCATGAAGCCGAACAGCAGCACGGTGTAGCGCGCGGTGGTCGCGATCGCGTACGGAACGCCGCGTTCGAGGTGGGTGCGCGGAAACACCTCCTCCTCGAGCACCAGCGCCACGCCGCGCGAGACCCACACCGACGCGGCGATCGTGAGCGCGAAGGTGAGCACCGCGCCGAGCGAGAATGCCGCCGAGCCGATCTGGATCGGCGTCCCCAGCGCCCACGCGGCGGCGGCGTAGATCGGGTCGTAGACCTGGAACAGCCGCGCGACCACCAGCGCCCACAGCGCCACGCCGAGCCAGGCCACGACGCGCTCGGCGCCGCTCTGGATCGCCGCTCCGTGCGCGCGGACCAGCTCGAGCCGCTGGAGGGGAGCGCCGTGCAGGACGCCTGCGACGGCGAGCCGGAGCACGCTCGCACCCGCGAACAGGATCAGCGTGAGATAGCCGGTGTGGAGCACGCCCTCGCCGAGCACGTGGGCGAGGGTCACGTAGCCGAGGGCGTTGGCCGCGAGGCTCGCGACCAGGAGCAGCGCGGCGGTGCGCCAGGCCAGCGCGAACAGAACGCCATGGTGCTGCAGGACCGCGAGCCGGCGCAGTCTCCGCGAACGGGCGAGCCAGAGCACGCCGACGAGCGCCAGCGCGATCTCGGCGGCGAAGAGCGACCGCTCGACCAGCGCCACGGCCTCGAGCAGGTCGCGCATGCGATCGAGCAGGTAGAAGCCCGCGAGCGCGAAGGGCACCGGCCGCAGGTCGGGCGCGACGAGCCGCGGCAGCAGGAAGAGCGGCGGCAGCATCAGCGCGAAGCCGAACAGGCTGCGCACGGACCGCGGCGACGGCGGGACGAGCGCGGGGAAGACGCCCGTCCGGGCGAGCAGCAGCGCGATCAGCAGCGCGGCGAGCAGCGCGAGCGCGATGGGGCTCTCGAGCACGACCTCGGACGCGCCGAGCGTCCGCGCCTCGGCGCGCCGCTGGCGCGAGTGCCGGCGCAGCGTGAAGGTGACCGGGAGGAGCGCCGCGAAGAGCAGGAGGTTCGCCGCGAGCGGAGCGACGTGCTCCGCCTCGTACTCGCGGATCTCCCCCGCGTGCCGCACCAGCGACTCTCCCATCGTCGCGGCGATCGAGCCGACCGGCGCCGCCTCGCGCAGGGCGCGCCAGAACGGCGGCTGGTCGGCCTCGAACAGGCGCCCGCGCAGCGTCCCGCGCGCCGCACGGATGTCGTCGATCTCCTCGTCGATGCGCCCGCCGAGTCGTGCGACCTGGTCCTGCAGCGTCAGCACGACGGCGCGGCGGGCCTGCACCTGCCCCTGCGCGGCGCGCACGTCGGCGAGCACCGAGCGCGCGCGCTCCACCAGCGCGTCGGGCGCGTGCTCGGCGCGCGCCTGGTCGAGCGTGAGGCGCCAGGTCTTCTCGAGGTCTCCGAGCTGCGCGATGCGCGCCTCGAGGGCGGTGGCGCGCTCGGTGAGCGTCTTGCTCCAGGCCCCGAGCGACTGCCCGTCGGCGCTCCAGGCGACCTCGAGGTCGGCGAGCGCGCGCAGCGAGGGGCCGGCGTCGAGCAGCGCCGCGGCCTCCTTGGCCTTGCGCTCGAGGCCCGCCTTGCGGTCCGGGATCGCGTCCTCGATCGCGACGATCGCCGGCTCCGGCGCGAGGTCCGCGCCGAGCTCGCGCAGCATCCGCGCCGCGTCCTCGGCGCGCGCCGCGACGTCGGGCAGCGGGATCGCCGCCGGCGCTGCCGGCGCCGGGCTCGGAGTCGGCGACGCGGGTGCGGTCGCCGGGGCCGGCGCCGGGGCGGCGGGAAGCTGGGCGCGCGCCAGGGGTGCCGCCGCGAGCCCGAGCGCGGCGAGGACGGCGAGCCGGCGCCCGCCTCGGGCGAGGCCCGCCCGCACCCCCCTTCCCGCGCGCCGGCTCATGGCGCCGCCGGCATCTGCATCAGTCGAAGCTCACCACGGTGCGGATCGACTCGCCCTCGTGCATCAGCTCGAAGGCCTCGTTGATGCGGTCGAGAGGGCGCCGGTGCGTGATCAGCTCGTCGACCTGGATGCGCCCTTCCATGTACCAGTCGACGAGCTTCGGGACGTCGGTGCGCCCGCGCGCGCCGCCGAAGGCGCTGCCGCGCCAGACGCGTCCCGTCACGAGCTGGAACGGGCGCGTCGCGATCTCCTGCCCGGCCCCGGCGACGCCGATGATCACGCTCTGGCCCCAGCCCTTGTGACAGCACTCGAGCGCCTGGCGCATCGTGCCGACGTTGCCGATGCACTCGAAGCTGAAGTCGGCGCCGCCCTCGGTCAGCTCGACCAGGTGCGCAACCAGCTCGCCCTCGACCTCGGCGGGATTCACGAAGTGGGTGGCGCCCATGCGCTCGGCGAGCGCCCTCTTCTTCGGGTTGGTGTCGACCCCGATGATCCGGCCGGCGCCCGCCAGCCGCGCGCCCTGCACGGCGGAGAGCCCGACGCCGCCGAGCCCGAACACCACGACGTTGTCGCCGGGGCGCACCTTCGCCGTGAAGAGCACGGCGCCGATCCCGGTGGTGACGCCGCAGCCGAGCAGGCAGGCGCTCTCGAAGGGGGCGTCCTCGCGGATCTTCGCCACCGCGATCTCGGGCAGCACCGTGTAGTTGGAGAAGGTCGAGGTGCCCATGTAGTGGAGCAGCGTCTCCCCGCGCGCATCGCGGAAGCGGCTGGTCCCGTCGGGCATCACGCCGCGGCCCTGGGTGGCGCGGATCGCCTGGCACAGGTTGGTCTTGCCGGAGAGGCAGAACTTGCAGCTTCGACATTCTGGGGTGTAGAGCGGGATCACGTGGTCGCCCGGGCGGACCGAGGTGACGCCGGCGCCCACCTCGACCACCACGCCGGCCCCCTCGTGGCCGAGCACCGCCGGGAAGGCGCCCTCCGGGTCGGCCCCGGACAGCGTGTAGGCGTCGGTGTGGCAGACGCCGGTGGCCTTGATCTCGACGAGCACCTCGCCGGCGCGCGGGCCCTCGAGCTCGATCGTCTCGATCGCGAGCGGCTTGCCGGCGGCGCGGGCGACGGCGGCACGCACCTGCATGAAGGACCTCCGGGAGCAGGGGAGCGCGCGATCGTAGCACTCGGGCCGCGGCCGGACGCGGCGCGCCGCTCAGCGCCCCCGCGTGAGGCGCCCCACGTCGATGTAGCGGCGGATGCGGGCCTTGTTGCCGATGGAGGTGCCGCCGGCGTCCCAGAACTCGATGCGGTTGCCCGTCCCGGTCTGCACGTTGATGATCGTGTCGCTCACCACGGCGAGCACGCGCGGATCGGGAACGCCGTCCCAGCTCTCGAACCACTTGCCCGTCAGCGACTCGTCCTGGCTCCAGCGCTTGTTGTGGTAGATGAGCTTCCACAGCTCCTGCTTCTGGTCGTAGGCCATCGAGTAGAGCGGCTGCATCGTCTGCTTGTCGATGTAGATGTCCTTGTGGTGGTACGGGTGGTCGGCGTTCTTCGGCTTCATGCGCACGACCACGGCGTGCCGCAGCTCCCAGCGATCGCTCGCGAACGAGAGCCCGTACGGCCCGAAGTTCTGGCCCTTCACGTACGGGTAGCCCTTCACCTTGGTGTTCATCGGCGCGATGACGTCCTGCTCGCCGAGGCAGGTCCAGGTGTACTGGGGCACGATCCCGTTGAAGCTGAACAGGTCGTCGAGCGTGAAGTCGGTGCCCGAGATGGCGTCGGTCCGCTGCGCGGTCGAGATCCGGCGCACCCGGCGGAGGGTCGGGACGTAGACCCAGGTGTCGTCGTTGCGCGCCTGCGCGAGCGGCTTGTCCGAGTCCTTGTAGCGGTAGTTGAGCAGCATGATGCCGCGCGCGTCGAAGGGCGCGGTCACCTCGGCGCCGCCGACGCTCGCGCGGTTCTCGCCGCGGAACAGGTCGCCGCCGTCGGCGAGCGACTCGGGCTCGGGCCGGTGCGCCATCTGCACGCCGCCGCCGGTGCCCTCGTAGTAGAGCGGGAGCTCCTCGCCGCGGTCCCAGTAGGAGTAGTAGAAGCTCGAGACCCCGCTCACCGGCGCCCAGCGGTAGTGGAAGTCCCACATGATCTTCGTGCCCGCGTCCGGATCGCCCTTGCAATCGATCGAGTCGATCGGGAAGGGCTGGCCGGCCGTGTAGTTGTCGAGGCTACCGTCCGGCCCGATCTTCGGCTGACCCTTGAACTTGTCGGTTGCATCCTTGTAGACCGGCGCCGGCGAGTAGTCGCGGAACGACGGACCGATCTCGAGCGCCATGCCCTCGTAGAAGAAGAAGTCGCGGTTGTCCCAGACCTCCTTGGGCAGGTAGGGCTTCAGCTTCTCGACGTCGTTCATCGTGAGGACGTCGCCTTCCTTGAAAGCGGGCCCCGCGGTCGACGTGTCGCCGGCGGGGCGCGCGAGTCGGGGGGCGACGAGCGCAACCGCGAGGACGAGCGAGAGCGCGAGGGTGCGTCGCATGCAGGACCTCCGGGGATGCGGAACGCGGGATCTTCTCAAAGATCCTCCCTCTCCGCATCCCCAGAGACGCGCGGATCCCACGTCCGGATTCACTTCCGCGCCCGGATCGCGCGCGTCGATCCGCGCGCGTCTCGAAAGACGGCGCCCCCGGCGCCGCGGCTCGCCTAGACTCGCCCGGTCATGCCCGCCGACGACGAGGACCGCGCGCGCTGGTTGCCGCTCCTGCCCGCGGCGCCGATCCGCATCGCGCCGCCCGCGGCCCGGCCCGCGGGATCGCCGCCCCTGCCCGGCGGCTCGTCCGGGGCCGGCGAGGGGTTCGCGTGGGGCGTGGCGTCGTCGGCGTTCCAGGCCGAGGGCGGCGACGTGCCGAACGACTGGGTCGCGGCGGCGCGCGCCGGCCGCGTGCCGGCGAATCCCGGCAACGGCTTCTGGGAGCGGGCGGAGGACGACTTCCGGCTGGTCGCCGGGCTCGGCATCGGACACTACCGGCTCTCGATCGAGTGGAGCCGCGTCGAGCCCGAGCCGGGTCGCTTCGACGAGCGCGCGATCGACCGCTACCGCGCCGTCTGCGACGGCGCCCGCGCGGCCGGCCTGGTGCCGTGGGTGAACCTCTTCCACTTCACGCATCCGCTCTGGTTCGCCGAGCGCGGCGGCTTCCTCGACACGCGCAACCACCCGGCCTTCCTGCGCTACGTCGAGCGCCTCGGCCGCGCGCTGGTCCCCCACGCCGCGCACTTCCACGTGTCGAACGAGTCGATGGTCTACGTGCTGGCGAGCTACTTCCTGGGCGAGAACCCGCCGTTCCTGCGCGACCCGGCCGCCGCCTTCGCCATGACCCGTCACGTTCTGGTGTTGCACGCCGACGCCTACCGCATCCTGAAGGGCCTGGAGCCGCAGCCCACGGTCGCCACCATCGAGGTCTACCTCGATCCGCGCGCCGAGGATCCGGCCGACGAGGGCCAGCGCGCCGCCGCCGCGCGCTTCGACGCCTGGTACCACGGCACGCTGCTCGAGGCGCTCGCGACCGGCTGGATCCGGGCGCCACAGCGCGAGCCCGAGGAGGTGCCGCACCTGCGCGGCGCGCTCGACCTGTACGGCCTCAACTTCTACTCCTCGACGAGCTTCGGGGCCGCCGGGCCCGGCACCTTCTCGGACCGCCCCGACGCCCCGCGCGACGCGCTCGGCCGCGCCGTCCACCCGGGCGGGCTCGAGGCGGGGCTGCTGCGCGTCGCGCGCGCGCTCCCCGGCGTCCCGCTCCTCGTCACCGAGAACGGCTGCCCGACCGGCGACGAGACCTTCCGCATCCGCTACATCGCCGCGCACCTGGCTGCGCTCGACCGGGCGCGCCGCCAGGGCGCGCCCGTGGGCGGCTACTTCCACTGGACCGCCGTCGACAACTACGAGTGGCGGCACGGATTCGGCCCCGCGCGCTTCGGCCTCGTCGGCTTCGACCCGCACACCGGAGCGCGGGCGGTGAAGGCGTCCGGGCGCTGGCTCGCCGAGGTGATCCGCGATGGCGTCCTCGACCCTGCCCGCGTCCCGTAGCGATCGGGAGCGCTTCGACCCGCCGCTCATCCGACACCGATGGGTGACGGAGGAGGCACTCGCGCGGACGGCCTTCCTCGCGGACGCGCGCGCCCGCTGCGAGCTCGACGCCGACGCCTTCGAGCGCCTGCTCTGGCACGGCGGGCTGCACCTCGACGGGCGCCCGCACGCCGGGGACGAGCTGCCCCACCGCATCGAGGCCGGGATCCGCGTCGACGCGTACGCCTTCGCCGCCGAGCCCGAGCCGGTTCCGTTCGGCGCGGAGGGGATCCTCGCCGAGGGCGCCGACTGGCTCGCCGCCGACAAGCCTGCGTGGCTGCCGACGCAGGGAACCCGCGCGAGCCGGCGCCTCTCGCTCGAGGCCGTGCTGCGCGCGCGCAGCGGGTACGAGGCCCTCGTCGCCGTGCACCGGCTCGACCGCGAGACGAGCGGCGTGGTGCTGTTCGCGAAGACGGCGGAGGCGGCGGCGCGCCTCGGCCGCGCCTTCGCCGCGGGTTGCGCGCGCAAGCGCTACGTCGCGGTGGTCTCGCCCCCTCCCGAGCTCGACCGCTTCGAGGTGAGTGGCTTCCTCGGCCGCGCGCTCGACCCGCGGCGCTACCGCTTCGCGCTGCGCGCCGCCGAGGAGCCCGGCTTCCGTTGGAGCCACACGCGCTTCCAGCGACTCGCCCGACGCGGCGCCTGCGCCTGGGTGGCGGCGGACCCTTCGACCGGCCGCACCCACCAGATCCGGGTACACCTCGCCGCGTCGGGAGCGCCGATCGCGGGCGATCGCGTCTACGGCGGCGCGCCCGCGCCGCGCCTGCTGCTGCACGCGGCCCGCCTCGAGATCGAGGGCGAGCCGATTGCGGTCGAGGCGCCGACGCCCCGTGATCTCGCGGCCGACGGGTCGCAGTGAGCGGAGTCAGAGCCGATCGAGGAGCTGGAGCACCACCTTGGCGAGCTGCTTCCGGGCGCCGAGCGTGACGCCGTGGAAGACGAGGCCGAGGCTCCCGCCCTGCTCGTAGGCGGCCACCGCGGGCGTCGCGATCTTCACGCCCCACGGAAGGTCGATCTCGAGCTCGAGCTTCGTCTCGATCGAGGGCAGCTCCGCACCCGTGACGAGGCAGCCGCTCTCGGAGAGCGACTTCACGACGAGATCCCAGTGCAGGTCCTCGTGGCTCCCGCGCGCGATGAGCGAGCACGGCGCGCGCGGCACCGAGCGCGGCTGCTCCTCGAGCGCCGCCTGGATCAGCCGGTAGAGCTCGTGGAGGCCGGCCGGCCGCTTCACCGACCCGAGCACGCGCGGATCGCGGGCCTTCCGGCCGCGCCCCTGCGTCAGCAGGATGATCGGCTCCCCGAGCGGCGCGGGAACCTCCGAGAGACGGTCGTCGCGCACCACGCGCAGTGCAGGGGCCTCCGCCTCCTCCGGCGGCACCAGCGCATAGCCGAGCTTCCAGAGCAGGTTGCGGGAGGTAGGTGCGTAGTCGCCCTCGGAGGCGTGGGACGCGATGCAGGTACGCGCTTCCAGCATGACCCGTAGGAATCGGTCGGGCAGGCGTCCGGGTTGAGTCCGCCCCAGCGGCGGCCCGGAGCGCCTCGCAGGTCCACGCGCGCGGGCTCCTCGCTCCGATCTCAGAGCGTGCACATCATGCGTGCAATGCCCGGGCAGCCGAGGGCCGCCTCGAAGGCGGGGTCGCGCTTCTCGGCCGCGATCGCGAAGCCGAAGCGCTCGTAGACGCGCTGGGCGCGCGCGTTGCCGATCAGCAGGCTGAGCTGCGCAGTGCGATGCCTGCGCCGCCGGCCCTCGTCGAGGACGAGCCCAACCAGCTCGTGCGCGAGGCCGAGCCCGCGCGCCTCGGGCCGCGTCGCCACCGACTCGACCATCCACGCGCCGGGCTCCGGCTGGTGCACGCAGCGGAAGAAGGGCTCGCCCCGCACGAGCGCCGCCTGTGTGCGCGACGCGCTCCATCCGCTCGCCGCCAGCGCCGCCATCACGGCGTCGTCGGGCTTGGCGAAGCGGGGGTCGGCCGGATCGAAGCCGGACAGCGCGGCGACCGGACCCCCGTCGCGCTCCGCCACGAGGAAGAGGCTCCAGTGCCACCACGAGGGCGGCTCGGCGAGCGCCATCCGCTCGAGGAAGGCGAGGCGCTCGTCCTCGCCCTCCGGGATCAGCAGGTCCCAGAAGCCCCGCTCCACGTGCGAGCGCGCCGACGCGAGCGCGACCCAGGCCAGGAAGCGGGCGTCCTCGGGACGGGCGGCGCGCGGCATGGCGCGAGGAGACCACCGAAGCGCCGGCCGGGCAAGGGGTTGACCCACGGCGCTCCGATCGCCGACCCTTCCCGCGTGCCGCCGAAGCCCGACGCGACGGAGCTCCATCCGCTGGAGCTCCATCCCTTGAATCGGGACTTCGCGTGGGCGGCGCCGAAGGGCCCCTTCCGGCGCCTGACGCCCGAGCAGGCTCGCGCCTTCGACGAGCGCGGCTTCTTCGTGCTCGAGGACGCGCTCGACGCAGCGACGCTGCGCGCGCTCGTCGACGCGATCGACCCGTGGGAGGCGAAGGTCGAGTCGCTGCTCGCCGCGCTGCCGGAGCGGCGGCTCTTCATCGCGCGCGCCGGCGAGATCACCTTCTCGACCCATCTGGTGCTGCGCGCGGAGCGCGCGCGCGCCTTCTGCGCCTCGCCGCTCTTCCAGGACCTGGTCCACGACCTCGTCGGACCCGACGTGCGGCTCTACTGGGACCAGGCGGTGTACAAGAAGCCCGCCGCCGAGAAGGACTTCCCGTGGCACCAGGACAACGGCTACAACTTCGTCGAGCCCCAGCAGTACCTGACCTGCTGGGTGGCGCTCTCGGACGCGACGCCGGAGAACGGCTGCCCGTGGATGGCGCCGGGCCTGCACCGGCTCGGCACGCTGCGCCACTGGATGACCGACACCGGATGGCGTTGCCTCGAGGAGGTGCCGGACGCGGTCGCGGTGCCGCTGCGCGCCGGCAGCATCGCGGTCTTCTCCAGCCTGACCCCGCATCGCACCGGACCCAACCGCACCGAGCGCGTTCGCAAGTCGTACATCGTGCAGTTCGCGCCCGACGGCGCGCGGATGGTGCGGCCGGCCGCCGACGGGCGCGCGCAGCCGGAGGGGCGCTGCGACGATCCCGAGCGCCAGTTCCCGGTGCTGTCGCGCGGTGCGCCGGTCGCCGCGCCGCCGCTGCGCGCCCGGCCGGAGCCGGGGCGGCCCGCGGCGTGAGCGCGCCCGACCTCGCGCGCCTCGGCCGCCACTGGAACTGCCGGCTCACGACGGTGGGCCGCAGGTCCGGCGAGCCCCGCACCGTCACGATCTGGTTCGCGCCGGGCCCCGACTGCATCTACCTGACCGGCGGCCCCGAGGGCCCCCAGTGGTCGCGCAACGCGCGCGCACAGCCCGAGGTCCAGCTCCAGATCGGGAGCACCCGCCTGCGCGGGCGCGCGCGCGTGGTCGACGACGAGAGCGAGGCCGCCGCGATCCGCCGGCGCTTCACCGAGCGCTACCTGCTGGCCCGCCTCTCGCGCTGGTTCGGCGGCTACTCGCGCTCCGTCGCAGTGGTGGTCGATCGGCTCGCGCCCGACTGAGCCAGCGCCGCCACGAAGATCCGCCGCACCGACTCGATCTGCGCGTCGAGCGCCGCCAGGCTCCAGCCCTCCGTCGACACCGGAGGATGTACGACGACGCGCACCGTCGCCGGCATCATCACGCGGGCGCCGCGCGGAAGCACGTCGCGCGCGTTCAGGATCGCGATCGGTACGATCGGCACGCCGGCGGCGAGCGCGATCCGGAACGCGCCCTTCTTGAAGGCGCCCACCTCCGCGCCGGGGCTGCGCGTGCCCTCGGGCGCGATCGCGATCGCCACGCCCGAGCGCAGCGTGTCGACGGCCGGGGCGAGCGCGCGCAGCGCCTGCTCGCGGTCGGCACGGTCGACGAAGACCACGCCCGCGAAGGCGAACGCGGGGCCCAGGATCGGGTTGCTCCGGATCTCGTGCTTGGCCACGCCGACGAAGTCGCGCCGCAGGAGCGCGCACAGCAGGATCGGATCGATGCCGCTCTGGTGGTTGAAGACGAAGACCGCCGGACGCAGGCGCAGGTGCTCGGCACCGGCGACCTCGAGGCGGATCCCGGCGGCCCGCGTCCCGAGGTCGCCCCAGACCTCGATCATGCGGTTCACGGCGCGGCGGCGGTCGCGCGTCGCCAGGAGCACGGCGACGCCGACCGCGAGGCCCGGCAGGATGGCGAGCAGCGCGGCCACCGTGCGGAGCAGGTCGGCCGCGCCGGGCCGTCGCGCGCGAGAGCCGGACGCCACACCGGCAGGCTACACTGCGCCCGCGCGGTGCACCGCGACCGCGACGAACGGAGACCCCATGAGCGCGACCGCCCCCCTCGACCCCCGACCCCACCCCGACGTCCCGGAGATCGCGGGCCGCCTGCGCGCCGGCTTCGCCAGCGGCCGCACGCGGCCCGCCGAATGGCGCCTCGCGCAGCTCGACCGCCTCGCCGCGATGCTGCGCGAGAACGCCGACGCGCTGTCCGAGGCGCTGCAGACCGACCTGCGCAAGCCCGATGTCGAGGCATGGGCGACCGACATCGGCTTCGTGCTCGCGGAGGTCGAGCTGGTCCGCAAGAAGCTGCGCTCGTGGATGAAGCCCGAGCGCATCCACACGCCGCTCAAGCTGCGCCCCGGCTCCTCGTGGATCGTGCGCGAGCCGCTCGGCGTGGTGCTCGTGATCGCGCCCTGGAACTACCCGATCCAGCTCGCGCTGGCGCCGCTCACGGCGGCCATCGCGGCGGGCAACTGCGCCGTGCTGAAGCCGTCCGAGGTCACGCCGCACGTGTCGGCCGCGCTCGCGCGCCTGGTGCCGCGCTACCTCGACCCCGAGTGCGTCGCGGTCGTCGAGGGCGGCGTGCCGGAGACGACCGCGCTCCTCGCCGAGCGCTGGGACCACATCTTCTACACCGGCAACAGCCGCGTCGGCCGCATCGTGATGGAGGCCGCGGCGCGGCACCTGACGCCGGTCACGCTCGAGCTCGGCGGCAAGAGCCCCTGCATCATCGACGCCGACGTGGACCTCGAGATCGCCGCGCGGCGCATCACGTGGGGCAAGTTCCTGAACGCCGGGCAGACCTGCGTGGCGCCCGACTACCTGCTGGTGCACGAGTCGCGCGAGGCCGAGCTGCTGGAGCTCCTCGCGAAGAACCTGCGCGCGTTCTACGGGGACGACCCGCAGCGCAGCCCCGACCTCGCGCGCATCGTCTCGGACGCCCACCTCGACCGCCTCGCCAAGCTGCTCGAGAGCGGCGAGACCGTGGTCGGCGGCCGCGTCGACCGGGCCGACCGCTACGTGGCGCCCACCGTGCTGCGCAACGTCTCGCCGGACTCGCCGGCGATGCAGGAGGAGATCTTCGGGCCGATCCTGCCCGTGCTGACCGTGCCGGACGTCGACACCGCGATCGGTTTCGTGAACGCGCGGCCGAAGCCGCTCGCGCTCTACGTCTTCACCAACCGCCAGGAGGTCGAGGACGCGGTGCTCTCGCGCACCAGCGCCGGAGGCGTCTGCGTGAACGCCGTGCTCTGGCACCTCGGCAATCCGAGCCTGCCGTTCGGAGGCGTCGGCGAGAGCGGCATGGGCGCATACCACGGGCGCCACGGCTTCGAGGCCATGAGCCATCACAAGGGCGTGGTGAAGAAGAGCACGAAGGCGGATCCAAAGATCGGCTACCCGCCCTACACGCGGCTCAAGAAGGCGCTGATCAAGCGCTTCGTCTAGGCCTGCGGTGTCGGCGCGCCGGGCTCCCACGTCGCGCGTCGCGCTCCGCTACCTGCGCTTCCACCTCCCGGGGCTCGCGATCGCTGCGGTCGTCCTCGCGGCGTTGGCGTACTGGGATGTCCTCTCGCGCGGGCTCGCGCTCGCCCTCGCGGCGCTCTGGGTGCTGAAGGACGTCGCGCTGTTTCCGGTGCTGCGCGCGGCGTACGAGCCCGACGACAGCGCCGCGCCGAGGCGCCCGCTCGGCGAACTCGGCGTCGCGGTCGACGCCGACTGGGTGCGCGTCGGCCCCGAGCTCTGGCGCGTGCGGCGCGCGGGCGGCGCGCCGGCGCTCGCGCCCGGCGCGCTCGTGCGCGTGGTCGCGCTGCACGACCTCGAGGTCGACGTCGAAGTGGTGGCGGACCCGCAGGAGCGATGACTCGATCGCTAGCCTCGCGCTCGCGCGCGAGCGCGCACGAGCTCCGTCGCCGCGAGCGCGATGAGTGCGGCCACGAGCGGCTCGATCGCGACGCGGAAGCGGTTGTTCTCGCCGAGCTCGACGGCATTCGCCGCGATGGTGACGAAGGCGATGTTGAAGAGGCAGAAGGCAAGGACGGTGGCGGTCGCCCTCATCCTGGGCCTGCGGATGGCTGCCCGCGCGCAGGTCGCGCAGGCCAGGAGCCCGGCGCCGAACCAGAGCCAGCACAGCTCCCCCGCTTCGACCGGAGCTTCCTGCTCTTCGTAGGGCCCATAGACGTCGGTTCGCGGCGGCATGCCCAGCCACGCGCGAGGCACCCCGTAGATCACGGCATCGTAGAGCCGATCGAGGCCGCCGAGGCTCTGGCGATTCGAGCTGACGAGGTGATAGTCCGAGGGCGGCAGCATGAATCTCGCAACGGCGCCTTGGAGACAGAGCGCATAGCGCGCGGGCTCGGCTCGGATCAGCGCGATGGCGTCGCGCGCATACTGGCGCGAGAGCTCGACGTAGGCGATGTGGTTGAGATTGCGATCGCCGCCCTTCTTGACGGGCTCGCGCAGAGCTAGCACGTCCGCACCCACCGGACGGCCGACCTTCCCCGCGTAGCGCTCGAGCGGAGAGAAGGGCGGAATCAGGATCAGGGGCGACACCTCGCCGCGCGCGACGAGCGCTCTCAGATCACCCGCCGGCCAGCATCGGAGCTCGAAGCGCGCCAGGCTCATGCCGAACCAGCTGCTGCCGGAAGGCGCACCGAATACCCAGGCATTCTTCGCGTAGAGCCCTCCGACGCCGAGAGCGGCCAGCAGGAAGCTGATGACGATCCCCCCCCGCAGTGGGCGGCTGGCGGCGAGCGCCAGGCCCGAGCACGCAAGGAACCACACCGCATGAAACAGGCTCCGCGTGAGGGCGAGCGCCGCGATGCAGGAGAAGAAGAGCGCCGCGTCGAGCGTGCGGCGGCGCTCTGCCAGCCGGTGCAGGAACAGGGCCGCCCCGACCAGCAGCGCCGCCTCGAGCTCGGTGTAGAAGAGGAGGTTCTCGTAGATCACGGCGGTGGGGCTCAGGTCGTAGAGGAGCGCCGTCGCGAACGCCACGCCGCGTCCCACGCCCAGGCGTCGCATGAGGGTGTAGAGGGCGAGGACGAGAGCCAGCCCGAGGGCGAAGAAGATTCCCTGGAACATCCAGGCGGCCCCGTCGAGCTTGAGAACGATCCCGAGAAGGGCGTTGAAGAGCGGCGGCTGGGCGTGGAGGTACCAGAGGCTGCGGAGCAGGTCGGTGCGCAGCCACGCAGGATCGAGGAACTGCCAGAACCACGGCAACGTCGAGGCGTCGAAACGCACGCCGTCGATCCAGAAGGCGAGCCGGCTCGCGACGTGCACGCCCGCGAGCAGAAGCAGCGCCCCGTCGACACGGGGATGGCGGCGCCCGGTGAGCGCCGAGTCATCCGCCCCAGCGCCGCGGCCGTGGGAGCTCACGGCGCGCGACGCAGCGCTAGCCCGCGTTCGCGGTGGGAGCCGGCTGCCGGTTCGCCAGGATCTGCAGCAGGAGCTGCACCAGCTCCTGCGGCGGGGCGGTCTCCGGCTCCTCGACCGAGTCCTTCAGGTTCTCGAAGCGCAGCAGGTCGAGCTTCTCGTAGGCGGCGCGCACGCGCGGGGTCAGGAGCCCCAGTCGCTTCAGGTTCGGCACGATCTTCGAGAAGAGCATCTGCCGGAAGCCGCGCATGAAGGGCGTCTCGATCGCCCACGGCAGCCAGACCTTGACGTCCCAGCCGAGGCGCTCGAAGACCGGCTGCATCAGCAGGCGCTCGCGCATCAGGTGCGTCGCCTCGATCACGAACTCCTCGCGCTGGCGCAGCTCGGTCTCCGACATGTTGCGGTAGATCTCCTCGAGCGAGATCACGCCGAAGGCGACGTGGCGCGACTCGTCGCCCATGATGCGGCCGGTGATGTCCACGATCAGCGGCTCCTCGGCCATCATCATGCGCTGCAGCCCGAACGCCGCCAGCGCCAGGCCCTCGACCATGATCTGCATGCCGAGGTAGGTCAGGTCCCAGCGCGCGTCGGCCAGGATGTCGTCGAGGAGCTGGCCGAGGCTCGGGTGGATCCCGTACGAGATGCCGAGCTTCTCGGTGAGGTAGCGGTGGTACACCTCCACGTGTCGCGCCTCGTCGGCCACCTGGTTGGCGGCGTAGAACTTGGCCTCCGCCCAGGGCACCGTCTCGACGATCTTCGCCGTCGCCAGCAGCGCGCCCTGCTCGCCGTGCAGGAACTGCGAGAGCATGAAGGCGTTCATGTGGAGATTGAGCAAGGCGGCGTCGCTGTCGGAGAGCGGCCGCGGCGGGCTCAGGAACTGGTTCATGGCGTTTCCGCCGCCCATCTGCTGGCGCTCCGCCACCATCCGCTCGAGGTCGACGTCGATCGACCAGTCGAGATCGCTGGCGTTCCAGGTGGCCGCCTTCCCCTTCTCGTAGAGCTCGAGCAGCTTCTGGCGGCGCAGCTCGTACTGCCAGTCGAATACGGCGTCGATCGTCGCGCTGACGTTCTGGAACGGACCGGACGCCGGGATCGGGAGCGGGTTGTGCTGCGTGTACTTCATCGTTTCCTCCGTGTGACGTCGCGGACGTCGAGATAGCCGAGGAAGTTGCGGGCGAGCTCGTCGGCCGCCTCCTCGTCGCTGAGCTGCGCGAACGCGTGCGTGGTGTCGCCGAAGAGCACGCCCGCGATCATCGAGCCGAAGACGATGCCGACCGCGAGCTCGACGGCGCGCTCGGGCCGCGGATGGCCGATCGCGCCGGGCCGCGTGAGGAGCAGCGCGCCGATCTTGTCGGCGACCTCGCGCTCGAAGCGAAGCGCCTCGCCGCGGAACTCGACGTCGACCACGGCGCGCGCCACGAAGGCGTGGATCAGGGCGCGGCGCAGGCGGAACACGTCGACCAGCTCGCGCATGCAGGCGCGCACGATCGAGGGCAGCGAGGCGTCGCCCCAGGTCTCGGGCTTCGTGAGGCGCTCGAGGCGCACGCGCTGCTCGCGGAAGAAGCGCTCCTCGAGCGCGCGGAGCAGCTCGTTCTTGTCGCGGAAGCGCGCGTAGAAGCCGCCCACCGAGGAGCGCGCGCTGCGGGCGATCTCGGGCACCGAGACCTCCGCGAGCCCGTTCTCCTCGATCAGCGCCTCGGCCGCGTCGAGCAGCCTTTGCAGGGTCCGCGCGCTGCGCGCCTGCTTGGGGCGCGCCACCGTCTCGAGTCGGGCCGGGACGTCGAGGTCGTCCAGCCTGTCCAATGGGATCCTCCGGGCGGTCCTCACCAGAAGAGAATCGGAATCCGAATTGCTTTCTCAAATAGCCCAACCCGAGCCGGCGTCAAGCGAGCCGGCGTCAAGCGAGGCGGGCGTCGAGCGGCCGGTAGACTGGCCGCCGATGTCGCGACCGCTCAGCGCCTGGCCCTCCCTTTGGGCCGTTGCCGCCTTGGGGGTGGCGCTTCTCGCGGGCGCGTGGCGGTTCGAGACGCTGGATCGCCGCCCGCTCTGGCTCGACGAGCGATCCACCGCGGAGCAGGTGGCGAAGGCCGGAAGCCTGGGCGCGCTCTGGCGCGCAGCCGCCGGCGACGACTACCAGCACCCTCCCCTCGCCTACGCGCCCGCCTGGCTCGCGGCGCACGGTGCCGAGACCCCCTGGCGGCTGCGGCTCCCGTCTGCGCTGGCGGGCCTCGCCTCGATCGCGCTGCTGGCCGCCCTCGGAACGCTGCTCTTCGACCGCGGGACGGGGCTCCTCGCCGCCTTCCTGATGTCGATCTCGATCTACCACGTCGACTTCTCGCAGGAGGCGCGCCCCTACATGACGGGGCTCGCGCTCACGCTCGCGCAGTACGGCGCGCAGCTCGCTCATCTCCGGACGGGGCGCCGCGGGCTGCTCGTCGCCTTCGCGCTCTGCGCGGCTGCAGCGGTCTACACCTACCACCTCGCGATCGTGCACCTGGCGGTGGCCGTCGTCGTCGCGGCCGCGGCCGCCCTGAGCCCGCGCCGCGAGCTCCGCGCTCGCGCGGGCACGCAGGGCCTCTGCTTCGTCGGGATCGCGGTCGCGCTGCTCCCGGACCTCGCCAACCTGCATGGCTTCGCGGCTGCGCGAGGCCTCGCCGCGGATCACGTGCTCGCGGTGGGGCCGCGGTTCCTCGACGCGCTGGTCGCGCGCTGGGGGAGCGGGAGCGGCTGGGTGACGACCCTCTACGAGGCGGCCTTCGTCCTCGGCGCGCTCCGCATCGCGCGGCGCCGCGACGTGGTCGCGCTGGCCCTCTTCGGCTGGGCGGCCGCGCCGTTCGCCGTCTTCGCGCTGATTCCCTTCTCGAAGTACTTCGACATCCGCTTCCTGATCTCCGCCCTCCCGGTCTTCTTCCTGGCCACCGCCGCGGGCGCCGGGGCCGCCGCGAGCGGCGCCGCCCGGCTCTCCCGCCGTGCCGGCCCGCGCGTTCCGCCGGCCGCGCTCGAGGGCGCCGTGCTCGCCGCCTTCGGGCTCGCGTTCGCGGTGCCCGCCGTCCAGCTCTACGGGCGCTTCCGCGACACCGCAACCCGCTGCGGCGAGTTCGTGCTCCGCCCGGACGTGATCGAGGCCGACGACCGCTTCTGCGCCGAGCACCTGGTGCTGAGCACGATCTACGCGCCGCAGCAGTTCATCGTGAGGAACCTGCGCCCCTCCATCGCGCTCGATCCGAGCCGGCTCGACGCGTTCGTCGGCCGCTACCGCTTCGAGAACGGCCCGCCGATCGAGATCCGCCGCAGCGGCGACCACCTGACGGCGCAGGTCGAGGGACGCGCCGAGTACGAGCTGGTCCCCGAGTCCGAGACGCGCTTCTTCTACCGCGTGCTCGGGCAGCAGACGCTCGCCTTCGAGCCGGGCCCGGCGGGAGGGTTCGACGCCCTCCTGCTCGAAGGAGCCGCGGGCAGCGCCCGCGCGCACCGCGAGCGCTGAGCGGGCTCGGTCAGCCGAGCGCCGAGCCCATCAGCTCGACGAAGTTGTCGCAGTAGAAGCGCTGCTTCGCGCGCTCCGAGAGCGCGGCCGTGGAGGCCTCGAAGCGCTTCAGCGGATTGCGGCCGCCCTCGACGTGCGGATAGTCGGACGAGAACAGGCAGACCTCCTCGCCAGCGTTCTCGACGATCCAGCCCACGTCCTCGGTCGGATAAGGCGTCACGCGGACCTGTCGGCGCACGTACTCCGAAGGCTTCATCGAGAGCTTCTGGAGGCGCTGCTCGTGGCGCGCGAACGCCTCGAAGGCGGAGTCGAGCGTGCGCATCCAGCCCGGCACCCAGCCCGCGCCCTGCTCGATCACGCCGATCATGAGGCGCGGGAAGCGCTCGAGCACGCCGTCGAGGATCCAGGTGGCGAGCGTCTGCATGGGGGGATGCGGGATCGCCATGTAGTCGACGGAGCGGAAGTTCTCTTCGCCGCCGTGGAAGTCCTTCTCGGGCGGCAGCCCGTTCGCGAAGTAGTCGGGCGAGAGCAGCGGACCGCCGCCGCCCACGTGCAGCACCACCGGGACGCCGGCCTCCTGCGCCTGCGCCCAGACGGGATCCAGCGCGACGTGGCTCGGCGAGTGCCCGCGCGGGCAGCGCGAGGGGACCAGCAGCGCCGCGGCGCCCATGGCGAGCGCCTCGGCGGCCATCGCCCGCGCGCGCTCGAAGTCGGCGAGCGGCACATAGCAGGTGGCGAGCAGCCGCGCGTCGACCGCGCAGAAGTCGATCATCGCGCGGTTGTGGGCGCGCGCGGCACCGTAGATCAGCTCGAGATCGCCGCCGTGCTCGAGGCGCGCGAAGTATCCCGAGAGGAAGGTGTTGAAGACGAGCTGGCTGGCGAAGCCCAGGAGATCGAGCGCCCTCGGGCGGTCCTCCTTCAGGAAGGAGCCGGTCGCGCTCCAGTTCTTGCGCAGCATGATCTCGGCCTCGTCGAGCGCGCGATAGCTCGGATCGGCGTGCTTCTGCCGGAAGCGCTCGATCATGCGGTCCTCGCCCGGGCGCGTGGTGGCGAGGTGCAGCGCGGGCACGCGCTCGCGCACGCCGGGATCCGACCAGCGCTCCAGCCAGTCGGAGGTCTCCATCACGTGGGAGTCGGCATCGTGGATCCGGCGACCCTCGGCGTAGGGCATGACGGTCCTCCCTGCTCTATCGAACCCGGCGGGCTGCGCTCAATGCGCCTTGAAGGAAGCCACGAAGCGCTCGGCGTCGGCGTCGGAGATCGGATCGACCAACGGGTAGTTGACGGCGGTGGTGCACACCCGCCGGCCGAGCAGGATGACGCGCGAGCGCACCGAGCGCTTCCCGTCCGAGACGGCGAAATCGAGCGCGGGGTGGCCGTCGACGCTCACGCGCCGCTTCCAGCGCAGGTTCCCGTTGGCCTCGTGCTCGATCGTCGCATCCGAGAACGCCCAGTCTTCCGTCGGCACGCGCGCGAGGTAGTCGACGCAGACGGCCTGCCAGGTCTGGACGGTGCCGAAGGCGGCTGGGACGATCGCCTCCAGGCCGTTGATCGTGACCGCCTCGCCATCCTTCTCGCCGCCGGTGCGGTTGAAGTCGTTGAAGGGCGCGGGCATCTGCACCGAGAAGCCGCCGGAGCCCGAGCGCGCCTCGCGCCAGCCCTCGGAGCCGGCGGCAGGCGGCTCGTCGGGTGCGGCGGGCGCAGCGGCAGCGGCGAGGGCCGGCGCGGCCCAGAGCCAGAGCGCCGCGGCGGTCGCGAGAAGGGGGGCGCGGTTCACGAGCGCAGCGTACCGGTGTCCGCGGCGCCCGTCAGCCTCCGGGGCCGAGCGGGGCGACCCAGCGCAGGCCGAGGCCGCGGGGGAGCAGGCAGCCGAGGCTCCGCGGGACGGCGTGTGCGTGGACGACGACGGCGTGCAGCTCGCGATCCGCGAAGCGAACGCGAATCCTCTGGCCGCTCGGGGGGCGGGCCTCGGTGCGCACGTAGAGACCCCCGCGCGACATCTCGACGATCGTGCCGTCGTGGCGGTTCGCGCCGACGACCAGCTCGCACGGCTGGGTCGGACGCAGTCGCCGGTGCTGTCGGCGCTCAAGCTCGGGAACCAGGCTCTGCATCGGTCCACTCCTCGATGTCGGTCGGCCCCGGCGCGGACGCCGGCACCCCGCTGCTCGTGGGTGGCCTCTCGCTGCGTCGGGGTAACGCGGCCTTGCGCCCGCCGGCGGCGCGCCCCAACCTGCGCCGTTCCGGGAGGAATCGTGCGAGACGACGGGCCGCTCCGTTCGCGAACTGCCGGCGGCTTGCGCACCCGCCGCAGGCGGCGCGGCGCCAACCTGGCGCAGCGGGCCGACAGGTACGAGCTCTACGAGCGCGCGGTCCAGGATCCCGAGGGCGACGTGGTCCGCGTGCGGCGCATGTTCGAGCGCGTCTACGGGCGGCGGCCGCACACGCTGCGCGAGGACTTCTGCGGGACCGCGGTGTTCGCCGCGGCCTGGGTCGCCGCGCACGGGGAGAGCCGCGCCGTCGGCATCGATCTCGACCCGGAGCCGCTCGCGTGGGGACGCCGCACCCACGTCGAGAAGCTGCGGCCCGACCAGGCCGCGCGGCTCCGGCTGGTGCTGGGCGACGTGCGCACGGCGCGGACCGCGAAGGTCGACGTGGCGGTCGCCTTCAACTTCTCGTTCTTCCTGTTCAAGACGCGTCCCGAGCTGCTCGCCTACTTCCGCCACGTGCGGGCCGGCCTCTCCGCCGAGGGGCTCTTCGTGCTCGACGCCTACGGCGGCCCCGAATCGTACGAGCGGCGCGAGGAGCGCCGGCGCTGCGGCGGCTTCACCTACGTATGGGACCAGCACCGCTTCGATCCGATCACGCACCACGCCGTCTGCCACATCCACTTCGAGTTCCGCGACGGCAGCCGGATGCGGCGCGCCTTCAGCTACGACTGGCGGCTCTGGACGATCCCCGAGCTGCGCGAGATCCTCGCCGAGGCGGGCTTCTCCGAGACCACCGTGTACTGGGAAGGCACCGAGCGCGCGACGAACGAGCCGAACGGCATCTTCCGCCCGCGCGAGCACGCCGACGCGGATCTCGCCTGGATCGCGTACCTGGTCGCGAGGTGCTGAGCGGGGACCGCGCCTTCCAGCCGATCTGGATCCGCGAGCCGGCCGGGGGCCTCGAGGCCGCCGTGATCCCGTACGGTGCGACGCTGGTGCGCCTGCGCGCGCCCGATCGGGCCGGCCGCCACGGCGACGTGTTGCTCGGGCACGCGAACCTCGCCGCGTACGACGGCGCGCCGAGCCACCTCGGCGCGACGGTCGGCCGCTACGCGAACCGCATCGGCGGCGCGCGCTTCGCGCTGGACGGGCGAACGTACCGGCTCGAGGCCAACGACGGGCCGAACCACATCCACGGCGGGAGCACGGGCCTCTCGCGCGTCGTGTGGGAGGCCGAGGCGGAGCCGACCGAGGTGCGCCTCCGCTATCGCAGCCCGGACGGCGAGGAGGGCTACCCGGGCAACCTCGAGGTCTCCGTTCGCTACGCGCTCGGCAACGGCGCGCTGCGCATCGAGTACCGGGCGACCAGCGACGCGCCGACCGTCCTCTCGCTCACCAACCACGGATACTGGAACCTCGCCGACGCCGGCGCCAGCGCGGTGCTCGAGCACGAGCTCGAGCTCGCGGCCAGCCGCTACACGCCGGTCGACGCGCGCGGCCTGCCGACGGGCGCGCTCGCGGAGGTCGCCGGAACGCCGCTCGATTTCCGCGCGCCGCGGCGCCGCGGCGAGCGCATTGCCGAGCGGGTGGCCGCGCGCGGCGGCGACGACCACAACAACGCGCTCGACCGGCCGGGGCTCGACGCGCTCGCCGCCCGCGTGCGCGCGCCGGCGAGCGGCCGCGTGCTCGAGGTGCGCACCACGATGCCCGGCCTCCAGCTCTACACCGCGAACTCGCTCGACGGGCGCTTCGAGTGCGCGGGCGGCGTGCGGCCGGGGCGCTGGTCCGCGGTCTGCCTCGAGACGCAGCAGTTCCCGGACGCGCCGAACCAGCCCGCCTTCCCGAGCGCCCGACTCGATCCGGGGCAGGTCTATGCCCACACCACGGTGTACTCGGTCAGCTGTTGACTTCGCTCGCTTCGCTCGATGCGCGCATCGGCCTGCGGCCGATTGGGTTGCTGAGCTGCAGCACGTCTGTTGACTTCGCTCGCCTCCGGCTCGCTGCGCGCATCGGCCTGCGGCCGATTGGGTTGCTGAGCTGCAGCACGTCTGTTGACTTCGCTCGCCTCCGGCTCGCTGCGCGCATCGGCCTGCGGCCGATTGGGTTGCTGAGCTGCAGCACGTCTGTTGACTTCGCTCGCCTCCGGCTCGCTGCGCGCGCCCGCTCCGCGGGCGCTTGCGGGATGATCCAGACGATTGCCTTGCCTCGGAGGTGACGAGGGTGGGGGAGCGATCGGCGGGGGCGCCGACCACGGCCGGCTCCCCGGGCCGGCGTCCTTCACGCGGTAGAGCACGCGATCGCCGGCGGCGTCGACGCGCTCGAGCCGGGGCGAGGCGTCGAGGCGCGCCGCACGCGCCGGGTCGGCGATCAGGTATCCCGGCACGCGCTCGCCGAGGTAGCGGGCCAGCCACGTCTCGTCGTCGAGATCGAGCGGCAGCACCCAGCCGGCGTTCCCGCAGACCAGATACACGCTCCAGGGATCCGGCGACGCCACCAGCGCGTCGCGATCCATCGCCGCGCAGAAGTGCGCCGACGCGCTGCCTTCGAGCCCGGTGCGGGTGCCCAGGCGGCGGTAGGCGGTCCACGCGCGGGCCGACTCGCGCAGCATGCCGGTCGCGCTCGGCGAGAGCGCGAAGAGCGCGAGCGGGACCAGCGCGGGCGCTGCGCCGGCCCAGCGGGGGGCGCCGCCGCGCATCCGGCCCGCGGCGAGGTCGGCGAGCCAGTCGGCCGCGAGCAGCCAGAGGCAGGCGACGGCCGGCAGCGCCAGCCGGCGCGGGTCGATCGCGCCCCAGCCGATGGCCACGAAGGCGAGGAGCAGGAGCGCGGCCAGCGCGAGCAGGATCCGCTGGAAGCGCTTCTCGTCGCGACGCCGGAATGCGTGCGCGAGCGCGGCCGGGGCCAGCCATCCGACGTAGTGGAAGTCGGGCGCGAGGAAGAGGAGCCGCAGCAGCTCGCGCGCGTTCAACGCGAGCGCGGCGGCGACCCGCGTCCGGTTCGCTTCGAGGTAGCGGAGCCAGCCGACGTACGTCTTCTGGTAGTAGGCCGCGTCGACCGCGCCGGTCGTCTCGAGCAACACCTTGTAGTGCTCGTACGGCGCGAAGCCGGTGATCTGGACGACGGCCCGCGAGAAGCACTGCTGGAGCGCGGCGAAGGTGACCAGCGCGATCCACAGCGGCGCGCAGCGCAGCGCCCGGCGCGGACCGAGCACCAGCGCCGCCGCGCCGGCGAAGGCGGGCGCGACGAGCGCCAGGTTCGGGCGGGTCAGCCAGGCGGCGAAGAGCAGCGCGCCGAACGCGGCGCCCGCGCGCTTCGAGCGGAGCGCCGCGGGCGCCAGCGCCGCGAGCGCGAGCAGCGCGGCGACTGCGGCCGCCTCCGTGATCAGATTCTCGACGGCGACGATCCAGCCGAAGGACCAAGCGAAGCCGATGCCGAACGCGAGGCCCGCCGCCGGCGCGAGCCGGCGCGCCAGGCCGACGCCCGCGGCGCCCACCGCCGCGGCGAGGAGCGTGTGCGCGACCAGGACGCCGTGGGCGCCGACGCCGAGGGCGAGCGGCCCCGCCAGGAGGAGCGGCAGCACCGGCGCGCGCATCGCGAGCGCGGGCACCGGCGGCGTACCCGGTAGGTAGTATGAGTACGCGACGGGATCGACGAAGCCGCGCCCGTGCACCCAGCTCCAGGCGATCCCCATGTACTCGACGGCGTCGGGGAGCATCCCCCACCGCGCCAGCACGCGCGGCAGCGCCAGCACCAGCGTGCCGGCGAACACGAGCAGCGCGGCGGCCCAGCCGCCTCGACCTCGATCGCTCGCGCCCAAGATGGCCGCGGAGAGTAGGACCGAACGCAGGGGCGGGCTACGCTCGGCCTCCATGCGAGTGGTCCGCTGGCTCGGCCTCGCCGCCCTCCTCGCGCTCCTCGGCCTCGGCGTCTTCGCGGTTCCCACGATCTGGGGCAAGCCCTGGTCGATCGAGCACTTCTACACGCGGGTGTTCCTGGAGTTCCTGCTCGAGCACCCGATGCTGCTGTCCGAGCTCCGCGTGCTCGAGCCGTACGGCATCCGCGCGCACAACGCGAAGCTCGACGACTTCTCCCCCGCGTTCGAGCTGTCGCAGGCGGAGCGCGTGCGGCGCGAGCTGGACGTGCTGCACCGCTACACGCCCGAGGAGCAGACGCCGAGCGAGCGCTTCTCGACCGAGGTGCTCGACTGGTACCTGCAGATCCAGGCGGACGGAGAGCCCTTCCTGTTCCACGACTACCCGCTGAACCAGTTCGAGGGCGCGCAGAACGAGCTGCCGGACTTCATGATCAACGTGCACCAGGTCAACGACGCCCGCGACGCGCGGGACTACGTCGCGCGGCTGGCGAAGCTCGGCCCGGCGATCGACCAGGTGACGGACTCGGTTCGCTACCGCGCGGCGCGCGGCGTCGTCCCGCCGCGCTTCGTCGTCGAGCGCGTGCGCGCCGACGTCGACCGCTTCCAGGAGGGCGGCGCGGACCAGAACGTCCTGGTCCGCGAGTTCGACGCCAAGCTCGCCAAGCTGACGGCGCTCCCCCCGGCGGAGCGCGAGGCGCTGTCGGCCGCCGCGCGCGGAGAGGTCGAGCGCGGCGTGCTGCCCGCCTACGCGCGCCTGGCCGCCTACCTGCCGGAGCTCTCCGCACAGGCCAGCGACGACGCGGGCGTGTGGCGGCTGCCCGAGGGATCGCTCTACTACGGCTGGGCGCTCCGCTACCACACCACCTCCGACCTCGGCGCCGACGCCATCCACGAGCTCGGCCTGGCGGAGGTCGCGCGCATCCAGGCCGAGATCCGCGGCATCCTGGCGGGCGAGAACGTGGCGATCGCGACCCGGCCGGACGGCTCCGAGGATCTCGGCGCCACGCTGCGCGGGCTGCACGCCGACGAGCGGTTCCACTACCCCGACACCGACGAGGGACGAGCTCGGATCCTCGCCGACTACCAGGCGATCATCGACGACGCGGGGCCGCGCCTGCCCGCCCTCTTCGGCCGCCTGCCGCGCGCGCCGGTGCGCGTCGAGCGGGTGCCGGAGTTCAAGGAGGCGGGCGCGGCCGGCGCCTACTACATGCCGCCGCCCCTCGACGGCTCGCGGCCGGGCATCTTCTACGCGAACCTGCGCAAGGTCCACGACGTCGCGCGCTACGAGATGCGCACCCTCGCCTACCACGAGTCGATCCCCGGACACCACCTGCAGATCGCGATCGCCGAGGAGCTGCCCGGCCTCCCGCTGTTCCGCCGCGTCGTGCCCTTCACGGCGTTCCAGGAGGGCTGGGCGCTCTACGCCGAGCGGCTGGCCGCAGAGTCGGGCTTCCACCCGACGCCCCTCGACCACCTCGGCCAGCTCGACGCCGAGCTGTTCCGCGCCGCGCGCCTCGTCGTCGACACGGGGATCCACGCGAAGCGCTGGACCCGCGAGGAGGCGATCGACTACATGCTGCGCAACACCGGCCTCGCCGAGACCGAGGCGACCGCCGAGGTCGAGCGCTACATCG
>Ga0335071_10001283_pt1 | contig 27013 bp, 21 predicted proteins | sample Lox_Sample_15_FD_206724 | JGI IMG/M metagenome (GOLD analysis project Ga0335071, IMG submission 206724) | Soil microbial communities from Loxahatchee National Wildlife Refuge, Florida, United States - Lox_Sample_1.5 | ecosystem: Environmental > Terrestrial > Soil > Wetlands | place: USA...
AGGGGGAACGCATGTCTGTTTCCGGGCGCGCCGGTCCCGCTGAACCCCTCGACGGACACTGTGTCGAAATGCCGGATCTCAAGACCGTGCGAAAAGAACCGCGGCACGACCGGGTCCCACGAGAGCTCATAATCGCTGATCCTGAGTCCGCGAACCCACTCGGCGTAGAACCCGGGAACATCGTGCGAGAACAACTGGAGGCGCGGGTCGAGAACCGGCCGGAGGTCGAAATTCCCCCCCGAGGCGCTCTCCAGCGGACCGTTCTGCATGTGGAGGACGAGTCCGTCGAACGTTACGTTTTCGATGACGTTCTCCTCAGTCCCGTAGACAAGTATGCCCGATTCCGCCCTGCACACGATGTCGCGGAAGCGGACATTGGCAATACGCCCCAGTTTCACGTCCTTCGTCAGCCGTACCGCTGAAATCTGTATCGGATCCCCGTTGCCCCACCAGTCGCCCGTGTGCAGCCGCGTGTCGATCAACACGTTGCTGAACACGATGTTCTCGATTGACCCTTCGTCCCTGGCGAATATTCCTATCCCGCGGTTGGAATCGTGTATGGTCAGGTTGCTGAACGCGTAGTTGCGCATCGGGTTCTGATCGAACCCGCCGATGCGGACCGCGGCTGACCGGGACTGCAGCGTGCAACCAGTGACCGTGACGTTTTCCGAAGGATGCCGGAGATTCCTGAATCCGGGCAGGTCGAAGTGGCGGCAGTACCCTGTGAACACGAGGCAGTCGTCCCCCGTGCGTATGTCACAGTCTGACACGATGACATTGCTGCACGTGGTGAAATCCGCACCGTCGTTGTTCGGGACCAGGAGATTGCACCAGATCCGGACACCGCTGAGCAGAACGCCGTCGCAGTCCGCGCAATGGACCGTCCAGAACGGGGAGTCCGTGATAAGGAGATTCTGCAGGGCGACGTTCCTGCATGACGAGAAGATCAACATCTGGTACGGTCTCTCGAGGGGAACAGCGGGACCGTCTCCGACACCCGCGAGCACCTCACGAAAGCGGGTTCCCTGACGCGTCCGGCCCGCGGTCACGGAGTCGATCCGCTTGGCATGTGCGAAATCCATGAAAGCGCCGCAATTTCCGTCAATACGTCCCGGGCCCGAAATCGTCACGTTTTCCGCGTCCTGTGCGTAGATGAGCCCGAGCCGCCTGCCGGAGGCCTCGTAATCCTTCAGATGCGGGCTTCCCCTGAGGACCGCCCCTGATTCGAGGACAATGTGAATGTTGCTCCGGAGGAACAGAGTGCCGGTTACGAAGTCACCCGGCGGAACCACGACAGTTCCCCCTCCCCGGCCGGCACACCCGTCGATGACCCGCTGCAGCACGGCGGTATTGATCGTCCGGCCGTCACCAAGCGCACCGCTGTCTGTGACGCACACCGTCGCGCGCTGCGCGGGCGCTTCTGCGGCGATCACCGCGATGAGGATCAGCGCCGCATTGCGGATGTGGGAAATTCGAGGTACGTTGAGTGCAGCAGGAGACTGTTGTGCAGCATCGTCTCTGTACATTTCCCTCTCCCGAGGTGAAACATGAAACTCGTTCCGTTGTGCACGCTGCTCGTGTGCGTCGGATGTGCGTCGGGGGAACGGGCCATCACGGTTTCCCCCGCACCCCACCTCCTCAGCGCCACGCCGCTGCCCGAACTCCCCGCCTCCGTCCCGCCGCTCGGCCTCAGGCTCAGCGCACAGTTCACGATCATGGCGGACGGACACGTCGCAAGAGTACTGCTGCTGACATCCAGCGGAAGTCCCGGGTGGGACTCGCTGGCCGCTCTCGCCATGACGGACTGGCGGTTCTCGAGCGCCGCACCCGGCGACAGCGCCGCCAATCGCGTCGTCCGCTGCCCCATCGTGGTCCAGCCCGGAGTTCGCGGGTCGCCCATCATGCGCCTGGGCGAGCTGCCCGCGGCCACGGTGCGCGAAGCGGACTCGCTCTATGCGCTGCTGAAGAGCGGCGCGGACTTCGATTCGCTCGCGCACGCCGCCAGCCTTCGCGCCCTGCCGGGCAGGGACGGTTACATCCGGACCGTGGACCTCGGTTCGTTCCCCCCGGACGTCAGGGAGCGCGTGCGCGGCCTGCGCGACGAGGAGTACACCGCTCCCGTCCGCGTGGACGCCGGGTACGTCATCTTCAGGCGCTACCCGTCCGCGGACGGGCACCGGGTGTCACGGGAGTCCGCAGGATTTCTCCGCGGCGCAGTTCGACCGCCAGCATGACGGCGACCGGGACGTACTCGACGGCGAGCAGGAGCGGCTGGTCGCGCCACTCGCCGAACGCCCTGTACTGGTAGACGACGACATTGGCCACCGCCGACGTCCCCAGGAGCAGGAAGACGGACGGCGACCACCTCAGCGGCAGGAGCGCCGCGAGCCAGGTCAGGTACCAGGGGTGCACCACGGGGGAAAGAAGCACGAATCCCGCGAACCCCCAGAAGATCTTCTCCAGCAGGGGGCGGTCCATCGCCGCGATCGTCCCGAGCAGGAGAACGACAAGCCCGCCGCTCACGATGTGCGCCGCCTCGTTGGACCCCGTCAGGAAGTAGAGTATCGAAAAGACGCTCCCGTTGAACTCCCACCGTGCGCCGAACGTCGACAGCGATTCGACGACCCCCCAGGTCGGTTCATAGTAGATCAATGCGCCCGCGCACACCATCAGGACGGGAATCGCGGGCACCAGGAGCCGCCGGGCCCCCTTCAGGTTTCTCAGAAGGAGCGGCACGATGATGAGCGGGACGAGTTTCGCCAGCGCGCCCGCCCCGAGCGCCAGCGCCCCCCGGAGGGGCTTCTCCTGCGCAAACAGGACGACCGCTCCGACGAAGAACAGGATGCCGAGCGCATCGACGTGACCGTCGAGCCCGAAGTACAGCACCGGAAGGGGCGACCAGGCATAGAGCATCAGTGCGACGGGCGGGGCGCCGCGGCGGCGGACGAACAGCCAGAGGAGAACCACCGTCAGGCAGTCGGCGACGGCCAGGAGCAGTTTCATCCCCGACACCGAGTCGCCGAACATCGCGTGCGAGAGGAGAAAGAGCCCCTGTGCGAGCGCCGGGTAGACGCTTTTCAGCTCGGGGTGATTGACATTCGCGGGAAGGTCGGCCGTCGCAAGCGCGGCCAGATGCGGATCCGTCGGCGTGTACATGAACGGATTCACCCCCGCGGCGGCGACTTTCCCGTCCCAGAGGTACCGGTAGACGTCGTCGGAGCCGACGACGCCGTGGGGAACGAGCGAGAGCCGGAACAGAATCCCGAAGAAAGCCACGAGCGCCGTCCCGCGCGCGGAGGGAAGCGCGTCGTTCCACACCAACCGCACAACGACGGCGAAGAGCGCGTACGCGGCGACATTGACCCCGATCATCCAGAGCACGCCGCCGGCGCCCGCGGGAGCCCCGTAGAGCGAGAGGAACGCGATCTCCATCGCCGTTCCCGACCCAACGAGGAGACCGGTGGAGGCGAGCCGGTCCTTCATGTCACGCGATGTACTCGCCCGGGTACGGAACGGACCTGGGGTGATTGAACGAGACGTCAGGAACGCCGATCAGGTGCATCGCGTCAAAGAGCGTCCGCCCCTCATGCGCGAACGCCACGGCAGTATGGTGGGGGAACCGCTTCCCGATCAGCACGTGGCGGTAGAACCTTCCCATCTCCCTGACGGCAAAGACCGCGATGCAGCCGAACGATTTCGGGTCGATGTTCATTACCTCCCCCTGGGCGACGTACGCCTTCAGGTCCGCCTCCGCGGTCCCCTGGAGGCGGAAGAGCGTGATCGCGCCGGGTTTGATCGTCCCCTCGAGCGTCCCCCGCGTGATGTTCGGCTCCTTTCCCGGCTCCATGAGACGGTGCATGATGAGCTGGTACTTGAGCATCGGCGACGCCAGGCAGGTGGAGGAGGTGTTGCCGCAGTGGAATCCCATGAACAGCTCGTTGTTGGCGTAGGCGGTGACACCCGCCGCCGTGTACATGTCCGCGGGGACGGTGTTGTTGATATCCAGGATCGCCGCCGGTGTCTCCGTGGCGCAGGTGCAGACGTACTCGCTCAGCGCGCCGTAGATGTCGGACTCGCAGGAAATCGGGATGCCCCGCGTGGCGAGCCGTGAGTTGATGTAACAGGGGACGAACCCGAAGAATTTCTCGAACGACGGCCAGCACTTATTGGCAAACACCGCGTACTGAGACGCCCCCAGGTTCTTTTCCATGAAATCCAGGAGCGCCAGCTCGAACTGGGCGAGCCCCTGGAGGAGATCGGGATACGGGTTCCCCTTCCCCAGCTCCTTCGCCATGTCCGCGGCCACCGCGGGAATGCGGGGGTCCCCCTTCTTCCCGAGGAAGAGGTCGTACATGTCCAGCTCGCTGTTCTCCATGATCTCCACCCCGATGTCAAAGAGGGGCTTGATCGGGGCGTGGCACGTGAGGAAGTCGAACGGGCGGGGCCCGAACGAGAAGATCTTGAGCCGGCGGAGCCCCGCGACGATGCGCGCCACAGGGATGAACTCCCGGATCATGGCAGCGACCTCGGGGGGCGTCCCCACCGGGTTTTCCGGAATATGCACGCGGAGTGAGCGGAGGCCGATGTTGTACGACGCGCTCAGGAGCCCGCAGTAGGCGTCTCCCCTCCCGCCCATGAGATCGCGGCCGCTCTCTTCCGCCGCCGCAACGACCATCACCGGTCCGCCGAACTTCTGCGCCAGCAGCGTGGCGGGACCCTCGGGGCCGAAGTTGCCCAGGTAAATCACGAGCGCGTCCACCTTCTTCGCGGCGATCTCCGCCATCGCCTTCACGACGTCGCCGTCGCTCTCCACAACGGTCTCGAGCTCCGTGACCGCGGTGCCGGCTGCGGCGCACGAGGCGGCGACCTGCGCCCTCCGCTTTTTCGAAAGCTCGACAGGGAAGCAGTCCCTGCTGACCGCGATAAGACCGGCAAGGACATGAGGTATGTTGTTCATCGGCTGTCTCCTTCCCCCCGCGCCCGGCGGGGCTGTCCATAGTACGACCCCGGCCCGTGCTTGCGCCGGAAGTGCTTGTCAATGAGCGACCGCCCGAGCGGCCGGGCCGACGGGTTGATCGCCAGCGTGAAGTATGCCATTTTTGCGAGCTCTTCGAGCATGAAGCTGTGTTCCACGGCTTCCTCCGGCGTCGCGCCCCAGGCGAAGGGACCGTGCCCGGCCACCAGCACCATGGGGACGTGCTCGTACGAGCGCCGCGCAAACGTCTTCACGATGATCTTCCCCGTCTCCTCCTCGTAGTCGCCGCGGATTGCCTTCGCACTCAGCGGCGCCGTGACGGGGATCGGCTCCGGGAGATGATCGGCGTGCGTGGTGCCGAGCACCGGGACAGGTTTGCGCGCCTGCGCCCAGGCGGTGGCGTAGGGAGAGTGCGTGTGCACGACGCCCCCGATCGTCCCGAAGTGCCTGTAGAGGAGCGTGTGCGTCCTGGTATCGGAGGAGGGGCGGAGGGAACCTTCCACGACGGCGTTGTCGAGACCGACGACGACCATCATCTCCGGCCGCAGCTCAGCGTACGGAACGCCGCTGGGCTTGATCGCGATGACGCCCCGGGCGCGGTCCACGGCGCTTGCGTTGCCGAACGTGCGGACGGCCAGCGCGAGCGTGTGCAGCTCCATGTTGCACCGCCATGCGGTCTCCTTCAGAGCGGCGTAGGCGCTCACCGTGCACCTCCCCCGCCGGGCGTTTCCGCCTCGACGAACTTCGCAAGGGCACGGTACCGCTCGTACAGGCGATCGTACACGCGCGCCGCATCGGGCCGCGGCGCGTATTCACGCTCCCACCCGCTCTCCATCGCCTGCATCGACGCCTGGAGCGACGGGTAGATCCCGGCCACGACGGCGGCATACATCGCCGCGCCCAGCGCGCAGGTCTGCTCGGAGCGCGGCACGCGGATCGGGACGTTCATCACGTCCGCGACAGTCTGCATGATGAAGGGGGACTTTTTTGCCACCCCGCCGAGCGCGGTCACGCCGCGGATCGGCACCCCCTCGCTGCGGAACCGCTCCGCAATTGCGCGGGCGCCGAACGCCGTCGCCTCGACAAGAGCCCGGAAGATCCGCGGCGCGTCGCTCCCCAGGTTCAACCCGGCGATCGCCCCTTTCAGGAGCTGGTTTGCGTCGGGTGTGCGCCGCCCGTTCATCCAGTCGAGCGCCAGGACACCGGATTCCTCCAGGGGGACCCGCGCGGCGTGCTCCGCCAGCACGTCCAGGAGACGGTCGCCCGCATCGGCCACCAGCCGCCGGCGCGTTTCCGCGTCCACGACGTTCACGCCGATGACGGTCTCCAGCGGCCACATCAGCACCGATTTGAACCAGGCGTAGATGTCGCCGAACGCGGACTGCCCCGCTTCCATCCCGAGCATCCCCGGGATCACGGACCCGTCCACCTGCCCGCAGATTCCCCTGATGAGCCTGGTTCCCACCTCTTCCATCGGCGCGACGATCACGTCGCACGTGGAAGTTCCCATGATCTTCGTCATCGTGTACGGGGTGATGCCGCCCCCCACCGCACCCATGTGGGCATCGAATGCCCCGACGCCGACGCGGACCGTCGCCGGCAGTCCCAGCCGCGACGACCAGTCGGATGAGAGCACCCCGGCCGGCTGATCGCTCGTGAGCGTCTCCCGGTACAGCCGGCCGCGGAGACCGGCCAGGAGCGGGTCGAGCCGGACGAGAAATTCCTCCGCCGGCAGTCCGTTGAATGACTCGTGCCACATCGCCTTATGCCCTGCAGCGCAGCGGCTCCGCTTGATCCGCCGGACGTCCGTCACGCCGGTGAGCGCCGCCGTGAACCAGTCGCAGTGCTCCACCCACGATTCGGCCGCCCCGCGCACGGCAGCGTCCTCGCGGAGGACGTGAAGGATCTTCGCCCAGAACCATTCCGAGGAGTACACGCCCCCCTCATACTTCGTGAAGTCCGTTCCTCCCCACGAACGGGCCAGGGTATTGATCTCTCCCGCCTCGCGGACCGCGGTGTGGTCCTTCCAGAGAACGAACATGGCGTTGGGGTTGGACGCAAACTCCCGGCGGAGCGCCAGCGGCGCGCCGGCGGCGTCGACGGGAGCGGGCGTCGAGCCCGTCGTGTCAACGGCAATCGCCCGCACGTGCGACGCCGTGCCGGGCGGCGCCTTCGCGAGCGCCTCCCGCATGGAGGTCTCGAACGCCTCCAGGTAGTCCAGCGGATGCTGGCGGAACATGTTCCGCGGCGCGTCGCAGAACATCCCTTTTCCCCAGCGTGGGTAATACGCAACCGCGCCGGCGATTTCAGAGCCGTCGGCCGTGTCGATGACCACCGAGCGGACTGAGTCGGTGCCGAAGTCCACGCCGCAGACGTACGCCGCGTTCGGAGTGCCCTTCATGTGTCCAACCTTGTCGTTGTGAACGGATACCGTGCTGCGGACGCGGAGGCGCGGCAGCAGGCGATTCAGAACCGGATGGCGACCGCGGTCGTCCAGGCATTCCCGCCTGCCGGCGCCAGGGCGGTGACAATTCCGCCACGGTACGAGAACTGCACGTCCGTCCCGTTGACGCTCACCGACTTCGGGGCGCAGGGAGCGATGACGGCAAACTCCCCTCCCTCGCACAGCGTGAATGTGACGGCGTCATCAGCAATCCGGGCGCCGCGCACAGTCGCCGGGGCATTGTACTTGGCGGTCAGCCCGACGATCCCTTTCCCGCCTTCCAGGGGAATGACATAGTACAGGCGGCAGCCGAGCCGCCCGAGCGTGACGCGCGTCTCGTCCCCGCGTCCGGCACAGGCAAGTGTCCGGCCAAAATGCTCGTAGAGCGCGAAACGATCGCCGCGGATCCCGTGGACATCGGAAGGCCGGAAGACGCCCGTCACGCTGTCGGCATCCGCGCAGTTCAGCAGCGCGAGGAGTCCCGTGCCGCCGACGCGCGAGAACGCCTTGAACGGCCGGGCATCCTGAACCTGGAACAGGCAGTCCTCCGCGGGGAGCAGCGGCTCATCCGCACGCAGTATCCTGCCGTCGGCATAGACGAGGGGGCGCAGGACGTCGAAGTTGCCGCGGCCGATGTCATCGGTGATGTAGATGGGTCCGTTGTTCAGCGCCCGGGCGACGGCGTGGAAGACGGCGTTCGGGTTGTGTGACTGGAACTCGTCGAAATCCGGGTACACCATCTGGGAGAAATACAGGGCGTTGTACACGGCCTGGAGCACATGAGCGGCCGCGTTTCCGTGCTGCAGGTCGTACCCCTCCCCCGGTTCATACGGAAAGTAGTCCTCCGATGTCCGCGCGACGGCCGTCGAGCCGAAATTGGCCCAGGCATCGGGCGTCATGTCCATACAGTTGACGATGACGCCGCCGAAATGGCGCGCTACGGAGGCGTTCAGCGCCTCGTGGTACCGCGTGGCCCCGTCCCAGATCGGGAAGTTGCCGGGCGCGATCCTCTCGACGGAGAGCTGGTTGTCGACCTTGACAAACGAAAATCCTTCGCCGCTGAGGTATGCGTGAAGCCCGTCATAGAACCGGCTGGCCGCATCCCCCGCGGGGGAGATGAACGACAGCGTCCTCAGCGGAGAGTTCTCCCTGTCCGCGCTCTCGGGCTCCCTGTAGGTGACGAGATCCCTGCTGAACTCCTTCCCGAGATCCGAGGCCGGGTTGATGCCCCGCCAGTACCCGTTCATTGCGTGCCACACGCCGACGTCGGCCAGGTGGTACTCGCTCTTGAGCGTGGCAACGACCTGCCGGAACCCGCGGGGAAACTTCGCGCTGTCGGGTCGGAACGAGTTCAGCATACTGCGCGTGGCGTCAAACCACCCGTCGTCGACAAGAAACCATCCGACGGGGAACCGTGCATCCCGGAAATACGCGGCCCCTCTGAGAAGGAGGCCCTCGTTCAGGTTCCTGCCGAGCGATGAGCTGTTCCACGTGCACCAGCCGATCCTCTCGAAGACCGCGGGAAATGCTTTGGCGCTCCTCAGGTTTTCCGGGTGCCCCATCTGATGCATCCCCTCGGCCCAGAGAGCTTCGAAGAGCGCGTAGGGATCGCGGCCGAACCCGACAGCGCAGAGCGGGATCTCTTTCCTCCCCGGCGTGTCGAAGTAACTGACCGCCTTCGCGCCGAACCGGCCGTGATCCGATCCCAGCGTGGAGCGGTACCCGTTGCCCGAGACCGGCATCGCCGCGCCGTACAGTCCGTCGGCATACTGCCAGTAAAAGAACTGGATGTCGTCACCCCGGAGTGCGGAGGCCGCCGGGATCTTCTCGGGCTTCGACCAGCATTTCCACGGAGCGTACCGCCAGAACGCAACGCCGCGCGCAAACGACGGCATCTCCCCGAAGAACAGGCCGATGAACCCGTCGGGGCTCCCCGGCACACCGGCGGGAGCGTCGACGAGAAACGTCATGATTCCCGAGGAGGGGTTGATTCTGACCTCACACCGTGCCGTCCTTCCTTCGGACGTGAAGGCGTAGCGCCCTTCGCTGCCGCTCGCGCCGGCGTACGACAGGGGGCCGTTCGACCATCCCGGGCTCCCTCCGGAGAGCCGGACGCTTCCCCCCGCGGAGATCTCGAGCGCATGAGCGGTGAGTGACACCAGCGGGCGGACATCGGTGAGGGACGGCTGGCTCATGAGAGGTGCCGTTGCGGCCAGTGACAGTGCAATAGTACGGAGGGGAGTATTCATGAAGGCCTGACTGTATCGGGGGGCGCAGCCCGCCCCGGATAAGGTGCGGAAAAAGAACGAAACTAACAATCCGTCGCGGGCCGGTTGCGGACGATACGTCAGCGATCCTGCCGGAGCGAATCACCTTCCACGATAAAATCGGGACCCTCGGAGATCTTTCTGCCGACAACATATCCCAGCGCCAGCCCCGCGATACCCGCACATGCATTCGGGAGGTAGTTGTGCGGACCCGCTCCGCCGCCGTCCCCGGGGATGAATCCCCCCAGCCCGAAGAAGCAGAAGCCGCAGACCGTCATCCCGACGACCGTCGGCACCAGGTGCGGGCCGCTCTTCACCAGGGCCAGCTGACGCGTTGAACATCGGCTCGCCGACTGACTCCCCGCCGCCGTCCATACCATGCTGTCGGGGGAGGCATCGACCAGGATCCCGTCAGCGGTGCGCCCGTCCCGGAAAACAAAACTGAGGGGGGCGCCCCTGTAGTCATCGAGGAATTCACCGTAGGACGTGCGGGGCGGCAGGCGGGAATCCGTCTGCGGGACGTCCGACAGGATGGACGTCGAGGAACATCCGGACACAAGAACACCAGCACACGCGAACGCGCAGAGAAGCCGATTCATCCCGCCTCCGGTTTTACCTGAAAATCCATTATATTGGATTGTCCCCTCACATCCTAACGAAATATTCCCATGCTCACGCTCGGTTGTGATATCGGCAGCTCGTCGATCAAGGCAGCCCTCTTTGACGCGGCATCGGGGCGGCTCCTTGCAGCGGCATATGCGCCCAAACAGGAAATGCCCATCATCGCCAGACAGGCGGGATGGGCGGAACAGGATCCGGCCGCGTGGTGGGACCACCTGAAGACCGCCACGGCAGAAGTGCTCTCGTCCTCCGGCAGACAGGGCAGGGAGATCGGTGCAATCGGGATCTCGTACCAGATGCACGGACTCGTGGTGATCGACGGGGAGATGAACGTCCTCCGCCCGTCGATCATCTGGTGCGACAGCAGGGCGACGGAGATCGGGCGCGCGGCGTTCGACAGGCTCGGCCACGACAGGTGCCTCAGGACCGTGCTGAACTCGCCCGGCAACTTTACGCTCTCGAAGCTCCGCTGGGTCAGGGAGAACGAGCCGTCCCTCTTTGAACACATCCGCACGTTCATGCTCCCGGGAGACTACATCGCGATGCGTCTCACGGACAGGGTCGCAACGACCGTGCCGGGACTCTCGGAGGGGATGGCATGGGACTTCAGCGCGAACGGTCCGGCCTCATTCCTCCTGAAAGAGTACGGCATCCCGTCGTCGCTCGTGGCGGAGACCGTCCCGACGTTCGGTGACCAGGGACATCTGACCCAGGCCGCCGCAGCGTCACTCGGGCTGAAGGCCGGGATCCCCGTCACGTACCGGGCGGGAGATCAGCCGAACAACGCCTTCTCGCTCAACGTCCTCCGGCCGGGAGAAGTCGCGGCCACGGCGGGAACATCGGGCGTCGTCTACGCCGTGAACGGGACGCTCGACGCCGACCCGCAGTCGCGCGTCAACTCATTCGCCCATGTCACGCACACCGAGCACGCCCCCCGCATCGGCGTGCTCCTCTGCATCAACGGATGCGGAATCGCCAACAGCTGGACGCGCAGGACGCTCGGACTGGCGAATGTCGCCTACGAAGAGCTGAATGCGCGCGCCTCCGCCGTCGGGGCGGGGTCCGGCGGGCTCGTCGTCCTCCCGTTCGGCAACGGCGCGGAGCGGATGTTCGGGGACAGGGACATCGGCGCGCAGATCATCGGCGCGAGCTACACGACCCACGGGGAGGCGCACATGCTGCGCGCGGTACAGGAGGGCGTTGCCTTTTCGTTCAAATACGGGATGGACCTGATGACGGGACTGGGCATCACGCCGAGCGTGATCCGCGCGGGGGACGCCAACCTCTTCAGGAGCAGGATCTTCTGCGATACGCTCGCGGGCAGCGCGGGGGTCGCCATCGAGCTGTACAACACCGACGGCGCGCAGGGGGCAGCCCGCGGCGCGGCGCTGGGCGCCGGGTTTTTCGCGTCGCCCGCCGAGGCGTTCGGCGGGCTCGCACGGCGCGAAGTCATCGAGCCGGACAGGAAGCGCAGCGGGGAATACGCCGACATCTACGGGCGGTGGCACGACCTCCTGTCGCTGGCGCTCTCCCGCACGCCCCGGTAGCCGTCGCTCACGCCTGCGGCGCCGGCCTGAACGCGGCGTAATGAGGCTTCCACTGCGCCTTCGCGATGACCGCGTCGAGTTGAGCGTCATCGAGCCGCCTGCCGAGGCCCGCCTCGCGCGCCTCGATTGCCACCGCTTTCGCCACGGCGGCCGAGACCTCCCGGATGCTGTCGAGCCCGGGGAGAAGACGGTTCGCGCTGCACTCCTCGCCGGTCACACAGGCGCTGATCGCCCTGCTTGCCTTCATGAACATGCCCGTGGTGATCCGGGGGGTCTGGCTCACGAGCGCGCCCAGGCCGACACCGGGGAAGATAAACATGTTGTTGCACTGCGACGTCTCGAGCATCTGCCCTCCGAAGTCGACCGGTCCGAACGGGCTCCCGGTCGCGATCAGTCCCCGCCCGTTTGTGGCCCGGGCGACGTCTGCGGGGGTGCATTCCGATTTTGACGTCGGGTTCGAGAGGGCGAATATCACCGGCCGCGTGTCGTTGGCCGCCATCTGGTCGAGGATCGCCTCGTTGAACAGGCCTTCGGTCGCGGTGACGCCGATCAGGACCGTGGGCTCGGCGTTGCGAACGACATCCCGGAGCGTGATCCTGCCGGAGTTTTCCAGCGTCCACCCGCCGACGCGGGCACGGGGCTGCGCAAAGGGCTCCTGGATCTCCGAAATCCCCGGCATGTCGTCCACGAGGAGGCCCCCCACGTCGAAGGCAAACAGCCGGCTCCGCGCTTCCTCCGGGGAGAGCCCTTCCTCCAGCAGCATCGTGCGGATGTTGGATGCGATCCCCACGCCGGCCTGTCCCATGCCGGCGATAACGAACCGCTGATCGATGAAGCGCTGCCGCTTGATCCTCATGGCGGTCATGAGCGCAGCGAGCGCGACGCCCCCCGTCCCCTGGATGTCGTCGTTGAACGAGAGTATCCGGTCGCGGTAGCGTTCCAGGAGCATGAACGCCTTGTGCTTGGCGAAATCCTCCCACTGGAGAAGCGCGCGGGGGAAGCTTCTCCTGACACCCAGGACGAAACGCTCGATGAAGTCGTCGTACTCCTTCCCCTCCAGCCGGTGCCTCCGGACGCCGAGATAGAGGGGATCGTCCAGGAGCCGCTGCGTGTTGGTGCCGACGTCCAGGCAGACCGGCAGACAGCACGCGGGATGGAGTCCCCCGGCCGCAACGTAGAGATTGATCTTTCCCACGGGGATGCCCATGCCGTCCGAGCCGAGATCACCCAGGCCGAGGATCCTCTCCCCGTCGGTGACGACAATCAGGTTCACATCGGGCAGGCAGACGCCGCCGAGGACGGCATCGATATTCGCGATATTCTCCGGGCTGATGTATATGCCGCGGTACTCCCGCGTGATGTGGCTCAGCATCATGCACGCCTTTCCGACCGTCGGCGTGTAGACGATCGGCAGCATCTCCGTGAGATGGTCGCACAGGAGATTGTAGAACAGAATCTCGTTCCGGTTCAGGAGCGACTGGAGGAAGATGTATTTCTCGATGTCGTCCTGCTTGCGCGAGTACATTTCGTAGTTCCGCGCGCGCTGGGTCGCAATATCGGAGATGCAGGACCGGAGGAGTCCCTCGAGACCCAGCGCGAGCCGCTCGTCATGGGAGTATGCCGTTCCCTTGTTCAGGAACGGGTCCGTCATGAGCTGCCGTCCGCGGAGCTGCACAGCGAAGTACTCTTCTCCCGTGAGGGGATCAATGTTGATGGAAAAAGTTTTCATGCCACCCCGTCGACCGTTGATGTACCGCCCGAACAACGCACAGGCCACCCGGTGCATCGGTGGCCTGTGTGAATGAACACTGAGTGAAGATACGGCTCATTCGTCTGACAAGCAATCGGGGTCCCTGCATATGAAAACAATCCCGTCACTATTTCTGTCAATGTGGCTCATCTGCGCCGCCCGGGCGCCGGTTGCGCACGGGGAATCCCGCGCGGAGACGGGAATTCCGGTTCCCCGCGTGCTGATTCTCTGGAATGCGGCGGCGGCGGGAGAGGACTCCGTTGACCAGTGTGCGCTCGAAGAGATCTTCGGCGTCACCGGGCTCCCGCCCGGGCGCGTGGAGCCCGCGGGGGCGGAGCGCGCACTCGCATCGCCATGGAGCGTGCTCATCGTTCCTCACGCGTCGTCGGCGCGCATGTCCGGTGTCGAGGCGCGCCGCATCGTCGGACACCTCGCGCGCGGGGGCACGCTCGTGACCGACGGCCCCGGCCCGCTGGCCCGTGCGCTGGGGGTCGGGACCGGAGACACGGTCCGGATCAGTCAAGTAACGGACCTGCTCCACCCGCATCCCGGGATCAGGTGGAGCGACGGAGCGGCGGCCCGTGTCATCACGCGCTGCCCCCGGAGATGTTCGACGGTGTTCGAGGAGGCACGGACGCACAGGCCGCTCGCGGTCGTTTTCCGCCGCGGGAGGGGACGGTGCCTCTTCATCGCTCCGCTCGTCGACGTCACAACCGCCGGAGGATACAGCCGCTTCCCGACGCTCCCCCGGACAATCACATCGGCTCTCGGCCTTCGTCCGCTCTTCTCGCGCCGGGCAGCCGAGGCCTACTTCGACCCTGGATACCGGTTCGGCGCCGCACCTGATTCGCTTGCGCGCATGTGGCGCGCGTGGGGAATCCGCTGTGTACACGTTGCGGCCTGGTACGCGTCATCCACGCCGCCGTTCGACTACCGGGCACTTCTGACGGCGCTCCACGGCCAGGGGATACTTGCCTATGCCTGGCTCGAGTGGCCCTATGTCGGGCAGGGGTTCTGGGACGGGCACCCCGGGTGGCGGCAGAAGAATGCGCTCCTGCAGGACGCGCACCTCGATTTCCTCTATCTTATGGACCTGCAAAACCCGGCGTGCATGGCGGCCGCTCTCGACGAGCTTGAATCCCTGCTCAGGCTCGACTGGGACGGGGTGGACGTGGCGGAGTTTACGCTTACCGGCGCGGGACGCGAAGCCCTTGAAGGACCGGCCATTCCGGCTTATTTCACCGGCTTCACAGACGTAGGCCGGGAGGGGTTCGCCCGGAAGACCGGGTTCGACCCGATCGAGCTGTTCAACCCCGGCTCACGCCATTACTGGAAAACCGATACGGCGGGGCTGCGGCAGTTCTACAGGTACCGGACGGCAGTCAATGTTGCCACGGAGCGGGCGCTGTTCAGCCGGCTGCGCGGACTCCCCGGCGGAACGGGAGAGCTGGTGCTCACGATCGTCGATAACTCGCTCCACCCGGAATTCGACGATCTGCTCGGTTTCAGCATGAGCGAGACGGTTGCCCTTCTCCGGGAGTTCGACGTGACGCTCATGGTGGAAGACCCGTATCCCGAATGGAGCACACCGCCCTGGCGCTACCGCGGAATCCGCTCCCACTACGGCACGCTGCTCGGGGGCCGGCCGTTCCTGATCGACGTGAATGTCGTCCCGATGGCCGAAGACAGGAAAGGTCTCTTCGCAACGGAGCAGCCGACGGGGACGGAATTCCTTGAGCTGTGGGAGCATGCCTCGGGCGGCGGCGAACGGGTATGCTACTACAGCGAGTCGAGCGTGTACGCGCACGACTGGCGGCTCCTCCCCTGGACGATGGCTGCCGGCGCCCGCGCGGCGAACACGGGGGAAACCGTGACGGTGGATGCGCCGCGCACCGTCATGCTCCGCGCCGGGGGGGTGCGTGTGCTGATGGACGGAACGGAGTGGCCGGCCCGGAGTGATTCGGAGATCATCATCCCCGCCGGGAGGCACGTGCTCTCGACCGGCCCCCGCAGGGGCGGCGCGGAAGGTGCGCTCCGCCTCACATCGATCACGGGAGAGCTTGTTGCGGCGCGTCTCTCGGGGGATTCGCTGGTGATTGACTATCGGGCCGCAGGCCGGTGCGCACTGGGGTTCAACGCCGTCCCGCGCGCGTTCATGCTGGACGGTGCGGGGATATCACCTCCGGTGTACCACACGGTTCCGGGATGCGAAGTGTATCTCGCGGGGGGAGAGCATCGCTGTACGGTGCTGCTGCCGGGAGGCGGAGGTCACTCCCCCGAGGTATCCCCGGCCGGGCCCGGGCGGAGAAAGCGGTAGGCCTGCAGACCCCCGATGCAGAGGAGCGCGCCGAATCCGTCGATCAGCACATCGGTCAGCTGGCCGTGCCGGCCGGGTGTGGACAGCTGGTGGTACTCGTCGGAGACGCCGTAGAGCACGGCAAAGAGGACGCCGAGCAGATAGGAATGACGGGCCAAGCCGGGAAACCGGGTCTGCCCGCTCAGCGCACGCTGGCAGAGGAGGCAGAGCACTCCGTAGTAGATCAGGTGAATGAGCTTCGCCCAGACCCAGGAATCTACCTGCGGAAACTGCTCCTGCGGGATCGACGAACTGACAAAGATCACAACCATCCAGACTGCAACGGGGAGCAGATACCTCACCCAGTACCGGTCACGCTGTACATCGCGTCGATCCCCCATTACACTCCAGAGTGCTGTTCGTGATTGCTGCAATGTAACACTCCCTGCGCGCAATTGCAATCACGCACCCCGCAGACGATGGTCCTTCCGCGCGATCGGCCGGAGCCGTCAGAACGTGTACGTCAAACCGATGAGGAGCACGCCCTGGATGCGCGGCGTGTTCACCGCGTTCTTCGCGTCCTTGTATGTGAAGTCCTCGTGGGCGTTGATGTTCTGATCGTCAGGGTTGTATGTTGTGTCGTGGCCGTGAATGGACGTATCAAAGAAGTTGTCCACGCCGGCGGAAAGCATGAGATCGACTTTGTTCGTGATGGCGAACAGGCCCTTCATGCCGAGGCCGATGCCCCAGGGATTGCTCGTGACGTCGAACTCCTCGTTGGCGCCCACGTAGCGGAAATGTGCGTCGAACATTGCATAGCGGGGACCGGCAAACAGATAGATGCCCTTCGTCCCCTTGAGGTTCAGATTGTACAGGAAGTCCATCGCAAAGGCCCATGTCGTCCCGCTTGATTCGGGCGTCCCGTTCGTTGCATTCGCGATGAACACCCTTCGCGCCGCCAGCGCCTCGCCCGGAGCAACGTTCGAATACGTCAGACTGAATTCCATTGAAAGCGGGAAGCCCTGCGCGAAATTCGCGAATCCCCCGCTCCCCCTGAAACTCAGTCCCGCCTTGTAGCCTACCGACAGCCCTCCGAAGAAATCCGCCGCGTGTGCAATCGTAGCCGCGAACAGACACGCGAAGAGCAATGCGCCCAGAACCTTCCCCTTGTGTGACATTGCCGCCTCCATGGTGGGTGAAATGCCCGTTTTCAATGTCTCATCTGCCAACATAGATAGTGAAATCCTGCGATTATTTCAAGTGATGAGTCTTGTTTATTCCTGCCATTATGATAGATTTGTCACAATATTTGGCCAATTTGTGAAATTATGACGAACTGGCATATGACAAATGTTCAAATTGGAAATGTGACGTACCTCACTGACTTGGCTATAAGTGCCATAAGATAGACAAAAATTGAAAAACTCGCAGATTTTTGCTTGACTTTGCCGGAGGCTTCAGGTTACTTTGTGACGCGAGCGGGACCCCCACCCGCATCGCCTGCACCGTTCTTTGATTCAGATGCTCTCGGACGACGGAGAATCCGGAAAATGCGTTCGATTCCGTTTCCCCTCTTTCTTTGCGCTCTGCTCATCATGCAGACAGGCCGCGCCCAGGAGCATTCCCTCTCGCTCTCCCCATTCATTTCCTACGACAGATTCCAGGCCTCCGGGTTCGATGCGGGGCTCGACTACGGCGCCGCCCTCAGCGTGCGTGTCGTGGACGGACTCAGCGTCCGCGCCGGGGCAGCGCTCGGTTCCCGCTCGACAACGTTCGACGTGGCAGGTGGAACGCGGAACCTCAACGGCCGGCTCTCCGAACTTTCACTCAGCATGGAATACCGCATCATCGGCACGGGCGGGAGTCCCTCACTCCTGCTCTCGCTCGGGGGCGGGAGAATCTCCACAACCGTTGACGCGACGACCGTGTCGCTCGGCGCGCTCGGGACGCTCACCATCCCGGCGCACGCCGCCTCGCACGGGTTCGCGGAGGGAGGACTCACGGGCATTCTGCCCGTCTCCCGCGGCGTCGGCATCTTCCTCCGCCCCGCACTGCGCTCCACGGGAGCTGGGAGCAATTCCCCGGATGTCTCAATCGCAGGAGGGCTCCGTGTCGGTCTCTTCTAGGCTTCGCAGCACGCTCCTCGCTAGTACGCTTCTGTGCGCCGCGGCGCACGGGCAGACCACTCCCGCCCCGCCCGTCACGGAGTCCACCCGCACCCCGCTCATCGACCTGAACGAATCCGTCGCGTTTGAAGTGTGCCCGCATACCGGGATGATGGGAAGCAGCGGAACGTTCGGGCTGAAACTTCTGATGACGTACAGCTCGTTCAGCCTCGAGCTGGCCGGCGAGCAGGTCATCGGCAGGACCGCGAACCTCTACCCGGTGTCCGTGAACGCGGTGCTGAACCTTTCGACGCACGGCCGCCTCATCCCCTACGGCGCGGTCGGGGCCGGGCTCTGGCTCACCGTGCCCGTCAATGCGCTCGGCGCGGAGACGGTGTCCACGCTCGGGATGAACTTCGGCGGGGGAGCGCGCTTCTTCATCACCCGGACGTTCGGCATCCGCCTCGAGGCAAAACAGTACTTCACAAGCATCAGCGACTCGCGCGGACTCAAGAACGATCTCCTCTTCTTCCAGGAGGTCAGCGTGGGCGCCACGTTCCTGTTCCACTAAGAAACGGACCTGACGGCAATGACCACCACCTCGTTCTCCTCCCGCATCGCGCTGATCGCAGCGCTCGCCGTCACGCTTGCGGGGTCCGCCCGCGCACAGGCGCATTTCGAGCAGAGCCTGACCCTGAGCGGGGGACTGTACGCGGCGAGCGGCTTCGGCACGAACTTCTACTCCAGCGGGCGCTACGATTACTTCATCCCGGGCACACGGTACTTCGTCGAGGCGTCCCTCGGGGTCGGCTCACTCTCGTCCAAAGTGATCAGCACCGTGACAAAGGCCAGGATCTTCACCAGCGACAACCTGGTGACGTACGAGTTTGCGGGGGCCTTCGACTACGCCCCCGGGGGGGCCATGCCGTACTTTCTGTTCGGCGTCGGCGGGGTCCGGGAAGGACAGGAGACCCATTTCGCGGGGGTCCTCGGCATCGGCAAGCGGATCGCGCTCCCGGGATTCCTGGGTTCCAACGCGCTGGGCTTCCGCTACGATATCCGCGACCAGATATTCTCGCAGGTGATCAACAACAGCGACCCGTTCATCGTCCACAACATCACGGCCACCGTAGGCCTGCAGATTTACTTCTAGGCGCTACGCACGAGGAGGAGAGAACTGCTATGAAGAGAAGCCCTGTTGACTGGCGGCGCGCGGCGCGCGCGGCGGCGCTGATCCTGCCCGCGCTTGGAGGCCTTTCCTGCGGATCATCGCCCCCCGACGATATCATCCAGAAGTCCGGGCAGCCGGCGCTCGTGTTCGTGAAGCAGAACAGCCAGGCCAACGACCGGAGCGTCGTCCCCTCGAGCAACGCGGACCATTACTACCCCGGGACGGACATCTACCTCCTCAGCCCGATTTCCCCCCAGGGAACGCTGGCGAACCTGACGGCCCAGTACACGCAGGCCGGACAGACGAACCCGAACAACTTCGGGGACGCCGAGGACCCGGAGGTATCCTACGACGGCGCGCACATTCTGTTTTCCATGCGGCAGAACCGGAGCTCGCGCTGGCACCTCTACGAGATGAACGCCGACGGGAGCGGGCTCATCCAGCTGACGGACCAGAACGTGGGGGACGATATGACCCCCGTCTACCTTCCCAACGGGCAGATCCTCTTCACGTCCACGCGGTCGCAGATCGCGGACGAGTACGAGCGCCGCACCTCACCCCAGCTCACGGTCGGTGATCGCGGGCCCAACGGGCTGCTGACGAACATCCGGGAAATTTCGTTCAACCAGAGCTTCGACAGGACCCCCATGGTCCACTCCAGCGGCAAGATCTTCTACAGCCGGTGGGAGCACCTGGGCGACCCCAACAAGTTCCCCCTGTTCGTGATCAACCCCGACGGGACCCGCCCGTTTGTCCTGTACGGGAACCACTCCCCGGCGGTGAGCGGCAGCCAGGTGTACCTCGACCCCCGGGAGCTGGCCGACGGAGGGCTGGTCTGCTCGGTCATGGAGAGGAACTCGCCGTTCGAAGGAGGAGCGATCGCCATCATCGACATCTCCAAGTCGGACGACAACCTGACGTTCATCACCCCTCCGAGCGCCCCGTTCAACAACAGCTCGGTCCCCACGAGCGCGCTGTTCAAAACGCCGTTCCCGATCATCGACAAGTCCTCGCCCGCCGGCAACCAGGAGAAGATCATCGTGGCGATGTCGCCCATACCGGTGACGCCCGGCATGAGCACCAACCAGGTGGACTACGGGCTCTATGTCATGGACAAGGACGGGACCAACATGCGGCTGATCTACAACGATCCGGCGTACAACGAGATGCATCCGGTCGTGCTGGCCGCGCACACGGCGCCGTTCGTCTACCCGCCGGACCCCAACGTGACCGCGGGCCTCTCCTCCGGGGCGACCACGGGCATGTTTTTCGACGGCAGCGTCTACGACCGCTCTTCCACCGACGGACACCTCAGACCCGATCCCAACCACGTGAACGCCGACGGGTCGCTGGGACAGGTGAAGTACGTCCGGGTGCTCCAGGCCGTGCCGCTCCCCGCCAACGGAAACAAACGGGGAGGGCCCGTCGGCAACACGAACTTCGAGAAGCAGCGGCTGGTGGGATACGCGCCCGTCAGGCCCGACGGCTCATTCACGATCCAGGTGCCCGCCAACGTCCCGGTCCACGTCCAGACCCTCGACGAGCACGGCGTCATGCTGGTCAACCAGCTCAGCTGGATCCAGGTGATGCCCGGGGAACGGCGCCTCTGCACGGGCTGCCACGATTCGCACGACAGGGACAAGGTCATCACCGAGCTGCAGGTGACGGCCGGGTCCCAGGTCTTCAATTCGACGCTCGGCAGGACGTACGACTCCGGGTTCAACAACGCGGTCGACGTCACGACCAGCCCGGCCGTGCGGCGTGACACGGTGGACTTCTTCGACAGGTCGGTCACCACGCGCACCAACACGGTGCAGGCGGTCTTCGACGCCCGGTGCGTCTCCTGCCACGGCGGCAGCACCCCCGCGGGGGGGCTCTCGCTCCAGCTCCAGGCGCGCGACCTGGTTCCCCCGGTCAACAATGCCGGGGACGACGGCACAACGACCGTCTACGACACGCTCACCGCCGTGTCACGATACAGGACGAAGACCGGGCAGGCCATGCCGTACGTGTCGCAGTACGGCTCCCGCGTGAGCCCCCTCCTCTGGGTCCTGTTCAACGCGCAGCTCAACAACACCAACGCGCCGGATTTCCGGACCCCGTCGTACGACCACTCGGCGATCTGGGCGAAGGACCAGTACAACCGGATCGATCCCTTCATCGCGTCGAACCGCGATCTCCTGACGCTGATCGAATGGTCGGACATGGGAGCGCAGTATTCCAATACCGTCGCACACTGACATGGGGGCAGCGGGATTCATGAAAACGTTCACGATGCGCGCCGCCGCGGCAGCCGTGCTGGCGGCGGTCGCGGCCGGACTTGGGGGCTGCGCGGTGGTCAAGGCCGCCGACCGGGGGTACCTGGCCGAGCCGATCATGGAGCGGCAGGACCATTTCTCGAAGCAGACGCTCGCTCAGAAATTCTTCAGCTCCCGCGAAGGGAGCATCGGAGGCGCCAGCGGCATCGGCGGCGGATGCGGGTGTGCGAAGTGACGGGCGGGAACCGGGTCGGGCGCAGGGCGGCAATCGTGCTGCTGCCCGCGGCCGTATTCGCCGCCGTGTCCCCGCTCGTCGCCGGCGACGGTGAGATGGGATTCACCAATTACTACTTCACCGACAGCGGCGCAAACAAGGTCGTCACCACATCGTTCAACCTGGCGCGCAAGCTCCTGGAACAGACGACGCTGCTGCTGGACATTGAGCTGGACCACGTGACCGTCCCCCCCATCACCGCCGTGACCGGCGCCAGCCGCCCGCAGCGCGACAAGTCACAGCCCTTCGAGAAAAGCCGGGGGCAGGTGATCCTGGGAATGGAGCAGGGCATCGGGCAGAACCTGACGGTGGCGGCGAGCTTCTACAGAAGCCAGGAGGTGGACTACATCTCGACCTCCGCGGTGGGCACGGTCAGCCTCGACATGTTCCGGAAGAACACGACGCTCACGCTCCGGGGACAGTACAACGCCGACAAGGTGGGGAAGATCCTGGAGTCAGGCGACGTCTACAACCAGAACAAGTTTGTCTACACGGGAGCCGTGGACCTGACGCAGGTCCTCTCCCCCACCACGGTGATGGACCTGGCATACGACGTCGTCCGCCTGAAGGGGCTCCTGAGCGATCCGTACCTGCAGGTGGGCGTGATCGACGATGCCGGCGGGAGCGTGCTGGTGGACGAACTGCATCCCGGCACCAGGACGCGGCATGCCGGGACAGCGCGGCTCTCGCAGTACATTCCCGGGATCCGCGCGTCGCTGATCGGCAGCTACCGCTACTACTGGGACACGTGGTACGTCAAATCGCACACCGCGGAGCTCAAGCTCAACAAGTACATCACGAAAGACCTCGTCTTCGGCGTGGACTACAGGTACTACACGCAGACAGGGTCCTGGTTCTACCAGCCGGCATACGCCGGCACGGGCTACACAGAGTCGCTGTACAGGACGGTGGACTACAAGCTCACACCCTTCTCGTCAAACAATTTCGGGCTGAGCCTGTCGTTCATGCTGCGGGGACTGGGAGCTCCGGGGAGCGACTTCGAATTCCTGGAGAACTCATCAATCGAGCTGACATATTTCCGGTATTTCAACACACTGGATTTCTCGGCGGACATCGTTCAGTTCGCCGTCAAATTCTCGATCTGACGGGAAGAACAGAGGGGAGCAACCATGAACCACAGGAACACTGCGGCAGCGGCCGTTCTGGCCGCCGGCGTCCTCTGCGGCGCAGCGGGAGTCGACCCGAAACCGCCTGAGGCGCTCGGCGCCCACTGGGCCCATCCCGGTCCGCGCGCCCGGACGGAGCTCGCGCTCGATGCGGCAAGGAGCGCACTGCGGGGGGGCGCCACCGCCGAAATCATGAGAGTCAGCGTGCGGGGCGGGATCGGGCCCGCGACGATTTCGGTGCAGGGCGCGGGGCACGGGTCCGCTCCCGCGGACGTGCCGCAGCCCGTGACCGTGCAGCCCGCCGGGACCGCGGCGCCGGGCTTCTCCGTCGGGTCGACGTTCATCGAGACCCCGATCAGCACCGATCTGGGCATCGACCGGCTCTCACGGAACACGACGGAGTCGAAGCTGGGGAGAGCGCTCTTCAGCACGCCCGGTCCCACCGCGTCGTACTACACGGCGCACTACACGAACAGCGCCCCGTACGTCACGGCAACGTACGTCCAGTTCGTCGTGGACCAGGCGTGGAACAGGATCGTGTACGGCAACATGAGCGCCTGGATCCGCTCGTACGATGACCTGCTCGGGCCAACATCGATCGCCGTGGACCCGTCGGGCCGCGTGTTCGTGAGCGAAGCAGGACGGCGACAGGTCAGCGTTCTCCGGCTTGACGGCGAGGGGAGCAACGCCCTGCTCCGCCCCCTCTACACGATCGGCGGACTCACGTCCCCCTCCGCGGTCGCCGTGAGCGACAACGGAACCCCGCTTGATCCCTCAGACGACATGCTCTACGTGGCCGACGCATCGCGGGGAACAATCGCCAGGTACGCACTGGGACCGGGAGGCGCCGCGCTCACGGCGACGTTCGGGGGATTTGATTCGCCGGTTGCCATCGCCGTCGGGCGCTGGAACGGCGCGAACAACCGCCTCCTGTACGTCGTCGACCGCGTCGCAAAGCGCCTGCAGGTGTGTGAGGACGCAGGGGCCACGCTCACGCCCCTGGCGGAGTACCGGGGAACCTATGCGTCATACTACAGCTCTCTCGCCGTCGATCACTACGGGAACGTGTTTGTCGCGGACAACACCGCGTCAAAGCTCATCAAGCTGACCGCCGCGCTCGAGCCGCTCGACGAGGAGGGGGGAGACGACCTGTACGCCTCTCTCGCCGCGGTGAGCGTCCCCTTCGGCCTCATCACCGTGGACGGTGAGGGAACGTACTGGGCGGGATTCGACCAGCTCTTTGCCGTCGAGCGCTGGTCACCGTCGAGCGGCGCCCGCAGGCGGACACTGGGTCTCTCCCTCAGGGATATCAGCTTCTCGTCCGACGAGAACGGGGGCGCGGTCACCGCGTCGTTCACAATGACGGATTTCGGAAACACGGGGATGCGCATCCTCGGCACAGGCGGCACCGTCGTCCGCTCGATCCCCCCCGTTGCGATGATCTCGGGGGTCAAGTCACTCGCGTGGGACAGGAGAGACAACTCGGGAAGGCTCGTCCCCCCGGGCAGCTACAGGTGTGAGCTGAGCGCGACCGACACCTACCGCGGAGAGACAGTCACGGCGACGGCCGACTGGACGCTCCCCCTCTATTATGAGGAATTCTGCGGAACCGACGATCCCCACATTGCACGCGGGACACCCCTTCACTGGGGGGAGTACAGCGCGTCCTCCGACCCCTCGTGCGTCCAGTATTCGTTCACCGGTCTCACCCCGGGCAGCACGTACGAGGTGTCAGCGGCGTTCATCGCCCCTCCCGACGGTGCCCCCCGCACGCAGGACCTGAGCGCGGGGGGGATCAGGCTCAACCAGCCCTGCTCCGTGGGAACGAGCATCGTATCGACGGGGTTTCTGAACGTTCCGCAGTCGGCGTATGCCGGCGGAACACTGGTGATCAGCGTAAACGCCCGTGACGCCGGGAGCGCGGTGGTGTCGCGGCTTGTCCTGAAGGAAACGGGGAGCGGCTTCGCGTCATCTCCCGAACAGGGCGCCGTCCGGCCGTCATCGTACGCGCTGGCGCAGAATTTCCCCAACCCGTTCAACCCCTCCACGGTCATCCGGTACGATGTGCCCGAGGCGGCCCATGTGTCACTGACGGTGTATGACATCAACGGACGCGAAGTCGCGACGCTGGCGAACGGCGTGCAGCCGGCGGGGAGCTACCAGGTGCGCTTCGACGCCGCATCCGTCCGCCCGGGGGGGATCGCGTCGGGCGTCTATTTCTACACGGTGAGGGCGGGGAATTTTGTGCAGACGAAGAAAATGCTGCTCATCAAGTGACCCGAAGGGTCATTGCGAGGAGCGATCCTCAGCGACGAGGCAATCCCAACGTAGATTGCTTCGCCTGAGAATCGGCTCGCAATGACGGCTCGGGCGCTCGCAATGACGGGCTCGGGCGCTCGCAATGACGGCTCGAGCGGTCGCAATGACGGGAGAACGTGACAGGCCGCTCACGACAGGAGATTCATGGTCAGAGATCCGATCGCGCGCATCTTCGTCGTCACATGCATTGCCGCCGGGGCGCTGGGGGGGGCCCCGGCGTGGTATCTCGCGCTCGCGGCGTGCTCGTACGCCGCGTGGACATTCGCGGCGTCGATACCGCTCCGGGCACTCGGTGACAGGGCGAGGGGGGCGTTCCTCTTCCTGGCGCTCATTGTGTTCGTCAACGCGGTGTCGACAAGCGGCACCGTTCTCTTTGACGCCGGGGGTCTGCTGATCACAAGGGAAGGACTGGTCCGGGGAGCGGGACAGGCCGCACGGCTCAGCATCGTTCTGTGGGGGGCCCTCATCACGGTCAGGACGGGAAACCTTGAGGATCTTCAGGACGCCGTGGAGCGGTGGACGGCGCGAAGGGGAAGACCGCTCCTTGCCGCAGCAGGGATCGCCGTCAACTACCTCCCGGTGCTTGTCGAGAGTGCCCGCCGCGTCATGCTCGCACGCAAAGCCAGGGGCGAACCGGACCGGCCGGGCCTCTTTCGCGCCGTCGCGCAGATCAGCGCCGCGGCGCTCCCTCTCGCGGCTTCAGCCGTGAGAAACGCCGACGCACTGGCGGAAGCAATGGAGTCGCGCTGCTACGACACGCTCGCGCCGCGCACCCGGTTTCGCCGGACGAACGTCCCGGCCCGGGATTTCGCCGCCGGCGCAGCGGCAGCGGCGCTCACACTGCTGGCGCTCGCCTCCTGATCAGCGGCGCCCCGCGACACGCCGGGGAACACTGTAGCCGTGCGCAGCGAGAAGCGCGGCATCGCCGAGAACTGCCGCGGCGGTCCCTTCCGCGGCAATCCCCCCGTCCCCCAGGACAATCACCCGTCCGGTCACGCCCGCAGCAAACCCCAGGTCATGCGTTGCCATGAGCACCGTCGTGCCCCGACGGAGGAGATCTCTCACGATTGTTCCCGCGCTCGCTGCTCCCTGCGCGTCCAGGCCTGAGGTTGGTTCATCCAGGAATGCCGCTGCCGGACGGATCGCCCCGATCAATGCCAGCGCAAGACGCCTCGACTCCCCGAGACTGAGTGAAAACGGCGAACGCTGCCCGTCGGCGGCGGCATCGAGCCCCGCCGCGCGGAGCGACGCACGCCTCCGATCCGCCCATTCCGTCTCCGGAATTCCCCGAAGGCGAAACAACGAGGCGAACTCCTCTTCGACCGTCGCCGAGAGGAACTGCTCTTCGGGAAATTGAAACGTGAACCCGATCTTGCGGCGCACGTCCCTGGCGGCGGGAGTATCCGCATGCATGTTCACGCCGTCCGCGATGACGCTCCCGGAGGAGGGGGCGATGAGCCCGCCGAGGAGATTGAGCAGTGTCGTCTTCCCGGAACCCTCGCGCCCGATCACACCGAGGCATTCCCCGGTCCCGACCCGCAGGGAGAGATCCCGGACAATCTCCCGCGGTGAGTCGAATGTTCCCCCGGGGGCGTAGCGGAGATGTTCGGCCAGTATGTTCACCGGGATGCGGCCGGGAACGACGGCACCGGTATTTCCGGCAGCGTGCACCGCGCGAACACGGCCCGCGGGGGACCGTCGTCCGCGATACTCCCCCCGCGAAGAACCACCAGGCGGTCCGCGGCAAGCGCCTCGTCCGCAAACTGTGTTATCAGGAGCACGGTCGTGCCGCGCGAGCGGCGCTCTTCTCTCACTGCATCGATCAACGCGGACCGCGAACCGGGGGAAAGGAGCGATGTC
>Ga0335071_10001284_pt1 | contig 27010 bp, 29 predicted proteins | sample Lox_Sample_15_FD_206724 | JGI IMG/M metagenome (GOLD analysis project Ga0335071, IMG submission 206724) | Soil microbial communities from Loxahatchee National Wildlife Refuge, Florida, United States - Lox_Sample_1.5 | ecosystem: Environmental > Terrestrial > Soil > Wetlands | place: USA...
CCACCGGCGCGATGAATTTGTAACCCCGCTTTGCTAGCGTCTCGATGTAGCGCGGCTCGTCGGCGTTGTCGTTCAGCGCCTGGCGCAGCTTGCGGATGGCGGTGTTGAGGCCCGTATCGAAATCGACGAAGGTGTCGGCAGGCCAGAGCTTCTGTTGCAGGTCTTCGCGGGAAACGACTTTGCCAGGGTTGGCAACGAGTTCGAGCAGAACGCGGAGCGGCTGCTCCTGCAGCTTAAGACGCACACCGTTCTTGCGCAGCTCGCCTTCGGCCTCGGAGAACTCGAAGGGTCCGAAGCGAAGAATGCGGTCAATCCGTTGGGGAGACCCGGATGCCATGATCGACGGCCCTCATGCGTAGGCGCATCATAACCGATATCCGCTGCTTTCGTAGCAGATTCGGTCCTGGCGCGACGCACGGACACCCTACGATCCTGCGAGTCCGCGACCGTGCCGATTGCCTCTACCGCAGGTTATACGAGATGGCGCGTGCTGTATCTACCCGATATCCGGCACCACGGCCCGCGCGCTAAACTAATTGAAGGCGTCGCATCAACGCCCATCTTATGGTTATGAACACGCACCGTCGTGCTCGATATCTCCGCAGCACCGCTGCCTGCGCGGTTGCCGTTCTGCAACTGATTTCTCAGCTCTCGGCCGTCACTGGCGGCCCGAACTTTCCCGACCCCGGCAACCCTGGCATGTCCCGGGCCGATCAGATTGCCCTCGGCAAACAAGCCGCTGCGCAGGTTTACAAGCAGATGCCGGTGCTACCCGACAACAGCCCGGAGACGCAGTACATCCGGCAGGTCGGAGAAAAGCTGGTGGCAACGATTCCCTCGCAGTACTCCTGGCCTTTCGAATTCCACGTAATCCCGCAGAAGGAGGTCAACGCGTTCGCGTTGCCGGGCGGGCCGATGTTCATCAATCTGGGAACCATTACCGCCGCGAAGAATGAAGCGGAACTGGCAGGCGTGATGGCACACGAGATGTCGCACGTTTATATGCAGCACTCCGCCAAGCAGGCGGTGAAGAACCAGAAAATTGGCTTGCTCGCGGGACTGGCAGGCGCAGTGTTGGGCGCCACCACCGGAGGCTTCGTCGGCCAACTGTCGCAAATGGGAGTGCAATTCGGCACTGGACTCATCACCCAGAAGTTCTCCCGCGACGACGAATCCCAGGCTGACGCGGTTGGCGCAATCATCCTGTACAAAGCCGGATACAACCCGCAAGCCATGGCCGACTTCTTCAAGACCCTTGAGACCGAAGGCGGTGGAGCCCCACCTCAGTTGCTCAGCGACCACCCGAATCCGGGCAATCGCGAGCACGCGATCGAAAACGAAATCCGGGCCTGGCCGCCCAAGCAGTACCAGACCAACTCCGCCGCCTTCCAAAAGGCAAAGGCGCACGCTGAAAGCGTCAAGGCCTACACAGCGGAAGAAATTGCTGCCGGCGCGAAATCGGGTGAGTGGGCGGCAATGAACAAGCGGAACGGCGCTGTCTTCAACTCTGGTGGCGATGGCAGCGTGGTCAACAGCAGCCTTCCGCCGAACGCGACCTCCGAGACGGTCCTGCCCAGCGTTCTGCCGAGCCAGCGCGCGGTCGCCGCCGATTTAGGCCCAATGAAAGTGTCGCATCCCGACAACTGGCAAGTGACCCTGCCGCGCCAAAAGGGCGAGTCGGTCACCATCGCGCCGGAGCAAGGTGTGACCGCGAGCGGCGTGGGCTACGGAGTGATCATCAGCGCCGTGGGCGCGCCGCAGGGTAAGCGCATGAGCATCGATCAGCTAACGAGCGAGCTCGTGAACGACCTGCAGCAAAACAACGGCGTGAAAGCGATTGGCAGTCCGCAAGCTGTCACCGTGGGCGGCGTGCAGGGTCGTTCCGTGATGATGCAGTCCGTCTCACCGTTCCCCAGCTCGGACGGCAAGCAGCAGGAGGAACGCGACTGGCTCGTCACCGTGCCGCGTTCGAACAACACCGTCATCTACTTTGTGTTTGTTGCGCCGCAAGCACAGTTCGAGCGCTTCCGTCCGACATTCGAAAGCATGCTGCGCAGCGTGCAGTTTTAGAAAGTGGCAGTTGCTGGTTGCCGATTGGGGAAAACCATGGGATTTTAGAGGTTGCGGCAATGGAGAACCGGCGAGCGGGGACTGTTGTACAATCCCCGCCATGCCTAAGTTCCTGATCGAACGCGACATTCCCGGCGCGAGCAAACTAAAACCCGAAGAACTGCGCGCTATATCCCAAACCTCATGCGGCGTACTGCGCAAAATGGGCCCGGAAATCCAGTGGGTGCAAAGCTACGTCGCAGGGGACAAGATTTACTGCGTGTACATAGCGCCTGACGAGCAAATGGTGCGCGAACACGCTGCCCAGGGTGGCTTTCCGGCCAATGTCGTCAACGAGATCGCAGCCATCATCGACCCGACCACCTCGGAAGGAAGTTAGTTGCTTCGTTAAATTTCTGAGAAAAGATCGCCGGATGGCACTTCCGGCGAACAAGCCATAAATTACTATCTGGCAAAGGTCCACTAACTAAAAGTAGAGGTTTGCCTTGTCCACGAGTCCGGCTCCGATTCGCTCTCTCTCCATCGAACACAAAACCGACGAACACGGAACACCGGTCCTGATCTGCACCGGGCGGCTGAACCTGGAAACCACCGAGCAGTTTAGGGCCGAAGTGAAAAAGCTTGCCGCTGACCACAAAATCATCGATGCCGACATGGCCGCGGTTGACAATGTTGACAGCGCCGGTCTCGGGAGCCTTCTCGGCACTTACATCTCGGCCAAGAACCAGGGCTGCGATCTACGACTGATCCATGTCAACCCGCGTTTGAAGGACTTGCTCAACATGACGCATCTTTCGTCCGTGCTGCATGTGGAGAGCTGACCACTCGATGTCGAGAGGTGCGGGTTAGTTGGAGGCCGCGGGCTTGGTGAGCCCGAGCGCGCCAAGCCACCAATAGAACTCATCGATCCAGTGATCGCTGGTGGCCCCGGGGGTTCGCATGCCGAAGCCGTGTCCGCCGGCCATGTAGATGTGGGCTTCCGGCTTATGCCCCGCCTCCATCAGCGCGGCATAAAACTTCTGAACAAACGGCAGCACGAGCGGATCGTCCTGCGCCCACGCCATGAACACCGGGGGCAGCGTTTTCGGGATCTTTGGCATGACGCCGAAGGGCGCGCCGTAGATGGGCGCGGCATAATTCGGGCGCAGAGCAGCATCCTCCTGCAGCAGCACCCCGCTGGTCACCATCGCGCCAGCGGAGAACCCCACGAATACCACGCGGTCCGGCTCGACGCCCCACTGCTTCGCACGTTCGCGAACCAGCTTGATCGCCTGTATGCCGTCGGCAATGCCCTGCTTCGCCGCTTCGTCCCAGTTCAGGCCCTGCGGAATGCCTCCGCCGTGGTACTCCATCAGCCGGTACTTCAGCACGAACGCGGCGACGCCGCGCTGGTTGAGCCACTCGGCTACCTGTTTGCCTTCCACATCCATTGCCAGCGCGATGAAGGCGCCGCCCGGGGCAATGATCACGGCTGTCCCCGTGGCCTTGCTCTTTTCCGGCAGATACACCGTGAGCGTGGGTACCGTCACATTATGCAGGATCAGTCCTGTGCCCGGAACGTTCTCGGAGGTCTGGTTGTAGGTCGCATTCTCGGAGCCAGGAGCGACGCCCGGCCAGAGATTGACGGTTTGCTGCGCATGGGCGCAGAGCGCCGCAAGCAAAAGTAACCCAACCCCGAGTCGTCGAACCGAATTTCGCATCTGACTTCCTCCGCCAGTGAGCAGCCTGCCAACACTCTACATCACAGCAGGCAAACGACGGCCCGGGCCACTAGCCACCCGCGGCTTCAACCTGCTAGCCTCATAGGTTCGTCTTGAGCCCCTGGGCGGCCCACGGATGCCTGGTTGGATGCGTGGGAAGGAAGACCCTTCACAGGATACGCATCATCATGGCCATCAAATTCAAAGGCGTTGACTTCCTCGAAATCGACTCACTCCTCTCCGACGACGAGCGCCTGGTGCGCGACAACACCCGCCTGTTCATCGAAGAGAACCTCATCCCCATCATCGAGCAGTGCAACCGTGACGGACGCTTCCCCAAAGAGCTCATCAAGCCCATGGGTGAGCTCGGCTTCTACGGAGCCTCCCTCACCGGATACGGTTGCGCCGGCATGTCCGCCGTTGAATACGGTCTGATGACCCAGGAACTCGAGCGCGGTGACAGCGGCGTACGCTCCTTCGTCAGCGTCCAGTCCGGTCTCTGCATGTATCCCATCCACACCTTCGGCAGCGAAGAGCAGAAGCAGAAGTACCTGCCCAAGATGGCGCTCGGCGAAATCCTCGGCTGCTTCGGCCTCACCGAGCCCGATGCCGGCTCCAACCCCGGCGCCATGCGCACCCGCGCCAAGAAAGACGGCGACAGCTACGTCCTCAACGGCGAAAAAATGTGGATCACCTCCGGCTCCATCGCCGACATCGCCATCATCTGGGCCAAGGTCACCGACGAAGACGATCGCATCCGCGGGTTTATTGTTCCGACCGATACGCCGGGCTTTAAGGCGGCCGATGTGCATGGTAAGTGGTCGCTGCGGGCGTCGGTGACGTCGAGTCTGTCGATGCAGGATGTGCGCGTTGGGGCGGATTGCCTATTGCCGGGCTCCAAGGGACTCGGGTCGCCGCTGAGTTGCCTCAACCAGGCGCGCTACGGCATCGGCTGGGGAGCCATCGGAGCCGCCATGGCCTGCTACGACTGCTCGCTGCAGTACGCACAGTTCCGCAAGCAGTTCCACGACATGCCTATCGCCGGACACCAGCTTGTACAAGAGAAACTAGTCTGGATGATTAGTGAGATTACGAAGGCTCAACTACTCGCCATTCAGGTAGGTAGATTGAAAGACGCAGGCAAAGTAAAGCCCTACCATATCTCTATGCTGAAGCGTAATAACGTCTGGATGGCCTTAGAGTGTGCCCGCATGGGCCGCGACATTCTCGGTGGCAATGGCATCGCCGACGAATACCCCATCTTCCGCCACATGGCCAATCTGGAGTCGGTAAAGACCTACGAAGGGACGCACGACATCCATACCTTGATCATCGGCGAACACATAACGGGGATAGGGGCGTTCTAGCGACGGGCTGGACACAGCTTCGCCCCTGGCTCCAACTTAGCGTTTGTCTACACTCGCCTTGAATACTCCTGGAATTCGAGCGCACGTTCGAAATGCGTCATAAATTGCTTGTTTCGTGCAATAAATGAACCGACTGACGCCGCAGGGTTCTCCTCGATTACAGCGAAACCCAGTTCCTTGAATAATTCCGCTTTGGCGGAAACCTGCTCGGCAGCACAACCTACACAAAATGCAAGAGGGTGCTTGCGGATGAAACGAAACCAATCGAACTCACTGTCTAACACGAAATAGCACTCCCCAACTTCGAACCCGCGGTCACAATCGTCGTCAGTAATAAACATCATGAGCGGGAGGCCGGTGGCGTACATGAAGCGCTTGAATACCTTATTCCTGTTAGCTTCCGACAGGCGGCCCCCGTGACGATTGCGGCAGAAAGGCCGGGACCTCCAGCCCGGCCTCTGTCATCACTTCGACTGTTCTTTTCAAGGGCTGATCTTAGACCGCAGCACGCCCATTAGCGCAAGCACGCCGGTTCCGAACAGCGCAAGGCTGGTCGGTTCCGGAGAGGTATTCACAGACGAAAGGGAAATCTCCCAGTCACTAAGCGACCAAGCAATGCCAGTGCCAAATGGATTCTCATCTACCCATGCGTAGGTATCTAAGGAACCGAGGAAAAGTATGTAGTAGCCGTCCCATGCATAATCGTAGTTGTTCACTGGCAGCTTTCCGAGATTGAAAGACATGGTGTGCGACAGTGTCGCCGCATCGTCACCCCACCAAAGCACACTGTGCGACAGCTCGAAATAAGCCTGGTTGAGAAGCGGATGGGCGTAGTCACACGTAAAGCCAGAGCAAAGAAAGGCCGACAGCAAGGCCGAGGTATCGGCTATAACCGTGGTGTCAGTCGGCATAAGATTACTCGGAAAGGCAAATGTCCAGTACACGAGTGACAGGGCGGAATTGACGCTCACGTCGCCATATCCCCCATCAGGTCCGCGGAGACGGACTCCCCACCAAAACGGGTTAACGCCCCCGCGATCGAGCGCACTGTCATACCAGTTCCAGACCTCCCACCAAGCCACGTCGGCCTGGCACAGTGCGAACGTCGAGGCGCTGTACAGGCCACCATTTGCGGTAATCGTGGCCCCCTCACCGTAGTAGTTGTTATCAACATGAAAAGTTTCAAAGGAAAATGGGGTCGCGAAGCACTGGCCCGCTAAAAGCAGAACGCAGGCAAGCGCACCCATGCCGATGGCATTCCTCATAAGAACTCCTCCGTTTTTTTTTGCAGCGCGAATTACGCTGTGGCAGGCGGCTCGATGAAGGGACGAGAGAGCAACGCCTCGCAATAACGCGCAACGGCAGCGCAGTCTTCAGAGCCGAAATGGCGCGGCTGACATCACGACGGACGCATTCAAATCCATCAGCCGTTCCCCCGCGCCCCCCCCGCCTCGAGAAACTTTCTTTGCGTCCATGGCGGTGAGGTACGAGCTTCCCTAATGGGGGAGTCGAGAACTCGTTCCAATAGTAGCTTGCTGGAGTGACGCGGTAACGCGAAGTTTCAGCGCCTCCCTCGTGGTGTCTCAAATCGGGAATTTCCTAGACAGGTGGCCCCGGGCCAAAAGCTAAGTCAGAGATCAGCGGCGGTTCTGGCAGCGGCGTTATTACGACCGCAACGTTCGTAACAACGAAGAATTCATCAACGATCTCAAGTACATCCACCGCAACCTGGTGAAACGCGGCCTCGTAGCCCAACCCGAAGACTGGCCGTGGAGCAGTTACCGTTCCTGCGCCCTTCACGAACAGGGGATTGTGGCGTCGAATCGCCTTGGGCGGCTTACAGGCGCAAACACCCATTGGCAGCCCCGAACGATCTGTCGCGTATATTCGCGATAGATGAGTAAACAAGCAGATGCCACAATCGCTTGCAACTCATCGGCATTGGCGGTGTAAGACGGTTGATCTCATTCAAATCCGCACTCTGGCCCAGGCTAAGGAAGATGAAAACTGGCGATTCCGTCAGTTCCTGAAAACTCGCTGCGATGTGGAACCGGACAAGATTGACGAGCGAGTTCGTTCGACGACCGAACGCGTATGGGCTGGCATCGACTGCAAAACCTGCGCGAATTGCTGCCGTGAAGTACACCCGACCTTTACGGATGAAGAGGTCAGCCGGCTGGCGCTCCGGCTGGGAATGAATCGCAAGGAATTCATCGAACAGTATCTGGGGCCGACGGAAGATATCGGCGAGAATCCGTGGCAAACGCGCACCCTTCCCTGCCCGTTCCTGAAGGGTAACCTCTGTAGCGTCTATGACGACCGGCCGGCCGATTGCCAAGGATATCCGTATCTTCACAACGAAGATTTTGTTTCCCGCACGATCGCAGTAATTGAGCGGACATTCACGTGTCCGATTGTGTATGAGGTGATGGAAGAGCTGAAGAAGTCTTTCGGCTGATTCGATAACCGTGTCGGCTCCGATGCCGCCGGGTAGACTTGTTGCGCTCAAAGCATCAAGGCTCGGAGCGGAAAAGAGCCGGGCACATGCAGATTGTAAGTTGTGATTGACATAGGCGCTGCCAGCAAGTTTCGATCCGCGACCAAGACAGCGGCGGAGGCGAGCGGCCCAGGTAAGCCCACAACAACGAACTCGCATGCCCCATGCAAGCAAGTGTGGCGTGACGGATAGCCAGAGTGGGGGTTTTCGTCGGCGCTACGGGACGAGCAGACCGCGACCGGCTCCGGCTTCCGGGCGGTTGCACCGATGCCCGGTCACAGCTACAGTAGATGCTCAAACGGGAGGCGCAGGTGACGAATCCCGGCCCTTCGGACCTAATCGACGCGAAGATCCATCAACTCGGCGACTGGCGCGGCGAAACCTTGGCCAAGGTGCGCGCTATTCTGCACGCGGCAGACCCGGAGATCGTGGAAGAGTGGAAGTGGGCCAAGGCGAACTCGCCCGGCACTCCCGTTTTCTCGCACGCCGGCATCGTCTGCACCGGCGAGACCTACAAGAGCGTCGTCAAGCTGACGTTTGCCAAGGGCGCTGCGTTACCCGATCCGAAAGGCCTCTTCAACTCCAGCCTCGAGGGCAACGTCCGCCGCGCCATCGATATCCACGAGGGGGACACGATCAACGAGTCTGCCCTCAAGCAACTCATCCGCGCGGCCGTCGCTCATAACCTCAAAGGCAAAACTAAGGCAACGTCAAAATAGGGCCGAACTGGCTGCGCGAACGGGATTCGCAGGTACCTTGTGTATCCTGCGAATAACATGTCTGGGGACACCAGCAACTTCGCTATTTACCCGAGCCTTCGCGGCCGCGTCGCCCTTATCACCGGGGGCGCGAGCGGCATCGGCGAATCCATTGTGGAAGGCTTTGCCCGCCAGCACTGCAAGGTCGCGTTCCTCGACATTCAGAAGGAGGCGGCGGAGAAGCTCATCGGGCGCATCGCGGACGAAGGTCATGCTGCCCCTATGTTTCTGGAATGCGATCTGACCGATACGGCAAAATCCCGGGCAGCGGTCGCCCGCATCGTGGAAGCTCTCGGCGACATCGACGTGCTCGTGAACAACGCGGGTAACGACACGCGTCACAAGGTGGAAGACGTAACACCTGAGCTTTGGGACCAACTCATTGCCATCAACCTGAAGCAGCAATTCTTCATGGCGCAAAGCGTCATTCGCGGCATGCGCCGCCTCGGGCGCGGCTCCATCATCAATCTGAGTTCCATCGCCTGGGCGATTCCGTCCACCAGTGTTCCGGTGTATGTCACGGCAAAGGCCGCAATTATCGGCATGACGCGCACGCTCGCTCACGAGCTTGGCCCAGACAACATCCGCGTCAACGCCGTGATGCCCGGCTGCATCTGGACGGAACGCCAGCGCCGGTTGTGGTTCACCGACGAATACAAAGCGCAGATGCTGGAACGCCAGGCGCTGAAGCGATTGCTGCAGCCGCACGAAATAGCAAACCTGGTTCTGTTTCTTGCCGCCGACGACAGCTCGGCTATGACCAACCAGGTTCACGTTGCCGACGGAGGATGGATTTGACCAAAGCGCAATCGTGTCACGCCCATCGTCATGTCTCGCCTGTCTTGAATTAATGAATCGCTTTAGAGCACGAATCATCTACAGCGACAGCAATCTTGGGGAACCTAAAATCTCAAGCTCCACTCAGGAGGCATCGTCAGCGTGGGCGCTGTTCTGCTGTGGTGTTTTGTCATCGGCGTGGTTTCAGGATTGCGTGCTTTCACCGGCCCTGCTGCGGTGGTGTGGGCGGCCCACCTTGGCTGGATCAACCTCTCGGGCTCGCCTCTGGCCTTCATGGCCTCGAAGTGGGCGCTCGGCATCTTTACGATCCTTGCGCTCGTTGAGTACGTCACTGATCAATTGCCATCGACGCCCGCTCGCACTGTACCTATGCAGCTTGGCGCACGCCTGGTACTAGGCGCGATGGCCGGAGCCTGCCTCGGAGTGGCAGGCGGTTCTTCGTGGATTGTTGGCGTGGTCACGGCTGCAGTTGGGGCGCTCGTCGGGACCTTCGGCGGCTATCGCGCGCGCACCGGACTTGTGCGAGCGCTTGGCGTGCCCGACATTGCTGTGGCGATACCCGAGGACCTTGTCGCCATCTGTCTCGGCTTCTTAGCAGTGTCACGGTTGTGAGGCATGCCTGACCAGCAGCATTATGACGCCATAGTGATCGGCTCCGGCCAGGCTGGAACTCCCTTGTGCATGGCACTGGGGGGCGCGGGCCTGCGCACCGCGCTGGTCGAGCGCGAGCACGTCGGCGGCACCTGCGTGAACGAAGGATGCACCCCGACGAAGACAATGGTCGCCAGCGCCCGCGTAGCCTATCTCGCGCGCCGCGGCGGCGATTACGGAGTCCATACAGGCGAGATCCAAATCGACATGCTGCGCGTCCGCCAGCGGAAGCGCGATATCGTGGACAGCTTTCGCGGCGGCAGTCAGGGCCGCATCGAGAAAACTCCAAACCTGGACTTGATCTTCGGCGAGGCCGGTTTCACCGGGGCCAAATCGATCTCGGTGCGGCTGCACGAGGGCAGCCAACTCGAACTAACCAGCGAACGTTTCTTTATCAATGCCGGAGCGCGTCCGGCGATGCCACAACTCGACGGCCTTGCCAACGTGCCTTACCTCAACAGCACTTCGATCATGGAACTCTCCGCGGTACCGGAGCACCTGCTCGTTCTCGGCGGCGGCTACGTCGGCCTGGAGTTTGGACAGATGTTCCGCCGCTTCGGCAGCAAGGTCACCATCGTCGAATCCAGTAGGCAACTGCTGGCCCATGAGGACCCGGATGTTGCCCATGAAGTGGCGCACATCTTGGAAGAAGACGGAATTGCCGTTCACCTGAACGCAAGCGCCACGCGCGTCAGTAGAGATCGCTCCGCAATTCGGCTGGACGTCAACCATTCCGGCAATCAATTCACTGTAAACGGTTCACACCTGCTCGTAGCGACGGGACGAGTTCCGAACAGTGACAAGCTGAACCTGGCAGCCGCCGGCGTTCGAACCGACAATCGCGGGTTCATCCAAGTCAACGAGCGGCTCGAGACGGGTGTGCCTGGAATTTACGCCCTTGGCGACATCAAGGGCGGACCTGCCTTCACCCATATTTCGTACGACGACTTCCGCATCATTCGGTCTAACTTGCTGGAAAACGGCAGCTCAACCATCAGCGGGCGCATGGTTCCATACACCGTGTTTATCGATCCTCAGCTTGGCCGGATCGGTATGACCGAGAGCGAAGCTCGGGCGCAGAAACGAAACATCCGGGTTGCCAGAATGATGATGACTGGAGTAGCCCGCGCCCTGGAAGTGGCTGAATCCCGGGGATTCATGAAAGCGATCGTCGATGCCGACGACAATCAGATTCTGGGCGCAGCCGTGCTCGGAATCGAAGGCGGCGAATTGATGGCGATGCTGCAACTCGCAATGATGGGAAAGCTGCCCTACACTACGTTGAAAGAAGCTGTATTCGCCCATCCCACGTTGGCCGAGTCGTTCAACAATCTATTTACACTCTTTGAACTGTAGGGGATGCGCCGAAGGGTCGTGATTGGTGCCCCCTGGCTACTGCGGCTCGTTCGATCACAATCCCAAAATCGGGTGTGCAATTCCCTGCCACCAATCCGGATTCGCTCGCCACAGATACACCGATAGACTCTGACCCACAACCAGCAATGGCAGCGTGTAGTAGTACACCTTATGCACAGCGCCGTCGACCACGAGATCTCGCGCGACGCCAAGCAGGATCAGTAAGTCCAGCACAGGGAAAAATAAACTGTGATTGAAAATGAAATCAAAGCGTCCCACTGCTGCATCCATCAGACTACAACTTGCGATAATCATGAGACGGCGGTGGAAATCTGGCGTCTTCCTCAAATAGATGGCGAAGGCTATGCACGCGCTAAAAGCGATCATGTCGTAGAACGGAATTGCCAGGAACGCATCTGCATCCTTCTGATGGAGTACCACGGTGTCGAAGCGGCCCATTACCACCGCGACTGTGAAACCGAGCACCACCATCGCCGTCGCCAATCCGGCTCCAAACCAGCCAAGCGTGCGATGAATGCTCACCTTGCGGACGCGCACCAGCGATGACTGCACGATGAAGAAGACCACCCAAGTCGAGAATGCTGCCCCGTGAAACCAAAGCAGCATCGGCCTCGGCGGGTTGGCGTGGAAAAGATTGGTATCGACCGTCTTGCTGAAGCCCCACACCACCAGCCCTGCAAATACCAGCGACATGCAAAAGTAGAAGTATCGGGCCAGGAACGCTTTCAAACCAGATTTCACGCCGACTGTAGGACGGGCAGCTAGTTCCACATTTCCTGTAGACATACGTCTCTCCCCTTCACCGAAGCACAATGGGTGCTCGGAACGCAGGTTTTTCCTCTCACCGTTGCGGCATTGTGTGCTCGATGGACTTTTAGGAAACCGGGAATACCAGTCGCAATACGTTAGCTGCACTGTCTACAGCTTTGCAACGAAAAATCGATCGGGTGAGTCTTGAAGAGTCTTTCCCTTGTGCTTGTCCCGAGAAGGCGCCGGTAGGTTTGCGCTCTAATGGCACTTTAGACCCTGGGACCGGCGGACCGAGTCATCACCCATGTGTAGTATCCAAGGTTGGCAATACAGACGATGACCGCGGCAGCGAACAACCAGCTCGGCGGCAGGTCGGGATATACCAATTTGTCGAGATAGTGCAGCAGAAAGCTGCCATGGTAAGGCTCGATACCGGCCCGCTGTTCAAGCCAGTTCTCGAGCAGAGTCAACGGGCACGGAACGAATAGCTCTGTGATTACGGCCCAAATCAGCGAGGCGATGTGCAGCCAGCGCAGCCACGGGCGCGATTGAGTTATCAACGCGCCCAGCACGACCCACCCAATAAAGAGAACGTGTGCAACAAGTACGGCAGCGATGAGTAGGCGATAGCCGGCAACCGAAACTGCAATCCCTGGCATCCGGGAAACTCGCACTTTCGAGTTTCCCACACAATGGAACGTCCTGCTGTCTTCAGATTTGCCTGCAGTTAGATTCCCAGGCGCCTCACCGGTACGCAATCCCGTTGTCTTCCAGCCACCCGCGCGCCACCTGTTCGTACTGTTTCTCCCGGTACCGGTACCAAGCCTCCTCCAAACCCAGTTGCCCGATGGCATCGCGGAAACGACGAAATGCTCCGTCACCATGTACGGCCGACTCCAGTTCGCGGCGGCATTGGCATTGTTCGTCCGCGAGGGCAAACTCCTGCATCATGCGCCACTCGTCGATATGGAACCTGTCGGGCAGAGCCACCATACGGTCTTCGTCCAGTGCACGTTTGATTTTGGGCAGTTCGGGCCGCATCCATTCGGGGGCGTTCTCCCAGTCGCCGCGGCGGGCGAAGTTGGCCTCCTCGAGGTTGAACGTAACGATGTTTCCCGTGTCGAGATCCATGTAGGAACACATTTCATCGCTTTGGAGATCAAGCGCCTCAACCACGTCCCGCAGCGACACTACCGGCATGCGTCCCCCCACTTCGCAGGTCTAATCACGACTGATATTACAGATGCGTTCCAGGCAGCGCCACAAAATGTTGCGGCTCCGGATTCCGAAAGTCGCAGACTCGTGGCAAGTCGGCTTACGCGGCCTCGTCCATCATCGCCTTGATCTAGCGCTCGATCTGACCGCCAACGGTTCAACACCGGCGATGCCAGTCGCAGTCATCAGGTCTGTGGGATTTACCGTGGCCAGTGTGAACGCGCGTCACTCACCGAACACAGCGATGCGGCACCGTAACACCGACGACATGCTCACATCGGCGCCGAGCGCGGTACTCGCAGCATTGGGATTACACACGTCATACACTCGGCAGTCTGAACCCAGGTCGAAGCCTTTGTTGCCGAGCGCCTGTTTGAGGTCGAGGATGTTGAGAACGCCGAAGTTGTGGCGCTGCGCCGGCTCTCGTAACGATTGATCAATCTGTTCGAGCGATTTCTTTGACTGCACGGAATGAATCATTTCGTTCTCGCTCAGTAACGTCTCATGGTTCGCAGGGCGGCCGACCGGACGCGCGTATCAGGCCCCTCAACGGAAGCGGCTGTTGCCCGCGCCGCATCCTCCGGTAGAGAAGGTCGAGATCACGCGCTCAATGTTTTCCGAGCCGCACTTCGGGCATTGCACCTCTCGGTCGTCATCGTTCATGCGCCGTAGTTTTTCGAAGCTGTTGCCGCAGTTGTAACAGACGTAATCGTACAAAGGCATATTTTTCAGCGTTATCCCGAGGACCGTATCCTCTTCAGCAGAACAAATGCAGGCAGCGTCTGAACTGTTACAGCCGTCGGATTATGCCGCCACCGAATCCTGCCCCTTTATTCTCTTGAGTATGTCCTCGACCATCCCGCAACGCACCTGGAGTTCATGCCGGAACTCGCGATGGTCGGTGCGCGCGATTTCAAGGATGAGGCTTTTGTGCCTCTCATCGAGAAGTTCCAGCAGCAGCCGCTTCTCCCCTTCATTCAACCGGAGTTCCATGGCGTCCCTCCGAACCTTCCGCGAAAAAGAGCATTCGCCGTAATTCACAGTCTTAGTGTAGGACGTCCAGGCCGACAACAAGCAGCAAAATTCTCCTTGCCCCGTTTCAGTCCCAACTTGCTACCGCCGTGCCACCCGGTGTTACCCGCGTCGCTGCCAGAGGTTGACCATTGCGTGTATCCTTATTGGTCTGCCGGAGCGGGCGCGCTGTCTCCTCCTGTGCAGGGCTTGCGCCGCGGGAGCGTAGCCGCGTTGCAAATATGAGGGAGGCCCTATGGCTACCAAGGCCGAAGAGAAACCCATCGCCGCTGCCGTATCAACATATCTTCCCAAATCGAATTTCGAAGCCGACCTCGCGCTCGAGTTTCTCCGCGTGGTCGAAGAGGCCGCCATCGCTTCGGCGAAGACCATGGGCCAGGGCGAGCGTAAACTTGCCGACCAAATGGCCACCGAGTGCATGCGGTCTGTCATGGACTCTGTTCCCATGAACGGCACTATTGTCATCGGCGAAGGCGAGCGCGACGAGGCGCCTATGCTGTATATCGGCGAAAGGGTCGGCAAACAAGACGGCGGCATCTATCCGGAAGTTGACATCGCCGTCGATCCGCTGGAAGGCACCAACCTCTGCGCCAACGGGCTCCCCGGTGCCATTACTGTTCTCGCGGCCTCAGAGCGCGGGGGCCTGCTGCATGCGCCCGACTGCTACATGGAGAAGATGGTCGTCGGGCCCTCCTGCAAAGGCATGGTCGATCTCGAAGCTCCCGTCGGACACAACCTCGCTGTGATCGCCAAAGTCCTTGGACGGCGCGTCGAAGACCTTGTCATCGTCATCCTTGACCGCCCGCGGCACGAGAGGCTGATCGCCGACGTTCGCAAGGCAGGCGCTCGCATTCGTCTCATCTCCGACGGCGATCTCTCGCCGGGTGTCGCGGCTGCCATGCTGGGGTCCGGCGTTCACGCCGTCATGGGGGCGGGAGGGGCGCCGGAAGGCGTCATCACGGCCGCCGCCATTCGCTGCCTCAACGGCTACATGGTAGGACGCCTCACCGGATATACCCCTGAACAGGCCGAGCGAATGCAGGACATGGGCATTAAAGACCCAAAGCGTATTTACACCGCCGAAGATCTCGCACCCGGCAAGAACATCGTGTTTGCCGCTACCGGCGTGACCGATGGACCTTTGCTGAAGGGCGTGCGCTTCTTCGGCGACGGCGTCCGTACTTCTTCGTTGGTTATGAAGTTCACGAACCGCAAGGTGCGCTTCATTGAAAGCATCCATGTGGCCAAGACGGGGGACGCGAAAGTTCGCATCCCGTAGCCGCAATGCGGCACTGTAAGAGGGCCCTCCCGACGGAGGGCCTTTGCACGCAGGCCCCGCTCCGCATATATTGCCTTCGATTTCGACAGTTGCCGACCGGATTCCTTGCATTTCCTGCTTGACACCTTGCAAACAGGAGTACACTTGGCTCAGAGAATGTAGCTGCGCCAGGTATCGTTCCCTGCCACGAGGTACACATGAACGTTCATTTCAGCTACAAGATTGGCAAGACGTCCGACCTCGAAAAACAAGTCAAACAACAACTGGAAAAGCTGGCCCGGCACCTGCACGTCTTTCGTCCCGAACTGGTGCACATGAAAGGCATCGTAGAAGAGAGTTCGGCGCGCGAAGGTTTCATCGTCTCGCTGAACTTGCGCTTGCCTTCCGGGCAGCTGGCCGCGCAGGAGAAAGGCCCGGTCGCCGCGATCGCTGTGAGGGCCGCCTTTGAAGCGCTGCTCGAGCAATTGAAACGGCACAAACAGGTGCTGCGTAGCAAGCACAAATGGCTGCGCCATCGTACGGCCGACCGTCGCGCCGCTGAGATCGCGTCGTTCGAGAGTACTGTCGCTGTGGTGCGACCCGAAACGGTGTCCGCCCTCGACATCGCCGGCTACATCGATGTGAATCTGCCTCGCCTGCAGCGCTTCGTCGAGCGGCAAATTGCCTATCGAGAAAGTCTGGGCGAACTTGCTCCAGACCAGGTTGACTCCGAAGATGTGGTCGCCGAGGCCATCGCCAACGCGCTTAGCGGTGAATTCGAAAAACCTGAGCGCATCAAGCTCGAACCATGGCTGTACCGGCTCGCTACGGAGGCCATCGATCGCGTTGCCGGCAGCGACGGCGAAGCGCCTTCCATCTCGCTGGAGGGCCGGCATGGCGTGCAAAATGTACAGGCCAGCGACGAGGCGCGCCTACAGTTCCACCAGCCCGATGACCGTCTCCTAGAAGAAGACATCATCGCCGACGGCCATGCCGAGAACCCCGAAACCGCGGCCGCGCGACAGGAGCTCATCAAGCTCGTGCAGCTCGCCCTGCGCAACGTCGGGCGCGTTGACCGCGAGATATTCATCCTTCATGCGGTCGAGGGGTTCGGCATCGATGAAATCGCCGTCATCACCAACCACACTCTGGAGGAGGTGCGCATGTCGATTCGCAAAGCGCGACAGCACCTGCAACGTTCCTTGCCGATCAAGGAATTATTTCGAGAGCAGGTGTTACAGGGCGCTCCGGGCACCTGAGTCGGGCACCAGATGGAAGCTGGCCCACAACCTGTGCAACCTAACAACGATCGAGGAGAAGCGGAATGATCACACGAGATGACATCCGACAGCTCGCTAATTTCCATTCGCCGGAGGGCTGCGCTGTCACGTTTTACTATCAGCCCACGACGCCAGCCAATCGTTCGCATCGCGACGAAACCATCCTTCTCAAGGACCGCGTCAACAGTGCCCTGCGCGAAGCCGAGAAGAGGGGCAGCAATCACAAGCAGGCCCGGCCGGACCTGCAGCGCATTCTCGACATGACCGACGCTTTGCGCGGAGACGGTCGCCGAGGCAAGGCTATCTTCGCTTGTGCCGCAGGCAACGTGTGGCGGGAGTTCGATGTGCCCGGGGTCCTGCCCAAGACCAATCTTATTCTCAACGAGCGCTTTCACCTCAAACCGCTCGCCGCCATCTTCGATGGCATGCAGCACGCCTGCGTCGCGCTGATCGACCGCAGCCGGGCGCGCGTGTTCGAAATCACCGGCGGCATGATTGTGGAAAAGCTCGACTTCATAAACGAGATGACCCGCCGCGGACGCAGTGACGGCTTCAGCGGCTACGACGCCGGACACGCAGAGCGTCGCGCAATGAACGAAGCGCTGCAGCATTTCAAGGTGGTCTCCGACGCGATCAACAGCCACTGCCAGGGCGGCGGCTGCGAGAAGCTGCTCATCGGCTGCCACGACGATGTCTGGTCCGAGTTTGAGCCCCAGCTTCACTCTTACGTGCGCCAGAGGCTGGCCGGCCGCTTCCACCTCGACCCCAAAACCGCCACCGAACGCGAGGTCTTCGACGTCGCCATGGAGCTCCTGCAGCAGCACGACAGCGAGCGCAAACAAGGCCTGATCGCTGACGTGATCGGCGAAGCGCATCGCAATGGCCGCGGCGCGATCGGCCTTCGCCGGGTCCTGCGCTCCCTCGAAGCCGGAGAGGTGCAAACGCTGATGATTGCCGCCACCTTCAACGCGCCGGGCGTAAAGTGCTATCACTGCGGGCACATGGATTTCCACATCGCTCCGACGTGTGTCATGTGCGGCAAGCCAAACACCGAACTCGAAGATCTCGGCGACGCTCTCGTCGGCCATGCCATTCGCCACGGCATCGAGTTGGTGTATATCGGCGATGACGAACAGTTCGACAAGATCGGACGCATCGCTGCGCTGCTGCGCTTCCGCGCCGATCAAAGCACGCCCGCCAGAGTGGCGGTATAGGTGGTTTGAAGCGACGCCGTTCGCGCTGTGCTGAAACGCACAAATCCAAATCGCGAACGGCGCCGCTTACTGCGATGCGACTTTCCCGTCCATTACTTTGATGCGGACCAAACTTGCTGCGCTATTGCTGGCGCCTTCCTTGTTGCCGGCCCAGGCCCCGAACGCCATCCCCGCAACAGACGCGACCCGCATCGCCGAATTCTACCGCCTCAAGCCGCAGATCGAGGACAAGATCTGGCCCGCCTGGAGCAAGACGCGCGCGCCGCTTCTGCTCATCACTGCCAATGACGAATACCTCACCCACTTCGGCAATCCTCCGGAGGATTTCAGCAAGGTTGGCGACGACCTCTACGCTCGCCCTCGCCAGTTCTCGCCCAATCTGCAGGCTACATTCCCCGCCTTCGGCTTTCCGCCGGTCATCGCCATTGGTGAACCTGCGAACACCCAGAGCAAGACCAGCACGCCCTGGCTCATCGTCGTGATGCACGAGCATTTTCACCAATTGCAGTGGGCCCAGCCCGGATACATGAATGCCATAAACAATCTCAGCCTCGATCACGGCGACAAAACTGGCATGTGGATGCTGAATTACAAGTTCCCATATGAAGACGCGGACGTGGCCGCGTCATTTGCCCACCTGCGCGACACGCTGCTCGCCGCGCTCGCCGAAGTGGACGAGCGGAAGTTCGCCCCTCTGTCCAAGGCCTACCTGAAAGAACGTAAGCAATTCCTTGCGATGTTTCTGCGGGACGACCGCAAGTACCTCAGCTTTCAGCTCTGGCAGGAAGGCGTCGCGCGCTACACGCAGGTCAAGGCAGCCGAGGCTGCGGCTGACTATCAACCCTCAGCGGCCTTTACCGCCCTTCCGGATTACACACCCTTCAGTAGCTACGCCCTTACCGCGCGCTCCCGAACCCTCGACGAGCTCAAGAATGTCGACTTCGCACAGTCCAAACGCGAGTCGTTCTACTCCTTTGGGGCCGCGGAGTGTTTTCTGCTCGATCGCATCAACCCGAAATGGAAAGAGGAATACTTCCAACACCTGCTTTCAACGGACCCGCTCTTCCCTGTCATCCGCTAGACACGCGAAGCCGTGAGTTGAAACCGGCGACACCCTCGTGATCTGTTATGCTGCCTCTCTTGACGGTTAAACTCATGAAAATCAATCGCCGAGATTTCATCGCTACTGCCGCCGCTGCTTCGGCTTCAATTGCTCTCGACCTGCAAGCCCAGCAGGCTCCCGGCTACAAACCGCCTGCTTCTGGTCCCAAGCCCAAATCCGCAGTCATCATCTCAGCCGCCAACGGGTACGCCTACATCGACCGCGGCTACAAAGTCCTCGCTGACGGCGGCGACACGCTCGACGCCGTGATGGCCGTGATCACTGGCCCGGAAGACGATCCCAACGACGACTCGGTCGGTCTCGGAGGTTTGCCCAACGAAGATTGCGTGGTCGAGCTCGATGCCTGCTGCATGCACGGCCCCACTCGCATGGCCGGCTCGGTTGCTGGAGTTCACGACATCAAGAACGTCTCGCTGCTCGCCAAGACGGTCATGGAGCATACCGGCCACGTCATGCTCGTCGGCGAAGGTGCGTCGCACTTCGGCCTTGTCATGGGCTTCCCCAAGGAGAACCTGCTCACCGAGCGCTCGCGCAAGACCTGGCAGCTCTGGCGCGAAACCATGTCTACCGATGATTGGTGGGGCCCCGGCCTTGCCAGCCCGAACTTCAAGTTCCCTGAAACCGGAGGTGACACCACCGAACTGCAGCCAATCATTGAAAAGATGGAAAAGGTTGCCGCGAAGATCGGCATCGAACCCGAGTTTCGCATGGCCGCCATACAGCGCGTACTCAAACCGCCTACAGGAACCATCAACTGCTCTGCACTCAACACCAAGGGCGAGATGTCGGGCGCAACGACAACGAGCGGACTCGCCTGGAAAATTCCTGGCCGCGCGGGCGACTCGCCAATCATCGGCGCGGGCTGCTGCTGCGATCAGGATGTGGGGTCCGCTGGCGCTACTGGCAACGGTGAAGAGAACATCAAGGTCGTCGGCGCGCACACCATCGTCGAAAACATGCGCCATGGCATGTCTCCCGAAGAAGCCGGTATGGACGCCCTCAAGCGCATTATCCGCAACTACAACGGCGACATGCACAAGCTCGCCTACATGGACATGACGTACTACATCCTGCGCAACGACGGTGTGTACGCCTCGGTCTCACTGTGGGAAGGCCCGCCCGACCACAAGCGCCGCTTTGCCGTCTGCGACGACAAAGGCAAGCGCTACGAATACGCCAAGCCGATGTTCCAAGGCGCCTCGCTCGGCTGGCCCCCGATGCCGGGCGGAAGAAAGTTGAAACCGGAACAAAAGTAGGAGGAAACGATGCTGCCCGAGTCAGATAAGGAGAAAATCAGGCTTGAAGAACAGTACCGTCTCGAAGTTCGCAAACAACTCGAGGATAAGCCAAAGCGAACCTCCAGAATCTGGACCTTTTTGAACAGTACGTTTGGGCTTTGGCTGCTCTCCGCTTTGCTTATAACTTGGGCTGGAACTCTTTACACACAATCGCAGAATAGGCATACCGAAACTCTCAAGAAACAGGAAGTTGAGCGCGCCGAAGCACAGAAGGAAGCTGAGTTGATCGAAAGGCTCGACCTGGAGATTGGTTACCGCTTCTCAAGATTCCAGACCGAACTTGCCTATCTCGTTCAACCCGACTGGAGCCACATCCGTTTCCTGCCGGGAAAGGGACAAAAGGACGTAAGGGAGATAGTCGACAGCTTATCTCAGCCACCGAAAGGCAAGCGACCTTCGCTATACGAAGAGTTCTCAAATACGAGCACATTGGCCTTAATCGCCGAGCTGCGGCGACATGTACCGTTGGGAGAACGTGAGGAACTCGATCAGGTAATTGCGGATTTGAGCGGAATATACATCTATTTCGAAGTGAGAAAAGTCAAACTGGATGATGTCTTGGCGGTCGCGAAAGCAGTGGATAGTGGTCTATATCTCGCAAGGTGGAGAAAAGGCAGGTTTTATTTTGCCGATGCCCCATTTATCTAGCTGAGCTAGCGATTTCATTCTCGCGAAGCAAACACTTCCTCTATACCGCCACCGTCACCGTCGTCTCCGTCCGCGTCACCGGACGATACAACGTATCGCGCTCGAACGGCGCCCGGCCAGCCTCGGTGATGAGGCGAATCAGATCCTGCCGCCGCAAGCCCTGCGGCGTAGTCGCTCCGGCATCGTGATAGATCTTCTCTTCCACAACGGTACCGTCGATATCGTCCGCCCCAAATCGCAGCGAAATCTGCGCGATCTTCGGCGTCATCATCTGCCAGTACGATTTGATGTGCGGGAAGTTGTCGAGCACCAGGCGCGACACCGCGATCTGTTTGAGGTCGAGCATCCCGGTTGTCTTGGGCAAATGCTGCAGCGGCGTATTGTCAGGATGAAACGCCAGTGGAATAAACGTCTGGAAGCCGTGCGTATCATCCTGCAGCGCGCGTAGCTTCAGCAGATGGTCCACACGGTCCTCCTCGTTTTCGATGTGCCCATACAGCATTGTCGCGTTCGACTTTAGCCCCACCTCGTGCGCAGTGCGCGCAATCTCGAGCCAGTCGTCGCCATCAATCTTGTGGTCGCAGATAATGTGTCGCACGCGGTCCGAAAAAATCTCTGCCCCACCGCCCGGCAGCGAATCCAGCCCGGCTTCCTTCAGCTTCACCAGCACATTTCGCGGCGTAGTCTTCCCAATGCGCGCGAAGAACGCAATCTCCACCATCGTGAAGGCTTTTAGATGTACCTGCGGAAAGCGCTCCTTCAACCCGGAAATCAAGTCGAGGTAATACTGAAACGGCAAATCGGCATGCAGCCCGCCGACAATGTGGAACTCCGTTACCGCCTCGGTGTAGCCCGTCGCCGCCGTCTCCCAAACTTCCTGCAGCGCCATGGTGTACGAACCCGGCGAATCTTTCTTTCGCCCAAATGCGCACAAGCGGCACGCTGCCACGCAGACGTTAGTGTAGTTAATGTGCCGGTTGACGTTGAAATACGCCGTGTCGCCATGCAATCGCTCGCGAACGTAGTTCGCCAGCCACCCGATCGCCAGGATGTCACCCGAGCGGTAAAGCGCCAGCGAGTCGGCCTCGGTCAGCCGCTCCCCAGCCATCACCTTGTCGTGAATGGGCCTCAGCGCCGCATCATCGGTCTGAAACGGCAGCCTGGTCTTGGTGGAAACGATCGTCTCTGCAGTTGCCATTGCATTCATGATATCGCACACGGCGCAGGGCCGGCCGCGCGGCTGGCTCACGGCACCTTCAAAACCAACCAGCATCGATGGTCCCCTCATGAAATTACTTGACCTCGCCCGAAAACGTTATATGATGCCCCACCAGATTCGCCCGCAAGTATCGCCTGAGTTCTTGGTGCACCGTGGGCTGAGCAACCGCGGCCGCGCTCGGATCCAGCGAGTCAAGCGAAGATCTCCACTCTCATCGCAAAGGATACCTGATGAAACTACGACCATTTCTCTTCGGTTCCACGTTCGTCCTCCTGGCTGCGCTCACAATATCTGCGCAGCAGTCCGCGACCGTGCTTGCAGCCCTTGAGTTTCAGAAACCGAAAAACGGCATGGTGAAGCAGTATGAGGAGGGCCGCAAGCAGAAGGCTGCGTGGCACAAGCAGCAAAACGATTCACAGGCGCTTTATGTGTGGGAGACGCTCACTGGCGACGCTACCGGCACCTACATTGTGGGACGCCTTAACCAGCATTGGGCTGACCTCGACAAGCCTTCCATACCCGAACAGTCAGACATCGATGAGTACAACAAAGTTGTCGGCGCCTACGTCGAGTCCGTGGTGACCCGCTACTACGCGCTCATGCCCAAAGTCAGCAACCCCGGACAGTCCACGCCAACTGACAAGTTCGCCGAGATTGTCACCTTCCATGTGAAGTACGGGAAAGGCCCGGAATTTCAGAGTGCGTTGCAGCGGGTCACCGAGGGAGCGCAAAAGACCAAGTGGCCGGTGGAGTACATCTGGTACGCGCTGGCCAGCGGAGGTGACGCGGGAACGTATGTCCTGGTGATTCCCCACAAGACTTGGGGCGAATTCGAAGACAAGCCAGATACCAAGCCATTTCGCGAGATGATGAAAGACGCGTTTGGCGAATCGCAGGCAGATTCGATCATCGACTGGATCAACGAATCGGTTGCCAGCGAGTCGACCGACATCATCCAGTTCCGTTCTGATCTGAGCTACCTTCCGGTGAAGTAGGTGAGGCCGACAAGGGGCGGACGTTCAGTGCCGCCCCAACATCACATCCGCCGCCACAAAGAACAAGAACCCCATCGAGATGAATCCGTTCATCGTGAAGAAGGCGGCGTTCACGCGGCTCAAATCGTCGTGTTTCACCAGCGAGTGCTCATAAACGAGCAGCAACGCGACAATCGCGACGCCGGCCATCGCAGTCTTGCCCAAGCCGAACGCCGCCGCCGTCGCCGCCAGGAAGGCAACCGTCACGACATGAAACGAGCGTGCCATCCATAGCGCCTTGTGGATCCCAAACGTTCTGGGCACTGAATACACGCCGAAGCTGTGGTCGAACTCGTAATCCTGGCAGCTATAGAGAATGTCGAAGCCAGCTCCCCAGAACACCACTGCAACCGTCAGCGGCAGAATTCGAGGATCGAACGAGCCGCGCACAGCAATCCACGCCGCCGCAGGTGCGATGCCCATTGCGATCCCCAAGACCACATGCGCCCAGCGAGTGAACCGCTTGGTGAACGAATAGAAGAAAACGATCGCCAGCGCGACCGGCGATAGATAAAACGCAAGCGGATTCAGCTCCCACGCAGCAAGAATCAAGAGCGCCGACGTGACTACCACAAACCCCAGCACGAATTGCCGTGAGAGTTTCCCAGCCGGCAGCGCGCGAATCCGAGTCCGAGGATTCTCAGCGTCCATGTCGGCATCGACCAGCCGGTTAAATGCCATCGCAGCCGAACGTGCCGACACCAGCGCCGCGACGATCCATAGTGAGGTGCGCAAGTTGGGAATGCCCCGCGCCGCGAGCACCGCACCCGTCAGCCCGAAGGGCAGTGTGAGCACCGAGTGCTCCCACTTGATCATCTCCAGGGTTGTGCCGGTATCTCGCAGAATATTGTTCAACCCAGCCACGATTCGATTCTACCGTCTCACCCGCTACCCTGCGCCAACGGCCGTGCCGCCCACTTCGCCTCCAACGCGGAAACAGTGACCGCCTCTGTCACCAGCGACGGTTTCAGTGCCCAGCACACCACCCGCGTCCCAAAGGGCAGGTTAATGTAGTGCATCAGGTGGCGTTCGCCATCAAGTAGAGCCTTCATCGCCGTGTTCGCCGCGCGCGAAGGTCGCGGATAATGCTGGTCGAGCGTGATCGACTTGTGAAAAATGTCTTTGGCCGCCCTGCCCAAGACTTTCGGCAGGAACGCGCTACTCACGAAATACGAGGCGCGATGCACATGAAATCCGCACGTGTTCACCTTCTGCCGAAGCTCACTCAGGGTGTAACGCCGCTGGTGTCCGCGCGCCTCGTCATCCTCGCCCCACAAGAACGAGTACGCCGGCACCGTCAAACAGAGCAAGCCACCTTCCTTCAGCACGCGGCGCATCTCGCGTATCACCGCCAAATCGTCCGCGCACGATTGCAGCACGTCCCCAGCCACAATCGCATCGATCGAATTTGAGGTGATCGCCAGCTCTTCCATTCGCGAACACACAAGGTTCGCGTCGCCTTCCATCTGCCGGAATGCCAGTGTTTTCAGGGAAGCGCACAGATTGCACGTGCGATACGGCGCCACATTTTCGAATTCAACCTGCGCCGTGCACCCCAGGTCGAGCACACGTCCCTCGCGTTTCCCGTGGAGCGCCTGCAAGACGGCCTCGCGCAGCAACTTCCGTCGAGCGCTGTACCACCACGACTCGCTGTCGCGCCGCAACTCGTCGAATTCGGCAGAAACGTCCATGCGTCAATCTCTACGCTACAGGCATTCTACTCATCCGCGTCATAGCAACTGGCGCGCCTGTTACCCGTTACGTTCTCCCACTGCGGCCCGAAAATATTCCAGCGCCCTCTCCAACCCCTCGCGCAATTGCACCTTCGGCTCCCATCCCAGTAACTCCCGCGCCTTGGAAATGTCCGGTCTTCGCTGCTTGGGGTCATCCTGCAGTGGTGGTTGAAACTTCACTGTGCTTTTCGATCCCGCCACTTCCAGGACCAGCTTCGCGCACTCGAGCAAGGTGAAGTCTTGTGGATTACCGATGTTGACCGGAAAATGCTCGTTTGAATTTGAGAGAGCCAGGATCCCTGCAATCTCGTCGCTTACATAACAGAAGCTTCGCGTCTGCAGACCGTCACCGTGAACCGTGAGCGGCTCGCCCTTGAGTGCCTGCATCATGAAATTGGAGATCACCCGTCCGTCATAGGGCTGGAGCCGAGGCCCGTACGTATTAAAAATACGTACGATGCGGGTATCGACGTGATAGTAACGGTGATACGCCATCGTCGCTGCCTCGGCGAAGCGTTTCGCTTCGTCGTACACGGAGCGCGGCCCGATTGGGTTCACATTTCCCCAATAGCTTTCGTGCTGCGGATGCTCCAGAGGATCGCCATAGCACTCAGAGGTCGATGCCAGCAGAAACCTGGCATGATGATGCCGCGCCAGCTCCAGGCAATTCAATGTTCCCACCGATCCGACTTGCAGGGTTTCGATGCCGTGCCGCAGGTAATCGACCGGACTCGCGGGTGATGCGAAGTGAAAGACATACTCCACCTTGCCCACATCGAAAACCTTGCACACGTCCTGTTCCACAAACTCGAAATGCGACTCCCGCGCCAGGTGAGCCAAGTTCTCCATGCGACCCGTGAGCAGGTTGTCAGCGCACACGACCTCGTTTCCTTGCGCCAGCAACCCGTCGCAAAGATGCGATCCCAAGAATCCCGCTCCACCCGTCACCAGCACTCGCATTCCATGGCCCCCGCTCGGAACTGATCTTTCAGATTACTCCTGCGCCAGGTGATCCGGGGTGCGCGGGCCACAGCGCCCGCATCCCCAGCTCCCTATAATGGTCCAATAGACATCCTTGCTACTTGTATGGCTGATCGCAAATCCGACCTCGTGATTATCGGCGCCGGCATAGTGGGACTCGCGACCGCCCTTGAATTCACGCACCGATTTCCCAAACAGCGGGTTCTCGTTGTCGACAAGGAATCGCGCGTCGCGGCCCATCAGACCGGGCACAACTCGGGCGTCATTCACTCGGGTCTGTATTACCGCACCGGCTCTCTCAAGGCGCGCAACTGCGTTGCCGGATGCGCCTCTATGAAGCGTTTCTGCAGCGAACACACTATTCCCTTCGAAGAGTGTGGCAAGCTGGTCATCGCGACCGCCGCCGCCGAAGTTCCCCGTCTGAGCGCTCTTCAGGAACGCGGGATCGCGAATGGACTCGAAGGACTGCGGCTGCTTGAGCGCGAAGAATTCCGCGAGTTCGAGCCACATTGCGCGGGTATCTGCGCCTTGCACGTTCCCTCCACCGGAATCGTGGACTACAAGCTGGTCGCTGCGAAATACGCGGAGTTGATCGCGGACGCAGGTGGGGAGATTGTACTTAACGCCGAAGTTACCGGGGTTCGCGACGACGGCGATGGGAATGTGGTTGAAACCACAGCGGGGGCGTTCCGCGCATCCTACGTTATCAACTGCGCCGGACTTTATTCCGACGCGATCGCCCGCATGGCCGGCTGCAAGACCGATCTCGAAATCATTCCCTTCAGGGGTGAGTATTACGAGATCAAGCCGGAAAAGCGGCACCTTGTGCGGAATCCTATTTACCCGGTGCCCGATCCGCGGTTTCCCTTTCTCGGAGTGCATTTTACCCGGCACATCGATGGGAGCGTGGAAGCCGGACCAAATGCTGTGCTCGCATTTCGTCGTGAAGGATATTCGGGGAGCGAAGCTGATTTTGCGGAAGCACTCGAAATGCTGCGCTGGCCGGG
>Ga0335071_10001286_pt1 | contig 27000 bp, 34 predicted proteins | sample Lox_Sample_15_FD_206724 | JGI IMG/M metagenome (GOLD analysis project Ga0335071, IMG submission 206724) | Soil microbial communities from Loxahatchee National Wildlife Refuge, Florida, United States - Lox_Sample_1.5 | ecosystem: Environmental > Terrestrial > Soil > Wetlands | place: USA...
GAGCCTGGTTCCGGCCAGCGCTGCCCCAGGCAGCCCCCGTGTTTTCGCGGGATTAGCTGCCGCCACTGGCCGCCCGTGGCCGCCCTCGTTGGCAATACAGTGGAAATGGATGAACCGCCCCGGATTTCCCGGAGGCTCCAATGCTTGAGAGGATGGAGCCATGGGAAGACAGGGCAGGTATCCGGCGGAGGTCCGGGAGCGGGCAGTTCGCCTGGTGTTCGAGCAGGAGTCGGCGCACGAGTCGCAGTGGGCGGCCATCGCGTCGATCGCAGCCAAGATGGGCTGCACGGCGGAGACGCTCCGGAAGTGGGTCCGACAGGCGGAGCGCGACTCCGGCGCGCGCCCCGGGGTCACGACGTCCGAGCGTGAGCGGCTCAAGGAGCTCGAGCGCGAGAACCGCGAGCTGAAGCGCGCGAACGAGATCCTCCGCATAGCGTCGGCGTATTTCGCACAGGCGGAGCTCGACCGCCGACCCAAGTGATGGTGGCCTTCATCGAAGAGCACCGGATGGAGGACGGGGTCGAGCCGATCTGCGAGGTCCTGCCGATCGCCCCGGCGACCTACTACGCGCACAGGGCGCGGGCGAGAGAACCGTCCCGGCGGCCCGAGCGCGAGCAGCGCGACGAGGCTCTCCGCGCGCAGATCCGCCGGGTCTGGAAGAGAACTTCCAAGTCTACGGGGCGGAGAAAGTCTGGCGGCAGCTCCGACGAGAAGGCGTGGACGTGGCGCGCTGCACCGTGGAGCGGCTGATGCGGGCCATGGGCCTGCGCGGCGCAGTTCGAGGCCGGGCCTTCCGGGTGACGACGGAGGTGGACCCGGCAATGGCACGCCCGGCCGACCTCGTGCGGCGGGAGTTCCGGGCGGAGCGCCCGAACCAGCTCTGGGTCGCCGACCTGACCTACGTAGCGACGACGCCGATCGCGCCGACGAGGAAGCCATGAGCATGGCGATCGCGAGGGGGAACGGCGCCCCGATCCACCCCGCCTACGGCTCGCATTCCTCTCGCCTCCATGCTTCAGCGCTTCCCGAGCGATAACATCGTCATCCCGAGCACGGCCAGCGGGTCCGCCCACCACCAACCTGCGACAGCATTAAGTAGATAAGGCGCCGACTGTCGGCCTCGTCATTCCGGCGAGCGCCCGTCTGACAGAGCGTCCTTTTGCGACTCGGGTCGAGAGCCGTTCCGATGTCGGCGTTTGCTGAACGCCGCCAGGATACCCGCCGCCACGCCCGCAGTCGCGAGTCCCTGCGGGCAGCCGGTTCGACCGCAGAACGGGCAGTTCGACGCGCTGACGATGAATCCGAAGAATGCAGCCCAGCGGAAGAGCAACCCAGTCCAGACCATCCCCACCATGCGGCGCATGCGTCCGGGCCGCCCAGGGCTGAACGCAGCCGGAATGACGTCGGGCGCGGCAACCTGTTCTGCGGCCTCCCTCACGGCATCCTCCGATCGCCATCGCAACCGTGATCGTGCTCGACAACAAGCACCCCATCCTCCCCGTGGCGCGCGACGACTCCGAACGTGGAGAGCAGCGCCCGCGCCGTGAGTACCTCCCGCGGCGTTCCGGAGGCCACGACCCGCTGGGCGAGCAGTAGCGCCTGGTCGCTGCACGCGGCCTCCTCGAGGTCGTGGGTTGCCACGATCGCCGAACACCCCGCCCTGGTGAGGTCCCTCACCACCCCACGATAGGTCTCTCGCGCCCCGCGGTCGAGGTTTGCGGCCGGCTCGTCGAGCAACAGGAGCTCGGCGCCGCGCGCCAGGGCCTGGGCGATGAACACCCGCTGGCGCTGCCCGCCGGAGAGCGCGTCGAGCGGCTCTTCGCGAAGCTCGGACACCGTCATGACGTCCATCGCGCGCTCGACCGCCTGCTCGTCGTCCCGCGACGCTCGCCCGAGGAGGCCAAGGGAAGCGTAGCGGGCCATGCGGACCACGTCGATCGCGCGCAGCGGCAGGATAAACCCGGTGGGGTGGAACTGGGCCAGGTATGCCACGCGCGTTGGCGACGCACCCGGCGCAGCGCCCAGCACCCGTAGGTGTCCCGAGATCGGTACCAGCAGCGCGGCGAGGGTCTTGAGCAGGGTCGTCTTGCCAGAGCCGTTCGCACCCACGAGGGTGAGAACGCGACCCCGCTCGAGGGTGAAGTCGAGACCATCGATCACCGCCCCCTTTCCGTATCCGACGGAGAGGGAGCGCGCCTCGACGACTGGCCCGCTGGAGCGGAGGTGCGAGGCCACGGTCACGTGGTCGCCCCCTCGCGGGCGGAGGAGGGCGTGCCCGCAGCAGAGGGCGCCAGCTCTTGTCCTGCAGCCCGCCGAGCGTGCGCGCCCCCTCCCGGCCGCCGGAAGGCCAGGGCTCCAAGGAACAACGCCGTGGCCACGAGCGTGATCGAGGCGCCGGCGGCGATGTTGGCGTGGAAGCTGAGGAGGAGCCCCCCGTACACCGACCCGCCGCCGATAACCGAGGAAAGCGCGATCATCGTCCCGAGCCTGCGTGAGAACAGCGCGGCGGTGGCGGCGGGGGCGAGCAGCATCCCGAAGACGAGCAGGGTCCCGACGGTGCTGAACGAGACGACCACCGTGAGTGCGATGAGCGCAAGCATGATGCCGTGGAACAGCCGGGACGAGAACCCGGAGGCGTCTGCCTGCTCCGGATCAATACAGAGCAGGAGGAACGGCCGTCGGCAGGTGTAGGCCACGGCTGCGATGGCCACCGTTGCGACGAGCTGAGCCAGGAGATCCCGGCCCGTGACGCCGAGGATCTCTCCGAAGAGGATGCGCACCAGGTCCCCGGAAAAGGCACCGGAGCGGGAGACGATGGCCACGCCCAGGGCCAGCATCCCCACGAACAGGAGCCCGATGGCGGTGTCGCCCGAAAGCCTCGAGCGGCGGGTAATGAAGCCGATGCCGACGATCATTGTCGCCGCGCCCACCGCGGCCCCGATCATCCCGGGCACTCCGAGCAGCGTGGCCACGGCCACGCCCGGCAGGACGCCGTGCGCCAGGGCGTCGCCAATGAAGGCCAGGCCCCGCAAGACCACGAAGGTCCCCACGATCCCGCACACGACCGCGACCAAGAGGCCCGCGGCGAGCGCGTTCGCCATGAAGCCGTTCGCAGTGAATGGCGCGATGAGAGCGTCGTGGATCATCGGAGTGCGCTCGCGATCGTGTCCGCCAGGTTGCGCATGAATGTGAAGTAGGACCCGTCCGGCGGTAAGGCGTGTGCGGTGAGCGTCACGCACCTCACGCCTGACTCCCGGGCGAGTACATTAACCACCTGCGGCGGCGTGCCGAGCTCCGTGAACAGGACCGGGACCCGCTCCTTCGCGATGACTGCCTTCAGAGCCGCGAGGTCGGCGGCGGAGGTCTCCGCCTCGCTGGAGAGGCTCGGCACGACCGCCCCCATCAGCTTGAACCCGTAGCGCCGGGCGAAGTAGCCCATGGACTCGTGCCCGGTCACGAGCTTCCGTTCTGCCGCAGGGATCCCGGCCACCTTCGCCCCGATCTCCGCGTCCAGGGCGTCGAGCCGCGTCTCGAGGTCGACCGCGCGGGTCGCGAGGTCGACACCGAAGTCGTGCCGGAGCTCGATCGCCAGCGCGTCAACGACCGCCTTCATCGTGACCGGGTCCATCCAGAGGTGGGGGTCCGGAGCGCCAATGGCCTGGTCCGGATCGCCGGACGGGATGCCCTCGTCTCGTCCGACCCTGCGCACGGTGATGTGATCGGCGGCCGTGAAGAACTTGACACCGCTGCGCCGCGCCTGTTCGAGGGCCTTCTGCATTCCGCCTTCCAGGCCGAGCCCATTCGCCACCACCAGGTCCGCGTGGGTGAGCCGCTCCACGTCCCGGGCCGACGGCTCCCACTCGTGCGGGTCCATGCCGTTCGGGATCGCGACCGTCACATCGAACCGGTCGCCCACCAGCTCCTTCACGATCGATCCAAGGATGGAGTAGGTGACGGCGATCGTCGGCCTTGCGGGCGCGCGTGCAGATCCAGGCGCCGCGGTCACGACCAGGACGACGTCAAGCGCCACGACGATTCCGGCGATGATACCCTGCTTGCCCATATCGTCTCGCCGTCGCGGGCTCCGCGGTCAGCGCCCCCCGTTCTCGCATCGCAGGTGGACCGCGTTGCAGTCGTCGCACCGTTCGACGCTGTGACGTCGCTCGAATCGCTCCCAGTGCTCGCGCTGTTCCGGCGTCAGGACCCCGGTCCCCTGACAAAGAGGACAGGTGTTCGTGAGCGCCGCCAGGATCGCCTTGCGGATGAACTCCGACCGGTTGGGGAGGCGCTCGATCAGCTCGCCGAGCGATGGCTCGACCTTGAAGGTGATGAGGTCGCTCTTCATGGGTGGTCCCCGTCTGGGTATTACTACGTATTACCCAGATTCCCCACCGAGTCAACGCCTTCGACCAAGGGCCCCCCTCTGCGCACAGTCGCCATCGGGCGAGGAAGAGGCGTACTGATTAGATTCGGTCTTGCCGGTGTTCGACCGGCCATTTTCGAGAGCACCGCATGTTCAAGCAACTTGCTTCGGCCGCAGTGATTCTGTCGTTCGCGACGCATGCCCCCGCCGCCGAGAAGAAGCGGATCGAGAAGGCCGCCGACCTGCCGCGTTTCAGCTACCACATCGACGGCAAGCTCGAGGACCTCGTTCGCGACGAGGCGCGCTTCCGAAGCTTCGCAGCGCAGGTGCGGCGCGACGATGAGTCGGTGCTCAGGGACTATGACATCGCCGACAAGGCGACCCGACGGCAGCTCCTCTCGGTGCTCGCCGAACTCGACTTCCTGGACGGCCGATACCAAGCAGCCGATCAGCGCGCCATCGAGATCCGCTCGCTGGAGGAGAAGCCTGCCGACAAGTTGATCTCCGGCATGCTCCTGCGCTCCATGGTCGCCGCCCGCCTCCAGGTCGGGACCATCGACTCGCCCGACTACCGCGCGAACGTTGGCAAGCGGCTCGCCGCCGAGCTCGCGAAGCTGCCCTACCCGGTCGTCGAGCACGATATCGAGGAGGCGAAGACGGGCGCCGAGCTCATGGGCGAGTCGCTCCTGCTCGGGAGGGTACGCGATGTGCTGCAGCCAGTGGCGGACAAGGCCGGGGGAACCATCAGCTCCGAGCTGGCGCCCGCGATCGTGGGCGCCCGCTTCGCCCTCGTGGCCCGCCTGCCGCTCAAGCAGACCCTCGTCGAGGCTTTCACTGCCTACCTCGCTGCCCACAGGAAGGCGAAGCCAGACATCTGGGCGGCGCGTTCCGTGACCCTGCCGCCGGACAAGAGCTACACCCCGGTGCGCATCGCCGTATGGGACAGCGGCGTCGACGCCTCGCTGTTCAAGGGGCGCGTCGTGCAGGAGGACGGTAAGGACGCGTACATCGCGTTCGATCGCTACGACAACCCGGCGAAGGGCGAGCTCACGCCCATCCCGGCCGACCTGCAGAACCGGATTCCATCGATGGAGGCGCGCATCAAGGGGCTGTCCGATCTGCAGTCGAACGTCGACAGCCCCGAGGCGACCCAGGTGAAAGAGCTGCTCTCCACGCTCAAGCCCGATGACTACAAGCGCGTGATCGAGGAACTCGATCTCGCGGGAAACTACGTCCACGGTACGCATGTCGCGGGAATCGCGCTGGCGGGCAACCCCTACGCGCGGCTCGTCATCGCCAGGATCGAGTACGACTACCACCTCCTGCCCGACCCTTGCCCGACCAGGGAGCTCGCCGAGAAGGACGCCAAGACGTACCAGGAGACGGTGGACTTCATGAGGCGGGAAGGGGTGCGCGTCGCCAACATGAGCTGGGGCGGGAGCGTGCAGGACGACGAGCACCAGCTCGAGCTTTGTGGCATCGGGAAGACGCCGGACGAACGCAAGAAGATCGCTCGCGAGTACTTCGAGATCGACAAGAAGGGCCTCACCGACGCAATTGCGAGCGCCCCGGGCATCCTCTTCGTCACGGCGGCGGGCAACTCCAACGAGAACGCGAGCTTCGTCGAGGACATCCCAGCGGGCATCGTGCTGCCCAACCTCCTCACCGTCGGCGCCGTCGACAAGGCGGGCGACGAGACGTCGTTCACCAGCTACGGTCCGACCGTGAAGGTCGACGCGAACGGGTACCAGGTAGAGAGCTGGTTCCCCGGGGGCGAGAAGGTCGCGCTCTCGGGCACCTCGATGGCGTCCCCGGAGGTCGCGAACCTGGCCGCCAAGATCCTGGCTGTGAACCCGGGGCTGACGCCGCCTCAGGTCATCCAGATCATCGTGAGGACGGCCGAGAAGACACCGGATGGGCGACGCGCGCTCATCGACCCGGCGAAGGCCGTCGCGGCCGCCCAGGAGCACGCCAGCTGACCGGATCCCTGGCTGCTCCATATCCTCGCAGCACGCCGACTCTCGGTCGCGTTCGGGTAGGCCGCTGGCACGTGCGCACATTGTGCGCGCCCCGAGCCCGGTCCCGGCGGCAACCACCGCGGCTTGCTCCGGGGCGGCCTTGATCGAACGCGTCCACTTGCCGTTATCATCCACCGCGCGCTGCCCGTTCGCGCGGAGGATTCCTGATGGACACGCCCGCCGCAATCACACGCCCGGAGACGTTCTCACCGGGAGCGTTGCGGCGGTCGCATCTCCTCGAGGTCGGGTTCCTCGTGCTCGCGGTGGCAGTGCTCGCGGTTGGCCGGCGCTCGCCTGCGGTGCGTACGCTATCCCTGCTCTTCTCGAGCATTGTCCTCGAGGCGCTCCCGTTCATGCTCCTGGGGGCGCTGGCAGGCGGCTTGGTGGAGACCTTCGTGAGCCGGGAACGGATGATCTTGCTCCTTCCTCGGCGGCAATGGCTGGCCATCCTCGCGGCCGCCGGCCTGGGCATGGTCTTCCCTGTGTGCGAGTGTGCGGTGGTGCCCGTGGTCCGACGGCTCGCGCGGAAGGGCCTCCCGGTCCCCGCGGTCATCGCGTACCTCCTCGGCGCTCCCATCGCGAACCCGATCGTGGCGGCGTCCACGGCCGTCGCGTACCGGTTCGACTGGCTGATCGTCGTGAGCCGCTTCGCCGTGGGCTATGCGATCGCCGTCGGCATCGCTCTCGTCGCGGGACGCCTGTTCCGAGGTCGCTCGGTGTTCGTCGACGGGCTGCAGGACGGTGAAGACCGCGCAGCACCGTGCGACTGCGATCACGGCGAGGAGGCGAGCGAGCCGGCTGCGTCGAGCATCGGTCGCGCCGGGGCCAGGTTCGGCGAGGCGCTCCGTCACGCCGCCGACGACTTCCTCGGTGTGGGCCACTACTTCGTCATCGGCGCGTTCGTCGCTGCGCTTGCGCAGACGTTCATCGGTCGGAGCGCGTTCCTCAGCGTCGCAGGACAGCCGGCGACCGCGATCGTGCTCATGATGGCGCTCGCGGTGGCCATCAACCTCTGCTCGGAGGCCGACGCGTTCGTGGCCTCGTCATTCCGGGGACTCGTGCCCGTCTCCGCGCAGATGGCTTTCCTGTTGCTCGGCCCCATCCTGGACCTGAAGCTCCTCCTCATGTACCAGACGCTCTTCCGCCGGAGGGTCATCGCGGTCCTCGCCGGATGCATGGTCGTCGCGGTCCTCGCGGCGGCGCTTGCGCTCCAAGCGTCGGGGAGGTTCGGCTGATGCGTTTCCTCGTCGAGCTGGTCGCACGCCATCGACGCATGGTCCTATTCCTGCCCTGGGCCGTCACGCTGGTCGTCCTCGTCAAGCTCGGAGGCTACCAGGCCTTCCTCAGGCCGGAGTTCCGCTGGCTCCTGATCGGCGGATACCTGATCCTCCTGTTGCTCATCGCGGCCGAGCTCTTTCGCGAGGAGCCATCTCGCCCCGGGGCAGCCGTGTTGCTCCCCCCGGCCATCCTCCTCGTGCCGCTCCTGTATCTCCTGAACGCGCGGGGCGCCGAGCTGGACGGATACGCCTTCCAGAAGCGGCTCCTCGGGACCCCGCGCCTCGACCAGCAGGGCTCCCGTGCACACTCGCCAACCTCGGCCTCGGCGCCACCCACGGGTGACCCTGAGTTGTGGGCTTTCCTCGACCGTGGGCCGCGGCGCCGGCCGCCGGTCGCGCCGACGCTGGACTCGTCCGGTACGCTCGTCTTGACCATCCTCGATCTCTATCGAGCCCCCGAGCAGTACGACGGCAAGCTCGTCTCGATCGTGGGGATGGCCTACCGGAACGAGGACGTCCAGAAGGAGTTCGGCCCGGGGTCGTTCCTGGCCTTTCGTTTTCGAGTGACCTGCTGTGCCGCTGATGCGCAGCCGTTCTTCGTCGTCGCCCGGCCGAAGCGCGGGCAGCCCGAGTTCCGCGAGGACGCCTGGGTGGAGGCACGCGGGCGCTTCCGGTATCTCCTTTCACGCGGGGAGAAGGTCCTGGTCATAGAGGATACCACGGTGTCCGCCGCCACCGCGCCGGTGCCCAAGTACCTGTATTGACGGTAAGTCACCGGTGGGCGCCGGCGTAGTCCTGGGTCGAACAGTGGTGGTGAGCCCCGATCCAGACGGGATCAGCGCCGCTCGATCACGCCGCACGCGATCCGGACCGGAGAGGCGCCTGGTCCCTCGTGGATCACCACGGCAGTCCCGCTTCCCGACAGAAGCGAGCCGTCGCCGTCACCCAGCGTCGTTCCTCGAATTACGATGGTGGCGTGGCCTTTCCCGTCCTTGCCCACTGCGAGGTCGGGAAGATCGCCGGCGTGTGCACCGCCCCGGCCGTGCATCGTGTGCTCGGCGGACATCATCCCGAAGTGCCCTCCGGCCGAACTGAAGTCCGGGGCCTCGCACTTGCCGACCGCGTGGATGTGCATGGCGTGCTTCCCTGGAGCCAGACCGATACGGTCAGCGCCATCCTCACTCCACCCTGCGTCGCCGCGAACGTGGCCCTACCGACCTCCTTGCCGGCGGTGTCGTCGATCACCGCCAGCGCGTGAGGCGCCCGTGCAGACGCTGCGAGAGGAAGCAGGAACAACACCGCACAAACGACTCGACGGATCATGTTGCCTCCGGTTCGGTTGAGGCGGATCGCCGTTCGGATGGAATCCACCCGGCCCGTGACGGCGCCGGCTCGCTCTACACCCGCGAGCACTTTCTCGCCGTCCGCGACCGGTTGAATGAGGGCGGCGTCTTCTGCCAGTGGCTGCCGCTCTACCAGCTCGATTCCGGCACCTTGCGCATCATCATCCGCACCTTCCTCGACGCCTTCCCCGATGGATCCGAGTATCTCGCGCACTTCAGCCTGCGGCAGCCCATTGTCGGACTCGTCGGGCGCAAGGGGCCCTCGGCAGTCTCTGGTTCGCCGCACGGGTGCGCGACGAGCAGCTCTCGGCCAGGCTCCGCGGCCTGCGCCCGCGGGACGACTACGGCCTGTTCGGCGGCTACCTGGCCGGCCCGGAGGCGCTGGGTCGTTTCGCCGGCGATGGTCCGCGGAACACTGACGACCTCCCCCTGGTGGTCTTCCAAGCGCCTCGCTTCACATACGGGCCCGGGGAGCCCCCTGCGGACAGGCTCCTGTCGCTCCTTGCGACGCTTCATGCTCGACCGGAAGATGTGCTCGGGCCTACCCGCGGGCCCGAGGATCGGGAGGAGCAGGAGCGCCTCGCCGCTTACTGGACGGCTCGCGATGGCTACCTCCGCGCGGGAGCCGGAGTGCGGGAGACAACTGACCCGGAGGCCCTGCTCGCTCAGGTGCGGAAGCCTCTTTCTCGCGGCCGTCCACCTGAGCCGCGACTTCGAGCCAGCTTACGAGCCGCTCGTGGCCCTGGCCGCGCGGCTGAGCGCCTCGGCGCCGGAGGAGGCAGACGCGTTGCTCTTCGATCTGGAGAAGGCCAACCCCTGGCGCGGCGAGGCGCGAGCGCTGCGCGACGAGGCCGTCCAATCATCTGGGCGGTCCACGCCGTGACGGACACGTCGTTGGTCGCAGCGGCCGCTCCGTCGGAGCACGGCTTGATATGTACCTTCCAGCCTTGGCCTTGGGCCTGGCGCTGTCGGCCAGCCCCACTCCCGCCCAGGATTGCCTCGCGCTCTACAACGGGGTCGGTATCGCCACGGACCTGCCGGCAGCGCGCCGCTGCCTGGAGGTCGCGCTGGCGGCGCCGTGCGACGGGAGACCCGCCGATCTGGCGCGGGCGCAGCTCGCTGTCATGTTCTTTGACGGTCAGGGCGGGCCCGCCGATCCCGCTCGTGCCTTGGCGCTGTTCCGGGGATGCGCCGAGGACCGGACGCCCTACGACCTCCAGCGCAAGTTCATCGCGTGGAAGCCAACCGGTGCCTTCAACCTGTGCCGCGAGATCCTGGGCTCACCCTCGCTGGTGAGGGAGTGCGTCGGCGTGGAGGCCTCGCTCGCGGCGCAGGCCCACATCGCAGCAGCGCAGAGACTTCGCGCGGCACTGTCCGAGGCGGCCCGCGCTCCGCTCGACGCCGCCGAGGCGGCCTGGGCCCGGTTCCTCCGCGCGGAAGCGGACCGCGTGGTTGACCGAGTGAGGACCCCGGATGACGCCTTGGTCCGCGTCACCACGCTCGGGACGGGCGAGCGGGAGCGCGCCGCGTGGATCGAGACCCTGCCCACGATTGGGGAAGGTGTCTGCTCACCGCGGGAGCGCGCCAGCGCCGATGCCCGCCTAGAGCGCATGCTACGCGAGGCCAGAGAGGGAATTGACCCGAAGGCCCTGGCGGCACTTCAGGAGGCCCAGGATGAATGGGCCACCTACCGGGCCGCGGAGGTCCGGTGGATGGCGGCATCGAAGGGCGCTGGTGTGGGCTCGAGCGCCGCCTGTATGGTCGTCCGCATGCGCGCCAAGATGCTCGAGGTGCACGAGCCTGAGGACGGGCCCGACTCAGGCGATCCGTGAGATGCCCGACGAGGACTTCCCGGCGCTACCCCGCCTGCTGACGTCTTGCACAATCAGTTGAATTCACCCTGGGTGCCGCGGCCGGAGTGCAGGAACATCCTACTCGGCTGGGCGCTGGGCGACCGCGGTGCGGACGAGATCGGTCTTCAGGCCAATTCCAGCGAGCGTCCCGCCCGTCAGGGACGGTCATCACGACTGACCGATTCTCCTCAGTTCGTCCCGGATAAAGGCGTCTTGAAGGCTCTTCAACGGAAGCGCCAGGAAGAGCTCGGAGGATCTGCACCCGCGCGGAGTCTCCAAAAGCCTTGCAGAGCGCCGCGAGCTCCTCGTCCGCCTCCCGGCCATCGAGGGGCCGGAGGTCCGGATCTTCCGGGTTGGGGCATTTCCGCACAGATCTTCGAGCACAGGGGTATCGAGGTTCCGAACCGCCGGCCGCGACTCTGGCTCAGACGATGTGGAGCCGACAGCCGTGATTCACCCCCTCCTCGTCGTCGAGGACGACCCGAAGATCGCCCGGGTCGTCTCGCTGTACCTGGAGCAGGCCGGGTATCGAGTCGTGGTGGTGGGCAGCGGCCGGGAGGCGCTCGAGGCTGCAGCCAAGGAGAAGCCGCTACTCGTGGTCTTGGACTTGATGCTTCCGGACATCGGCGGCGAGCAGGTCATCCAGAACCTGGTCGGAATGGGCGACGTTCCCGTCATCATCCTCACCTCCAAGTCCTCCGAGGAAGATCGGGTGGCCGGGTTCGCGCTGGGAGCCGACGACTACGTCGTGAAGCCATTCAGTCCCCGGGAGCTCGTGCAGCGGGTGAAGGCCGTGCTGAAGAGAGCGCACCGCGACGATCTGGCCGCCGCCGAGGCGGTGAGCTTCGAGCGAGGGGCCCTCGTCCTCGACGGTCACAGGTACGAGGTGAAGCATAGGGGAACGCCTGTGAACCTCACGCCGAGCGAGTTCAAGGTGTTCTTCGCGCAGATCGGCTCTCTCTCGGAGACGTTCAACCGGATGGCCCAGGCGCTCCGGAGTCTCGAGGCGCTTCGGCGCAAGCTCCTCACGAACCTGGCGCACGAGTTTCGGACACCGCTCTCCGCCATCAGCGGCGAGCTCGAGGGCATGATGGACGGCCTCATCCCCGCCGGGAAGGAGGAGCTGCGATCGCTGCACGAGGAGGCAGGCCGCCTGAAACAGATGATGGATGGATGCGAGGAGCTCGCCCTGGCCCAGGCGAGTGCCGCAACTCTGGCCAGGGAACCATCCAGCTGAGGACGTTTCTGGGACACGTGCTGGAGCGGGCATTCAACGCCCTGGGCGACAAGAAGGTGAATCCCCAGCTCGAGTGCCCGGAGGATCTGACGGTCGATGTAGATCCCGACCGGCTGACCCAGATCCTGGTGAACCTGCTCGACAACGCGATCAAGGCGAGCGGGAACGCAGGCAACGTGACCGTGCGTGCGATGAGCGAAGGGCACAACGTCGTCCTCCATGTCGAGGACGGCGGTGCTGGAATCGAGGCGTCGATCTTCCCTTCATCTTCGAGCGTTTCTACCGAAGATCGCCCGGCGGCCTGGGCATCGGGCTCGCCATAACGAAGGAACTCGTGGAGGCGCACGGGGGAACGATCGAGGCGCGGAGCACGGTTGGCCAAGGTCCATTTCCCGGACTGAGATCCTCACAATTCCTCATGATCCCTTCCCTGCTCCTTCACTGCGACGGAGTAGCGTCAGTCACGATGTTGGATGCGTAAACCACTGACATTGAGGAGCGTTGAGATGAAACCGATCTTGGCAGGGCTCGTCGCCGCAGCGGTCGTGCTCGTAGGCGGGATCGCCGTTGCGCAGGTGGCGCCTGGCCCGGGTGCGGGCCGCCCTGGCGGCGCGGCTGCGTTCAGGAAGTTCCAGCAGGACACCTTCGCGCTTCGCGACGAACTGGCGGCGAAGCAGGCGGACCTCGATGACGAGTACGCCCAGGCCAAGCCCGACGAAGCCCGGGTGGCTGCGCTCGAGAGGGAAATCGTCGACCTGCAGGCCAAGCTGCGGGCCACGGCGAACAGGGCCGGTGTTCGGCCGTGGGGTCCACACAATGGCCGCGGCATGATGTACGGCTGGGCGGGCGGACCCGGATCCTGTGGCTGCTGGTAGCGCCTGGCTGACTGGATGGACGCCAGCGCCCTCGCCTCGAGCACTCGCGTCCACGGATGGAACATGAGCGGACTGCGACTCCTCGCAATGCTGGTCGCCCTCGGCGTTACCTGGGCAACGATGGCGCCGACCGTCACCCTAGGCCAGCCTGGCTGCGGATGCGGCGGTGGTGGACGACGGCCCTACGGCGACTACTGCCCCCGGAACGACGGCGTGACCGAGGATGCATTATGTCGCGCGACTCTGCGTCCGGGTGAAGATCCTGGCATGGGACAAGGGTGGCTTCGTCCTCCTCTACAAGCGGCTGGACACATCGCGGGAGGAATATACTTTGATGTTCAACTGTTTCCAATGCGCCTGGATCGGGCGTTCGTTGCCCTTGGCGTACCGGTGCGGGCGTCGCGGTGCTCGCGGGCTTCGCCGCGCGACTGCTCAGGAAGGAGGCCCACCAGTGGTCGCTTGCTCAAGGCTCGGGGCATCGAGAAACGAGTCCCGCTGAGAAACTACGTCGTGTGAACGGTCGGGACACCGACGCGACCGGGGTGCGAGATCGTCCCTAACCGGTTCACTTGATGAACCGATTCTGCCGAACTAGAGTCTCCGATCAAGGGTGCAGCAGGGGTTCTCCCCGCTGCAGGACAGCGAGTGGTCGGGCCGCCATTCGGAGTGCACGCTTAGTCCAAGCGTGTTCCGGAGAGTATGCGCACCTCGCGTCCGTCAGGTGAACCAAGTACAAAGCCGGCACTGTCGCACTGGCCAGGCAGCTGTGACGGCATCGACGCGCCCCGCTGCAGGTGGCCCCTTCTTCTGGAACTCTTCCCATGATCGCGTCACTTCTCGTCGCCCTGATAGTGCTTCTTGTCGCTGCGAAACTGGGCGGAGCGGTGGCTGAATGGCTCGGGCAACCTGCCGTCCTAGGCGAACTGCTGGCTGGAGTCCTGCTCAGTGCTTTGCCGCTGGCCGGCATTCAAGGTCTGGCCTGGGTTGGGTCCGACCAGGTGGTGCAGGCGCTCGCGGATCTGGGGGTGATCCTGCTGCTTTTCGAGGTGGGCCTGGCCACCCGCCTCGCCGACCTCGTGAAGGTCGGCGTGTCAGCGTTCTTGGTCGCGCTCGTCGGCGTCCTCGTACCGATGGTTCTCGGCTGCGCTGTGAGCCTGTGGTTGCTGCCCGGGCGTCACCCGTACGTTGCGCTGTTCCTCGGCGCCACGTTGTGTGCGACGAGCGTCGGCATCACGGCCCGTGTGCTCAAGGACATGAACAGGATGGAGACTGCCGAAGCTCAGATCGTCTTGGGTGCGGCGGTGATCGACGATGTCATGGGGCTGGTCGTGCTGGCTGTGGTGGCGGGACTTGCAGGACAAAGCGCGACGGCGCCCGCCGAGGGTACGGTGACCACCCTCGTGCTTGTGACCGGGAAGGCGATTGCCTTCTTGGTCGTGGCGCTCGCGCTGGGCCGGGTGCTGGCCCCAATCCTGTTTCGCCTCGGTGCGCGGTTGAAGGTCCACGGAGTTGTCTTCACGCTCGCATTGGTCGTTTGCTTCGGGCTCTCCTGGCTCGCAAGTATCGTCGGACTCGCACCACTGGTCGGTGCGTTCGCGGCGGGGCTGATTCTCGAAGGTGTTCCCTTCGATAGACTCCTACCGTCGAGCGACCGCCTCGAGGACCTACTCTTCCCCCTGTCGACCATCCTCGTTCCGCTCTTCTTCGTGCGTATGGGACTCCGAGTAAGCCTGCCCAGCCTAGGGCGCGGGCCCCTCTTGCTCGCGCTGGCACTGACGGTGGCCGCCGTTGTGGGGAAGCAGGCCTGCGGGCTGGCAGTGGTGAACCGTGGGGCCGACCGACTCGCTGTCGGCTTGGGGATGATCCCGCGCGGCGAAGTGGGGCTCATCTTCGCCGGGATGGGACGGACCCTCTCGGTGAACGGTGCGCCTCTACTCGGCGCCAGTGAATTCGGGGCCGTTGTTACGATGGTCATGCTCACGACCATCGTCACCCCGCCGTTGCTACGATGGCGGTTTCGCCATCTCCTGCCGGGGCAACCCCAAGTTACCTGCGCCCCCAAGCATGCAGCCACTTGAACGTCGAGGGGCCACATGGCGAACCAGCAGAACGTCGTGTCGATAAACGCCCGGAGGCCTCCGCCGCTGACAGAGGGGTACGGCCGCTGGCTCGTAGCAGGGACGGTACTGCTTGCGGTTCTGCTGGTGGGTTCCTGGTTCCTTCACGGGGAGACTGACCCCGCGCAGCAACTGGCGCGCAAGGCGAGCCGCGTCGACCTTGTGGAGCAGATGCAGGTCGCCCTGATCTCATCCTCGGAAGCCGAGAAGAGCGCGGTTCTTGCGATCACCGATGCCGATTCCCGAGCGTATGCTGATGCCTCCCGGGCGTCGGCCGCCGAGCTCGATCGAGTGCGCCAGGAGCTTGCCGAATCGCTCGCTGCCGGTGGGACCCCCCGGGAACGCGAGCTGTTCTTGGAGTTCTCCGAGGCCTTCGTCAAGCTCCGGCTGATCGACGACAAAGTACTCGACCTAGGCGTGCAGCACACGAATCTGAAGGCATACGGTTTGCTCTTCGGCCCGGCCGCGGACGCCGTGCGGAACATGGAGGCGGCGTTTTCACGCCTACTAGCGAAATGCTCGGGCGATCCGGATGCAGTGAAAATCCAGCCTCTCGTCTTCGGAGCTCAACTCGGAGTCCGACGAGTTCAGGTCCTTCTCTCACCCCACATCGCCGAGGAGAGCGACGCCAAAATGGACCAGCTCGAGACGGAGATGAGAAGGGAAGAAGCTGAGGTCCGACAGGACCTGCAAGCGCTGCAGCGATACCGACGGTTTGTGCGCGATGCGGATCTGGCGGAGGCAATGGCGAGCTATGTCCGGTTCGGCGAACTCAAGGCCCAGATCCTGAAGCTCTCGAGAGAGAACACGAACGTGCTGTCGCTGACTATGTCCCTGGACCAGAAACGCAAGGCCATGCTGCTGTGCCTGGACCTCCTGAATGCGCTCCGAGACGTCATTCTCGCGGAACCTATTCGCGGAGTAACTTACGGGCGCCCCATCAGCCCGAGGTGATTCCGCTGCTGACGTCGGCGTTCACGCGAGGCGAAGACAGCGGAATTGGAGCCCCCTCCTCCGTCACAGCCCGCTTCGGTCCCCTTCGTCGGTCGGTGTCTGGCCTCGAGAGCCGGATCGGCGTCCAAGGGTCGTCAGCGCGGCGACGACACCGCCGGCAACCCCGGCAGTTGCGATCCCCTGTGGGCAGCCCGTCCGACCACGAAGGGGCAATTCGACACGCTCACGATGAACCCGAAGAACGCAGCCCAACGAAAGAGGAATCGGGTCCAGACCAAGCCCAGCAAGCGATGGATGCGTCCGGCCGGTCCGCGCGTGGTCCCGAAGTGTGTCGTGTCGGGTGCTGTCAAGGGCTCTTCAGCTTGCACCACGGCACACTCCGATCCGCATCACAGCCGTGGTCGTGATCGTGGTCGACGATGGGCACACCGTCCTCGCCGTGGCAGCCACATGGCACCAAAGGTGGACAAGGGCGGCTCGGCGGCAAGCACCCGTCGGGGCCGGCCAAAGAAACCACACGCTGCTGGATGACGCAACGCCGCGGCCTCGAGCTGCTGGGCAGCGCCCGGCCCTCTCCCGAACCATCGTCTTGTCGAGCGCACCCGGCAGCCACATGCGATTCCTCGTTACGGCGCCCACCGCCCACCGAGCGCGACAGCCGCGGCGGCGGGTGGTCGGCCGGCGGGACGCCTGCTCCGCGCTCCTGCGCTCAACGGGCGTGCCGCTCAGCCGCCGCCACCGCCTTCGCTGGGTCGATCAGCACGCGTCGCCCGTCGGAGGTCTTCTCGGCGGTTTTCACGATGATATCGATGACCTGCGGGGGCTTCAGAGTTGAATTCGCTGCGAGGATCTTCGCGGCAAGGTTCGCAACCTGCGGGGATGCCATCGAGGTACCCGAGAGCGCCACCTTCTCCCCTCCCGGGAAATAACTCTCGACCTGGTACCCGTTCGCGTGCACCTTCACCGTTGGACCGTAGCTGGTGAAGGGCGCCTCGTCGCCAGCCTTGTCGACCGCCCCGACAGCGAGGAGATTCGGGAGCACGATGCCCGCAGGAATGTCCTCGGCGAAGCTCGCATTCTCGTTGGAATTGCCCGCCGCGGTGACGAAGAGTATGCCCGGGGCGCTCGCCATCGCTTCGGTGAGCCCCTTCTTGTCGATCTCGAAGTACTCGCGCGCGATCTTCTTACGCTCCTCGGGTGCTTTTCCGATACCACAGAGCTCGAGTTGGTGCTCGTAACCCGCCACGTCGCCGCCCCAGCTCATGTTGGCCACGCGCACGCCTTCCCGCTTCATGAAGTCGACCGTCGCCTTGTAGGCCTTCGCTCCCTTCTCGGCGAGCTCCCGGCTCGGGCAAGGATCGGGCAGGAGGTGGTAGTCGTACTCGATCCTCGCGATTACGAGGCGCGCGTACGGGTTACCCGCCATCGCGATTCCCGCAACGTGCGTGCCGTGGACGTAGTTCCCCGCTAGGTCGAGCTCCTCGATCACACGCTTGTACTCGTCGCGCTTGAGCGTAGAGAGCAGCTCTTTCACCTGGCTGGCCTCGGGACTGTCGACGTTCGACTGCAGGTCGGAGAGCCCCTTGATGCGCGCCTCCATCGATGGAATCCGGTTCTGGAGGTCCGCCGGGATAGGCGCCAGCTCTCCGTTGGCGGGATTGCTGTAGCGGTCGTAGGCGATGTAGGCGTCCTTCCCGCCTTCCTGGACGACGCGGCCCTTGAAGAGCGATGAATCCACCCCGCTGTCCCACACCGCGATCCGCACGAGCGCGTAGCTCTTCCCGGGGGGCAGGTCCACGGAACGCGCCGCCCAGATATCCGGCTTTTCCTGCTTGTTAGCCGCAAGGTACGCGGTGAAGGTGTCGATGAGGGTCTGCTTGAGGGGTAGGCGCGCGATGAGCGCGTACCGGGCCCCCACGATGCCGGGCGCCAGCTCGGAGCTGATCGTGCCGCCGGCCTTGTCCACTACCGGCTGCAGCACGTCGCGCACATTTCCGAGCACCAGCGATTCGCCCAAGACCTCGGCGCTGGTCTTGGCTCCCTTGATGTCGTTCTCGATCAGTGGATAAGGGAGCTTCGCGAGCTCAGCGGTGATCAACCGGCCCACCGCCGCGCGGTACTCGGGCGAGTCGATGTTGCCGACCTCGAGGCGCGCCGCCACCATCGAACGCAGCTGCAGGCCCGAGAGGACCTTGTCGGCGGGCTTTTCCTCGAGGGAACGGATCTCGAAGGCGCGCTTGTCGGCTGCCTCGTACTGGCCCTCGAGGAAGTCGAGCTGCGCAAGCACCGAGAGGATCTGGCGCTGCGCCGCCTAGTCCGCGATGTCGTACTGGGCGAGCACCGACTCGTCGTCGTGGCGTACCTGCGCGGCGAACTCGCGGAAACGTGCATCGTCGCGAACCAAATCCTCAAGCTTGCCGTTGATTTGGTAGCTGAAGCGCGGCAGGTCTGCCGCTTTCTCGATGCGCTTCTTCTCCGCGGCAACCGCGCCCGTCGCGAGCGACAGCGCCAACAGCACCGTTCCTAGCTGCTTGAGCATGGCAAGACTCTCTCGAATGAGCGCGACCGAATGCCGGCAATGGCCGACTTAACGAGGGCACTTCGCCCTCGCCCTACCCCGCAGGGAGGCCGAGACTAGCACCTGACCCCTCGCGACCGAAGGATCGCCTTCTGGGTCGGGGAAGGTCCTGCGAGGCGCTCCGCCGCCTCTCTGCGCGGGAGGTGTCGCGTCATCCGCGACGACAAAGCCCGCGAGCGATGTGGACGCCGCGCCGCAGCGGGCCAGGGCCTCACCCATGAGGACAAGCCTCGCGCCGGGGCTTGCTCTTTCTCAACACCGCCCTGAACGACATGATCGCGTTCGAGGGTGTCGGGAGGAACCCCAATAATGGTGGCACCACTTGATCTGAGCATCAAGAAGCGGCGTGCCCCTCGGCGTTAACTTTCCCCTCGATTCCCGCGTTCTCCTCCCTAGAGAATCTGGACCTGAAACCCGACAGTGACCGACGGCTTCACGTCCTGCTCGCCAAAGACGCCCTTGTAGACAGGAACCTGGCCGCGCGCGAAAAACCAGAGCTGACGGACCGTTCTCAGGTAGACGCCGGGAGCCAACGACAGGAGCGTGCCACCGGTGTTCACGACCTGGCCGACGACGGTGCCATCGGCGTCCACGGCATTGTCCGCGTGAGCGTAGCGGCCATCCACCCCCAGGTCCAGAGCAACCCTCTGGCCTAGCCAGTACCGACCGTGAACGCTCCACAAGGCTGCGTTTCCGAACTTGTACTTCGAGCCATCGAAGTAAGTGGTCTCTGTGCGCCACCGATAGGAAGCGGAAGCGAACGCATACCAGTTCCCCTGTTCGAAGTGGTAATGCAGGCCAAGGAACGGCCCCCAGCCGCCCGTACCCAGCTGCCCGTGCGGATCGATGAGAGACCCGTCGGCTGCCTTGGCGTTGTAATTGCCGCTCGGCATCGAGGTCCCCACGGTGAGGGCCACCTCGTGGACGCGGCCTACGCCGAGACTGACCGACCTCCAGGCGGTGTACCGGGCGGCAACGTCGATGTCCCCGAGCCCGGTCAAGTCCGAGTCCAGGACGCTCGTGCCACCGCCGACGGTGTGGATCGTCTTGCTGACGACCGGCAGGGTAACCGTGAAGGCGAGGGCGTCGAGCGGACGGTAGACGGCGTTGAGCCGGTAAGACAACTGGGTGAGCTCATCGGTGTAGCCCGGCTGACCATCCGTCCCCGCGTCGACCTGCAGCTACTCGGTATCGAACTGGAATCGCAGCTGGCCGGTGATGGCTGCGGGATCGTTGGCCGTGAGGAGCGGATCGCCGCACCCGCACACGGAACACGCGTGCGCGGGCACGGCGCGAACCAGTACGCCGATCGCGACCGTGAGGAGAACATCTCTCGAACGGCGCTTCATCGCTGCACCTCCTCGTGCCTCATCGTCGCGCTCATTTCGGCGGAATTGCTTAGACGAAGCGCTGTCTCGGAGGGTAACTTGCGAATTCGCTCGACCTGGTAGAGCCCCTGCGCCCAGTCGACAGAGAAGACCACCTCGACCTTGGCACCGGGAGAGAGGTTCTCGAGCGAGACCCCACGCGCCACCGGGAAGGGCATGACCATGGAGTCCATCCCCACCACGGCACCGGTCACGTCGGTGAAGTTGGGAACCGACTCGTGGTGAAGCGTCAGCTCGCCCCCCGGTTCGGTGGGTAGGCCCACCACCTCCGCGCGCACCGTGTAGCGCTTGGCCGGTTGATCGGTCGAGGCCGTCGAGGGGTTCTTCCCGTGACAGCCCGCACTCGTGCTCAGAATCGCGAGCACGCCCCATAGGATCCTGCGCCTCACGGGGAGCCCTCCGGACGGACGGGCAGGCCGAGGATCAGTCGCGCCCGCCGGGCGCTGAAGCGAAAGCGCCTCTGGATGAGCCGCACGCCGAGACTCATCTCGTCGTCGGTAACCAGGTTGCGCATGACGTACCGCATCGCCTCAACATCGCGCATCATTTGCGAACAGCCCCAGATCGTCTCCATGAAGCCGGGTGAGGTCGATCCGAGATCCGTTCGTGAGGGACCGCCGTTCCGCACCTCGCCTTTCGCCCGTAGGCCTTTCGGCAACCCTGGCACGCTCGCCCGGACCTCCGGCCTCGAGCGCACTTCTCCTTCTTCCTCAAAGAGCATCTCGCAAACATGTTCCTGTCTCCCATCCCGTTCCTGGGATAGTTCATGAATAATTCGCTAATCGTGAACGGCGTGGACGGACCCGGCGATTTCGCCGGGTCTGTCCACCAACGCTACGACTCGCGAATTCGCGGGGGCGGGCTCTCGGGGAAGATCTCCCGGCTTGCTGGCGCACTCAGAGTTGCACCGAGCTCTTCCTCGGTGTGGCGGCGAGGGAGGACCGGGACCCTGGGGAGAGTGAAGGGCTCTGTGCTCGGACTCACGCCGGGGAGCGACCTCGAGTCGTCGCATCGCGACGAATAGTACAGCGCCTCCTCCGGTGGCGGCGCCGCCTCCTTCGCGAGTGCCTTGATCACCTCCGAGCGGCGAGACGAAGGCGACGCCCTACCGCGCCGACCCGCGCGGTGCGCGGCCAGGCGACAGATCGGGCACGAACAAATGTGGTGGCCATCTACCACCATACCTTGGCAGCAACAGTGAGGCTCCGCGGCGCGAGCGCGAGGGGCCACGAGGCCGGTCACGCCCGACAGGGCCACGACCAAGAGCGCCGCTGCAATCCGGCTCGATGCGAGAGTAGCGAACCCTCCGAGCACCGTGCTTGCGTAAGAGCGTGGGGACGAACATGCACTTCCTCAGAAGGTCTTTCTCGCGGCTTCTCGACTTGCCGTGCGTCTTGTCCCGCTTACACCCGACGCGTATCGCTGCCGGCTAGTGATTGGCAGCTGCGCTCGTGTATCTCGCTGCGCTGCCAGAGCTGCCTCTGCTCCACTGAGGGGCGCCCGGTGGGGCTGCGGAGAGCGCTCCCGAAGCAATCACGCGACGCAAACGCTCCAATTTGGAACACTTGCATCATGTCGAGAAGTTGCTGTCTAGCGGATGCTGAGTTGGCCTGTCGGCGCCATCAGCCGTAGGCGACATGGGCGGTCCTTTTAGGGCCGCTCCGACCGCGGTGGTAGAGGCGTCGCCGCCTCGTTCCCCCAACCCGAGCCCGGTCACCGCTGTCCGGTTGCGGCTGACCTTCGACTTGCCCTTCGAGCGTCATCGACCGCTCACCCTCACCGGAGGGCGTTCTGGACCGGCGGCTCCTGCTACGGCTACCGGACTCAGGCCGAGCAGTACGCCGAGGACCCGGAGCACCCTCGCGCCGTCGTGGTCATCGAGCCACAGGAAGCGAAGGTGGTCCGGACCATCTTCGAGATGTACGCCTCGGGTCAGAGCCTCGGCTCCATCCTGAAGTGGCTGAACACCTCTGCCACCTCCGCACCCGCCGACGGTTGGACCAAGAAGACGACTGGACCAGGCTGGTCCAAGAACCTGCTCCACGGGATGCTCCGCAATGAGCGGTACGTGGGGGAGTTCGTCTGGAACCGGCGTAAGTGGGTGAAGGACCCCACCACGGGCAAGCGCCGGAGCGTGAGGCGACCCGAGTCCGAGTGGGTCCGCAGGAAGCGACCCGAGCTGGCCATCGTGTCGTCCTCCCTGTGGGCGTCAGTCCAGGAGCGGCACCGGACAAACAGCCGGCGCTCCGGTAACGGCAGGCGTGGTTACTACGAGCACATTCTCTCCGGGCTGTTGCGGTGCGGTTCCTGCGGTAGCCCGATGTCCATCGTCTCGCGCCAGATGAAGGCCGGGGTCCCCTACTCTCAGTTTGGCTACTCGGCTCGGCATGCAAAGGGGGACGCCGCCTGCTCGAACAGCACGACCATCTCCGAGAAGCGTCTGGAAGGGGCAGTCCTCCAGAAGCTCCGGGAGCACTTCGCCTCGCCCAAGGTTGAGGAGTGGCTCGCTGAGGCTCTCCAGGCCGCCGAGCGCGCCCACTCCCGGACCGGCAAGGAGCAGGACGAGTTCGCCCGACTGGAGGCAGAGGTGAGGGCTCAGGAGGGCCGGGTGGACAAGGTGACCGAGGCCCTAGGCCCGCATCGGTTACTCCGACCCGCTCGCCCGGAAGCTCAAGACCGAGGAGGCGAGGCTTCTAGCGCGCCAGTCCTTGGCCCGTGTGACGGCCCCGAGCCGGCCGGCGACCCCAGAGACGCCGAAGGTCACCGTAGCTCGGCTGGTCGCCGCCCTTGAGAACATCGAGAAGGTCGCCGCGAAGAAGCCCGCCGAGGCCAGGCGGCGCCTCGCGGCTATCGTGGAGTCCATCGTCCTGAAGCCTGAGGACGGTGGCCACAAGGCAACTCTGCGGCTCAGGAACACAACGGCCGCCCTCGCGGGCGGCCGTGGGATTGATTGGGGCAGTTGCGGGGGCAGGATTTGAACCTGCGACCTTCGGGTTATGAGCCTGGTCTCGCTCAGCGATGCGCCAAGCGGCCCCCGTGTTTTCGCGGGATTAGCTGCCGCCACTGGCCGCCTGTGGCCGCCTTCGTTGGCAATACGGTGGGAATGGATCCGCAGCGGTGCGGGGTAGCGCATCCCGTGGGGCGCCGCCTTGCGGCCGGAGACGGGTCGTCCGACGGCAGCGCCAGCCGGACATCTCCCTGGCCGGGAAGCTCCTCGGCTGGGAGCCGAGGGTCCCGGTCGAGGCCGGCCTCCAAAGGACCATCGAGTACTTCGCGAGGCTCGTCGGAGGAGGCTGAGGCGACCGCAGGCTGCGCCTCTTCGCGCTCACATCTCGGCGAGATCGATGCCGAGCTTCTGCGCGCAGCCCCGCATCCGGTCGTCGTAAGTGGCGAGCGTCACCCGCTGGCGGCGGGAGGCGAGGAAGTGGACTGTAGCCAGGTGGAGCGCGTCGAGCGTTCGCACCGGCAGGGGGAACGGCTCGAGCGCCCGCGCCAGCGCGGCCGGGGCGAGCTCGACCAGTGAGACCCGGGCCAGGAGCTCGCGTACCGCCTCCCCGTGGGTCGCCCCCGCGCCCCGCGCGTTGACGCGCGTCCACAGCTCGTACTCGAGCAACCTGCTGGAGATGAGCGGCTCCCGCCAGAGGGCGTCGGCCGGGCGGCGATCCTCGGCGAACAGCTCCGCCAGCGCCACCGACGTGTCGAGGTAAATCATCGGTCCTTCCGGTCAGCCTCCAACTCGTGGAGGAGCTCCTTCAGCTTGGAGGTCGGGGGCGGGGTGCGGGGGCGGGTTCCGGGGGGGAGCAGGGCGGGGCTCACCACGCCTTCGCGGACGAAAGCGGCGAGCACCGCGTCCGCGACCGACTCGGCGCGGCCGGGCTGCGGCGGCACGAGCTCGGCCACCACCCGGTCCCGGTCGGCGATGAGCACGGTCTCCCCCTGCGCGGCCAGGCGGACGTACTCGGACAGCTTGTTCTTCAGGACCTTCAGGCCGACGGTGCGCACGAAGGGTAATGTAGCTTCCGGGAGCTACCTTTGCAAGCCACCCCCTTCTCCTGACCCCGTCTGGTGCAAGAATTCGGCCGGCGCCCATTCGACCGCAGGCAAGCACCGGCATGAACGGCCATGTTGCGGAGATCGACCGGAGACCGCCGGTTGTCGCCCACGCGGCCCGGTGCCGTGAACGCGCACTTCCCTCCCGCGCCACCAGGGGTGCGAGACGCCGAGAGGTGACGGCGGTGGCGTCAGCTACGCCGCCCGGCGCTGGTAGAAGTTCAGCAGGCCGCCAGGCGTCCACGACGTACCATTCGGTTCGAGCAGCTCCGCACAGACGTCTCCGCTCGTCTCGCCGAGCGCAAGGACGCTATCGATGGCGCCCTCGCCGACGAGCACTGTCTCCATGTTCGCGTCGCGATCCTCGGTGGGCTGGCCGTGCCCTCCGAGAGCATGCGTGGCAGGCGAGGTATGCCTGCACCACCATCCCGCCTGCGTGCCCGGGCTCGGGGAACCGGAGGCAGTCGGGTAGTTGGGGGACTGGGGGCGCAGCCGCCCGGTGGCCAGCTCCCCTTTGAATCCCAGTCAGGACGATTGCGCCTCTCCGAGAACCTGGTCCAGCTCGCGGCCGGCGACCTGGCCTCCGCAGGGTCCCCGAAAACTTCGACGCCGGGGTGAGACCGGGGTCGATTCGGAAAGGCCCGGTGGGGTCGTCGACATGGCCGAGCATGTGACGATGCACAACAGCGAGAGAATAGTTCGCTATCGACGCAGTTCGGCCAGACGCTCTTCAACAGCCTGCGCCTCCGCCTTCAGCTCCGACAGGTAGGCTTCGAGCTTGGCGAGCTTCTCGGCTTTGCTCCGGAACCGTCGAGGGAATCCGTGGTTTTTGTCCTCGCAGCCATGGCGTTCCCCGCCGCAGCCACAGCCAGGCCCGCATTCGCAATGGCACCCGCATCCACAGCAACGGCATTCCGAGTGGTGATCACGGTCACCTTCGCCATGATGCTTGTGGCAGTGATGGTGTCCGTGGTGATGTTCATGATGGTGTTCGTGCTCTTCATGGCAGGACATGAGCGGCCTCGCTTTCGACCTTGGAACGCTTATAGCGGGCCGATCTGGCCGAGTACGGCCAAAGTTTCCGCACCGTCGTGGGGCCCCTCGTTATGAAGAACCCAGCGCTCTACACCCACTCCCCCTTCTCTGGGACGGATCGCGTTGGCGATAGCCCAAGCGGTAGGCGAGGTCTCGCCCCAGTGGTCAGGCACCCTGCGGACCTAAGTAATAAGCTGGGAGCACGTGCACGTCGCAGGCTCGGCAGGCCGGCTCGCACTGAGCGCCTGCGCTACGGCAACGTCGACGGACTGGCTAGTTCATCGCAGGGCTGCCACGAGCCACGACCGCCGACACGGTAAGTACTCAGCGGCGCAGCGCGGGTTTTGTGCGCGCTTGGGTTGGGGCGCATCCGGACAGCGCTTGCGACGTGAGCCCTTTGTAGTTGTTCGTGCGCCGAATCTTTGGAGTATCTGGGGATAAGGTTATTGGAAGGGCTTTTCCGCCCTGTGGGTCGCCAGAACCTGGTCCGTGCTGAAACCATTGACGATTCAGTCCGGGGCCTTGATCCTCGCCGGCTCGATGCTTCGCCTCCTTGTGGCTCTCCTGCCGACGCTCCACTCGGCTCTGCGCTCGCGCCGCGACTTGGTGGCCGAGAACCTGGCCCTCCGCCAGCAACTCGCCACTCTGGCCGGTCGACGACACCCGGTCATACGGCGCGCTGACCGACTCTTCTGGATCCTGCTGCGCCGCTTCTGGAGCGGCTGGGCCGAGTGCCTCGCCATCGTCCGGCCAGACACGGTTGTGCGCTGGCACCGCGCCGGGTTCCGGATCTACTGGAACTGGTTGTCCCGGCGCGGCGGACGCTCCGGTCGCCCTTCCCTGCCGCCCGAGGTTCGCGCCCTCATCAGGAGGATGGCCACCGAGAATTTCTGGGGCGCGCCCCGCATCCATGGCGAGATCCTCCGCCTTGGCTTCGACCTGTCCGAGCGAAGCGTCTCGCGCTACCTGAGCTCTTTGCCCCGCGCCCCGAGAGCTGGCCAGACGTGGACGACCTTCCTCCGGAACCACCGAAACGGCATCGCGGCCATGGACTTCTTTTCAGTTCCGACGGTGACGTTCCGTGCCCTTCAGGTGCTCCTTGTCATCCGCCACGGCCGGCGCGTCGTCGCCCGCTGTGCCGTCGTGGCGAACCCGACTGCTGCCTGGGTCGCACAGCAGCTTCGCGAGGCCTTTCCCTTCGACTCGGCACCGCGCTTCATGATCTTCGACCGCGGTGCCATCTTCTCGTCCGGGGTGACGGCAACGCTGCGATCGCTGCTGATGGAGCCGACGCGCACCAGCTATCGGAGCCCTTGGCAGAAGGACGACGCTTCACACTGCACCTCCTCCGTTCAATCCGACAGGACCTGCTGTTCAAGCCTGCGATCCGACAGCTTCTTCCCCTGCTGTTTGCGAGGTGCTGCCCCGTCGATTCTGGCGTAGAGACATTCCCCCTTGTCGTTGTAACGCTCCGCGCGCAGCAGGCCCGCATCGCGCCAGATCTTGACGGTGCGCGGCGAGACTCCGAGTTCGAGTGCCATCTCCCGAGTGGTGAGCAAGCCGTCTTGGCGAAGCCGCTCGAAGCGCGTCCTCAGCCCGTGCGCGTGGCGGAGGTGGACCACGCTGCTGCGGGTGAAGGGAAGCCCGCCACCGGAGCGGAGACCGCGCGCGTTGAGGATGCGTGCGACTTCCAGAGTGCTGTGTTGCTCGAGCAGGAGAGCGATCTCCCGAAGGACCTCGGGCGGTGTCTGACGTAGTTCCCAGGCGCACTTGGGGACGGGGAGGACCAGGCTGCGGGTAGCGCCACCGCGCCAGCGTACGTGGGCGTGGAGCGCCTCGCCGCGGACCAGGGTCACGTCTTCGATCAGCAGGCGCACAACGCGCTTGCGATCTCTCATCGACGTTCTGGGAT